>Ga0208375_1004437_pt1 | contig 11073 bp, 10 predicted proteins | sample RifOxyD1_FD_184038 | JGI IMG/M metagenome (GOLD analysis project Ga0208375, IMG submission 184038) | Soil microbial communities from Rifle, Colorado - Rifle Oxygen_injection D1 (SPAdes) | ecosystem: Environmental > Terrestrial > Deep subsurface > Rock core/Sediment | place: Rifle, Colorado... | reverse complement strand
GAAATGCTGGGGGCTTTGCCTAATTTCCTTTCAATCCAAAAACAGCGCGGACAAAAATCTTTCAGGGCCAACTGCCCCAAATCCTTCCCACTGATAATCTTTGTCTTATCGTGTTTCATTTTTATTTATATTACACCTTTATAACAAAATTAAAATTAATTATTTTTATTGAAAAGAAACGAAAAGTTTTTAAATATTCTTCTAATGAGGGATTATTCTTATACAAATAATAAATAACAAATTAGAATATTGACCTCATTCATAAATAAAATTCTAATGTTACTTTATTGAACTAGGTTTCCAATAGCCTATGCCACCAACCGAAAAAGCATTAATAATGCCATCAATATCTTCTTGTCTAAATCTTCTTTGTGAAGAGCCAGAAGCAGTAGGAATTTTAAAAGGACTTATTCTTAGGGCCTGTTCTGCTCTAGTAACCCATTGATGACCCTTGGGTACACTAGTAACGATTTTGTTTTTAATTAATGCTTTTACTAATTTGCCCGTTCTAAACCATTTAATACTCATATATATATATCGATTATACTCTTATATATTCTTTTTCTCTTCTACTTCAATTGTTCAAATTATTCGTAAAACCAATCCCAATCCGGGTCTTCAACCTCAAGGATTTTACTTTTGAGCATTTTGTAAATTCCACCCTCTTTAACGGTTTGCCACGTACCTTCATAATAGTGGATTTCCGCCTCTCCATCCACCCAATTTTTAGTAGAAAACTTAACAAATGCGGTGTCTTTTGTGTTTAAATATTTTTCCGATTTAATTACGTCGACATCGAGAATATCTTTAAATCTATTAGTCCATTCTTCATAATTGGTTTTCTCAAGATACTTTTTACTTAGTAAATTAAATCCATCCTGCATTCTTCTGGCTTTTAGATAAGTATAGAAAGCCTTTACTGCCTCAGCGGGAGAAACAGAAGGATCAACCTTTATTTTTGTAATATTTTGATCAGTAAAATCAGGAATAATAGTTTTGGCCCAGTCACCGTTAATAAACAGTGATAATCCGGCAAGGCTCATCGTGTTAATCCCAACAACCTCGCCGCATTGATCAACAAGCGGTCCTCCGCTCATCCCCTTAACTAGGCTGATATCTGTCTGGACATAACCGATTGGCATTTGCTTAGAGTCTCTGTAATCAATAAACCTACCCTTAAGAAGAGTTGCTTTACCAGTTAAATCGGTTCCTAGTGGATAACCTGCAGCGATTAAAGGTTCTTCCTCGCGTAAGGCTATCCTGTCAGGCAATGGTAAAACAAGCTTATCGTATTGTTTTTCGGTGAATAATATGGCTAAATCAACATCCTTATCGCCAAGTATTTTTGTGGGTGTTACAAAACTTCCATCCGGGAAAATAATTTTAGGACTTGGTTCATCGGCAATAACATGGAAATTGGTAATGACCTGATCGGGTGCGATGAAAAATCCCGAACCTTCTGAATATCCGCCAACGACTCGAACAACAGAATCCTGTATGGTTTTATGGATACCTGTTGAGCATAAAAATTTGCCATACCATCCATATTGTGTACGGAGATAATCCTCGATCACAAAAAGCGAGGCAAAAAGATATAAAGTAACAATTAAAGTAATAAAAGACTTCACAAAGTTTTTTAAACTTTTAAAAGGAAAAACGATGGTTTCGAAAATAAGCTTGATGAAAGAAAAAGTTAGTTTAAGTAAAAACTTAATAATGTAATACGTTGAATAAGTAAGAAGTTTTATGGGAAAAAGATAAAAAGGAAATAGAAGGCGTTTAAAATAAGATTTTATTTTGGTAATAGCTTTGATAAACAATATCTTAATTTTGTTAATAATTTTCTTCATATATGTTATATTAACATAGACTTTTTGGAACAATATAAAATTGTAAAAAATGGGCACGCTTATATATATTTCTTTTGCGTTGTTTTCAATTAGTGCTGCTTTCTTTTTATTTACAGAGCGATTGGTTTATGCGGTTGTATCTTTCGCGTTGTTCTGGATGGTACCGTTTGGTATCATAAAAATTTCGGATTATATTTTCAATCGACGGCGAAATATAACAAACAAAAGATTACACGATAGCAGACCTCCAAATCGAGATTTACCGGAATTTATTTGGTGGCTAAAAAACATTGAACCTAAATATAGAAACCTTAAATTTTATGGCCCTGACTGGACAATTCGGAGAAAATATATTGCTGAAATATATGACTATAAATGTGCGATTTGTCATAAACCAGTAATGCATGATAGTGGACACGTTCACCATATTGACGAATTAGGATCTAAAACTGGCACAAATTTGTTAAACAATCTCGTTTTTTTATGCAGGAACTGCCACGAAAACCAACATTCACACTTGGTCTATAGAAGGCAGTTCAGACAAAAGGAAATCAAAAAGCGTAAAATTACGGAGGAACAATACTTTGCAGAAAAAAAGCTCGATTATGAATTTACGGAAGCACTTGAATCTCTAATTAAAAAAACTGATAAATTCATCTAGGTATTATTGTTCCCCCACTAACAATCATTTTCTTGGCTATTAAATTAGCATACGCCTTTGCAAATAGGCGATTGTATACTTGGTTAATTCGACCTTCCGAATCTTTATTATTTAAGGAAATATAAGTTATTTTAGGAATCTTAACTGTTCTCATTTAATTTTATTATCTAATATTGTCAATCTTCTCTTTAACTGATTGTAAATAATTATTTTTATAAAGAACAAAATATGGAAGAATATCCAGACCAATATAGTTAAACATCCAGTAATTAGCCCTTTTTACAGAATATTCCAAAATCTAAACAATAAAACCTTCCGCCGACCTTAACATAAAACTGCCTTTCAGCACTTATCTGCCTTCTTTTCATTTCCAAATACATTATCTCTTCAAGAGGGCTAGTGTCATACAAATCATTAATCTCTTTTGCGGTAAATAACTTCTCACAGCTTGTAGGAATATGAACTATCCTTCTCCATCTTACGCTTGGAATAGGTTTTGACAATTCTTTAATTTTTTCCAAATGAAACTGAAAATAATCTTTATTAGCTCTTATATGATTTTTTTCTTCTGGAAAAAGCTCGATTCTTTTTACAATATCCACTTTTTTAACCTTGGCGTAAAAATTTACCTTATACCGCATTTCTTTGCCAAAAACCTAATTTAAGACGAGCAAAATCATTCCGAATTTCGTTTAACCACATTATTTCTCGGTGTAATTCCTTATGTTTCTTCAATAAACCATATTCAGCCAAAACATCCACCTTACCGCTCAAAAAGATATGTGAGAGTAGTGGTTGGTATTTGCGCAATGCGTTCAACTTATGGCTTAATTTTCTTACTGGTCCTATCTGTTCTGCCCACATTACAATAGATTCATCAAGCATATCTTCAATTTTCGACGTAACCTTAAGTGTCAAATCTCCTATTTTTCTGACTTCCTTTAAATCTGGGACATATTGTTCCATGACTGTATCCGATAACAAATCCACTTCTTCATAAAGTTTGACCATCGTTTCAACCAGTAATTTATTGGTACTCATCGTTAAATCCCACTCTAAATTTATATTTATTCTTTGCTTAATTTATCTAACTTTATACAATTTAATCAATTTACTGCTGTAGCATAATATGGCGACGGTACTGTCGGATATGCTTGGTAAACATGATAGAAAACAGCATCAGATTTTTTAGTTACATCACTCTGAGTGTAATAATCTACGGGCAAACCACTTGTGTCATCCCACAAGAAATTCCTTATTAATACTTTTACATCATCCCTCGTAGGCTCTCTGTCTTGCCACATGTAAAGATCTTTCAATTTATCCTTTAATGTTTTTAGTAGTTCTTTTGCAACCCCTTTTATTTTTTTAGTTTCTTGAGGTTTTAAATCTGGTTTTACTAGAAGGTCGTAAATAGCTAATGTTTCTTCATCAAGACCCTCTCGAACTGCTCGATTTTCTTCGTCATCTAATCCCTCCACAAATTTTAGTAACGCCTCAAAGGTTGCTTCGATACTCTGTCTATCTTTTTCTTTATTATATTCATCAATTATGGTTTCATAGTGTTCTTGGAAGTCTGTTCGGAGCGGATTTCTTTGAATAAGCCGTTGTAGTTTTTTTTCAATGACACTTTTAAGGCTTTGCACGGTGGTATTTTTTATTTTAGTATGTTCAAATTCTGCTCGTAAACGGTCAAAGTTAATCTTACTTATATCATAAGGTTTATTAGGTTCTTTGACTTTGTCCGGCGTAACAGCGATTGATTCATCAATAACCTCGTGTAGCTGTTTTATTATGTCGCTAATATCTGCTTGGTCCCGATCTTTTTGCAAACTTTTGTAAATAATATTTATTGCACTGTATTGATCACGATAAGCATTTACACCGGGAATAGTTAGACATGCTTTAAATTTAATGAATACTTCTCGACACATCACCTCAAACTTCTTTCTGGTTTCATCATTTTCGTTTACAACCTCTTTAGCTACGATAATAGCTTTATTTCTTTCAAATCCGCTTGTTTTAACAATCGCGTCAAGCGAAGCTTTGCGACCACGAAGAAAATTACTTACCAACTCAATTGTTTCTTTTAAACCCTCGAGAAGTTCTTCTTTGGTTCTTGTTGGATTCAGTTCATCCTGCCCCAGTTTACCTGTCCTTCCCGTATCACCAGTGCCAGTAAATATAGCCAACGCTTTGCGTAAATTCTTGAGAATACCGCAATAATCTATAATCAGGCCGTTGTTTTTATCACCATTAACTCGGTTGGCGCGGGCAATTGTCTGCATCAATGTATGAGCTTTAAGCGGTTTGTCTAAATATAGATTTGCCAAACTCGGCACATCAAACCCCGTTAACCACATTGCACAGACTATCGCGACTCTGAATGGATGTTCCTCTTTCTTAAAAGCAGAGTCGACATCAATTCGTGTTCCATCAGAAAGTTCGAAGCCATTTTTTATTAGTAGTCTGTGTGGTGTAATATCAAAACCCCATTTTCTAAACTTCTCAACTTCTCCCTGCTCCTCACTCACTATTACCGCCATCTTAGTTTCTTCCATCCATGCAAGCTGATTAGATAGTTGATCCTTTTCTTCTCCACTTGCCATTTTCCAAAATTCTTTTATTTCCTCAGTTTTTTGATCCCAGTATTGCCCGATCAATTTATGCATCCGGACACAGGTAAGTTTATCGATACACACAAACATAGCTTTTCCTGCTTCCCAAGAGGTGCAGTAATGATCGACAAAATCCTTAGCAATCTGATTGAGTCGTTTTTCCGCGGTGATGATATGGTAATCCCGCTTTAGTTCTTTTTCCAAGCGCTGACTGACATCAATATCGTCAATTTCAATTTCTTCCAGTTTTTCAGCGATTCGTTCATTAATATCATTGGTGGCAACACCCAATGTATCTCCCCGAGAATCATAATAAAGAGGAACAGTCACTTTATCCTCAACCGCCCGCTGGAAGTCGTAAGTAGAAACATAGTCGCCAAAGACTTTCGCAGTAATTTCATCGTCTTTAAATAACGGTGTACCTGTAAACCCTATAAAATTAGCGTTTGGCAAAGCGTTGCGCATATTTAAGGCAAGAGTGCCGTATTGGGTACGATGTGCTTCGTCTGTTACCACAATGATGTCGTCACGTTTAGTGTAACCTTCATTTGGATCTACTTCCTGGTTAAATTTTTGAATGGTAGTAAAAACATGCGATTTCTGTTGGCTCATTAGCAAAGCCAAGTTTTTTCCGCTTGAAGGTCGCGATGGATCTTTATCATTATCCGCCACTCCACAACCGGCAAAAGTTTTATAAATCTGGGTATCCAAACCGCCACGGTCGGTACAGATTAAGAACGTATAGTTTCCGCCGATTTTACGATGTACTTTGGTGGTGAAAAAAACCATGGAATAACTTTTACCTCCTCCTTGCGTATGCCAAAAAACACCAAGTTTCCCCTTGACCCTATCGGGATTATTCAGAGCATTAATAACCTTATTAACACCGAGATACTGATTATTTTGCGCCAACACTTTTATTTGTTTACCTGTGGAGTCGTCATAGACTATAAAATTTTCAAAGATATCCATGAAGTTTTTTTTGTCACAAACACCCTTCAAAAGAGTTTCCATATCCACGACACCATGATCGGTCTCTGACAAACGCTTCCACTCATGAAAATGCTCATATCCGGCAGTGATGGTACCGATTTTGGCTTTATCGCCATTGGCAAGCATTACAATTGCGTTGTGATGGAAAAAGTGAGGAATAGTATCTTTGTAGTCAGCAAAGTTTTTCTCAAATGCATTTTTCAAATCTTTATGAATGTTTTTACACTCCACAAATAAAAGAGGGATTCCATTTACAAACCCAACAATATCAATCCGACGCCGGTATAAATTGCCCTGAATCCATAATTCTCGCACTGCTAGAAAATGATTGTTAGTTGCTTCATTAAAATCAAATAGCTTAAGTCGTTCTTTTTTGATTTCACCATGTTCACCCTGATAAGAAACGAGCACGCCGTCTTTGAGCAGTTTATATTTATCAAAGTTAGATGAAAGCATCGATTGACTTTGAGAGTAATCCACCACTTGTCGAATTGCTTCATCGTAGGTGGTTTCAGGAAGATTGGGATTGAATTTTTTTAGGGCGTCTTTTAAATAACGAGTGAGTACAACTTCTCGATCAGACTTTCTACCCAAAAGCGAATCTGGACCAAACGTTTCTTGGTTGTAGGCATAAATCGAATCCCAACCAAGGTCATCTTTTAAATAATCTGCTGTTGTTTGTTGAACTAGTGTATCTTCATTTAAATATGGCATAGTTTTATACTTCGATTGCTCCGCTCATTAATCGCGATAATAATAAATCCCTCGCATATGTCAGTTTTTGATTTTGGTTTTTTAATAAAGAACATTCTTCAAGTAAAGGATTTACTATTTCGGAATATAACTCTATTAAATTTGGTACAGGTAACAGAACTTTTATTTTTTTTAAACTAGCGTCATTAAGAGAAACCTGTGTGGCTCCTGTTGCAAAGTTATTTTTATACTGAACAAATTCATAAGATGTTAAAAGACCAAATAAGAAACCCAAGTACTTTTCCTCAGTTGTAAATCCAACCATTCCGGTCGACAATAATATTTTTTCAAGTAAATCAGAATTTCCATTGTTAAAATACAAAACTTTATCCGTATCCTTCATTTTTGCGAAATACACAGTATTAATTCTTGGCGCAATATCTGCCCTGCTTGGTCTACTCTCATAATCAACTTCCTCTCCGTTCCCTGTAATACTTGTACCGTCAATTTCTGAAGTTTGACAATATTGACGAGTGTCCGTAAATACAGGAACGCCAAGAGGTGCTTTTTTGAATAACTTAATTTTTGTAAACGGTAGATATTCCCATTCGGCAGGCATATTCCTTCCGCCATGGTCAGATATCTTTACTTTTTCGTGATTGGGGAATTTAGAATATACAAACCATTCGCGGAATAAAAGTCGAGCTGCTTCTTCCAATAGTTGAATACGACGAAGATTGGTGTCAATGAGTTGATCATAAAGATCAATAAAGGATGCAATATTTTTTTGATCTGGCAGGTCTGGATAATCAACATATAATTTTTGTAGATCGCTCCCTCTTATTCCAGCCTGCACGCCTTGTTGTACAATTGATCGCATGCCCGAATATGGGGATTTAAAATAATAATAGTAGAAAAGAGGATCAACTTTATTTTTGTCCAATCTAACTCTAATGATGTGTGACTCAAAAGTTGTTTTTTCCAGAACCCTTTCAATTATTGAAGCTTTTCCGGCGCCAGATAAAACAAGCGATTGACGAGCAAAAAGCAAATCCCCCTCTTCAACACACATATCATTGATTTCTCTGGGTGACATGGACACCAATTCCATCGGAATATCACCAATTCGATCATTAGCAAATAATTCTCCCATGTTAATCATCTTATAACCAGAACCGCGAACACTTTCAGGTCTGTTTAAGCCATTTCTAGAAGGAATAGAATATAAATCACCAAATTTTATTTTTTGATACGTACCATTCATATATCCAATTTCTTAAAATTCTCACTAATCTTTATTGCCAAATCAGAGGCTTTATCGTTAAGACCTTCAAGCTCTGTATGAATCACGCGCATGGTTTCAATAAAGTCAAAGTCTGGGTCTTCTTCCTCCGGCGCGACACCTACATATCTTCCTGGTGTCAAACTCCAATCGTTTTCTTTGAGTTCTGTTTTATCCACCAGCTTCACCAATCCTTCCACATCCCGCAGTTTCCCTTCCGGAAACCGCTCAGTAAGCCACTGCGCCTGGTGGTGGAAATAACTGACCGATTTTAACTGTTCAACCGCTTTTTGTTTTAATACTTCAACCTCTTTTAACATTCTTTGTTTTTCCCTTCTTCCGTCCGTCTCAACCGACTTTGCCAACACGCGGTAATCATTCTCTATCAATTTTTGCAGTTTTTTTGCCAACAAAGACAATTCGTCACCTGTTGCCGCAACGTATTCTTTATAGGTTGATCTCAATTCGTCAGCGCCGAGACTTTTGACAAGATATGCCTCAACCACAGGTTTTGATTTAATTGCCTCATCTGCCGTTTGAGTTTGATAATAAGCTACCAAATTATGAAAACGTTTATTTTCACCCCGATAGAGCCAAATAATAGAAAGTATATTTTGTAGTTGTTCCGGACTAAAATCATAAATCTTACGAGTCACCTTACGGAATACATTACGCGCATCAATCATTAATACTTTATCTTTGAGTTCTGCTGGTTTAGCTTTATTGAAAAACCACAGTTCACAAGGGACAGTTCGGGTATAAAAAAAGTTAGAACGAATAGAAATCATAATATCCACATGACCAGTATCAATTAGTTTTTCTCGTACTATGGCTTCTCCTCCTCCAGCACTAGATGCCTGAGAAGACATTACAAATCCAGCCCTGCCTTGTTCAGTTAGATAACTATAAAAATAACTAATCCAAACATAGTTTCCGTTACTGACCTTACCTTTCTTATTCACGCCCGGTAATCCAAACGGTAAACGAGGATCATTTTTGACTTTATCCGCATCAATTTCATCTACATTAAAAGGTGGATTAGCCATCACAAAATCAGCTTTATTGAACAAATTGTGCGGATCTTCATAATATGTAATTGCTTTTTTGATATCACCAACTAAGCCATGAACTGCCAAATTCATTTTTGCTAAATCGATTGTGGTGCCATTCTTTTCTAGCCCGTAGAAATTTAACTTATCGTTTGGATTTTGGTGTAATTTCTCTACAAAACGAGCACTTTGGACAAACATTCCACCACTTCCACAGGCCGGATCGAGTACCGTACCTTTTTTTGGCTCCAATACATTAGCAATGAGTGATACTAACGAAACCGGAGTAAAAAACTCACCCCCATCGTGAGCTTTTTGATCAGCAAATTGAGTAAGGAAATACTCATAAATCCGACCGAATACGTCACCTGTAACTTTCTTAAGTTCTTCAGGATTTAACGCGCGAAGCAGTTGTCCCAATATTTCATTGTCCAATTCTCGATATTCTTTTTTTGGTAGCACTCCGGCTAAAGTTTCATAATCAGCTTCGATTGATTCCATTGAATCGACAATTACTTTGGCACGGTCGTCACTGTCTTTAAGAGCTACAAGATAGTCAAATTGAGCCTTAGGTTGCAAGAAGATTGCGGATTTTTTACTGAAATCCTTTTTTGTTAACTCCGGTGTTTTGCCTCCACGCGTGGGTAAACTGGCTATAATTTCGTCTTTTACTGCCAAGTACCTACTATAAGCATGGCGTAAAAATACCAAGCCCATGACAGGCATAAAATACTGGTTACTGGCATAATTGGAATTTGCACGGAGCGTATCCGCCGCACTCCAAAGTCTTTTTTCGATTGCTTCAATGTTTTCTAGTTGTGGCATAGTTTTATTTTACTTAAAAAGCAATCCTTTCTCTTTAAAACTGATATAACCATCATTGGTAATGATGATATGGTCGAGCACTTCAATATCAAGAATTGTACCCGATCGGATCAATTTCTCAGTTAACTTAATATCTTCATCAGATATTTCTGTGTTTTTTGACGGATGGTTATGTGCCAACATAATGGAAGATGTAAGGTTACGAATGGCTGGTTCAAATACTTCGCGCGGATGCACCAAGGTTTCAGTTAATGTGCCTATAGATATCGTTTCTTTATGAATGAGTTGCTTTCGGGCGTTAAGATACAACACCATGAAATACTCTTTTTGCTTGCCTCTTAAATCAGCAAGCTGGGCTACAGTTGCTTTTACGCAGTCAAGAATAGGAAGAGAATCATGAAATGTGCCAACTGCTCGACTGCCAAGCTCCAAAGCTGCCTTGATCGTAATGGCTTTGGTATCTTCCAATCCTTTTATACCGGTCAGCTCATCTTTGGTTACGGTCAAAAGTTTTGATATAGGATATTTTTTTAAGGTCTCTCTGGCAATATCCAAAGCGCTCTTACCCACTCTTCCGGTACGTATAAGGATTGCCAAAAGTTCGACATCGCTTACATTTTCTGCCCCTTTTTCGGATAGCTTTTCTCTAGGTCTTTTGTGAAAGGGTAGATCTTTAATTTTCGACATCGTAACCATATTTTACTACTCGCGGAGCTAATATGCGATGGAATTATAAAGATTTTCTTAAAATCACATGTTTAAAATACTTTTCTTGAAATTCAACTATTTTTTCTACCAACGAAGTTGGCCAAGCTTTGCTTATTTCTTCATCTGAAAAATCTTTACCATCCGAAGTTACTACTAATTTATCGTCATTGTCATTTGTTCTATGAATTACTGCAATACAAACCCCTATTATTTTATCACTCGGTTTGTCTATTCCTAAAACATATACATCCTGCTCTTCCCCATCAAGAGATTTTGTATTTGGAATATAGCCGTAATTAACTTCGTAAATAAAACCATGTTGAGGGTGTTTTGATCCTAGTGGTCTATCAATAACAACATTAACTTTTTGACCTAAGAAACTTAATGAATTAAC
>Ga0208375_1004434_pt1 | contig 11080 bp, 10 predicted proteins | sample RifOxyD1_FD_184038 | JGI IMG/M metagenome (GOLD analysis project Ga0208375, IMG submission 184038) | Soil microbial communities from Rifle, Colorado - Rifle Oxygen_injection D1 (SPAdes) | ecosystem: Environmental > Terrestrial > Deep subsurface > Rock core/Sediment | place: Rifle, Colorado... | reverse complement strand
ATTATTTTTGATATCATCTAGCCAAGCATTATTGGCTGTCATTTTCAACATATTCATTGTTTTCAAGGTTCAATCTAGTGTCAACTGTATCATAGGCCAGTGCATTAATTTGTTTAGTAATATTATTATGATAGACAAGTTTGGTTCTTTGGCACGAAGTGATGCACCTATGTGTATCATGAACTCGTGTCAGACAAGAGGAGCGGTCCTTAACTGGACCAACAAAGAAAGAGGAGGTGTGGAATGAGAAGGCTGATGCTCGGGATCATGACGGTGGTGGCGATGCTGTTTCTCGTGGTGACGGTGAACCTGTGGGCGGACCAGAATGAGATCACCACGGCCACGGTGGCCACGGTGGACGACACCAACACGACGGCGGGAAGTGATGTTATCATCTTGCCGACGGTCTGCGCCGACGCGGAGATCGTGGGTACGATGGTCAAGGTCAAACTGACCAAGTCCATGGTTGCGAGTAGCAACACGGCGGACAAAACATGGTTACCGGCACAAGAGGTTGCGACCAATCTCATCTTGCCGACTGGAACATTCGTAACGGGCATCAACAGCGACGCCATACACCTGCAAGTGTAGTGGCGGGTTCTCTCTCGTCTCTCAAGCGCGGTACATCTTTCTGGGTGTACCGCGCTAACTTTTTATATAAAACTTATATTTTATAAATATGTTGATAAATAAGGATATTTTATGCTATTGACTTTTTGATTATAATTTGCTATACTCTTAAATAGGTAAAAGAGGCAAAAAGGCTTCTTTTTAAATGGTTGACAACTCAACAAGAAAGAAAAAGGAGAAAGACCGTGGAAAAGACCGTGGAAACAGAAGCCCAGAGGATAGAGAAGAAGTGTTGGGACTGGTTGGCGGTGTTAGGGATTGTGGTGCTGGGGGTCTTTGTTTTGGCTTGGGGTTTACCCAAATACCAAGCAAGACTCAAGTTCCATGAATTTCCCGAATCGACCACAACCACACCGGTGGCCAAGAAGGTCTCGGCGCCAGTGAAGATCGTCGTGCCGAAGGTGGAAGTGATTCTGCCGGAGGTGACTGTCAAGGAAGGTCTGGCGACAGTAATCACTGAAGCCGATCTCAACCAAGCTTTGGCTTCGGCCAAAAGCGGGAAAGGGGATCTCAATCCAAAAAAGGAGGGAGGAGACAAGACCAGTAAGTAGTAATCGGTGTCCGTGTCTTCAAGAGTCTCACAAACAACAAGTCAAGAAAGCAAGAGAGGCCTAAGATGAAGAAGCTGATTCTGTTGGTGGCGTTGCTCATGGTCGGTGTCAGCTGGTCCGTGAGGGCAGCAAACATCGACACGGAGGAAGTGCGGATGCGGTCTTATGTGACCGCGAGTCTCGAGGATCTTTTGACGAACGGTGCGGTCTATACCGGGAGGATCACTGAGATCAACCGGTGGGACGGGTCCGAGGGCAAGGTAGTGAGCTTCTCCGAGCGCTTTGTGGATGGTGTCGCTCGGGCCAGTGTGAACTGTGGTGTCGGCTGGTTCCGAGGATATGCGGCTTGGGAGAACTTGGCCGGGGAGCAGATTTTCTATTCCCAGTCCATGGACCCGACTTACCTAAGTTCTGGGGAGCAGACGATGCCTTTTGCGATGACGGTGAACTCGAACCGGATGCTTGTGTTGGAGTTTCAGGAAGCAATACCCTCGAATTTCGATGAAGTTTGGTTTGGGGACAAACAGGTCAGTCGTAACGGCAAAAAATGGCAGACCTGGGTGTACAAACCATGGAATGTCATCGGTCAAACCATGGAGGTGATTTGGTCCGGGCACGGTGGGTGGCGGATTCCGATTGAGCAGGGCTCATTCGGGTCCACCTCCACTATCGTACTGGATGCCGGTAGTATGGATGGGTCGCTTTTGGCACCCACTCGTCTGAAGGCAGTGTCCTTCCTCGCGGACGGCGCATATCTTGAGGATGACCTTATCACCTATACCGGACTTTCCTACAGCGACAATCTGGGGTGTACGGTTTTGGAGATGAAGTCGCTGTTTGACGGCGAGATCGGGGAATTGGCTCTAGTCCTGAACGGATATGACGAAGACTCTGGGAGTATGGTGAACTACTTCACCGTCTCACTAGAGCAGGTCGAGGGAACCTTCAGTATCCCCTTGGGTAATGCGTGGACCCGGCCTTACACGCAAGTGCGGGTGTATCTGACTGACCCGCGCACTGGAGGCTGGGTGTGGAAAAGTATCAGTGACACTGGTCTCTGGTATACACTCGGCGACAACGGCAGGGGTGGCTGAAGTGAGAGTTCTTTCTTGAAGAGTTGAAATGTACGGCGGCTGGGGACCTTGGAGGACCCCAGCCGCTTTTCGTTTGTATTTTTTTAATTTGCAAAATTATTCATTTTATATTATACTCTCTGCACTATGTCACAAGATCAATTAATCAAATTAACTTGCAAAACCTGCAAGCGGACCAATTATTGGACTAGAAAAAATAAAAAGAAAGTTGAGCGTAAAATTGAGCTCAAGAAGTTTTGTAAATGGTGTAAGAAAAACACTCCTCATAAAGAAAGTAAAAAATAACCCTCTCGGGTTATTTTTTACTTTGGTAATTTTAAATTAAGTCATAAGGAGTATTTTAATTTTAAGATAATAGCTTAGCTATAGCCTTGCTATTATCCAATGATAAATATATAATATTTAGGTAAAATAACTTTTAAATCAAATTAAAAATAAAATATGGGAAATTTAGAAAAAGAAGTAAGAGATGAAATTCGTGGCACTAAAATTCAGAAAGCTATATTAAGAACAATTGGTGGTCTTGGCTTATTGTCGGTAGCTGTTCTCGCTCCCAATGCCCTACAAGCTTTGGGATATTTTGGTTTGACTGGTAAAAACTTACTGAACAAGAATCGAGCGATAAATAATTCACGAAACAGGTTGATAGAACATGGTCTTATAGAATATAACAAAGATAGTTTTTTGTGTTTAACAGAAAAAGGAGAAAAGAAACTAATAGAGATTGAAGCTAAGGATTATAAAATAATCAAACCACAAAAATGGGATAAAAAATGGCGGATTCTTATTTTTGACATTAAGGAAGAAAAGAGAAGTTTGAGAGAAAAGATTCGAAATACTTTGATCTCGATTGGATTTGTGAGATTACAAGATAGTGTTTGGGTGTTTCCTTATGATTGTGAGGATCTTATAACTTTGTTAAAAGCTGATTTTAGAGTAGGTAAAGATCTCTTGTATATTATTGCTGATAAAATTGAATACGATAAAATCATCAGAGAACAGTTTGGATTAGAAAAAGAGAGTAGAGGATAAGTTCTCGTTGAGTAAATAAAGTAAAATTGTGTGGATAATAGCAAGGCTATAGCTAAGTTATTATCCATTATCTACTTTGAAAAAAGGTTGTGGTGTGGTAGTATTTCTTGGAACGGGAGGTTAGTTAAGTGGCATAACTGCGGTCTCCAAAACCGCTGTCGGGGGTCCGATTCCTCCACCTCCCGCCTTGAGCCAAATTATTTTTTTATTTCTTTTAAACCAAGTGCGTTGGCGTTTGGCATAGTGCCAGATTTCTTTTTCCAATTTAGAAATCATTTCTTTCTTAGTAATTTTGTTTTGTAAAAAAAGTGCACAGTTTCTATACTCTAAACCAAAAGATTCTAATTTGCGGTAGGAAATACCTTGTTTATATAGATAGATTACTTCAGCCACTAGGCCAGCTTTGAGGCGTCTTTTAAGTCGGGTTCTAATGCGTTCCTTGAGTTCTAAATCAGGTAAATCCAGGCCAATAAATATCGGGTTGTATATTTGATCCTTTTGGCAAGGTGGCACCTTGCCAAGTTCCATAGCGATTTCAATGGCCCTGATTAGTCGAACTTTATTTTGATTGTCTATATTTTGGGCTCGGTTAGGATCTAACTTTTTTAACATAGTGAAAAGTTCAGCCGGGCTTTTCTTTTCCAAACTTTTTCTTAATTTTAAATTGGGTGGTACTTCTGGCAAAATAATATTATTTACCACCGCATCAATATAAAAGCCAGTACCTCCGCAGATGATTGGCAATTTATTTCTTTTTAATATGTCGGCAATTATTTTTTGGGCTTTTATTTTATATTTGGAAACATTATAAGTAGATTTTGGACTCACAATATCCAACATATGATGAGGGACACCGCACATTTCTTTTTTAGTGATTTTTCCCGTGCCTAAATCCATTCCTTTGTAGACTTGTCTAGAATCAGCAGAAATAACTTCACCATTAAACCCGCCCCATTTGGTTCGGGCAAGTTTTTTGGCTAATTTTACTGCTAAATCACTTTTACCCGTGGCCGTCGGCCCAAGAATAACTACAATTTTAGGTTTCATATTTCAAGTAAAATAATACTAGCTAACCCTAGTATTATTCCAATAATATTTAATGAAGTTAATTCTTCTTTATAAATAAATACTCCAATCAAGACTCCAATAATAAGAGTTAAGACCGCAAAAATTACCACTGCTTTCGAAAGGTTTTGATATTTAATTGAAAAGGCCCAAAAAATTGTGGCAATCATATAGGAAATTACTCCGGTAATAAGTAGCAATTTTTTATTGTGAATTGTCCATTCTTTAAATAAAATATCCCCTAGGATTTCTAGAATTGTAACTACAATGACTAAAAAAATAAAAAAAAGTTTCATAACTTTATATTAACATCTTTTATAAAATCTTCATAAATCTTTCTTTTTCTGGATAAGGTGGGGATGCTTTTGGAATAATAGATTAAAGGAAGTAGCTTTAGCGATGCTTTTTTCATAAATTTGATAGTATGTATATCTGCCCTGTTAGGTATTTTACTTTCATAGACATGCTCCTTTCCTAAAATCCCAGTATTTAGCCGGATTTTTTTGTGTAGCCAAGCCATATGTTTTTTACTTGCCGAAATAAACCTGACAAATAGTCTTCGATAAATATATTTTTTGTTTTTATAAGTATTATATTTATCAAAGTAAGTAGTGATAGAACCGTCACCGTCTAAATGTCCTCTTAAAAAATCTATAAAAAATTCATCAGGAATTTTAATTTTTTCCAAGATTTTGCTCTTATTTGGCATCAAGCCAATACTTAGTATCCATTTGTAAAAGACGACATCTCCAAATTGGACTCGGTAAGAGATTATGCCTTTATTATTGTTTTTGCCAATTATATTTTTTATTTTTAGACATTTTTTGAAAGTTTTTAATTGCTCAATTTCTAATGATCTCATTATTATGTGTCGGCCATCGTTTGACAAGCAACCATCAGTTGTTAGTAAACCAACAATATACGCTAAATTAGGCGTCCAACTTAACGCTTTTGTTTTAACTTTTTTATTTGCCATTTTGTGCCGGAGGAGGGAATTGAACCCTCACCTCTTACGAGACACGATTTTGAGTCGTGCGCGGCTACGATTACGCCACTCCGGCCTATTTCTGATTCTATCCTATTTTGAACAAAAAATAAAGTATGTTAGAATTAGGGGATGAGCAGTCAATTTTTTAGTGATTCTATATTTTGGGTGGAGATCGGTAAAGTTCATCCCAATCCTTTTCAACCACGAAAAGAATTTGAAGAATCCAAGTTAAAAGATTTGGCGGATTCTATTCGTCAATATGGTATTTTACAGCCAATGGTGGTTACCAGAAAAGAAGTGGTGAAAGAAGATGGTGGATTAACAACCGAATATGAACTTATTTCTGGTGAGCGACGACTGCGGGCATCTAAAATTGCTGGACTTGTTCAGGTGCCGGTTTTGATTCGGGATCAAGAAGAATCTGATCAGTTAAAGTTAGAGTTGGCGATTATTGAAAACTTACAAAGAGAGGATTTGAATCCGGTGGATCGGGCGCGAGCTTTTCAACGATTGGTGGATGAATTTCATTTTAAACACGGGGAAATAGGAAGAAAAATGGGGCGCAGTCGGGAATATGTGTCCAACAGTTTGCGTATTTTGCTTTTACCGGAGCAAATGTTAAATGCTGTTTCAGAAGGTAAGATTACAGAAGGGCATACTAGACCACTTTTGATGCTTGAAGATCGCAAGGAAGAACAGGAAGTGTTGTTTAAAGAAATGATGCACCGAAAAATGTCCGTGCGTGAAGCGGAATTAGCCGCCAGAAAAATTGCGGTGGAAAGAGTAAGAAAAGTAGAAAGGATGCCGGATCCGGAAATAACCGAACTGGAAGAAAAGTTGGCTCAGACTTTTGGGGCACGAGTGCATATTGAGCGGGCTAATGTTGGGGGCAAAATTATGATTGATTTCTTTTCCAATGATGATCTTCGGTCAATTTTGCAAGTGGTAAATACTAAACAAGAACTTGGTGCTAATGCTCTTTTGAATCGACATGCTGCTAAATTAGAAACGGAACCGCTCTTGCAGAATACTCCCTTATTGGATGACCGGTCAGTAGAAGAAAAAGTGGAAGATGAGCAAGATCTATATTCGGTGGATAATTTTACGGTATAATTATTCTGTTTTTATATCTAGGGCACTTTTAATAAACTTTTTAGCAATAGTTGTCTTAGCGTAATCTAACCATTTTCTGTTTGGTTTGGCGGACTTTTTGGTGATGATTTCTATATGATCACCATTTTTTAATCCGGAGTGAAGAGGGGCAATTTTATTATTTACCATCGCACTAGAAATATGGTTGCCAATATCTGAATGAATAGCATAAGCGAAGTCAATCACCGAAGAGTCAATCGGTAAGTCCACCACATCACCTTTTGGTGTAAAAACAAATATTCTTTGAGAAAAGAAATCAGTTTTTAGATCTTCCATCATTTCTTCACTAGAAGAAATTTGTTGCGATGAGGCCATGTCCTTTACCCAAATAGGAATGTTTTTATCAGTAGGGGTTGATTTGAAAAAAAAGTTTAAAGACTTTGGTAAAAATTGACTGAACCAGCTCATTTCTTTGTTTTCACTATTTTTTATATCTTTGTAGGAAAGATGAGAAGCAATACCATATTCAGCCTGATGGTGCATCTCGTGCGTGCGAATTTGAATTTCTACGATAGCTCCGTCACCAGTAAAAACGGTGGTATGGATGCTTTTATAGCCATTAAGTTTGGGGACGGCAACATAATCCTTGATTCGGCCGGGTAATGGTCGCCATTTGCTATGTATAATACCTAGAACTTTATAACAGTCGGCAATATTTTCAGTAAAGATTCTCAAGGCTAAAATATCATAAACTTTATCAATGTCACCATCTTTAGAAATTATTTTTTTACTCAAACTATAAAGACCTTTTTGTCGATAATCAGTTTGAATATTAGTCAAACCGTTTTCTGCCATAGCTTTTTTGATAGATTTCATAAACTTTTCCAAACGAGGCAAAGTTTCTTCTCTTTTGAGTTTTATTAATTCTTGGACTTTTTTATACTCTTCCGGATAAATATAAGGGAAGGATAAATCTTCAAGCTCTTTAGATAGTTTCCTGATACCAAGCCTATAAGCTAATGGGGCAAAAATCTCTAATGTTTCAAGGGCGATCCTTTTCTGTTTTTCTGGGGACATAAATTGTAAGGTTCGCATATTGTGTAGTCGATCGGCGAGTTTGATAATTAAAACTCGAATATCTTGAGCTGAAGCCACAAATAATTTACGCAAGCTTTCAATGTGTCTTTCGGCGCCATAATATTTTAGTTTATCAAGTCTGGTTACTCCATTTACTAAAAATAATATTTCGTCACCAAATTCTTTTTTTAGATCTTCTTCTTTAATGGTGGCATACTTGAACGAACCGTGTAAGAGTCCAGCGGCAATTGTTGCCGAATCCATTTTTAATTCGGCAAGAATTTTTCCGGTTGAAAAAAAATGAACAAAATATGATTCACCGGAAAGTCTTTTTTGTTCAAGATGAGATTTTTCTGCTACATTATAAGCCTTCTCAATCAAAGAAATATCCGCCGGAGTTGGGGAGTCAATAAGGTTTGTAATATCCTTAACGGTCATACTTTAAGTATAGACTTTACTTTAATATTGTCCAGTTAGGATATTTTTTCTATTTTATCTGGTCTGTGATTAGGACAAGTTTTGACGGAACAACGTTCAGGGATAGTTTTTGTACCTTCCATCATCAAGGCACCACAAAGTTTACAGAGATTACCGGTGGGCTTGGCTTTAATGGCATTTTTACATTTTGGATAATTAGAACAGCTGTAAAAAACGCCAAATCGTCCGCGTTTCTCGGTCATCAATCCATCTTTACAAGTGGGACAAATCACACCGGTGCTGTTTTGTTTTTCTAATTCGGCATCTTTTTTAATATATTTACATTTTGGATAATTGGAACAGGAAATAAATTGACCAAATTTTCCTTCACGCAAAACTAGTTTACCATCTTTACATTCCGGGCATTTTTCACCCGTTTCTTTTGGCCCAGTCATTTCCTCGCCGGTAATTTTTCGGGCACCGGTGCAGTCTGGATATTTGGCACAACTTAAAAACTTGCCAGTTTTGCCTAGCTTTATAATCATTGGTCCGCTACAAATTGGGCAAGGGTATTTTTCATCCGCTTCGCCAAAATTATTTACTTTGTCAATCTTATCTTTAGCTTTGACCTCTTTTAAAAACGGCCCATAAAAATCTTTTAAGGTTTTTAAATATTCGGCTTTTCCCTCGGCGATTAAGTCCAGTTTATCTTCCATTTCGGCAGTGAAAGTGTCACTGATATAGTTAGCAAAATTATTTTCCAAAAAGGAACTGACCACATCACCAGTGTCCGTTGGGGTGAGGGCTTTGTTTATTTTTTCCACATAACCACGGTCTTCAATCGTTTTGATAATAGAAGCATAAGTGGATGGTCGGCCAATATCCCTTTTTTCCAATTCCTTGATTAAGCCCGCTTCAGAATAACGGCTGGGCGGTTCGGTTTGTTTGCCTTGGGCATTTATATCTATCAATTTTAATTCTTCACCAATAGTTACTTTAGGTAAAATTACATCGTCACCCACACCTTCTGGATCAGCCGACAGCCAACCGGGGAAAAGTAAACGAGAGCCGTTAGCGGAAAATTCGGGAATGCCTTTGTCTAGTAAAAAATTTTCTGGAATGTCCTCGAAACGATTAGGTCTGCCGTTAAGTGGAGAGGATTTTTCAGAAAATTTTTTCCCTACTTTCACAGAAATTTTAGTGCGCATTATTTTGGCATCAGTCATTTGGGACGCCAAGGTCCTCTGCCAAATCAGGCGGTAAAGCTTTTTTTGTTCGTCATTTATTCCAGCATTTAAATTAGAAATATCCGTTGGTCGGACTGCTTCGTGTGCCTCTTGGGCATTTTTACTTTTGGCAATAAAAGTATGTGGCCCCAAGAAATTCTTACCGTATTTTTTCTCAATGGTGTTATAAATTTGAGCAAGGGAAGTTTGACTTAAATTGACGCTGTCTGTACGCATGTAAGTAATAAGACCGGCTTCATAAAGTTTTTGAGCAATACTCATAGTGCGAGAAGGAGCAAAACCCAAGCGGGAGCTTGCCGTTTGTTGTAAAGTAGAAGTGGTAAAAGGGGCGCGCGCCGAGCGTTTGGTCTCTGTTTCAGTCACATCTTTTACTAGCCACTTATTTTTCTTGCCAGCTTCTAATATTTTTTCTACCGTGTTTTTGTCTCGTGGTTCTTCCGAGCAGGTAAGTAATAGATCTTCTTTTTTTTGTGTCTGTGTTTCGGCGGTGATAACCCAAAAATCTTCTGGCTTAAAAGCGCGGATTTCTCTTTCTCTTTCCATAATAATACGAAGAGCCGGGGACTGAACTCGACCAGCAGATAAACCATAACGCACTTTTTTCCAAATCAAGCCGGACAAATCATAACCCACCAAGCGGTCAAGTACTCGGCGAGCTTCTTGGGCTTGTTTTAAATTATCATCAATCTCTCGTGGATGCTTTATGGCTTCTTGAACAGCTTCTCTGGTGATTTCGTAAAAGACTACTCGTTTGGGATTTTTCAGACCTACCGCTTCTTTGATATGCCAAGCAATGGCCTCACCCTCGCGGTCGGGGTCAGTGGCCAAAAGAATTTCATCAGCTTTTTTGACTAAAGTTTTTATTTCGGCGACCACTTTTTCTTTACCGGGCGAAATTTCATAATGAGGAATAAAGCCACCTTCAATGTCGATAGCTTTTTTATTACTCTTGGGCAAGTCCCGAATATGTCCCACACTGGCGCGCACTTCATATTTGCCATCCAAATATTTGGAAATAGTTTTGGCTTTTGATGGTGATTCCACAATTAAAAGTTTCATATATTTCCTAGTATGGCATAAAAACAAATAAAAGTTAAATTTAGTAAAAAAGAGGAATTTTAAGTTAAGTGAATTTCACCGAGAGTTTCTTTAATCAGTCCCTTGAGTTCCATTACAGATAGAACGGCATTGGCTTGACCAGTGGGTATATTAAGAGAGCGGAGGAGAGTATCTTTTTCCATTGGTGCTCGGAGAAGGTTTATAACCTTCTTTTCTTCTGGTGAACACTCGGCGTATTCTAATTCCAAATTTCTCGGTTCGGAATCTTTATTCTTAAAACCCAAAGCTTCCAATAATTCTTCTGTTTTGGTAATAGGAGTGGCACCAAGACGGATTAATAAATGTGGACCTTCGGAAGTTTTGGAAAAAATATTTCCCGGAACGGTCAGCACATCTTTATTGTATTCCGTGGCGAGGCGAGAAGTGATCAAAGTGCCGGATTTGATTTCTGCTTCAATAATCAAAACGGCACAGGATAATCCGGCCATAATTCTATTTCTTTGCGGAAAGCTGTATTGAGTGGCTTTAAAACTTTCTTCATATTCGGAAAGTAAACATCCGCCAGTATCCAATATTTTTTTAGCAAGGCCAAGGTGGGCCATGGGATGGATAGATGAAACGCCCAAGCCGGAGCCGGGGATGGCAATAGTTTTTAGCCCTGTATTTATGGCGGCCTCGTGAGCAATGCCGTCAATGCCAATAGCTAAACCGGAAACAATGGCCACATCATAACCACGAAGTCCACTAATTAATTTTTCACAGACTTCTTTGCCATAATTTGTATAACGGCGACTGCCTACTACACAGAGGAGTTTGGTATCGGGTCCG
>Ga0208375_1004432_pt1 | contig 11082 bp, 11 predicted proteins | sample RifOxyD1_FD_184038 | JGI IMG/M metagenome (GOLD analysis project Ga0208375, IMG submission 184038) | Soil microbial communities from Rifle, Colorado - Rifle Oxygen_injection D1 (SPAdes) | ecosystem: Environmental > Terrestrial > Deep subsurface > Rock core/Sediment | place: Rifle, Colorado... | reverse complement strand
ATGCAACCCACAGGTTACGAATCATATTCAAACGGAGAAATCCCCAGAGGCTGTCAGCTCTGTGTTAAAGGCAAAAAACTAGTTTTATTCATCACAGGAGTTTGTACTAAATCCTGCTATTTCTGCCCATTATCCGAACATAAATTCCACAAAGATGTTATCTATGCAAACGAACGCCCAATTAACGATTTAAAAGAAATTATTGAAGAAGCAAAAATATCCTCAGCACAAGGTGCAGGGATTACAGGTGGCGACCCACTAGCAAAACTCGAACGTACAATAGAAGCCATTAAATTACTAAAAAAAGAATTCAAGAACTTTCATATCCATTTATACACACCTTTAGATTTAGTCACTGAAGAAATTCTCAAACAACTAGAAATAGCAGGCTTAGACGAGATTCGTTTCCACCCAGACTTAGATGATGATAAACTTTGGTACAAATTAAAATTCAAAACAAAAATGTCTAAAGGAATAGAAATTCCAAGTATACCTAAAAAAGATATTAAAAAATTAATTGAATTTGCAAAGAATGATGTTGAATTTTTTAATTTAAACGAATTAGAATATGCAGATGCTAAACAAAACAAATTAGCAGAATTAGGCTACGAAACTAAAAACGAATTTTCATATGGAATAAAAGGTTCAGAAGAACTTGCATTAGAATTATTAAAACAATATCCCCAACTAAAAATACATTATTGCACAACTAAATTAAAAGACTCTGTTCAAATGATGAATAGAATTAAATTAAGAGCAAAGAATGCAAAACGCCCATTTGATATTATGACAATAGAAGGAACATTAATCAGGGGCACAATAAAAAGTAATGAAAGTTTAGAAGAAATGCATAAAAAAGTTTCTAAGTATTTTGAGAATGAAATAGATCCCTTAAAAAACAGATTAATTTGCGCAAAAAACAATGTTAAAAAGTTTTCTAAAGAATTAAAGAAATTAAACTATAACCTAGAAATTGTTGAAGAACTAGCAACTTATGACCAATTCGAAATAGAATCTGAAGAAATTTAACAAAACCTTTAAATATACTCAAAAGCTATATTCTTTAAGACCAACAATGAAACAAATAAATGATTATTTAAAATATGCATTAGTAATTGTTTTATTATATTTATCATACTTAGTAGTTAAACCATTTCTTTCCGTTATTGTTCTAAGTTTAGTATTAGTATACATGATTTATCCATTACACAAAAAGCTTAGAAGGACAATCAAAGAATCAATTTCAGCAGGATTAATTACCCTAGCATTAGTATTAATAATTATTATTCCCACATTATTTTTAGGCCATGCATTATTAGAACAAGCTTCAAAATTATACATTTCTACAAACCCAGATACATTCGGAAATATTTTATCAGCATTTAATATTAATATTAGTCCAGAATTACAGACTCAACTTAATGATATAACTAAAACAGCAACAGCCCATTTAATGAATTCTCTAGCCAATTTTATATTTTCTATTCCAAGCATAATAATAAATTTCTTTATCGCTTTAGTAATAATTTATTATGGACTAAAAGATGGTGACAAAGCAATTAATAGTTTCATAGATATATTCCCTATAAAAGAATCTTATAGAAATTTATTCATTCATAAAATAACTTCAACAATTGAATCATTATTTTATGGAACTTTAGCCCTCTCAATTATAGAGAGTGCAGTTGCAATAATAGGATTTTATTTATTAGGAGTTTCCAATCCATTGATTTGGGGCCTAGCAATTTTTATCACCGCAATTCTTCCAGGAATTGGTCCAATGCTAATCTGGCTTCCAATAACAATTATATTTATTATCCAAGGTAACATAACTCAAGCAATAATCACAGCAATTTTTGGTTCATTAATAATTTCCACTTTAATAGATACGTTCTTACGAATAAAAATATTAGGTTATAGAGCAAACATTAATCCTGTAATAATGATTGTAGGAGTTATTGGAGGAGTTGCTGCATTTGGATTAATTGGAGTTATCATTGGTCCATTGATTCTCTGTTTATTAGAACTATCAATCTTAATCTATAAGGAAATAAAAAATGAAGCTCAAAGTTAAAGAAATTAATCTTTCAACAGGAGGTCCACTAATAGCAGTGCTTAACGAAAAGACTGCAAAAAAGATTTCTCTATTTCCTAAAGAAAGAATCCACATAAAAAAAATTAGAGCAAAAGACGGATTCACTTGTGTAACAAACATTTCTAGCAAAGGGATTAAAGAAAATGAAATAGGTTTATTTCAAGAAGCATTTCACAAATTAAAAATTCCAGAAGGCACTCATATTGAAATGACTTTAGAAGAAAAGCCCCGTTCTATTCAATACATTAAAAAGAAACTTAACAATGAAGAATTAAATGAAACAGAAATTGATACTATAATTAAAGATATTGTAAATAACGAACTTTCTGAAGTAGAACTAGCTTACTTTGTTTCAGGTTGCTATACAAAAGGCCTATCAATTAATGAAACAGTTAATCTTACAAATTCAATAGTTAATAATGGTGAAAGATTACACTTTAAAGAAGAAATTATTGTTGACAAACACTGTTCTGGAGGCGTTGCAGGAAACAGAACAACAATGATAATAGTTCCAATCATTGCATCATTAGGCTACAAAATGCCAAAAACATCTTCAAGAGCAATTACATCTGCTTCAGGCACTTCAGATACAATGGAAGTCCTAGCACCGGTAACACTTTCTAAAGAAAAAATAATAAAAGTTGTCAATAAAACAAATGGTTGCATGGTCTGGGGTGGCGGTGTAGATTTAGCAAGTGCTGATGACAAAATGATAACTGTTCGTCATCCATTAAATTTAGATCCTATAGGAATGTTATTAGCAAGTATCCTCGCAAAGAAAAAAGCAGCTGGTGCTACTCATGTATTAATTGATATTCCATATGGACTAGGAGTTAAAGTAAAATCTAAAAAAGAAGCAAAACAATTAATGAAATTATTTTACAAAGTTTCAAAACGATTAGGATTAAAGATTAAAGTTCTAATAACTAATGGCTCACAACCAATTGGGAATGGTATTGGTCCAGCATTAGAAGCAGCAGATGTTCTTTCAGTTTTACAAGGTGATGGTCCAAATGATTTACGAGAAAAAGCAATATTTTTAGCAACAGAAATGTTAAAATTGGTTGGAGAAAAAGACCCATTACCAAAAGTTCTAAATGCAATAGAATCAGGAAATGCATATAAGAAAATGTTAGAAATAATCCAAGCACAAGGCGGCCATAAATATCCAATAATTCCAAAAGCAAAATATTTCTATAATGTTAATGCAACCAAAGATGGAAAAATTACATTTATTGACAACCAAAAAATAAACAAGATAGCAACAATGGCAGGAGCCCCAGATGAAAAAACTGCTGGAGTCTACCTAAGAGTAAGAGCAAATAGAGAAATTAAAAAAGGAACTACTATGTTCACAATCTATAGTAATAACGAACGCAATATAGATTCTATAAAGAGAAGATTAAAAGAGATAAATCCAATAACCTACTAACCAGTATAATAATCTTTAATAAACTAAATTCTTTTATCATAAACCATGGTAGACGAAATAAAAGAAAAAATTCGTTTGGTTCCAGATTTTCCTAAACAAGGCGTTCTTTTTAGAGACATAACAACCTTACTTAAAGATCCAAATGGCCTTAGAGATGTCATGAAATACTTCAAAATCAGATATAAAGGTAGAAAAATCGACAAAGTAGTTGGAATCGAAAGTCGCGGATTCATCCTTGGTGCAACTCTAGCATATATGTTAGGCGTAGGTTTCGTACCAGTAAGGAAAGCAAACAAACTTCCTGCACATACTAGAAGAATCGATTACGCATTAGAATACGGTACAGATTCCTTAGAAATTCATACTGATTCTATCCTTCCTGGAGAAAGAGTATTATTGATTGATGATTTATTAGCAACAGGCGGTACTGCAAAAGCTACAACTCAATTAATTGAAAGCCTTGGTGGTATTGTTACTGAATGTGCATTTTTAATAGAAATTTCAAACCTCAAAGGCAGAGAAAAACTACCAGATTATAATATATTCTCATTAGTAGAATATACAGATTAATTTTTTATAAAATTTTTTATTAAATCTTTCTGTCTAACTTCAGGATGAAATAACACTCCATAAATATTACCATAAGAAATCGCCTGTGGAATTCCTTTGTTATAAACCTTAAACTCCTTGGTGAACTCAACATAATTTCCATGCAAATGATAAACTTCAACCTCATTCAATCCAAAAAATCCTTTCAAATTTTCTTTAAAATAACCAATTTCCTTTTTCTTCATTAACTTTCCACCAAAAACCAAACCAATAATTTGCATCCCAGCACAAATCCCTAATACAGGTTTATCAAATGTTTTCAACCAACTAAACTTATCTAAATGTTTTAAGAATTCATTATCCTTCAAACTAGTCCCACAAATAATAACTTTTTCAGCATTCTCCAAATCACTTTTTTTCAAGTTAGAATAATGCACAATTTTACAATTTTTAACAATATCAATAATTGGTTTAACAAACTCTAACTCATGCAATTTTTCTTTACAAACAGAAATAACCAGAATCATTCTAATTCCACCTCTATCCTATCATCAATAATTCTTTTATTTACAACTTTCAATTTTTTTTTAAACAAAGGACAATTCAAAACAAAAGATTCAGCCTCACCACCTTCAAAAGCAGGATTAATTCCATATTTTTTATTCAATTTAACCAATTCCTCAATCATATTCACATCAATTTTCCTACCCAACCAAGAAGTATCAAAACCTTCAGCAGCAACAGCAACAATAATTACTTCAAATTTATTTTTTATCAAATCATTCAACAACTCAATTTGATTCTTTTGCCATAATGGATTAAAAACTTCTAAACCTAAATCATCACAAATTTTTTGTATTCTAGAAGCTTGATAAACACTTTCAACAGCACCTGTAACAATCCCCTCGATTTTATATTTTTTCTTAGCATCAATAATTGCATCCTTCAAATCATTTAATTCAATTTCTTTTTCACCCTTAGTATTAACTTCAATCAAAGGTAAATTCATAACTTCTGCCTGCAATTTCGTCTTAGAAATAGATGGAGTATGAAACATATAACTATACAAATTTTTAGAATGAATAGTAATTAAACAAACCAATTCATTATTTTGACTAGCTAAATAAGCAGCATAACTACTATCTTTTCCTCCTGAAAATAAAACTCCTAATTTCATAATAAAATAAAAAGAACAAATGTTTAAAAAAGTAACCTTTAAGAAATAGCTCTATATTTTCCTAAAAATTCTTCTAATTCAGGATTATTTCTACAATTAAAAACACCTTGAAAATGATTAACTAGATTCCCATTAGCAGTAGATTCCGCAAATTCTGCCGCACATTCTGTTGTAACCTTCTTAAACAATCTTTCAACATTCCCTTCCAAAGGAATTAAATCAGCACCATCAAATAATTCTAATTTAAATTTTCCAGTAAAATCCTCATCATCATTATACGCATCGATAACCTCCTCCGACATCCAAAAATTATGAGCCAAAGTATATGAAAAAAAGATTGCTGGTAAATCCTGTTCAATGCTACCTACTGGTACTGAATACTGATATTTCGAAGGAAGAACATATGTTCCTCTTGAAATAGGCCCTACTTTAGGTCGATATTCTAAGCCCTTGCTATCTTTTCCAACAATTAAAAGACCACCTTCATTTATACGATGATAAGGTCCTTCAACAAAACCATAATGACCAACAAAAAAATCAGCCTTAATTGCCAATTGTCCAACCTCAGGTGTTTTCAAAAATACCATTAATCAAAATTAATTTAAAATTAATTTAAAAAACTTATGAAAGTTTACTTCTTTCTCTTTCTTCCTAGAATACCTTTTTCAAGACTTTCAATTTTTCTTTCTAACAAGAAAATTCTTCTCATCCCATAAATCATTGCTATAACCGCAGCTAGAGTTATATAAGATATTAATAAAATTTGATTTTCAACAGTTGCCATTTAATACCACCTCTATAATATTCATATCCCATTAATTTAAATAGTTTTCCTGAAAAAGTGTCAACTAATTTAGTCTGTGATTTCTTAATTTTATCACCTTTTGCTCCAAACGCTTCAGTTGCCAGCGAGGCTCACTTCATTTTTTTGAATTGAATTCAAAATTCTATTTTATAGACCCTTAAATCATAGTTTGAACTAATCTCTATAAATTTAGATTTATTCAAGAAAATACCTTTAAATAGCAATTTTTGTACAGGTTTATTATTTACTATTATAGGAAGGTATTAACCCAAAGGTATATAAATACTCCTATTAAGTAGTGAATAATTATAAACCTGTGAAAAAATGATAACTTGGGAAGAAATAATAACAAAAGTTGAACAGCTTGACTTAGAAACAAGAGTCATATCTTCAAGCAGAACATTCGACGAAATTCCAATTTGGATGCCTTCTGCGTATGGTGGTTTTGGAGATATTATGACAACTCTTAAGCTTGGAGAAGGATTAAAGAGAGAATTTCCTGACAAAAAAGTAACTGTTTATTTTGGAAAAGAAACAGATTATAAACAAGTCCAAACAGTATATCCTCATTTTAATCCTAAAGAAAAAACTGCACAGTTAAATGGTATCTCAGTTGCTCAAGTATCAGATGCAGAAATGAGAAAAATAATGGGTAGAAGTGTAATAGGAATTTATTCTCCTGTAGGTATTCATAGAAATCCACCAAAGGAATTTATTGAAAATTTTCTTATGGAAGCAGCAATAAATTTGTACATTCAAGAGTACGACGCAGCAGACAAAATATATTATCCACAAACAGAAATACCAAACAGACTTTATAGAGATAAAAGTGGAAGACAACATGTAATGCTGGCAACAGGTTTTGATGAAGATTCTGTAGGAATTCATATTGATCCAACTTTAACAGAACTATCAACGGGAACGAGTTATAATGATAAAACTCATTTATTACAAAGAGCAGGGTTTCAAATAGTTCAAAAATATGTTCCAAATGTATTAAACACAACATGGGGATTTGCATATCATAATGAAGATTATACTGTAAAAGATTTAGAAGATACGATAATCAAAGCACTTGAAGAAACTAAAATGGGTGCAATAACTATTTTTAATTTTAACAGAACAAATTCAAAACTTGTTAAAGAATATGCCAAAAAATCACAATTTAGACATGTGTTATTAGGAGAAGAAGAGGGAGTAATAAATAATGATATTAATGATTCTGCAGTGCCTAATATACATGTTGTACATGTCGGTTATCAACCACATGATATATTTCTTAATTTTTTAAGATACAGTGAACTTCCTGTTTTAATTACAGGTGATGCTTCGTTATCAGAAGCGGTATCTTTACGAAAGATATGGATATATCAATCTCCTCCATGGAAAGTGGCTATTTTTCCTAATTTCGTTAAAAGAGCATGTGGTATGTTAGATGATTGGAGAGAAGCAGACAGAATAACTTCTTTATTTGGCTGCAGAAGAGTCACAGAAAAAAATGTTCATGAATTCCCTGAAGTTGAAAAATTCTATATAACATACAGAAAACAGATACATCAAGCATTTGATTTAGAAAAAGAATGTCGAGAAAGAAAGGATAATAAAACAGAAATGTTCCAATTATTTGGCAAGATACTGCGTGAACAAGGATTTGAACAAGCTGATAGGTTAGAAAAGTATTTTAGAGAACATAATCTTGCGTTGTGGACGGCAAGTTTTCGAAAAAGTAAAGGAATCGATGCTGAATTAAGAACACTGCGAAAAACACAGATTTTTGGACCATTAGGAGGACATACTGCAAACACTCAAACTCATCGATTATTCTTTGATCCCGAATATCAAGCTTCATTTAGACAATACACAGAAGCAATAATCAGAGATATGGATATTTCAAAAAATTTAGCAAATCTCATAAGAAAAGCAATACAACAATATCAAGAACATGCTCAAACTTGACGGCAATTATCTTGAAGGTGAAGAACAAATAGTGCAAACTGCACTTGCATTAAGCATTCTCACCCAAAAAACATTTACTATAAACAACATAAGAGCAAATAAACCGAATATAGTAAAAATAGTAAAACATTTTTACCATAGAATTTAGATTGTTTAATGCTCCTGCTAATTTCATTTTAGATTATTATCCCTAAATTCACACAACAAATAATTATTTAAAAAACTTTCTTAGAATTCACCGAAAAGTTTTCAGAGACAAATCTTAATTTTCCTCTTCTCTCTCATCAATAGCTTCAATGATAGATGCAAAAGCAGGCCTAGTTAAGAATACACCAATTGTAACACCAGCGATTGTTGTCAAAGCAAACCCTCTAAACAATCCTGCACCAGCATTCAACAAAGGCAACATTGCTGCAACGGTTGCTGCGAAAGCTGCAAAGATAATAAAGAACGCACGCTTCATTCTTTCACCCATACGACTATTTTTCTTTCCATGCACAGCTTCATCAATAATAACAATCTGATCATCAACACCAGTACCAATAGCCGCAAGTATACCGGCGATAGCAGCCATATCAATATTCCAATTAATCAATGCCGCAAAAGCGAATACTAAAACAATCTCACAAATCATTGTCCCCATTACAGGCAACACAAATTTAATTTTTCTATATCTAATGAAAATTATTAATGCAACAGCAACAATTGCTAGTATAGCTATTAACATCATATTATTAAAAAAAATCTTTCCAAAGACTGGAGAAACAGTATCCATTTTCGCAATCTCAATATCAAACGGTAATGAACCAGTAATCAAAATCGTTTGCATAGCTTTCATTTCTTCATAAGCATTATCGATAGCCAAATCCTGTGTTGCTCCAGAACCAGAACCAGAGATTGCAATTTGTGTTGTAGCTTGCCCTTTCAAAGATTCAGAGATTCTCAAACTATCAACTAGCTCTCCATCTAAATAAAGATCCAAAGGCAATTCTAAATACCCTTTTCCATCTTCCATTACAACATCCAAAACACTAGTCAAATCAGCTTGCTTTTGCGCTGCTTCCGGACTCAAGGTAATAGAAAACTCAAACTCACAAATAGTTCCATCTTGATAATCTTCACAAGATCTTACACCAGAACAAGTTCCATCATTTCTACAAACATAAGGAATATCATTATTCCCACCACTGAAAACTACATCTTCACCAATCTTAGCTTCGAATTTCCCTTGTTGAGAAATCAAATCCCTAACTTCATTTTGAGTAACTCCAGCTAACTCAACCAATACATATCTATTTCCATCCCAATCTTCAGCGCTTCTAATTTTAATATCAGATAACCCATAAACATTCAATCTATTACTCAATACATCAATTAATGTAGTAATATCATCATCAGTAATATCTTCCCCAATAGGTTTCAATAAAACTCTTGTTCCCCCAGTAAACTCTAATCCGAATACCAAATTAGAAGTTTTTTCTTCAGAAACAACAATCTTAGGTATTTCCCTTGTCAAATAAGCAATACTTTCTTCTTCAGTAACAATCTTAAGAGTTCTTTTTGGAACTAACTCATTATATACAATATTAAATTCATCATAATCATTAATTGTTTGACCATTGATTTCTAATAATTTACTTCCATCCTCAAACAAAACAGAATCACTAATTGTCAAATTCTCATCAACTTCAAATAATATATCATTAGTAATATCATAAGTTTCAAAACCATCCGAAGTCCTAACTTTAACTTCCTGCCCAGAATAAATTAAACTTGCTAGAGCAGTATCAACATCTCCAACATCATTAATTTGATAATCATTAATACTAATTAAAATATCACCAACATTCAACCCATTTCCAACTGCATCACTATTTGCATCAACAGAAACAACCTCAATACCATCAGCCCAAGGATTCGGTGCTAAAATAATAACCGCCAAGATCAAAGCAATTACTAAAAGCCAAACTTTCCAAGTCATGAATTTTTTCATTCTTCAACCTTCCTTCTTTTTAGGTACCAGATTAACATTCCTGCGTTCATACCATAAGTCATAATTACATCAAATACTAACCCAATCATAATTATCAAAAACATTTGCTTTAAGACTAAAGAGTTTGCCAAAAGATAACCAATACCTAATGCCACAAACGAAGTAGCAGTCATTGTCAAACCAGTTTTCATTGATTCAATCAAACGTGTGAACAAAGTTCCTTCTCCTCTTCTTAATAATTTAGTCGTCAATAAAATATCAGTATCAACAGAATATCCAATCAATAATAATATAGCAGCAATCCCTGCAGTAGACAATTTCATCCCAAACAAATCCATAACAGCAAGTGTACACAACATATCACCAAATGCAGCAAAAATTACAATAAATGAAGGCACAGGAATTCTAAATGCAATAAATACAACGATTGCCATAAAAATATAAGCAAGCACCAAAGCAATAGCCATTTGTTTGTAAAAGCTCTCACCTAAACTCCCACCAACAAACTCAACAGAAAAATTCTCTTCATTCAAAGTCAACCCAATAATTTCCTCCAAAGCAACTTTCAAATCATCCCCATTAATATTACTAACCTCAACAACAGTCCCAATATACTTATCAGACCCAAATTCTTTTAATTCTCTGACCGTAAAATCTTCACCAAATCGTTCTTCTAAAATCCCTTCCAGATTCTCAAAAGCAATATCTGAATAAATTGTAGCAGTTGTCCCCCCTTTCAAAGAAACATCCTTAGCCATAATATCACCAGTTGTAGAATAATTCCAAACTAAAACACTCAAAGCCAAAATAACAATTAATAATGGGATCAAAAATAACTTTTTATAATGTTTGTAATATAATTCCTGAAATTGCTGCTTCATTCAACCAAAAAATAAATTTAAAGTTTATAAGTTTTTAGTAGAGAAAAGAATATAAATGCAGGTTAAAAATATAAATATAGAGAGTTTTGAATAACCCCCTGCTAACTATTTCAGATGTTTTTTCTTAACTAATTCACAAGATATAAATAGTAGTTTCTCGTCGATAAAGCTGAGGTGAATAAATATGAGTTTTA
>Ga0208375_1004431_pt1 | contig 11086 bp, 14 predicted proteins | sample RifOxyD1_FD_184038 | JGI IMG/M metagenome (GOLD analysis project Ga0208375, IMG submission 184038) | Soil microbial communities from Rifle, Colorado - Rifle Oxygen_injection D1 (SPAdes) | ecosystem: Environmental > Terrestrial > Deep subsurface > Rock core/Sediment | place: Rifle, Colorado... | reverse complement strand
ACAAACAGAAAAACTTCCCTAAAAGGACTAATTATAGTAAAATAGGCGCACAATCCTCGGTGGCGCAATGGTAGCGCGGCTCGCTGTTAACGAGATGGTTGTAGGTTCGAGTCCTACCCGAGGAGCTGAACTTGTCTTAATCGAACCAAGTTAAAGAAATACAATTTATGGAAATCTGGTATACATATACTGGTGCAATAAACCCTGAATTAATAGCGGGTGCTATCAATTGGTTGAACGATCAGGTTTACAATAAACAGGTGGGAAAACTAAAATTCTTTTTGTCTTCAATAGGAGGAGATACTGATTCTGCAATTAGGCTCTATGATTATCTTAAAGCCTCACCTTTTGAGGTTGAAATGTTTGGTTTTGGACAAATTGACTCAGCAGCAAATATAATTTTCCTAGCAGGAGTTAGAAGATTTGCTGTTAAGGGATGCAGATTTCTACTACACGAAGGTACGTTCACCATTGGTAATCCTGTTTCTGCCCTGCATGTTCACGAAGAAACATTGAGGTTACTTAATATAATACACTCTAGACATGTTGAGATTATTGCTCAAGAGATTGGGAAAAAGAAGAAAGAAATAATGGCTATCCTTAGACAAGGAGAAATATTTGATACCGAAAAAGCAAAGAAATTTGGCCTAGTTCATGAAATAATAGAAAAATTCCCATTACGTGAGGATCAAGCGAAGACAAGTGATTCTTAACCTAACCAAAAATATGTTTAAACCTAAAGATTACGATGATTTTGAAAAGTTAATATCAGATTTTAATTGGCAATTATTGACTTCTAACCCTCATTCTGATGACGTGCAAGACTGGATAGCTAAAGTTAATGGTATATTGTGGGATTTTGATAGTCCCTCATCAAATGAATTCCAGAAAAAGATTTCTTGGTTGGTTAACATGTGGAGTGGTATAAAAGCGGGAACAGTCAATTCTGATTTGAGCTATGATGTTGGTCTCATTAAACAATTTTTAAGAAATAAAGCTGAAGGAATGCGAAGGGAAAAAGAAAAGATGTTGTCTGGAGATAAATCTACAACACCAGAACCAAAATTAAGATTTGGAGAACCAGGGCAAGCCGGTCATCCAGGCAGTGGTGGGAGCATTTTTATCCAGGCTGAAAATTTTACTTTGGCTGGTGGAGGAAAGATAAGTGCAGATGGGGGCGACTATATCGTGCATCAAAATGAACTAAATAATTTTGGTACTATAAACCAAACATTAGCAGACACCATTAATAACATCACTAAATTGACAAATACCGTTAACCAGTCTGATTTAGAGGAAATAGAAAAAAGACAACTAATAGGAGATATTGAAACAATTAAAGCTCAGATAATTAAACCGAAGCCCGATAAAACAATTCTCCAAAAGGCATGGGATGCTGTTCAAATAGCTTCGACAATTGGTGGGGCTGCTCAACTCTTGGGGTTAATTGGTCAAGTTGTTTTGCCCTTGTTGAAGTAATTTAATTTGTTTCAATCTTTCTCTTGCTTGTTCAGCCACTATTGGATTCTGAAAAGCTTTGATAGCTGTGGCTAATTGGATGGTTATTAAGCTGGAGTTGGGGCTTCAGACATCTCAGCTACAATTGGTCCACCCGAGCCAACTAAGGCTAATCTAAATCTTGCAATTGGTCGTAAGTCTCTGACTGTCCGAATATTGACCTTTTGAACTTCTCTATTGGCAAATGAGGTTTCCCCTTTTATTGTAGAATCTCTCAAGCCTCCTTTAGTTACCCCTAAGTCAAGACTTCTTGTACCAAAACCGCCAAAACTTCGACGACCCAAATAGCCTCCTCCAAAATCTGAATCAATTATTGGATGGGAAACAGGTTGAGTTCTGATCTCTGTTACCTCATCGTCAGTGCAAGTAGCCACGATAACATCTACTAGCCCTTTCTGGTCAAAAGTTGCATTCTCTTTAGTGCCACGTTGAGTTACTGTGTTAAAAACTAAATCATAGGTTTCAGCTGGTTGTTTTTCACCATTACCTTCAGGAGATGTTGAAGAGTTATCTCTTAATAAAACTTGTCTTTTAGTGACTAATGAGGAAGTATAGTTGTTACCTTCTACTGGTGTATCGCTAACTCCAATTAACATTTCCCGTCTAATTGAGTCTGCCACTGCCATTTGAATTTTTTGTTCTGCTATTGGGGTATCACCATTTAATCTAACTAATAGAGCTACATTTTGCCTTTGTCTATATACTTCAACTTTGCCTGTTGCATAAAGTTGAAGTAAACCTTCACCACCCTGTGGTCTTTCTCTTTCAGCAGACCACTCACCAATCATAGAATTAGGAACCCAAACACCGACTCCATACCTAGTACCATTTTCCATAACTACATAAGGGTGCATAGCACTTATTGGGGTATGAAGACCCGGAAGCGCTTCATCATAAGGAATAGATGGTTCTATTCTTAAGCGAGTAGCTGGAAGTTTTTCTCCTCGTCCAAGTCTTTGAGCAATCATATCCCAAAATCCTTTACGTGGCTTTCTTGAAGGTGGCAAGGCAAATATACCTATACCGATTTCCTCATCTCCAAAGGAAACAGATAGATAGCGATTTTCTTGAAGTTGGGGAGTCTGAAAGCTGTATTGAGAAAGTTGATCACTAGGTAAAACCCATGTCACAGCACCTTTTGGTTCTACCTCGGTTAATTTTGTAGCCATATTTTCAGAAATTATAACATGATATATATGCTTTTGCAACCCATAGTGCTTTTGATTGATTCTACATTTAATTTCAGGGATGAGATTAGGGGATAATTTTGTAGTTTTTTTAATCTTTTCCTACCTGTGTCTTATTTTCCTAACATAGCTTAAATTATGGAAGGTCTAGACGGTAATAGCTCTTGTCAGTAACTTGATTTGTTTCAATCTTTCTCTTGCTTGTTCAGCCACTATTGGATTCTGAAAAGCCTTTATAACAGTGGCTAAACTATCAGTTCGATTAAAACTAGGATTACGGAGCCAATTGGGACTTAATATACCCAAAAGTGCTACAGTTTAATTAGATGGAAAAGAATAATAAACGAACTAAGATTCTGTCTCTAATTGCTATATTAAGCATTATTGGTGGTTTATTAAGTATCTTTACTTCAATTCCTCTCTATAGTCTTTATACTTCTGTTAAACAGGGTGGGATAACAGTTAGCGATAAAGTAAGTATTATTCAGGTTGTGCCAAATTCACCTGCTGCTGATGCAAAGTTAAAATCAGGTGATGCCATTATTTCTGTAAATGGACAAAATATAAGTAAACCATCTGATTTTACTGATATCTCAAATACAAACCAGGGGAAAAATATTAATATTGTTATTGAACGAGAGGGTAATACCCAAACAGTACAACTCATACCTCGAATCAGTCCTCCACCTAATGAGGGAATAGTTGGTATAATACTATCTAACAGCCAAATTGAAAAGAAGCCCCTTTATCAAATTATCCCCCAAGTAATCATACGAGGTTATTCTGGATACGAAGAACAACCGGTATTTTTCTTTTCTTCGTATACCTATAAAGATATATCATTTTCTCGATTGCAAATGCTTGCTTCGGGAGTTATAGGTATCGCCATTGGAATTGGTTTATGGAAGCTACGAAGATGGGCAATGTGGGGGTTCTTAGTTTTAGCAGGCTACAGCATAATTGTTTCCGTGCCATATTTACTAAATCCAACAAGTTACATATCTAATCAACCACAATTGTTATTCTTTAAAGGTTCAACAATGATAGATTTACTAATTTACATTGCCGGTTTAATCATAGAGGTATTGTTTGCTATTTATGTTTATAAACAAAGGAAATTATTTCGGTAACTAAATCTTTCTAATAATAACTGGTAATTGGATTTAACTCACTTTTTCTATTTCTTCTCTGATCTGAGCTACCAGCCTAAAATCTTCAATATTGCCTAACTCAGTTGTGATTTAAAAATGTTATAATAACTTTATGAAGGCACTTAATGCTGAGGAAATAAAACAAAAAGCAATACCTATTTTAAAAGAGGAAGGGGCGACTCGTGCAGCTCTTTTTGGTTCAGTAGTTAGAGGGGAAGCTAAAGCAGGTAGTGATATTGATATTTTAGTAGATTTACCACGAGGTAAGACCCTTTTTGACCTGGCAGGGATAAAGATCAGATTAGAAGAAAGTTTAGGTAGAGAAGTTGATGTGATTACTTATAACTCCATTGATCCACTGATCAAAGACTATGTCCTGAAAGATCAACTCCAAATTATATGAGTGAACAGGGTTTCTATTCAGGTAAAGACCCCAAAGTTTTTTTAAAACATATCCTTGAAAGTATCGAGTGGATTGAAAAGGATATTCATAATCTAACTGAAGATCAGTTTATGGAAAATGTCCCCATCCAAGATGCAGTTGTCAGACGATTTGAGATAATTGGTGAGGCAATTAGAAATTTGTCAGAGGAGTATAAAGAGAAGCATACAGATATTGAATGGCATAAAGCTATGGCTATGAGGAATATCTTAACCCATGGATACTTTGGTGTAGACTTTAAAATAGTTTGGGATACAGCAAATAAAAAATTGCCGGAATTTAAGAGACAAATTGAAAGTTTGCTAGAGCCTGATTGAGTGGTTATATTAGAGTCACGATTCTCGAGCTGAATTGGTCTTAATCTCACCAAATTAACGTGTAGAAATAAATTCAAATAATGGTGAGATTAAGCTATAAAGCTGTAAAAAGTTGTTATGGATTAATGAATACACTGTCAGTTTCATTAAATGTACTAAGGTCTCCACCCACACTATTACGTTCTAAATGACTATCGTCCTTCCAACCTACGATTCTTACACATCCGTTAGCCGCTTTTATTTTACCTACTTCTGGTATTACACTTTCTTTATTAGTCTTGATGTTTACAACTATAGGAATAATTATATATTGCCCACTATTTGAAACATATTTTTCACTTGGGATCGCATAATGCGTATCACCATTAAAACAAATTTTTGTTGGATTATCGGAAAGGCTAAATATATCGTCACTGGAAATATCTGGATCGAATGCAGGTTGATTGCTCCTGAAGAAAAAAGCGTATGTATGTGATGGGTTATATAAATAAGTTGTTTCAGTTTTTAAAGCATCTGTAGCAGAAGTTGGGCTAGCACTTGAAGTATTAACCCCTGGTGTAGGAGTGGCGACTATCTCTTTTAAAGCTGCAGGTAAAGACGAAGGTGTTTGCTTAATATCTTGATTGCTTAAAATGGTTCGGTTTTTATTATTGATAATGAAATAACTTCCCAGAAGAACAAAAAGAGCTAATACAGAGATTACAATAATAACAAGACTAAACCCTTTTTGACCCATCCTTTTAACTATCACATAACTGCAAAGAGAAAACAATTAAGCTCTAATCCTATTGGATTCTGAAAAGCCTTTATAATTGAATTCAAACAATCAATTCGATTAAGACTAGGAATACGGAGCTGAGTTGCTATTAATCTAACCCAATATTTATTGAATTTTATAGTAATATAAATAATATGGGAAGTATTTCCTTCGTTAAACCTACTGCTGGGAAAGTATCGTTAGCAATACTAATATTTTTACTCATTGAAGCTTTTTTCCTCATATGTTCCCCTTTAGAATATGAAACACAAGGGTCAGTAGGCAGCAGGATAGGATTTCATACAAACTATACATGCGGAATTGTTTCTCAGGGAATAGGAAAGTTATTTGGTAGCGCCTGGACTAATCCCTCTACAATTTCTTACTGGTATTTATATCTGCCTTTTGCTTATTTATTATCTTGTATAGTAATAAAAGTAACTAAATCAAAAAGTGTTAGTTAGATTAATCCTAGGAATACGGAGCCAGTTGTGACTTAATATACCAAGTTTAGCCTAAGTATACCCTAATTGGGCTTGACAAGTTTCCTAATTTGGTATATATTAGGGAAGATGTATATTCAAAGGCAGCTAGAACCAATAGTCAAGAAAAGCCTGTTTAAAGGTAAAATAATCATTGTTTATGGCGCCAGACAAGTTGGTAAGACTACTTTGGTTAAAAAAATTGCCGAGGATTTTGGTAAGCCGTTTAACTATCTAAATTGTGACGAATTGGATGTTTTGAGTCAATTCCAGCAGGCAGACAATTCACTGGCTCTGAAACAAATGCTAGGTGATAATAGATTAGTAATTATAGATGAAGCTCAAAGAGTAAAAAATATTGGATTGAAATTGAAATTATTGATCGATAATTATCCAGAAACCCAATTACTGGTTACCGGTTCTTCGTCTTTAGATTTATCAAATGAAATTAGCGAGCCATTAACCGGTAGATGCGACGAATTTTGGCTATTCCCTTTGTCAATAAAAGAAATCTGGCAAAAAAGCGATAAGATTTCACGCGATAGAGATCTGGAAAAATGGTTGATTTATGGAAGTTACCCGGGTGTTTGGAGTTTGGAATCAAATGAAGAAAAATCCATAAAAATAAAACAGTTGGCATCAAATTATTTATATAAAGACGTTTTAAAATTTAACGAGATAAAAAATTCGGAAACAATTTTAAAATTATTACAGGCTTTGGCTTTACAAATCGGCAGCGAAGTTTCGTTTAATGAGTTAGCTGGTACGGTTGGAGTTAGCAAACAAACAGTTGCTTCATATATTGATTTACTGGAAAAAGTTTTTGTTGTTTTTAGTCTTAAGCCTTATTCCGGCAATTTAAGGCAAGCTTTAAATAAAAAAAGAAAAATCTATTTTCTGGATGTAGGAATACGGAATGCCATAATTAATAATCAAAACCCGCTGGCAATTAGGGATGATGTGGGAAAATTGTGGGAAAATTTTGTGGTAGCTGAAAAGTATAAGAGCCAATTAGGACTGGGTTATAAAACTAGCCTGTATTTTTGGAGAACTTATGAGGGGCAGGAGGTTGACTTGATAGAAGATAAAGGGGGAGAATTGATTGGGTGGGAGATAAAATTAAAACGAAAAGGAAGAAAACAGCCAAAAGATTGGGGTTTGTATGAAAATTCCAATTGGAAAGAGGTAGATAAGGAAAATTTTTGGGAAGTTATGAGAGATTAATAAGAATCCTGACCTCTTCGTTTGGCTTTATGTCAAAAAGCACGATGCCAAAAGCTAGAATTTTCCTTGGTCATGGAGAGATCCATGCACGCACAAAGTTGTGCCGTGCAGGTTCGGCTCCGCCAGAGGCGGAGTGATAGTCCTACCTTCGTAGGAGGCAAGCTATGCTTAGCGCGAGTTTTCGAGCACGAAGCTCCGCTTACCCGAGGAGCCGGTAGGATGTTTGGTAACTATGGATTGATATTTAAGGAGTTTCTTGCTATGATTTGCTTCATGAGTCCTGAATTAAGATTATCAAGTTTGCTTTCAAAAGTCGAAAAGGCTAAAAAGATTGGTTTCGTTCTAACTCCATTAGCCACTGGTTTGACTGTATGGGAGGCTGCGAGTGCAAATCCTCTTGCAGTTGTTTATGGTGCCTGTGCTGTTGTTTTAGCTGGTGCAACTGTTGTCAATATTAGAACTGCAAGACGATTCAGACTAGGAATACAGAGCTGATAAATTTATAGCTAAGGGAGAATAGTAACAAAATGGTCCTTTTCAAGTCTAAACCCACTTAGCGGTCGTGCTCTACCAACAATCAGAGATCCTGCTATTGCGTCCTTCGCAAGTTGATTATGTTCGGCCGGCGAAAGGAAATATTGGCCAGGAAGCATTTTTCTTTTGATTTCTGGATGCTGATCTAACCATTCCCGCTTTTTTCTTATGCGATCCGCAGATAAATCTTTATTTTTTTGTATTAAGTCGCGAGTTTTTGATCTCTCTCCTAAGAATTGGAGTTCATAGAAACCGGTTACTTTTTCTAAATTTGTTGCGGCTATCAGTTCGTATTTTAATTTTCCATTTTCAGCTACAGAGTCTAATAACCAATTAACATCTTCAATCGATGGCGATATATGTCCGTTAGGATGGTTATGTACAACTGCAATGGCATCAGTACCCGAGAATGCTTCCGGGAAAAAAGCAGATCCCACTGACATAAACGCTACTGCAATGATGTTATCGGTTCGACTCTTAAGGGGTTGAAGTGGTCGTCCTGGAAAATATAACCATCCAAATTCTGCATGGGCAATATCTCCGTAGCTATTAGGAGAGGTATTATTTATTTCCACCGCTATTCTATTTAGTTCTTCCAAGCTAAGACCAGTTTCTTGTCCGGTAATTGTCTCTTTTGATTTTTCTAAGTTGTCCATAAAGAATTGAATTCGATTATAGGTACTATTTATTAAACGTGCAACTACGGTATTAAGATAAATTAAATCTAATTCAAAATCATCCTCTGCTTTCAGTCAGATTAATCATAGGCTTGGGGAGCACTTCGACAGAGTTCAGTGTTATAATCAGTTGACGCTTGATATACCAAATTTATTTTATTTAAAACTTGGAATGAAAGAAAAAGAGTCCGTTGGAATTATTTGCCAATACTGCTATACTAAACTGCAAGAATGACGACATTAACGTTATCCATATTTAAAAATCCATAAAAAAGAGGGGGTGAGAATAATGAATATTAGGAAGATTTTAGCAGGGGCAGCAGCCAGCGCAATCATGCTTGGCAGCATGGCAATTCCGGCTTTGGCTGCGCCGGGCGGAAAGGACAGTCCAGCCAACGATAATCCACAAAATTTGTATCTGTATCAGAAGAATACAAATTGGAATATCGTCTGGGATGGTGCTTGGGGGAAATATAATTTCAAACTCTCCGGTGAAGAAATTTCGGGTGTCTTCAACGGACACGGACTTGTCCCGGGAACTGATTATACCCTGGTTGAATACAATGGCTGGCCGAGTGTGACTGTGATTGGCAGTGATGTGGCAGACGCCGCAGGTAATGTTCACGTAGCGGGTACAGCCAACGTCGGACTGGGTGGAGAAGAAGCGGGCAAGTACAAAATCTGGCTCGTTCTGTCTAGTGATGTTAGTGGAGGAAGTCTGACTGGCTGGCATCCAGGTGCTTATCTATTTGAGCACAATTTAATACCGTGATGCAGCTATGATTTTTAGTACTTTTAGTACATCAGAGATTAAATTTCTCTGTTCTTTAAACAACCCATCGAGAAATCGGTGGGTTGTTTGGTTGATTGAAGGGTTTTCTTACGATAAAACAATGCAAGCTCCGTTCACCCGGGGAGCAAAGAATCCTATAATTTGAGGCATACTTTTGATATAATCATTCATTTTGCCAAATCCGCCTTTATCAAATTTTGCAATCATATAATAGCATTTTTATTTCTTTAAGGTCAAGGCCCGGTTGTAGGTGAGATATTCCCAAAATCCGTCTGTTAATCCTGATATAATATAAAAACATAGGGGGTGAGGTTATGAGTGCAGATTCCATTATTGAAAATTCAGTCAACCCGAATGCCGTGGTTGTAGATCCAACCGGCCCCCGGGAAATTTCTCCCGAAGAAGCGGGAGCATTAAAAAAAGCAGACGAGATTAGACGGGAGAGGAAAATAAGAGAAACTAAAGCACAACTTGAGGGTACTCCTGCAGTGGATATAACCCAAAGGACAATTGCGGAGCAACAAGAAGCAGGCAAAAAGTAAGGTTTTTGCTATACTTAATGGGTGGAGCTTTCTATTATTATCTTAAGCTTTAATGTCCGGGAGCTTTTATTAGACTGCCTGAAATCAATTTTTCAAAATAAAACCGGCCGGGATAAGTGGCAGGTGATCGTAGTTGATAATGCCTCAACCGACGGTTCCCTTGAGGCTGCAAAACGGGCTTTTCCGGAAATTGAGGCCCTGCAGACAGGTAAAAACTTAGGTTTTGCCAAAGGCAATAATTTTGCTGTGCCTCATATTAAGGCTGATACAATATTATTTTTAAACCCCGACACTGTGGTGGTGGGTGATGTCATTCAAAAATCCCTTGAATTTTTGAAAAAAGATCCTGAAATCGGGGCCCTAACCTGCCGGGTAGAGTTGCCTGACGGATCTTTGGATTATTCCTGCCAGCGGGGTTTTCCCACGCCTTTTAATTCTTTAATGTATTTTTCCGGTCTGTCCAGACTTTTCCCAAAATCAAAAATATTCTCCGGATACAGTGCCGGCTACTGTGATACGGCCACCACACATGAAATTGACTGCGGTAACGGCACATTTCTCATGGTGCCCAAAAAAGTAGGGGATAAAGTAGGCTGGTGGGACGAGGACTATTTCTGGAATGGGGAGGATATAGAGTTTTTTTACTGTGTTAAGGAAGCAGGGTACAGGGCTTACTTCTTTGCCGGAGGTAAAATTATCCATTTTAAGGGTTCATCCAGCGGGCTTTGGAAGAGCGCCAAAAGTAAGGTGCCGAAAGAGATAAGTATGGCCACGGCCAAACATGCAGCGGAGGCCATGAGGATTTTTTTCAAAAAGCATTTTTACCAAAATTATCCGCCGGTATTTCGGGATTTGATCTTAGGGGCAGTCACTCTTCTGGAAAAATACCGTCTCTTGAAAATTACCGTGGGGGTAAAACATGAATAATGTATCGGTGATTGTTTTAAGCTATAACACCAAAGATATTACGGATGAATGTCTGAAAAGGGTAAAGGAGGCGGATCCGGCAGAGGTGATTGTGGTTGATAACGCTTCAACTGACGGTTCCCCGGAGATGATTAAAAAGAAATATCCTTCCTTTAAACTGATTGTTTCCAAAATAAACACCGGTTTTGCCGGCGGGAACAACATTGGTATGGAGGCGAGCACTAAGCAGCATATTTTACTTCTCAATTCCGATGCCTATATAGAAAAAGACACTATTTATAAAGCTTTACAATATTTTGAGACTCATCCGGACTGCGCCGTGCTGGGTTGCAAGCTGGTTTTGCCAAACGGAAGAATGCAGCCAAGCGCCGGCTTTTTGCCGACTCCCTTAAATACTGTTCTTTGGATTTCCGGCCTGGCACGCTTTCCTTTTTTTGATAAATTCGCAAGGCCAATTCACCCCAAAGATAAAACTTTTTTTACCAAGGCGCGGGAAGTGGAGTGGGTGATGGGTGCTTTTTTTATGCTCAAAATA
>Ga0208375_1004430_pt1 | contig 11087 bp, 14 predicted proteins | sample RifOxyD1_FD_184038 | JGI IMG/M metagenome (GOLD analysis project Ga0208375, IMG submission 184038) | Soil microbial communities from Rifle, Colorado - Rifle Oxygen_injection D1 (SPAdes) | ecosystem: Environmental > Terrestrial > Deep subsurface > Rock core/Sediment | place: Rifle, Colorado... | reverse complement strand
AAAACCAGAATTTTTTCTTGATAAAATTTTTATTTATCCAACAGATACAATTTATGGAATCGGCTGCGATGCTGAAAACGAATTTCTCGTTGAAAAAATCAGAAAAATAAAAAGAAGGGACACAAAACCTTTTTCGGTTATCGCGCCAAGCATAGAATGGATTTTAAAAAATTGCGAGACAACTAAAGATGAAATTGAAAAGTTTTTGCCAGGAGCTTACACCTTAATTTTGAAAAAGAAAGATAAAAATTTTCTGTCAAAAGTTTCTGAAAATGAATTTTTAGGGGTGAGAATTCCGTTGCATCCTATAACGGAAATTTTACAAAAAACTGGAAAACCAATTGTTACAACTTCTGTAAATTTTTCTGAAGAGCCATTTGTAACTGACTTAAAAAAATCCCAGAAGAAATAAAAAAAGAAATTGACTTTATCGTCGCTTATGGGGTTATTTCTGGAACTCCTTCAAAAATCGTCAAAGACGGAAAAATTTTAGAAAGATAATTATCCTTTGTTTTTATTTTCAAAATTAATTATGTTTTTGATGACCCCTTCTTTTTCATAATCAAATAAAAGAACATGATTGGATTTTTCAAACAGGACTAATTCTTTATTTTCAGAAGAAATTTTACCGAACAAGATTTTTGACCCTAGAATATCTGCAGTATCATCTTTTTTAGAATGTTGAATTAAAATACTTTCGTTAATTTTTTTTGAATCGTCGAGAGTTTTTTCTAAAAATTCTTCGGAATTTTTAACTGGAAGCAAAACAAAATTCCAATAAGAAAAATATTCTTCCAAAAATTCTTCGGAATTTATTTGGGCAATTTTTAATTTTTTTGTATAAATAACTTTATCTGCAAATAAATTTATGTAAAAAGAATAATCAAAAATCTTGAAAAGATTTTGCTTTGGAAAAAAATATGGAGAGATTAAATAAATATTTTTAACTTTTTTATTTTCAGCAAGTTTTGTTGCAAGAGCCCCACCAAAAGAAAACCCGACGACATTTACACTTAGACATTCTTTTTCCAATGAATCAAAAATTTTTTCAATTTGTAAATACCAATCCTCTAAGGTTAAATTTAAGAGATGGCTTGGAACTTCTCCATGTCCGATTAATCTTGGGATGTAAATATAATCAGAAAAATTTTGACTAATTTTTTCTCCGAGAGATTTTAAATCACCCGGGCCAGAAGAATATCCGTGAATCATCAGCCAGCAATTTTCTTTACTTCCATTAATAATTATCTCGTCTGCACCGACGACAATTCCGTTTTTGTCTCTTGTCCAGTATGCAGAATCTCTTTCATCAATTTTTTTGTGAGAAAAAAATCCGGTTTTAGAATCTAAAAAAAATATTGCAAGAAATAAAAATAGAATAAATCCGATTGCAAAATATTTTTTTACAGACCAGAAATTAGTTTTAAATTTTTTATTCTTCATCATTCTTTTATTATTTTAATATGACAATGTTTTTAAGCTTTTTATGGATTATTAGTAAAATCGTTCTACTCTCGACTTCACATTTATGGATTATTAGTGAAATTGCTCGCCTTCATCGAAGTGTAGGATACTGTCAACTTAACAATCCCTAAACACCTTTGACAAATTTTATCAAACCCAATAATTTATTTCTTCTCAAATCCAGATTTATCTCTGCTATTTCTGACGGAGTTTTTCCTTTCAGTTCTTGATGCGGGTTTACAAAATTATTTATTGTTCTTCTCAAATCCATAAAACATTTTGCATCATCAAAATTTTTGAAACCGCTTCGGATATTTTTTATTCTGTCTTTTATTTTTCCGTTGTATCTTTCTATCGGATTGTTGTTGTGTTCCAAATTATATTTTTTGCAAGCAATCGGCACGCCAAAACTTAGTCTGCATGTTCTGTAAAATAATTTTGTAAATGCAGATTTATAATTCGCAAATTTGTCGCAAACAAAATTAATTCTGTTATCTTCTCCGCAATATTTTTTAAGATAATACGCTCTTAAAATTTGTTCGCAACAAGAATCTTTAATCTGTTTTAGAAATTTACAACATTCTTCTTTTGTTCGTTTCTCGACGAGAGAATGCGCTAAAATAAATTTTGTCTCGCTGTCAATCGCATTTAAATCATAGCAATCTTTTTTCTTAACTTTGATATACTTTTCATCAAAATGAATGTTGCCTTTTATTTTTGGTTTGACAATTTCATTCACCCTATTTTAAAAAAACAGAAAACTTATTGCCCCATTTTCTAATTGTTTCTCGACTTACTTTCACGCCGTCGTGTTGCCATAAATGATCTTTAACTTGAAACAAAGACAGACCTTCATTATGCAAATGAATTGCCCTGACAATTATTTTTTTATTATTCCTCATTCGTTCAAAACCATCTTGTTCAACAAATTTTATTTTGCATTTTTTACAAAGATAAAGTTGTTTTGTTTTAGATTTGTTGTATCTCTTTCCTCTCTTTGAAATATTTTCTCCTCTGCATTTTGGACATTTCATTTTATTTTCACCTCCCAGAATAAGAAGATATTTGGCTATTTAACTATATCCCTTTAAGTTGACAATATCATCGCGTCGGAAGTTTTAAAAACCGAAATTTGCATGATAAATTATGGCAGCAAAAATTCCAGAAGCGCAGGCAAGACTTTTCAAAAATATTTTCGTTTGTAAAAAGTGTCATAGCAAAATTCGAGCGAGTCCGCAGAAAATTTTAGAAGGAAAAGTAAAATGCAGAAAGTGCGGAAAAAAAGCATTGAGAACAATAAGCAAGAAATAAAAAAATTTCCTAAAATTTTGCTCTCTCTGCGTCGAGAACGTAGGGTATTTTCCGCAAAATTTTCTTTTCGCGATCGGAAATTTTTATCTTTTCAAATCCGCTGTGCCAAGAGCACTGAGTATTTAACCGAATTTGAAAATAATCTTTCTAATACAACAATTTTTATAAACAGAAAATTTATCTAAAAACTATGAATGTGATGAAGGAAGGAACTTATGTAAGGAATTATTTCTTTTCAAGACAAAACCCAATTACACAAATTACATTTGAAAGAAGAGAATATCCAGGTGAAATGAATGTGCTAACAATTTTTTTAAATGAAGGCACCCGTGTTTTTCTAAACAGAGATAGAGAAAGAAGCGGAGGACATTGTGAACCAGAAGACCAAACTGCTTCTGCTTACGACAAATTAAAAAGTTTACATAGGAAATATCTTGATGAAGTAATGGAAGAACTTTGCCTTGATGAAAGAGAAATGATAAGACAGAAGGATAAAAAATTACCGACGATAAAACATGTGTAATTCATTTTGCAAAAGATAAAAAAATCGCGACTAACTTTAATTCAGAATTTAATGCATTAATTTTTTCCAAAAAGTTTTTCGCCGAGCAATTTTACAAAATCGCATTAAAAATAAATGCAAAGTTGCGAGTAATTCCTTGACAAGAAAAATTTTAATTTTCTCGCGACTTTGTCGCGCAGATTATTTTCAAAAAATAATAAAACTGCTTTGCGAAAATTTCTTTTTCTTATGGCTGTGGTCGGCGTTCAACTTTTTTGCAAAAGATTTTTATAAAAATAATTCGTATGATTTAAAAACCAACTTTTCTTAAATTAATTATGGTGATTACAATCTTTGAAAAAGTAGATTTGTCTATTTTAGTTATTTTATTTGTCGCGCTTTCGTTTTATCTTTTTAAAAATCGAAAAAGACTTCACACTGACGGTGCGTTGCTTCTTTACAAAACTCAATGGGGCGTAAAGCTGATTGAAAAAATCGGGGACAAATACAAAAAAACTTTAAATTTTTTAAGTTATGTTTCAATTGTCGTCGGATATTTTTTAATGGCGGGAATTTTATATTTGTTGGGAAATACTCTTTGGAATTATTTAACAAATCCGTTGATAGTTCAGGCGATTAAAGCTCCGCCGATCGCTCCGCTAATTCCTTATTTTCCTAAATTATTTGGAATGCAAAGTTTTTTCCCTGAATTTTATGCAATTTATTTTATTCTCGCGATTTTAATTGTAGCGACAGTTCATGAATTTTCGCACGGAATTTTTGCTCGAAGATATAAAATAAAAATAAAATCAACAGGGTTTGCATTTTTGAAATTTTTCCCAGCAATTTTCGGAGCATTTGTGGAACAAGACGATAAGCAAATGGAAAAAGCAAAAAAGAAAGAACAGCTGGCGATTTTATCTGCAGGAGTTTTCGCGAATTTTATCTTCGGTATAATTTTCTTTTTTGTTTTAATTTTATTTTTTAATTTAGCATTTGCGCAATCAGGAGCAGTTTTTCAAGATTATGTCTATTCTGCGGTTCCAATTTCAGCAATAAGTTTTATCGACGGAAAAAATGTTTCAAATTTAGATTATAATTCTTTTGTAAAAGTTTTAAATCAAAGTTTTGACAAAGGGTTAATTGAAATCAGGGCGGGAAATAAAAATTTTTCAGGGGTCAAAGGATTTTTTAGAGATGACGAAGAAAAGGTTTTACTTTATGAAAGTTTGCCTGCAATAAATTCTGGATTAAATGGAGTAGTTGTAAAAATAAACGACGCGGAAATAAAAAATTTCAAGGACTTTAGAAATAATCTTCTTGGTTTTTCTTCTGGAGAAAATATTACAATCGCCAATGACGCTGGAGAAATCTTTGAAATAACTTTAGCAAAAAAAGAAAATTCAGATTTGCCTTATTTGGGTGTTGCAAATTTACAAGAAACTAATTTTGTCGTCGGTGAATTGTCGCATTATTTGAGTTCTCTGCAAAGACAGAATTTATATTTTAAGGAAAATACTTTTTACACTGAAAAATTTTCAGGCGCAGAATTTATTTATTATCTTTTTTGGTGGATTGTTTTGATTAATATTCTTGTCGCATTTTTCAATATGCTTCCAGTCAGTATTCTCGACGGCGGAAGATTTTTTTATTTAACAATTTGGGGCTTGACAAAATCAGAAAAAACCGCGAAAAGATCTTTTAAAATAATTACTTATTTAATTCTCTTGGTATTTATTGTTCTGATGATTAAATGGGCGACGAGATTTTTTTAGTGTGTAGCCCACGAAATATGTCATAAATTAAAAAATTTACTCGCAACATTACTCAAGATTTTTCTGACTACAAAATCGCTTTCAACAAATTTTCCTTCGAGAAATTAAATCATCCAAATTTTCATCATTAATAATTTTCCAGCGAAGAGCCTTGACAAGGTCTGGCTCGTAGTATAAATATTTGCGAAGCAAGAAATTTTAAACATAAAAATAATACGACAAATATCTAGTGGGGGCACAACGAGATTTTTTTAGAAAACAAACAATTAAAAAGTGGTTGTAAATTTAATTTGTTATGGAAAGTAGAATAGAATTAAGTGAAGAACAATATAAAGATACACTTAGAGCAATGAGAGAATTTGTAGAAAAAGATCCGGAGAGGGATAAAGAATTTACAAGAATAAATAGGGTCAACTTAAGTTTTACAGATGTTTTAAGAGAAGTAGAATTAAGGACTGAGATGGGAAGAGAATTTGTCCTAGCATTTTACTATTTACAAAAAAATTACTCAAGAAGTAGAGAAATTTAAAAATTTCTTTTGAAGATAATTATTTAGATGGATATTAAAAAATCTTTTAAAAAACTTCAGATTTATATATGTAGTTAAATATTTTTAATTATGAGGTTGATTCTTACACGACATGGAGAAACAAAAGGGAATATAAAAAAAATTCTTGCAGATATTGATGACCCCTTAACAACGAGGGGTAAAAAACAGGCTAAAGCAGTATCTGAAAGATTAAAAAAAGAAAAAATAAACGCAATATTTTCTAGCCCAATAATTCGTGCTAAAGAAACTGCAAAAATAATTGCGAGAAACCATCCTAACGCGAAATTTATTTTAGCCGAGGAATTAAAAGAGATGAATTTAGGAAGTTATCTTAATAAAAAATTTGACGAGGTTAATTGGGATTTAATTCCAAAAGATGTAGAAAATAAAATAAGTTTGTATAGACGAGCAAAAAAAATAGTTAATCGTGTACTGAAACAATATCCCAAAGGAACAATATTATTCATTGCCCATAATGCAATAAACAAGGCAATAATTCGCTATCTTAGAAACTGGAGTCCTGAAGAAAATAAATCAATTCCTCAAGGGAATACTGCAATAAGTATTTTTGAAATTTCTACAAAAAGAAGAAAGGAAATATTATTTAATTGTATGAAACATTTAAAATGAAGATTAAACAAAAACAAATTCGCGATATTGAATTGATTTTAAAAAAGATTTTTTTAGAATATAAAAATCAGGGGATGTTAGCAATTTATTTGTGGGGAAGTATTTTAACAGAAGATTTTAATTTTAAGTCAAGTGATATTGACAGCGTCGCGATAGTTAGCGATAAAGCGAAAATAAAAGATAATAAAGATATAAATTGTTTTCTAAAGAAAAAAGATTATCTAGATTTTAAATTAAATTATCTTTATAAAAATGAATTGAACGGGGGCAGAATAAGAAGTCGTTTGGCAAGAGTTATTGACCCGCATTTGTTGTTATTGGATTTTAAGAATTGGAAACATATCGCAGGAAAAAAATATTCTCGGAAAAATTTCAAATTAAAAGAAATATGTTTTGATGAAGCAATAAAATTAAATCTAAAAACAATCAAGAAAAAGCATTTACCTCTCTTTAAAAAAGGAAATTTTAATTTACTACAATACTTTGTAAAAAATCTTCTGAAAATAAATCCTTATCTGAATGAAAAAGATTTTGGTGAACACAAATTTAGTTATAAAAGTTTAATTAAATTTTCTCCAGAAAAAAGAAAAAAAGTTGTTAGAATATTACTTAAAATTAAAAAGAGCGGATGGAATAAAAATTTAGCAAAAAAGAATTTACCTATACTTATTGATTTTATTAACAATCTTAGCAACCTTTAAATTCTAAAACTTCTTGAAAAATTAATGGATGAAAAAATAAAATCCCTTCTTGAGAAACAACATTACAAACTTGTTGGAAATCATTCTGCTGTGCAAATTTGCAGGTGGACGAAAAAATCAATTCGCGACGAGGGTGTTTGTTATAAAGAAAAATTTTACGGAATAAAATCCCACCAGTGCTGTCAGATGACTCCGTCGCTGTGGTGCCCGAATTCTTGTGTTCATTGTTGGCGCGCGATTGAATTTACAACTGGGAAAAAAATTCCTGAAAAAATTGATTCTCCGTCGGAGATTATAGAAAATTCAATTAAGGCGCAAAGAAAACTTTTGGAAGGTTTTAAGATTTTACCGAAGACAAAACACAAAACTTTGAGCAAAGCGAATATGAAAAAATGGGAAGAGGCACAAGAGCCAATGCAGTTTGCGATTTCACTTTCTGGAGAGCCAACTCTTTATCCGCATCTCGGAGAATTAATTCAAGAACTTAGAAAAAGAAAAAAAACTTCTTTTCTTGTTACAAATGGGCTTTATCCAAAAGTTTTAAAAAAATTATTTGAAAAAAACCAATTACCGACGCAGTTATATATTTCTGTAAACACTTCGAACAAAAAAGATTATGAAAAATTTCACAGAAGTTTAGAAAAAAATCCTTGGGAAAAATTAGCTCAAAGTTTAAGTTTAATGAAAAAATTTCCGCGAAGTGTTTTTAGAATAAATCTTATTCGTGGATTAAACATGTCTGAAAAAAATATTTTGGAATTTTCTGAAATGATAAAAAAATCAAAATCCCTTTTTGTTGAACTCAAAGGATTTATGTCTGTGGGATTTTCTCGTCAGAGATTAGGTTATGAAAAAATGCCTGATGAAAATGAAATGAAAATTTTCGCTGAAAAACTTGCAGAAAAAACAGGGTTGAAAATTTTGGACTCGCATGAATTTTCGCGCGCTTGGGTTTTGGGAAAAGAAAAATTGAAGATTAAGAAAATTTGAAGATAAAATTAATCGCACTTGATGGCTTTTATTTTACCTCGTAGTTTTTTTCTACTCTAAAGAAACATTGTTAATTTTCCACAGGAGGCATTTGGAAAATCCCTTAACAAATTTGCAAATTTGTCAAATTTAGTTTTTCTGCCATTGTAGTTTCTTTTTACCTCAAAACTTTTTTATCGTCTTAGTTTTGAGGTTCTGAAAATTCTAAAACCAAATAAAACATTTTCAGATTAAAAAGAAACCCATTTACAAATCAATAACCCCGTCTTTTGTTAAAGCCGCGAAACGAATTCCAACTGGTGAATTTATCAACGCTGAAATTAAAGCCATGTGTTCTTTTCCGTCGCCAGAAGCTAAACTCAACGCAACTTCTGTTCCAGAAAATTTTCCTTTTAATTTTTGCAAAAGTTCGTCGCGAAGTTCTTTTAATTTTTTATTTAAGTCAACTTCAACAAATTCAAATTTTTTTTCATGAGAAAATTTTTTTGCAAAATCTCCGCCAATTAAAATTATTTTTTCCCAATCTCCGTATTTCATTAAACCAGAAACCTGGGCCCAAGTTCCTTGCCCTGATGAAAGTAATGCTACTAGCTCCATTTTATTTTCCTAATGGAATCTCAACTAATCTAAAAAGTTTATTTAATCTTACTCCTCTTTCATTTGGAAATCTTCTTTTTAATTCTCTTTTTGCGCCAACAATTGCAGAAGAATCATTTCTTGCAGGAAATTCATAATCTTCGTCTTCAACTTTTTCAAATTCTCCTGAAACAACTTTTAGATAATCATCTTCAACAGAAGAAAAAACTCTTTCTGTTTTTTGAACAAATCCGTTATAACGAGCAACATATCTTTGCATATGAATTTCAGAAATTGTTTATTTTTAAGTATTGTTATAGTAGAATATATTATAATTAATTTTCAAAAAATTCTATTCCAAGTTCTTCTTCAATTTCTGCGTGTTTGATTGACTCCATTGACTGATGAGTTCCAAGAATTTGATTACTTTTTACTCCTGTCACGATTAGCAAAACGCGAATTGATTTGTCCATGTCTGGAGAAATTTGCGCGCCCCAAATTAATTTTGCGTCAGGACTTAATCTGTTTCCGACTATTTCAATTATAGATTTGCATTCTTCTAAACTCATGTCAGGTCCGCCGATAATATTTACAAGCGCGCCTGTTGCTCCTGAAATGTCGACGTCAAGAAGAGGGTTGTTGATAGATTTTTCAACTGCGTCTTGCGCGCGTGTTGGTGAATCTGATTCGCCCATTCCAATTAAAGAAACTCCGCCATCAACCATTACTGCTTTTATATCTGCAAAATCTAAATTTACTAAACCAGAAGTTGTAACTAATTCTGTGACGCCTTTGACCGCGTTTGTTAAAATCTCGTCGGCAATTTTAAATGCAGTGTGCAAAGGTAAATCTGGTGCGAGTTCAAGAAGTTTATCATTTGGAATTAAAATTAAAGTGTCGACGACAGATTCTAATTTTTCCAAACCTTCTGTTGCGTTTTCAATTCTTTTTTTCCCTTCTATTGTGAAAGGAAAAGTTACAATTGCGATTGTTAGCGAACCCTGTTTTTTTGCCATGCGCGCGATTTCAGGAGCAGCACCAGTTCCTGTTCCACCGCCCAATCCGCAAGTTATGAAAACCATGTCTGCGTTCGCGATTTTCTTTTTTATTTCTGATTCAGATTCTTTTGCAGATTCTTGCCCTACTTTTGGATTGCTACCTGCACCAAGTCCTTGAGTTAATTCTCGTCCAATTAAAATTTTGTGGTCCGCGTTTGCATAAAGTAAATCTTGCGCGTCTGTATTCATCGCGATTAATTCTCCGCCTTTGATTCCGATTTCTCTCATTCGAGATAAAGAATTATTTCCCCCTCCCCCAACGCCAATTACTTTTATTTTTGCAGATTGTTTTTGAATTATCTCTTCGAGTTCTTTATCAATTTCTGCAGTAGGATTTTGTGAAATATTTTTAGAGCCAAATCCTTTTCCCGACGTGAAAGTTCTCTCTGAATCGTCCATCTTTTTCCTCATTTAGAAAATGAATTTTTTATTTATAAGGATTGTTATAGTTGAAGACAACCTACGGTTTTCTCTCACACATTTTCCCTCTAAGTTCCGGTGTGCGATATCTTTCTTTGCCTCCGGTTGATATTGCATAAAATAAATTATTCAACCAACTTGCAAAAGATTATTCTAAAATAAATAACTTCTTCAGCCAACTTTCTCGCGAGAAATAAAAAATCAGATAAAAACTATCTGGAAATAATTTGTAAATGAAATATAGAGGACAAATTCTTTATTTTCAAGAATATAAATATTTAAATAACTCAAAATGAAAATTACTTCATGAAAGTTTTTGCACTTCATTATTTTGACGGAGAATATTCAAGAGTTGATCCTTTTGATAGATTTCAAATTAGAGCAAACGCAATGATTGTTGATAGAATGGATCAAATAGGGGTTAGTACCTTGAATCCACCGAAGTGCAGGAGTTATGCAGATGAAACAGAATTGGGTTTTGATTTATACGCATATTTAACATCAGGAAAAGATCGAATCTGGGATTCTAAGGAAATTGAAATAATTTCTGTTTCTCTTAATTTACCGCGAGATACAATCTTGGGTGCTCCTCGTGAAATAACTCCAAAAGAAAGAGCAGAATTAAGTCAATTACTTGCAGAAGACGAAGAAAAATGTACAGATGCACAACTATTTAATATGCGTTTAAGATTTCGTGCGTGGGATGAAATAGACGCAATTGCAAAAGAGCGACGAACAGAATAAAAATTATTCTAATTCTTTAGTTTCTAATTCAAGTTCTAAAAGTTCTTTGAATTTTTCTTTGAAAAGTTCTGCAAAAGGTTTCAGCTCTTTTTTAATTTCCAAAATTATTTTCTTGTCTTTGATTTCAAATTTCAGTGGCTGGCGAAATAAAAATTCAATTAGAGAATTTGCTTTTTCATTTAAGTCAGAAATTTTTCTTTTTACTTCAACTTCGTAAAGAATTTCTTTTCCTGCAAGCGGGTGATTGAAGTCTGCTGAAACTCTTCCGCCATTTACTGAAAGAATTTTCGCGAGGCGATTGTCTAAATTGAAAATCATTCCTGGAACTGGATTTTGATTGTGGGTTCTAAAAATATTAAGAGGAAT
>Ga0208375_1004429_pt1 | contig 11088 bp, 21 predicted proteins | sample RifOxyD1_FD_184038 | JGI IMG/M metagenome (GOLD analysis project Ga0208375, IMG submission 184038) | Soil microbial communities from Rifle, Colorado - Rifle Oxygen_injection D1 (SPAdes) | ecosystem: Environmental > Terrestrial > Deep subsurface > Rock core/Sediment | place: Rifle, Colorado... | reverse complement strand
ATTTACATATTGAGTCACTAAACCATTTTTCCAACACAACTTAGCAACTTCTATTAATGAAGTATATACCCTTCTCTTAACCTCTTGATGAGCGTCAAATAGGTATTCTGTTATAGTTGCTGATGCAGTTTGTGCTCTTTCAACATTACCAACAGCCTCATCTTGTTTTATATTCCCCATTCTTTGCTGGTTAACTCCAGAAATAAAGTATATTTGTTGTTTTATATATTCAAGGAAATTTATATATTGTTGTATTGATTGAGATAGACTTAAATCTATAGATTGAAATTGATTAAAATGTTGACCTGCAAGTTTACCTTGGGCCATACCCTTTTTCCCTTCTTCAAATGAATTAATGAAACCAATTTTCATTTCTTTTAGATAGTAAATCCATTTCTCAATATCTATTCCCTCTGACCGTGGTATTTGTGCTAAATCCATTAGAAATACCTTTCCCTGATCACTAGCAAACGCTAATTCTAATCTAAAAGCTATAACATCATATAAGTATTGATATGGTTTAATCCTGTCTACTAAACTAACTGATCTTGAGTTTGTTGCATCATATATAAATCCAGTATAACCTAATTTACAATAATAAGGATTGTCCATTCTTCTGCGTTGATTTGCTTTAGGTTTTATTCCAATATATATATCATGAGCTATTTTTACACCTTCCCAAGCTTCATTTATCCAAAACCATTCTATTTCTGCGTCTGGATTATATTCTTTAAATTCTTTAAATGAACTTCTAAATGACTCATCAACAAGTTTTTCTATTTGTTCTTCGGTTTCTGGATCTGTATATGTTAATGTTCCAACTTGCTTCATCGAAATCCATTCTACTCTAGTGACTCTTAATGCGTAATTATTTACATTATTCCCTTGAAAACTTGTAGTTGGTGTTGATCCGTCAACTACAGTTGTCCCGTTTGCAACTGTAAAAACAGGTTCATATCCACCTGCTGTATTAAACGTTCCATATACACCTTTTGAATATGTTTGCAGTTTTTCAATTATTGCATTATCTAAATCTTCACCATATTCATCTATAATTGATGGTATAGTAAGCATTCTTTCTTCAACTATAGCTATAGCATCATCAACAAATGTACTATCATCATCTAGTATTATTGTTGTGTTTAATGGATTGCATTTTCTTAATGCTGGTTCTCCATTTAGTATTCCACTCCAATAAACTTCCTCTCCAGCTATTAATGCATCTTTAAATCCTTGTGTGAAGTACCACTTAGTATTTAACCTTTTCTTTAATATTTTTAATATCTTATTTGCTTTTGATTCTATTATGTCAGAAGGTGAATATCTTTCTGCTTTTAATACTTGATCTGGTGTTGGTGGAGGATTGTTAGGATCTATTGTTGATGGATCTATTTCTGCTAACAGTTGTTGTTTTAATAGATTTATTATTTTTTCCTTTGTTTGTCTTTGCTTTCTATTTAAATCTTCAGGAGATTCTGATACAACCAAAGCTATATCAGGCTTTTGTATTTCTTCACCAATTAATAATTGAACTGGTTTTGATATTTGATCATAATGTTGAAATCTGTCTGCCCATGTGTTTCCAGAATACATTAATGGATCACACATTTTCTGAACATCGTTTTGATTTAATACCCCATTATACAAGTCGTAATTTATTATTTTTCTAGCCCTATCACTTCTAAGATTAGATCCATTTGTATATCTGAAGTTTATATAGTAATTAACACAAGCTTCTTTCCATGCTTGATTTTTGTTATGTGATGATACTTTTTGTGTTGGTAAGGAGGATGAACCACCTATATTTAAAGGTTCCATTATTATTTATTAAATTTAAATGTGTTATATTGTATTTCCTTCCTTTGCCATAATTTACTTAGAAATGGATCATTTCCAAATGATGAAGATGTATTTGTTAATTGATCTACATGTATTTTATGTAATTCCTTGGTTTGTAGTATGGCTAACATAAATGCCACAACCCTATCACAGTTTGTTTCTCCGTCATACGCTATTAACTCTTTTAGTAATGCTATTGATTTTATTCCATGCAAATTAAATTTCATTTCTCCAATGTCTGGTCTTTCTTGGTACAACCAATCTTTTAGGTATAATTCGCATGTATCTTTTATTCCAGACGATCCATTTGTACCCCTATTCATATGTATCCCATACCCCCTTTGCACTTTGGAATCTTTTACTATATCTTTAATTATCTGCGGTTGCTCCCAAAGATAATGTAATGAATTCTTTTGCTCAAAATATCCTTTTAATCCCTTTAATTGATTTTCGTATAATACTTTACAGTTATAGTACATGCATAGTCTTCTACAATTTTCATAGAAGTCTTCTGCAAATTTAGGCCTACCAGTATATTCTGCAACTATTATATCATGTGTACTTCCAGCCCTTATAAATCTTTTGTATATAAAAAAACTACCCAATGACCCACTCCCAGATTTATCTTGATCATATGGATCGTTTCCTGCCACATATAAACCATAAGGTATCTCTCCATTTACACACTCAGGTCTTTCCCATATTGCTATACATCCTGTATTATCTTCATCTTGTTTAATTGGGAAATTTGTTATATAATTTAATGTATCTTTAGGGTTGAACTCTAATTTTCCATCTCTAAATACTAACTCCCCTTTTTCAACCTGGTCCCTTAAACTTGGTGTGGTTTCTAATTCCCCTAACCACTCTAACATCTCATGTGATGCAAATAATGTTCCTTTATTTCTTAGAAACGCTTCTTGCCAACTTGTTGGGAATTGAGTTATTATAAGGTGATACGATTTACTGTCTAGTCCACCTTTGGTTGTTTCTCTTAAGTACAATATATCATCTAGTGCAGCTTCTTCGTTAGAATTACCATCATCATCAACCATAGTTTTTTTATACCACTTACTTGTAGGGTTTTTACATATCCCCCATCTACCTTTTGTTGCAGATGAGAAGAATCCTATAGTTTTATTATTTTCCTCGTCTTTAAACTCTAACATATTATATTTTGATGGATTTGTAAACATTTCATAAAAATATTTACTTCCAGTATCCATATCACCGGATGATCCATACACAATTGCTACACCTGTATATGTACTTCCATCTTTTATAAGAGGTTCTGTAAAACCCCAAGATTCTGTTATATTTGGAAATAATCCAGCTTCATCTAATAATAAAACACTTGCTGACTTACCTGCTGCAATAGCAGGCCTATCTTTAAATGTTAATGATTCTACTGATGATTTATATCCACTCCATACTTTAACCCCATTTACATCCTTCTGATATTGAGACATAAAATAATCTTTAAGGTCTGGGTTTTTAATATGTCCAAATGGTGTAAATGTTGATATATGATTCAAGTATCCTATAACCATATTCATGGTCCCTTGTGAATATGCAGATAGGAATGCACCTATAATAGACTTACTTTCTCTAAAAAATGTATATTCGTTTGCTACTATAGATGCTCCCTTGTAACTCCATCCCTGTCTTCTTCCTTTTACTGCAATTAAGCACTTTTCATTTATCTTGCAATATTCAATCATCCAGAAATATTCATAATCTAAATCTACAAATCTTGGGAAGTTAAATGTTTTTCTCTTTCTTTTAGTTTCTTCATCTTCAGATTGAGATAATATTGGACAGAAATTTAAATAAAAGAAATATGAACCAGTTATTTTAACTCCTATAGAATTAGTCATACCATTTATACATTTATACTTTACATCTTTCCAGAATTCCGTATATTCTATAGTTCCTTCCGGATATTTACAATATACTCCTTCTCTTGTAAAGTAATCTCCAAGATATGTGAATTCTTTAATGTTTTTAAATGTATCTATATTAGGTATGTATGGGTTATACTTCATTATATTTCCCCGTTTTCTAACATTGATAACTTAGCCCCACCTCTTACTCTTGATTTATCCATTTCTTCAGATTGCACTTTTTTCTCTAAAATCATCAATGTTTCGATGTTTTTCCCTAATTTGTCACCAGCGTTTAATACAGATTGAACTATTTTCATAGACTCTTCTATATTATCTTCATCAAATTCCCTGTCTCTAATATTATCAAAGAATTCTTTAACCTTATATAAAGCACCTCTATAAGAGTCTAATAAATCTTTAGATACTGTTTTGTTATTATCTTTCTCTGACTTAATCTTTAACCTCTCTTTCGCCATTTATTTATTTTTTAGTCTATACATTATTTGTATACGTTACCATAAAATTACTGTAATCTTGATTATCAGGATAAGTCTGATAGTATGGGTAATAATAGTATTTATCTGTTGATAGTAAAACTATTGCTTCGTCAATTGTTATTTTATTTTCTTTAAATAATTGTAATATTAATTTTTCTTTTTCCATTTTTATAATTTTGTTGGCCCTATTAATGATCTAGCTTCAGCTTCTGATACTATATCTATTTTAGGTGATAGCTTGTTTAATCTTTCATTCATTTCTATTGTAATAACACTGAACCCTTGCAGGGCCTCTTTTATCTCTTCAAGTATTATTGATAATGATTTAATCCTGGCATCTAACTCTAATATACAATTTGTTATATTAAGTTTAGTTTTATCTTCTGATATATGTCTATCTATTATATTTTCTTTTATCATAAAATCCTTTTATTTCTACTCTTTTGTTTTCAGTTAATTCAGATAATTTATTAAATCTATAATTTACTTTATAATAATTATCTCCATCTTTAACTGTACATACTTTACTGTTAATAGTCCCATTTTTATTAATAAATTGCTCTATTAATATATTGTCAGTGTTAAACTGTTTCAAATATTTAACTCCCTTTTTAATAATCTTCTGTTTATTATTTTTATCTGGAGTTGAATATACGTCAGTTAATATCTCTAGTGTTATAATCATTAATTACTCCATTTATTTATTTGGCACTTAGAATTAACACTTCTAGCTTTAGCTTCTAAAAAACACCCGCACCCACCCTTTGATTTGTCACAAAAATTATTTGTTCTTTTATCACATAATAAGCATACAGATAGCCTTTCTTTAGCTAGCTTCTCTATTGCCTTATCTTTTATTATTAGATTCTTAAATCCATCAAAAACTTCTTCTAGTTGCATTTTATCTCTAATTGTTCCATAAGTTTCTTTAGTTCAGATTTATTCTTTATAGTACCTTTAAATTTCCAGTTTCCTCCAAATGAGTTAAACATCCCGGCCTCTATTATTGTGAAATTAGTTTTATCATTATAATGTATCATGCATTTTAATCCATAATTTGATTCTCTATTTGCTATTTTAGTTACATTTTTAATATATCCTTTATAACCATCTCCATAATTTGTGTAGTTTTCATCTGTATAAATAAACCCCAAACTTTCAATATCATCTTTGTCTAAGTACTTTACTCTAATGTCTCCTGAATTAATAGCTTTATTTAATTCCATGTAATCCCATAAGAAAGATTTCTTAATATAACATTTTGACTTACTTAGTGTATCACAGTAAATATTAGAAAACCATTCTCTGTCATCATCTTCTAAATATTCTAAGTATTCAAATTCAAATCCAACATGGAACTCATCTATAGAAGGAATATAATATTTTTTATCATCTATATAATTCTGCATATTTTTGTTTAACTATAAATTTACCAATATAAATTAACTTAACATCTTTAAAACTTTTATTTTGAATTGTTTCCATTAATAGTTTAAATTGTGATCTGTTAATTTCATTGACTATATTAATATCTAAATTAAGTTTTTCTGCTACTTTTTTATTTATATCATCAATTACAATATTCATTTAACTTAATAGTTTTGACTATTATTTTATTATTTTCCCTGCTTATTTTAAAATTAAAATCATTATGTTTATCTTTGTAAAATGATAGACTTTTTATAATATTATTTATAATTTCATCATCTGTAGTTAATTCATCTGGTGAAATTTCAGATATTAGTAGTTGTATTGACATTGAATTTAATTTTTATCTCTCTATCTTCTAGTGAGTTTGTTATACTTGGATGTATAGCTAAACCATAATTTGTATCTATTAATACTTTTTTATCCTTTAGTTTCTTTATATAATTATTAAAAGTATGAGTACTTGTACTTAATATATCTATCAATTGTTTTCTTGTTTCCAGTGTTAATGTTTTTATCTTATAATTTAACATTTGAGCTATTAACTCTAATTCATAGTCAGTTAATTCTAAGAAACAATTAACAACTTTTAGTGCTGCTTTATAATACTTGTCTTGATCAATATTTATTTTATATTCCATTTTCCTTTTTACTTTGTATTCTTTAAATAATGTAAAGTTATTATTCTTTGTTGCTTGTAATCCTAAAGTTCTAATTCCTATTAATCAATAATGACATTTTCTATGGTCAGTTTTCTTATTTTATAAAGAAATTTCTTTATAAATTTTAATATATTCTTTATCTTCGTTATCTACAAATACAACATTATACATATCACCATTCAATCTTAATGAAATAACACTATCTTTAATTAAATTAATATCGCATTTATTTTTAAATTTTGAATCAATTAAAATGTAATCATCTTTGTTATATTTCTTTTCATTTAAATAACTTGTAATTATTATGTAATTGATTTTACCTGTTGCTTCTTTTTTGCTTATTGTATCGTCAATGTATTTTAGAAACTCTTCCATTATTCTGTATCCCAATTATCTATTTCATCATTTCTTCTATACTCTTTAATATCATTCATCTCTTCAAATTCTTTTATCTTAGAATTTATAATCACATCATAATTAATATGTTCATCTGATTTATCTGAAGATAAGTTGTTATGAGAGTTATTGAAATTTCTCCTTTTAACTCCAATCTTTAAATGTATTTCACCAGATTTTGATTTATATAATATTTCATCATCATAGAAATGTTTTGACAATGTTTTTAATCTTTCTTCCAACTTAGTTTATATTTAGTTGTTCCATTAATCTTTTTAACTCAGACTTATTCTTTATAGTACCTATGAATAATAAACCATTTTCATTTAATATTTTTAAATGGTTTATATGTGGAGTGTGTGATAGAACGTATTTTGATACTAGCGCTCTCATTTCTTCTTTTGGATAACAAATCCTATAAACAATATGGCCATTCTCAATCATAGGCATTCCAAAAAATTTCCATCCTAATTCTTCGATGTCATCTTTATCTAAGTATTTTACTCTACATGTCCCTTTAAGGGATTTGTATAGAGTATCTTCGTTAAGTATTTTTGTTTTATTATATATTGTATTATTATTAATAACACCAACACATTCACATTCAAATCCAATATAAAATTCTTCTATTGATGGTGTGTAGTATTTATTATTATCTTCCATTTTAATTTATTTTACATACGCATAATTTGTAATATAAGCTATCTTTTGTCTTCTATTATTCCTGATTCTTTTAAATTATATTCTACTTCAGTTCCTGTTTTTTCTGTATCTTTTCCATCTACATTAAACACATAATATACTTCAGATTTGCCATTCTTTCCAATATCGTAAACTTTATGTGGATTACCTTCTGAATAGTGTGTTACTGGTGATTCTGGTATTGGTAGCCATTCGTAGTATATTCCATTATCAGTCCTTGTATATTTCTTATAATCTTCTGTATTTAATTCTATCCTATCTATTGGAAAACCGTATCTTATTGTCATTCTATTTATTTTAAATAAATACTTTTATTTTTATTATTAAGATACAAATATACTCATAATATTTTAATTATGCAACTTATTTTGAATAATAATTATTATTGTTATAAACTTATAATTAAATTAATTATATTATTTAAAAATATTTTTTTGGAAAATTTTTATACAGGTTTATTAATTTTAAAAATTTTTGTATAAGTTGATTGACAGACCAGCACCTTTAACCCACCCCGTCCAAGTTTTGGCAGGAAATAGTTTCTGTAAACACATTTAATACTACTACAAAATGAAAGCAACTGTTGCAAAAATATCTGAATCTGGTAAATCAGCTTGTGTAATGTTACAAGATAATCCATTCTCAATGGATAGAATACCAGTGTACATTCCTAACAATAAATATACTGTTAAACAGGAAATTGAGATTCCTGATAACCTATTTGTTGTTACTTGGGGTGATAGAACAACCGAGGAAGGCATTCCATTAAAGACTCTTAGCAAGTTTAATAAACCTGTTGTAGAGACTACACCACAACCTACTGAAGCAATGAATCAGTAATTATAATACAATGACTCACACATTACATGTAAGTCATTGTATTATAATCTTAATATACTGTTCAATTAGCAGCTAACCAGGATTATAATAGACCTTTTGCACCAAGTAATCATGAATAAAAAATATATGTTCTCAAGATATTGATTCACAAATAAGTTGTTTAATTCAAATTTGAATTGTATTAGTAACTTTGCATCAAGTAATATTATAATGAATGTATTGCAGACATTCCAGTGTATTATTAATTATTAATCATTAAATAGCAATTATCATGGAAAAGAATACTATACCAGATTACTTTAAGTTATCTGAAATGGGAGGTTATTACAGAATAACATATGTAGATTTCCAACTGTTACAAAATGACAGAAATAGATTTATTATCTGTCTTAATTAAAGAAGCTGGATCAGCTAGAGATCATTTAATTGGTCTTTAGCTGTATCTATATCATTAATCAATCTAAATATTATTACTAACCAATCTAAAAATTACTAAAATGAACAAACCAAAATCTAACTCTCACAGAAGATATAGTTTATCAGATGATAAATTTATCATTGAAAGTAAACTACCAAAAGAAAAAATAGCTTCTATATTAAATAGAAGTGTCCATTCTATTTATCAGAGACAGTTTATGCTGAAGAAGGTAAATAGTCTTCCTACAACAAACAAGTCTGTATCTATAATAAAGACTGTCAATAATCGTCCTACTACATTCTCTGTTAATGATATTATGTTTTCAGTTTCAAACATAAAGAAGGTTGTCATTAATGGAAGTAATGTATCTGTTAGTTAACATTACTTAACTATAAATTTACAGGGTTGGTGTAATAATCAATCCTGTATTATTCTAACCTTAAAACTACTAATAATGAACTCTATATTCAATTTTAAGACATTATTAATGCTTTCATGCATTATATTTATATCAATGATATTAATTACTTACAATCTTATGTTCTATGATTTCTGTAATCTAATATCATGGTCAATAGTATTAATTCTTTCATTAGTTTCATTTATTAATACTATAAAGGAATGAAAGAAGATAATATACTATCTCTAATGGAATTAGGATATTCCAGAGAAGAAGCTGAACTAATGTATAGTCAAGATAGTCTAGCATTATTAGGAGAGATTGATTATCAGTGATATTGTATTTAACTATAACTCTCATCCAATTGCCGGGTAATATAAACCATCATAATAGGTATTAATCGACTGATATACTATATGCTCTGTATTTAAAGCTATTCTAGATAGTCAAGGTGCAACCTTGTGAGAGTTTTAGTTAAGTATAAAATACTAATACTCGTAGATAAGGATGATGGTGGTGAACAAAGCCTGTTATTTAATTTACTATTAATAAATTAATATTAATTATCATGAAATATAAAGTAGCAACTGAAAGTCCTAAATTTACACCAGTTAAATTAGAGCTGACATTTGAAAGTAACGAAGATTTAGAAAGGTTTATCCGTATTCTTGAAGACCCATCTTATATTCTTTTAGAAGATATTAAAGAAGATCAATATTTAATAGGATCATTAAAAAGATTCTTATAATAAAGATAATAAAACAGTCTATTAAGATAATATCTTATTAACTAAGCCTAAGAGAATTAGATAAAGGTGGATAAAATTTGAATTGTAGTTAAAGTAATACTTTAAGTAAAGTAGTGTAACAGCCTTACTATCAACTATTCTTCAACTCTATAATCCACCTAAATACTTAGAGATTGTTTATTATTTATAGCTCTTATATCAATTATTAACTTAAAATAAGTGAAATTATCCTGAGAAAATAAGAGTAGCTTATAGACACTTTAAAATTTTATATTGATAATCATTAAATTATATACAATGAAAACAAGAGCAGAAAAAGAAATATTATTACTGAAATCACTCAGTAAAGATTTAAAAAACTTTCAAAAATCAAAACTTATTACTAATGAAATAAAAGTTGGATTAGAAATATCAATAGAGCAAATTGAAAGATATATTAATGGTGATTTAGTAGATAATTCAACAATAATTAACAGTTATTTATAATAATTAATTCATATATAAATGAAAATATCTGAAATAGCTTCAAAATTATGCTACTATGATACAAGAAACCCCGATGGTGTTAAAAGTTATATGACAAAAGAAGAACTTAAAGAGGAAGGTTACACAGCAACATCAAAACATAATTGCTCTTGTGATAACTGTTTCTATGGTAGAACTAAATTAGCTTTATATATCTTAAAATTAAAAGAAATATATTAATTCATAATATTAACTAATTTAAACAGACTATCAGATTGGGGTGAATGTGATAAGGAGTTATATGAGGCTTTAATTGCATATGAGAAATGTAGAAAATAATAATATATATGCTAGATCGTACCTAGTGACGTGACCACCTTCTCATAAGAGATAATCTTTACAGGGTCAATGCTGTATTGTTAGGAGCGTTTGAGATCTTATAACTAATTTTATTAGGTTTAATGGATTTATCTATCTATTGAATTAAGAACACTTTGGAGATATATATTATTTAATAAATCTTAATTAAAAACTAAATAAAGATGAAAAATCAAGTTAAGGTAAAATTAATAAAATTAAAAATAACCAAAATGATAACAACACTAACAATAATATTATTGACTATTTCAGCAATAGTTATTTTATCAGGAATAATATTTGCTATTCATGAACATGACACAAGATATTTATATATATCATTGATAGGTATATTAATATTACTACTATCATCATTAACAATTAAAGAGAATAAGCAGAAATATATAGATTTTCCAGAAGAATTTCAATGTATTAAATATAATGATACAT
>Ga0208375_1004428_pt1 | contig 11090 bp, 8 predicted proteins | sample RifOxyD1_FD_184038 | JGI IMG/M metagenome (GOLD analysis project Ga0208375, IMG submission 184038) | Soil microbial communities from Rifle, Colorado - Rifle Oxygen_injection D1 (SPAdes) | ecosystem: Environmental > Terrestrial > Deep subsurface > Rock core/Sediment | place: Rifle, Colorado... | reverse complement strand
AAGCCTCACCGGTTTGGTTTCTGCTCCAAAAAAAGACTGGCTGATGATTAGTTTAGCGTTTATGCTGGCCGGTGGTATCTCTAAATCACCGGCTTTAGTGGGGATAAGTAAAGTTTTTATCTCAGTTTCTTTCCACCTAACTCCATTGATGATTTTGATAACTGATTTTTCAGGTCCAAGGCTTTCAGAAATAAACCCATCAAATTTAGGAATTTCAAGGGTGGAATTGTACAATTGAACTTTATTAAACAGTTTGAAGGTGTGAATCACTTGTTCACCCAGATAGGCTTCTTTTTTATCTAAAGAAGTTTCTATGTAATAATGGCGATCCTTGTTGGGAACGTTCGTAGCAGTCGAAACTTTAAGTGAAACAACATTACTTGTATATTCATTGCCATCTATTTCCACAGTGGCAGGACCTAGCGTGAAATTACCAGGTTTAATTGGAGAGAGTTGAAATTGATGGCTGGTAGAAATGGTCGTGTTACTATTTATAATATTAATCTGAGAACTACTCCCCTCATGTTCTAAATTAAAATTCCCGTTTGTGTTAATTTTTGGAGTTGAGGAATTTCTTGCGCCAATAACTTTTACGCTTACACCAATTACTTCATTTACACTCATGGTATCGGAATCGACCTCTAAATGCACTTGGATTTGGGCTAAGCTCAGGTTTGCGATCATTAATAAATATATTAAAAAGTAAAATTTCATTGGTTACCAGTCCTTGTCAACTTGATAGCGCCCACTTTGCTGAAGCTTTTTTTGCAAATATTTCTTTCTATTTTCATCGATATTATTTAGTAGTCTTGCTGCTTCTTTTTCAGACATCTTGTCTTCTGGCTTTTGCTTTTCTCCGGCAGCTGCAGTTTGCTCTTCTTTTTGCTGATCCTGTTTTTGCTGATCCTGCTTCTGCTGATCCTGCTTTTGCTGATCCTGCTTCTGCTGTTCCTGCTTCTGTTGATCCTGCTTTTGTTGTTCCTGCTTCTGTTGATCCTGATTTTGCTGATCCTGCTTCTGTTGATCCTGCTTCTGTTGATCCTGCTTCTGTTGATCCTGCTTCTGTTGATCCTGATTTTGCTGATCCTGATTTTGCTGATCCTGCTTCTGTTGATCCTGTCTTTTCTTATTTTCTTCGATTCTCTTTTTTAGTTCTTTCCTGGCTAGTTCAAGATTAAATTTAGCGTCTTCATCAGAGGGATCAAGCATAGTGGCCTTATGATACTGCTCAATTGCCTCTTCAAGTTTACCTAATCTAAAAGAAGTATTGCCCAGGTTATAATATGCTTTTTGAGACATTTTTTTATCTGGAACATCCTTTAATTCATCAAAAATGTTATAAGCTTCTTGGTAGTTTTGTCCTTTGTAATAACTATTGCCCAAATTAAACTTTAATTCCTTATTGGTAGGATTTTCTACGGATTTAGTAAGAAAGTTTGAGATAGCTTCTTTATATTGACCTTTTGAATAGTTTTTCTCAGCATCTTTAATTGCATTCGATTGGAAGAAGGCGTTAGCAGAGTGATTATATAAAAAGAATAATAAAAATATACCAAGTATTTTGCGACTAGTTCTCTCACTTATAAAAACTTCTAAAATAAGAAAAAGAAAAGCTAGCATTAGAATCCATTGATAACGTTCTTCAAAACGTTTTCTTTTTCCACTTTTTAATTCTTTATCTTCAACAGTTTTATTTATATCTTTATAAATATTTTCTAGATCTAAATCACCAGAAATCGATCGGACATAACTTCCACCGGTTTCTAGGGCAATTTTTTGAAGACTAGTTTCATCAAGTTGAGTTAAGACAACATTTCCTTTGTGGTCTTTCTTAAAACCTCCACCTTGATCGGGGATAGGTGCACCTTCTTGGGCCCCAATGCCAATAGTATAAATTTTAATTTTTTGTTCATTGGCTTGCTTAGCTGCCGCCAGAGGGTCATTCATATGATCTTCTCCGTCGGTTATAAGTATGATAACTCTCGATTTTCCGTCGTCAGGGTCAAATGCCTTTATAGATTTTTCAATAGCGTCTGCGATTGCCGTGCCGGGAACGGGAATGAGATCCGTATCAAGGTCATCCAAGAAAATTTTAACTGCTCCATAATCAAGTGTGAGTGGGCTTTGGATAAAACTGGTACCAGCAAAAGCGACAAGTCCTAGTCGGTCTCCCTGTAACAAGTTAATTAAATCTATGATTTCTCTTTTAGCTCGTTCCAGACGGTTGGGGGAGACATCTTCTGCTAGCATGCTTTGGGACACATCCAAAGCCACCACAATGTCCACACCTTTTCTTTTTATTTCTTCCCAGTGAAAACCCCATTTGGGTCTAATTAAAGCAAGAATGGAAAAAGTAATTACTATCAATAGTAGAAAAATTTTAAATCTTTGTCTGGTCTGGGAAAAACCCATGAGCAGTTTGTCTTTTAAATCTTTGCTGACAAACCTTTCAATTAATATATTTTTTTTATTATTGGCCCACATATAAAAAAATAGCAACATTGGTATTAACCAAAGTAACCATAAAAATTTTAGATTTCCAAACATCACTTTCGTTCTCTCCCCTTATGGAATTTTTCTAAATAGTGTATTACCTAAAATAATTTCAAGCAGCAAAATACCCAAAGCAATGATTAAAAAAACATAAAAAATTTCGTTATACTCGGTATATTCATTGGCTTCTATTTTAGTTTTTTCTAGCTTGTCAATTTCAGCATAGATATTCTCAAGTTCATCCGTACTATTGGCGGCAAAATATTTCCCTTCTGTAATACGGGCAATCTCTCTGAGTGTTTCTTCATCAAATTGGGTCTCGCCATATTGAATTCTTTTTCCAAATAAGGGGTGATCAATAATAAAAGGAGCTTTGCCGGTAGTACCTACTCCGATAGTGTAAGTTTTGATGTTATATGTGTGAGCTGCCTCAGCGGCTTGCAGTGGAGGAATTGTCTTGGCAGTATCGGCTCCGTCAGTCACCAAAATCATAACTTTTGATTTTGATTCCAGGTCTTTCATCCGTTTGGTACCAACGCCAATCGCTGAGCCAATGGCAGTTTCCTCGCCAGCCATTCCAATTTCCAGTTTATCTAAAAATTGTGACACAATTCCGTGATCCAGGGTAAGGGGGCACTGAGTGTAGGCATCAGTACCAAAAACAATTACTCCAATACGATCATTAGGACGGTTTTTGATAAATTGTAAAGATACGTCTTTTACTATAGTCAATCGATTTACTCTTTCTTGATCTTTGAAAAAATCAACGGCTTGCATACTTCCAGAAGTGTCAACTAACAGCATGATGTCAATTCCTTCGCTAGTAATTTGAGTAAATTTTTTGCCAGATTGTGGTCGGGCTAAGGCCAATATAAAAAAAACTATAACAATGATTCTGAGAATTAAAAGAATTTGTCTTGGGTGGATAAAAATCCCTAAATTCAACTCTTTTAAAAGAGATAGGTTTGAAAACTTAAACCTTCCACCGCTTTTAGTTCCCCAAAAAAATACAGGAATAACAACTAGAAGCAGAAGAAAAAACCAAGGGTGAGCAAACCTTATCATACCAGGTCCTCCTGCGATTCTATAACTTTTGGTTTGGTTTCTTCTATAAGCGTATAAGCTAAATTGTACAATTCGCTTTTTTGATTATTATCAGGAAGAATATCAGTGAATTTTATTAAATCGGTATCCTCTAATAATTTGATAAAACTTTTCTGGTGTTGATCATTGACATTGCTGTAAGAGCGTAAAGCTTTTTTAATTTCCCCAGTGGTTTTATCGGTTACATTAATATTAAGCAAGGTTTCAAAATAAATTCGTATAATTTCAGAGATTTTAAATGAAAAAAGCTTGGCTTCTTCTCTCGTATTAAATTCGATTTTTTTAATTTTAATAAGTTCATTAAAAGCCGTTTCATGTGCAGGAATGGTTATTGAAATTTTATTTTTCTTGTAGTGATATTTGTAATAATAAAGGCTTCCTAAAATAAGAGCTAAAAGCAATATAATAAGTATTGGCCAAAAGTAACTAGTTGGAGAGAGATAGATGTTCTTAATGTCTCGAATGTCACTTTGAGTTAAATCATTTTTAGATTCTGTATTTGGCTCCTTAAACTCGACAAAGATAGGGGAGGTTTTAAATGTATCATTGTTGCTAGTGATTTCTATGGCCGGAAGTTGATAGGTGCCAGAAATATTGGCTTTCAAAATAAACCATTTTTCTTTTAAAACAATATTTTTGATGGTCTCAGGTTTTTTATCTCCGAATTGGTTAATGCTAAGACCTAAGATAAGCGGACCAACGTCTGGAATATTTACGTCAACATCTTGAGGGTGGTTAAGAGTGATGGTGAATTTTATTTCATCGTCAGTCGTAGTGGAAGCTTTATCTACAAAGGAATTAAGTTTTATTCCTTCAGCGAACAAAGCCGATGAAAGACACAATAGTAAAACAATATGAAAGAAAGCCTGCTTACTCATTTAGGTTTTCCGGGTAAAGTTTCACTTCCTCTTGATCCATAAGATTTTGAATCATTTCTTGATAAAGATTCTTTGCCTCATTCATTTGATAGGCATTTTTTACTTGATCTTTTACTTCCTCGTAAGAGTTTTTCTTGCCAGGTGTCTTTTGCATTAATTCATAAACATAATATTGCCCGTTAGATAGTATAAGACCAGTCTTACTTTTAGTTAAATTATTTATAATTTCAAGCGTTTTAGAAGAGTCCATTCCTACTATTGGGGAGAATGATGAAAGTTGATGCTCTAGATATGTTTTATTATTGAAGGATTTTATTTTTTTTCCTTTTTTTAAATCTCCCAACCATTTTTCGCTTTCATTTTTGTCTTTAGTCGTAACATACGCGATCTGGTATGAATCTGGTACATTGAATTGCTCAGAATTTTCGTCGTAATATTTTTTCAATTTAAAAGGGCTAGCATCTATTTTTTTATGAACTTCGTCTTTTAGTACAAGTTCGACTAAAATTTCTTTGCTGACTGAGTTTATTTTTTTCTTGAAATTATCACTTTCTGTAAGATTAAGTCGAATTGCCTTTTGATGTAATAGTTCGTCTGCAACTAGTTTTTGGAGTAATTGCATTTTCATGTTTTTATCAATTTTTTGTTTTGAATAATTTTGAAAATTGTCGATCAAATCGCGTAAATCACTATCGTAAATATTTTTATCCCCAACTTTTGCCAGAATTTTGGAATTTAATTCAGTCGGTTGATTGTTGAGCGCGGTTTTTTGCTTAAGAGAAAGTTTACTAAAGGAATGTTTACCCAGTTTCTCAAGCAAACTAACAATGCTTTTAGCAACATGGTTTTTATTTTCACCGGTAGGACCTAAACTTTCTGCCATATAATACCATGCCAATGATTTTTCACTTAATCCCTGTTTTTGATAAAGCTCACCTAGGGTCAAGGATAGAGACAGCATGTCCGTAGAATTTAATGATCCTTCGAAAAAGCTTTTTTCATAAAAGGAAATAGCTTCATCAATCAGGCCAGCGGCATGTAGCTTGTCTGCAGACGCTTTGGAATAGGATAAATTGATTTTTTCGGGCTCGTTTAAAAGCATAAGGACAACTAGTACTAGTATGAAAGCCTGTATAATGATTAATAATGTAAAGCGGGTATTTTTATTATTCATTTAAAACCTCATTATTTCCTTTTTTCTCGATATCTAAAAAATTTCACAATTTCATCCAAATAAAACTGATCAGTTCTAATATCAATGTAGTCAATGCCATTTCTTTCAAAAAATTGTTTTATATTTTTAAGTCTTTTCATAGATGCTTTTTTATAAGAATCTCTAAGTGTTTTGCTGCCGGTATTTATTATACGAAAATCACCGGTTTCGGCATCTTCCAATTCTATATATCCAATGTTAGGTAAATCAATTTCTCTTTGGTCGGTTACATTGATGGCAATCATTTCATGTCTTCTTGAAGTGGCCAATAGTTGCTTGTCAAAATCATCACCTTGAAAATCTGAGATAAGAAAGGTGATTGTCTTTTTCTTTTGGACTCGGTTTAAAAAATCTAGAGGAATGTTCATATTGGTTTTTCGGGCAGAAGATTTGAAGGTAAGAATGTCTCTGATTAAACGCCAAATGTGTCCACGACCTTTTTTGGGGGGGAGGTAATGTTCTACATGATCTGAGAAAATAATTAAGCCGACTTTATCGTTGTTTTTTAAAGCCGTCCAAGAAAGCAATGCGGTTATTTCGGCAGCAATCTCATTTTTAAATTTGGAAATAGTACCAAAATGTGAAGACGCAGAGACATCGACCACAAACATGATCGTTAACTCTCTCTCATCCCTATATGTCTTGATAAAAGGCTTATTTTGTCTAGCGGTGACGTTCCAATCTATGGTTCGAATATCGTCGCCTGGGATGTATTCTCTTACTTCTTCAAATTCAATTCCCCTTCCTTTGAAAGCGCTGACATATTCTCCGGAAAAAGAATCATTAACCAAGTGGCGTGCTTTGACTTGAATGCCTTTGATTTTTTGCAGAAGTTCTTCGGTTAAAAAACTATTTTCGTTCATTACCACTCCAGTTTATGGCACATCAATTTTGTCAAAGATGGTAAGAAGTATATCGTCGGATGTTATGTTCTGTGCTTCTGCTTCGTAGGACACCATTACTCGATGCCTGAGCACGTCAGCTCCAATGGTTTTTATATCCTGGGGTGTGACATAACCACGTCCTTGCAAAAAGGCATGCGCCTTGGATGCCTTGACCAAGTTGATAGAGGCGCGGGGACTGGCTCCAAATTCAATAAGCGATTTTAATTTTTCTAGTCCAAACAGCTCAGGATTTCTGGTGGCAAAAACAATATTAGCAATATAATCATATAATTTTTCATCCAAAAAAATGCTAGAAATCAGTTTTCTTAGTTCCAAGATTTTTTCTGGAGTTATAACTTGCAAAATATCAAATTGATCATTTTGCGTAATTCTTTTCATTATTTTGATCTCTTCTTCTTTGTTGGGATAATCAATCAAAACCTTAAGCATAAAACGATCAACTTGGGCTTCTGGTAATGGGTAAGTTCCTTCTTGCTCAATGGGGTTTTGGGTTGCCATAACTAAAAAAGGGGAAGGTAGCTTGAAGGTTTCCTGGCCAATGGTTACTTGCTTTTCTTGCATGGCTTCCAGTAGAGCAGATTGCACTTTAGCTGGTGCTCGATTGATTTCATCTGCCAATATAATATTGGCAAAAATAGGTCCTTTTTTAGTGGAGAAATTGCCATCTTTCGGAGAGTAAATCTGAGTTCCAATTAAATCTGCAGGTAGGAGATCGGGTGTAAATTGTATTCTTCTAAAATCAGCCTTTATAGCTTTGGCAAGAGTATTAATTGCAGTAGTTTTAGCAAGACCTGGAACACCTTCTACTAAGACGTGTCCATCGGTTAAAAAACCAATAATTAATTTTTCAATTAAATTATTTTGCCCAACCATGACTTTTTTAACTTCTTCGACGATCTGAGTAACTTGAGGAAATTCTAAATTTACTTTTTTGGTGATTTCTTCTACGTTCATTCATTATCTCCTTGAAGATTAAACTTCATTATTTTTTTCTTCATTAATTATCTTATCAATTTTTTTCTCAAGGTTAATAGCTTCGGCAACATCCAGTTGTTTCCCAGCATAGGAAACTTCTTCTATTAATTGATCAAGCTGGGTGTCTTTTTGACTGATTGCTGTTAATACTTGCTTATATAAACCTATAAGTTTTTTTTGATATTCCTGGGTTTCGCCAGATATTTTTAATGTTCGAATATTAGTTAACTCACTCATAAACTTTTTTAAATCTAACGATGAATTTGAAATTTGATTTTTTGTTTCTGTACCTAAGACTACAGCTTTAAAAATATACAAAGTTATAAAAAAAATCAAAACGCATAGCGCCAATAAATAATACATTGGTTTATAATTAGTGGTAGTTTTAAAATTATGCGAAAAGCCCGGGTGAGTTGTAGACATTTCTTCTCCCCCAAAAATAGAGCGATATTTTACTTCTATGGGACCAATTGAGTAATTTCCTATGTCTTTCATTTTCAAATAATAAATATAGGTTAGAACGGTTTTATCAACTTGAGCTTGTGAAGTGGAAGATATATTAGAGAAAGTTATTTCTTTGGGAAGGGTAACTAGGGGTACACCAATTTGATATTCGTGGATATTTTCTTCAAAAATTAAGTGAATGTTCAATTGTTTATCCTGAATATTAGCTTCAATTTTTGGTGGATTTAATATTTTGCCTGCAGTGGATGGATTTTGTGCACTACTAATTTGGCTTAAATCGATCTTGTCTAATTGAATAACTTTTCTGAGCAAGTCTAAAACTTTTTGATCTTCCCAGTTAATAGCACCTCGTAAAATTCCGACAATTTTTTGCTGAGGAGATAAAAGATAATGTACTGGTACTGAGGATGCATCGAAGTTTTTAGAAATTGTACCCGTGACATCATGAATGATCGGAAAAGTGATGCCATTTTGCTTAATAAATTTTTTAACTTGTGCACTATTTCCTTGATCGACGGATACACCTAGTATATTTAATTTTGAATTTTTAAATTCTAATGACAAGCTTTCAAGGGAGGGAAGTTCTTTTTTGCAAAAACCACACCAGGTGGCCCACAAATTAAGTAATACCCATGATCCTTTAAAGGTTTCAAGTTCGATGGAGTTTCCATCCAGATCAGTTGTTTTAAATGATTTAATGTCCTGATGGATGGGGGTAAACCCCAAGGACTTGAGTAATTCAATGGAATCCTCATTGGCATTGGCGGTTTGAAAATTAAATAAAATGATCAAAAAAAGTATGTATTTCATATTTAGTTTTACCTTGTACAAATATACAATATGATACAGAAACTGAGGAAAAATTCAAGAAGTGGCGCGGCGTGCCAACCCTTCGTGTTGGAATTACTTCCCAGCCCTGATTTAATCTGTAATAATGGTATTTGGTGAAAATATATTGATTTCACTTTTGGGGGTGAAAAATGCCTTTACTCTATGACAGCTTTGAAGATTTTGTTGAAAAGAATAAGTCTGTTTTGAATTATTTAAACCAAAAACATAATAAGTCCAATCTTGTAAAAAATCAAAGTATAGGCATGTTCAAGGCTGTTTGGGAGGCGAGACAATCAGAGCTCGATACCTTAAGTGAGCAGATAAAAAGAGAACAGACTGAAAGGAAAAAAGAAAAAAGTCTATATGATTTAAGACTTTCAGCACTTGAAGTGGAGAGAAATAAATATAAGGAAGTGATTGCATTTTTGGAAAAGAAAGTCGGTTGTCTGGAAGAAAAATTTGATTCCAATGATAAGGAATTTTCAGCGATCAGCACAGAAAAGAAGGAAATTGAAAAAGAATTGATGGAGTTATCATCAAATAAATTAAAAATGGAATCCCTGTTAAAAAGTTTAAATCAAGAAAAAAATTCCTTGGAAAATGAAATCAGATCATACGGTGATATAGTTTCGAAAAAAAATGCTGAGCTTGATAAATATAAAAATCAATTAAGCAAGGCTCAGTCGTTAATTGATAAACAAAACAAAAAGATTGTAGAGTACAAGCAACTTATCACTAAAACCAAAGCAAATGAAAGAGTCTATTCCATAGATGTAGAGCGGTTAAAGGAAGAGTTGGAGAAAAATTTATCACAAACCACCCAACAGAATAAGTATATTGAAAGTCTTAAAGAATACATTGAAAGATATAAGGATAATTCGGTTGTTTTACAAGAACAAATTCAAAAGTCGAAATCAGAAGAAAAGAGGATACGTGCTAAATATGAAGATATGATGGCGACAGTAAAAGAAGTCGAAGATAAGCTTAAATTGTTCCAAAATGATCTAAGCAGAACTAATGCTGAAAATCAAGAATTGGTAATACATAATCGGGAATTACAAACTAGATTACTCGATGGAAAAAGAGAATTGGCTAAAAAAAGTGAAAGAATTGACCAGTTAGGACAAGGAATCGAAGCTGAAAAACAAAACAAGAAGCTGCTCAAAGATGAGATGGAAAAAATAAAAATGCAAATACTTGTCAAACAACAAGAAGTTGAAAAAGCTAATGCGAAAGCAGAACGTATTTTTTCTGATAAAGAAAAACTCCAAGCTGAATTAGAATGGATGAATGAAATGTTGGAAGGAATTGGTAATAAAATTAAGTCCAATGCCTCACAGTCTACTTCTAGTAATAAAGCGATCAGACATGAAATGAACATGTAAGTAAGTGGACAAAAACGGATTAACCTATAAAATTTTTCAAATTGCTATACCGTCGATTATTGGATTCGTTGGCTTAACGCTATTTGAAGTGGTGGATATCTATTGGCTGGGAAAGCTGAATTCTAAAGCAGTTGCGGCAGCAGGCGCTTGTGCATTCATTGAATGGATTCTTTATGCACTCATGAGACTCTTTAATACTGGTTGTGATACTCTGGTTGCTCAAGCCATTGGAGCTCAAAAAGAGAGCGAAAAATTTGACATTATAAGGGAAGCAACTTTTTTATGTTTGATGTTCTCCTTTGTAGTCATCTTGGTTTTTTATCCGGTAAAAGGATATTTGTTTGCTCTGATGGGACTTGATCTTGAGACTCAAATTTATGCTATTGATTATTTTTCTATTCTATTAAAAGGTGTGCCGGTAATTTTTTTTCTAGATCTACTTGGTAGAATTTTTAATGCCCACGGCGATACAAAAAGCAGTACGCTAATCCTGTTGTTTATTTTAATTATAAATCTTATTCTAGATCCATTTTTGATTTTTGGTTGGGGGGGATTTCCTCGACTGGGGATTAAAGGTGCTGCGGTTGCTTCTATATTTAGCATGTCAGTTGGAATTATTTTGCGAATTTATGTTTTAAGAAGAAAAAAATATATACCACCCTTGGTAGATTTTTTAAAAGTTTCACATGCGTATTTAAGTCAATTTTTAAAAATCGGGATTCCCTCCTGTGTAACCAACGTAGTCTGGTCGGCAGTTTATCCCATGCTGGCAGTGATTGTTACTAAGTTTGGAATGGCTCCTTTAGCTGCACTAAATATCTGTCATAGGATTGAAGGCATT
>Ga0208375_1004427_pt1 | contig 11091 bp, 15 predicted proteins | sample RifOxyD1_FD_184038 | JGI IMG/M metagenome (GOLD analysis project Ga0208375, IMG submission 184038) | Soil microbial communities from Rifle, Colorado - Rifle Oxygen_injection D1 (SPAdes) | ecosystem: Environmental > Terrestrial > Deep subsurface > Rock core/Sediment | place: Rifle, Colorado... | reverse complement strand
AATAAAAAAATGCTCTAAATTTTTAATTTCATGTTCAAGAGCATTTAACTGGATTTCTATTTCTGAAACCTCTCCCGCCTCTATTTTCATGTTAAAAATAAGCAAATTTGATTATTAAACGTTTTGATTTTGGAAAAAGTTATAACTAATTATCAAAAATAATAAGAAAAAGGGGATAAAAATAAAAAATAAAATTATTGATAACTAAGCGAATCAGTAGATTCTCTGATATTAACAAGTATTCTAGCTTGGCTAAAAAAACCTGTTCTTTCCCTTGTAAAAGTTACTTGCGTGCCGTCGTTTGCAGTTGTTTTTCTTCCCAATTCTCCGCAAACTTTCTGACTATCTAAATTTGTACAAAATGTACGCCCATTTCTAAGAATCTCTGCCGGACTGCAATCACATTGCTTACTGCTAGAACTCAATGTACCTGTGCTAAGAGAACAATATGAATCACACTTATCTTGAGTCATCTCTCCAGTGATGGTTACCTTTCCAGTATAACTTCCAGAAAATAAATCACTAATCCATCTGCCTGTTGTTCCGGTTCTTTGAGCGTTCACACAACAAGTTTTATCGTTAGATGTTCTTGCTGTGTTGTATCCAGAAGGACATCCTGAATTACTTGTCTTAAGATTTGGCATAGAACAACCCGTAGGACAATTTTCACCTGGAAGACCACATCCTGAACAATCAAGACCAACATCTCCAGTAATTTCTACTGCAGAAACAACTGAAACAATTCCAAAAACTAAAATCACGCTTAACAATCCAACTAAAATTAAATTTTTCTTCATTTATTTTTACCTCCTTTCAACTGACCACGCTTGGGCAGTTGAATTAAAAAATTTCCCGTTTTTTAATTCATTTGATTTGTTTCCTGCAAATCAAACCCGATAGGTCTTAAGTTTAAATAGAAATCAATCTGATTTCTATTGCTATACTTTTACAAAGATTTAAACATTATAAATATTTCGGCATTGCAAAAATACAAGTTAAAGTTCTTTTATTAAAAATCTTTTGAGGACAAAACTCAAAATTAGAATTTTGGTTGAGTCCTCACTTCGTTGCGGTGTCTCACTAACGTTCGACAAAAGACTTTTAAACCAATTCTTCTATTTTTTTAGCATGTTCTACTTAATGGATATGGAAGATTACGTAAGAGTAGAGCCAAAATTATTTGGCCTGCCTACTTTAGAAGCTGTTGAAAAACAATTACGGGAAACATACACAGATTATTATAACAAAGAATTAGGGAAAGCTATTGTCGTGATTGATGTTTTGTCTGTTGGCGAAGGCGTGATTATCCCCGGAGATGGCGCGGCATATTATAACTCAAAATTTAAATTATTAGTCTGGAAACCAGAACTTCATGAATTAGTTTTTGGAGAAATTGTAGAAATAACTAATTTCGGAGCTTTCATTAATCTTGGAGCAATAAAAGGAATGATTCATATTTCGCAGACAATGGATGATTTTGTAAGTTTCAGCAAATCAAACACTCTTTCAGGAAAATCTTCAAAAAGAATTTTAAAAAATGGCGACTTATGTTTAGCAAGAATCGTCGCAATATCCCATAAAGGAAACGAACCAAAAATAGGTCTGACAATGCGTCAACCCGGGCTTGGAAAAATTGAATGGATTAAAGAAGACGCAATAAAAAGAAAAAAAGAAAGTGAAAAAATAGCAAAAGGAGAAACAAAAAATTCAGGGAAAAAAACAAAAAAGGAGACAAAAAAATAAAATGCCAAAATCTAAGGCATGCAAAATATGCCACACAATATTTGAACAAGGAGAAAAATGCCCTAAATGCGGAGCTAAAGAAATCACAGAATCATTTAAAGGAAGGATTGTATTGTTAGATCCCGAAAAATCAGAAATTGCTAATAAAATAAATATTAAAGAAAAAGGAAATTATGCAATTAAAACCCGGTAGTTTTGCTTAATACAAATATAAAATGGATATAAAAATTATTGACGAAAAAAAGAATCCGCTATTTAACAGAAAAGAAATTGTTTTAGAAGTTAAATCAGAGATAACTCCAAGTCATTCTGAAGCTGAAAAAATTATTTCTGAAAAATTCAAAACTTCTTCTGAAGCTTTTAAGATAAAAAAAATTTACGGCAGATTTGGTTCAAAAAGTTTTAGAATTAACGCAAATATATATTCCTCAAAAGAGGAAAAAGAAAATACCGAAGCTAAATCTAAAGAGGAAAAAGAAAATACCGAAGCTAAATCTAAAGAGGAAAAAGAAGCTGCAAAAAAAAGCGCTGAAGAATCCAAAAAAGCAGAGGAAAAAAAATAAAAAATGCCAAAAAAGATTATAAAAAAAGGGAAGAAAAAACACAAAAATAAGCCAACTAGTAAAAAATATGCAAGATATAAAATTGAAAACGGCACTGTAAAAAGAGAAAAATACTGCCCAAGATGCGGACCAGGAATCTTCTTAATGGTTGCTAAAGACAGAAGCTATTGCGGGAAGTGTCATTATACTGAATTTAATTCTAAAAAATAATTTTAATAAACTTAAGAATGTGATGCGTGGAGGCAGATAATAAAAACTAAATGCTTAATTCCACGACTTTTTAATTATCAATCTTTTTTAATACAACCCTGGGAGATTCTTCAAGCCGCTTAAAAAAGATAGCCTGAAGCTTCTCCTGGGGAAAAAGAGGTGATAATATATCTAGATATTTGAACTATTTAAACCTTTCGCTCATGTTACCTTTCAAAAATGACAGAGGTTTCTTAATCTTTAGTAGTGATTTCTCAGCACTCCTTTAAAATTTCTCCTGAAATTTTTCCGCAGTTTACGAGGACTTTAAAATGTAATTTTTAAGAAAGTATGCATCCATATAAAAATTAATAACTATTTACCGCTGTTTTCATAAGCTTTTCTTGCGGATTTTTCGCTAAAACTAAATTTTGTTTTTTTTAGATGGGAAATTATAAGATCAATGCTTTTTTTCCCCATGCCCCTAAAACTTGAAAGATAATTGACATACTCTTTTTCATTTTTCCAATCTATCATGCCTTCATTTTGACCATCAAAACACCTATAAACTTCTCTTTGTAAATCTTGATATGTGCTCAAATCAAGAATATTTAAAACATTTTTAACTTTGCTTAAATGCTTCTCGTTTTTAATATTTTTGAACATTGCAGCATAATTAATAGATTTTATTTTTTTCTCGGGTTCTTCGATAAGAGCTTTCTCAAGCTCTCCCATTATCCTGCTTGACAAATCACTATTTCCAAATTCTTTGTCCAAAACTTCTTCCTTATAGGTATTAAGAATAAAACACACAGCATCAACATTAAGAATATCTATAAAATGATCAACTAATTTTTCTTTTAATTTTCCATTAAGTTTTTCTTTGACTAACAAATTTTCATAATCTCTTATAAGTTTTCCAAAATATTTTTCCATGAGATAAACAACTTATTATGCTATTTAAACTTTATTGTTGTTACTCTTTTAAAATTAATAATCCTTATTTAAAACCTGTTTTTCTCTTATAAACTATGGAAAAAGAGGGGTTGCAATCCAAAAATACAAGCGTAAAACAACAGCAAGTTCATGATATTCTATTTAATCGAGAAATTGGCTGGCAGGAAATTATTTACGATCTTATTAACACTGAACAATTAGATCCTTGGGATATTAATATAATGATTTTAACAGAAAAATATCTTGAAACGCTTCAAAAACTAGAAGAAGCGGACTTTTTTGTATCAAGCAAAGTTCTTTTAGCAGCGTCGCTTTTGTTAAGAATCAAATCAGAAATTTTGCTTAATCAGTATATAAAAAGCATCGACGAAATTTTATTTGGAAAAAAAGAATTTTCTGGAAGCAAAAAATTAGAAAAAATTGAGTTGAACGAACAAATCCCCGAATTAATCCCAAAATCTCCAATGCCGCGTTTTAAAAGAGTCAGTTTAAAAGAACTTATGGAAGCATTAGGTAAAGCAATTATAACCGAAAATAGAAGAATTAAAAAAGAAATTGTAAAACACGGCGCATTAAGGGAAATTGGAATCTCATTTCCAAAAAGGAAGTTAAGCATACAAGATAAAATAAAACAAATTTTTTCAAAAATAATTTATTCTCTTGAAGAAAACAAAAATGAAAAAAAAATTCATTATAATCATATAATCGGAGAAGAAAAACATGAGAGAATTTTTTCTTTTGCGCCTTTGTTATATTTAGAGCATCAAAAAAAAATTTGGCTTGAACAAAACGCTCATTTCGAAGACATTTATATCTGGGAAAGAAAAACTTTTTTGAAGCATAACGAGGATCCTTTTAAAGAATTAAGAGAAGTTGAAAATATTGAAGAGGAAATATCAAGCTTAAAAAATGAAACTGAAGAAATCTAATAATTTTTTTAAATTCCAATAAAACTGCAAAATCAATATCCTTAAAAACTTTTTATTTATCCTTCTTTTTATGAAAGCAAAAACAAGAAGTTTTTGTATTCATTAGCTAAACAGGAAATTTATCAAATGAAACTCGGAATTTTATTTTCAGGAGGAAAAGATTCAATGTATTCGGCATGGCTTGCAAAAAAATACGGCTATGAATTAACTTGTTTAATTTCAATTTTTTCTGAAAACCCGGAATCTTATATGTTTCATACACCTTCAATTGACAAAACAAAAGAACAGGCAAAAGTTATGGAAATTCCGTTAATTATTCAAAAAACAAAAGGAAATAAAGAAGAGGAATTAAAAGATTTAGAAAAAGCAATTGAAAAAGCCAAACAAAAATACAAAATTGAAGGAATAGTTACAGGAGCAATTCAAAGCATTTATCAAAGTTCAAGAATACAAAAAATCTGCGATAAATTAAATTTGGAATGTTTTAATCCTCTTTGGCAAAAAAACGAAGAGGAATATCTTTCAGAATTAATTCAAAATAAATTCAAGACAATTATTACCGGAGTTTCCGCCTATCCTTTAGATGAATCTTGGCTTGGAAAAGAAATAAATCAGGAAATTATTAATGAATTAAAAAAAATTAATCAAAAATATAAAATCAATATTGCTGGAGAAGGTGGAGAATACGAAACATTTGTGTTAAACTGCCCTTTATTTAAAAGAGAACTAAAAATTATCCACAAATCCCACGGAGATCACCCTAAAGGGTGTAAAATTTCTTCAACCGGAAAAAATTCCTGGAGAATGGAATTGGAAATTGAATAAAATGAATTTACTAAAAAAGATATTTATTGCAAATTTAATCTTCTCATATTCTTTTAACAGCAATGCGCAAAATCACGAAAATATTCCCCTTCTTGTTAATTATTTAGACACAAAAGGATTTAAAATTGATTCGCTTTTAAAAGATTCAAGATTTGAGATTTACCCGCAAATTGATACCCTATTCACAAAAGCTGCAGAAATACAAATTAAAAATATAGACGAATACAAAAAAGCCATAAAATATGATAGAAAAAAAGAAAAAATTCCAGAATTTATTAATAACAATTTAGAAAAACTCTTAGAAGCAGAAAAAACTTATGGAATAAAAAAAGAATTAATTGCATCAGTTATTGGAATTGAATCAGAATTTGGAGAAATAGAAGGCGAATATAATCCATTTAATGTTTATGTTTCATTGTATGTAAAAGATTATAAAAAAGAATTTGCAAAAACACATCTTAAAGAACTTTTAATACTTTGCAAAAAAAACAACCTGGATGTTTTTAATTTAAGATCAAGCTATGCAGGGGCAATCTCATACGGGCAATTTCTTCCGTCGTCGTTAAATTTATGGTTTATAGGAAATGACTTATGCAGTATGGACAATAATATTTTTTCTGTCGCAAATTATTTATCTTATTTTAAGAAAAAAACAGGAAATATTTCAAGAGCAGTATACAGCTATAATCCAAGCAAACTTTATGTTCAGGCAGTTATGGCTCTTTCAGAAGATGCCAAAAAAGAACTTGAAAAAATAAAAAAATGATTTTAATAATCAATATCTGCAAAGAGAAACTTCATTATCTGGAATTTGTAAAACCAATTGAAGACATTTTAAGGAGAGAAAAAATTGAATACCAAACAATTTATTACAAAAAAATTACAGATAAAGAACTGTTAAATAAAAAACTAGACAAAATTATTATTTGCGGAACTTCTCTAAAAGATAATGAGTATTTAGATAACTTAGAACATTTTAAATGGATAAAATTTCCAAAATTAAAATGCCCAGCAGGGTCATCCCTCTGGGATAAACCAATTCTTGGGATATGCGGAGGAATGCAGATTATCTCGCTGATTTTTGGCGGGGTTCTTGTTGAAAACAAAGAAATAGGACAAATAAAAATTCAATTTGAATACCTTGAAGGGCACAAGAAAGAATTTTTAAATTTTAAGCCATCGCTAAATGAAGTTTATTTATTGCACAATTATGCAACTATTAACAACAACGAGTTTGAAGTTTTCGCAAGTTCACAGGAACTTGAAATTCCTCAAGCAATAAAACACAAAACAAAACAAATTTATGGAGTTTTATTTCATCCAGAAGTCAGAAACAAAGAACTTATAAGTTATTTCTGCAATGAAAAAAATTAATCTAAATTTAATTCTTTTTCCTTCCCAGTTTTCATATCTTTAACCATAAACTTTTTGTTTTTAATTTCCTTTTCCCCAACAAAAATTACTTTGGAGAATTTATACGAGTTTGCATATTCCAAAGCTTTTGACGGCTTGCCGTAAAACAAATTAACTATTTTATTTTTTTCTCTTAATTTGTTTGCAATATTTATCGCTTCTCTGTCTTTATCAAGAGAAATAATAAGATATTTTTCTTTTTCATAATCTATCTTAGCCAAGGAGCTTAATCTATCTAATCCAAAAGAAATTCCTGCGCTCTGAATCCCATTAAAAATATAACTTCCCCCGCCGACAATTGTTCCATTAGTTTCTGGTGTTTTAATCTCAAATACATTTTTGTTATAATAACTCAATCCTCTAACAAGCGACGGCTGAAATCCAAAATTCATGCCATAATTCTTACAGAGTTTTTTTAATTCAGCAATATTTTTATAGTTTTCGTATTTCTCAAAATATTTTTCGGGTTTTTTCAAAATATTTACCAAATTTTCTGCTTTATATTTTTTTAAGTTTGATTTAATTTCTGCTTCAGAAAGTTTATCTAATTTGTCAATTTCCCTTAAAATTTGGTTTTGATTTGATTTAATTCCAAGTTCTTCAAGAATTTCATTTAATAATGCTCTGTTGCCGATATAAATTTTAAATTTAATTCCTAATCTTTCCAGAACTTCTTTTGTTAGAGCCAAGATTTCAGCGTCATCTTTAATTGTTGAGCCGATTATGTCAATGTCGCTCTGAACAAACTGCCTAAATCTATTTGAAGAAACAGGCTCGTCTCTGAAAACTTCTCCAAGCTGATATCTTTTATAGGGAAGTTTTTTATTTTGCATTAATCTTTTTAATTGAAAAGTAAATTCATATCTTAAAGCGAGTTTTCTTTTTCCTTTGTCTTCAAGCGTGTAAATATCCGATACTGCTTCGTCATTTGCATTTTCGCCTCTGACAAATTCTTCTGCTTCAATTACGGGGGTTTCAGCTGGCTCAAATCCGTATTTTTCAAAAGTTTCAACTAAGATTTTTTTTATTTCTGCTCTTTTTTTTGCTTCTTCACCCGTATAATCTTTAAATCCTTTTATTGATTCCATTTTATCTTAACCTCCGTTCAATAAACAAGTTATTTTTACTTGGAAGTATTTTCAGCTTTTTATATAGTTTGATTGCTTTTGATTTAGTGTTTACAACTCCCATGAGATATTCAAATCCTTCTTGCTTGTATTTTTTAGAGATTTCATTAAGCGCAAATTTTCCAATTCCTTTTTCTTGAAACTCTTTTTTTATTGCAATAACTTCGCCAAATGCGTATTTCCCTGGAAAAAACCAAGAAGGATTTATAGCAACAAATCCTGCAATTTCTCTATTATAAATTATTTTCCAGATATCGCAATATTTTGAAAGAATATTTATTTTTTGGATAGCTTTCTTTTTTGTCCAGAGCTCATTATATGGAGGTTTTGAGAACTCTGTTTTATAAATTTCTGCAAATTTTTTATAATCTTCTTTTTTTGATTTTATAATTTGAATTTTCATTTTCTTACAAAATCTGAAAGGGCGGAACTTCGAAACAAGTTTCTAGTTGCCTCTCTTTTCCTTCGGAAAAGGGCGGAAGAGGAGAATCGAACTCCCGTTTCGCGAGCCACAGTCGCACGTTCTGCCATTGAACTACAACCGCCATAATTTAATTTAAGATTAAATGATATAAAAAGATTAGTATTAAAAGCGCAGCTAAGAAAATCAAGAATCCTGATGATGCCGATAACCTCTAAAAATTTTAGCTGTCATAAAAAAATAATAAGAAAAAACTATTTAAACTTACCTATTGGTTGCTGTTCAATGATACAAAAAATAAGAAATGGATTGGTTAAAAAATTAATTCTTCCATTAACAATTACAGCTTTAACTTTTAGCAGCTGCGGAAAAAAACAACTGCCTCTTGAAAAATATACTCCAATAACAAGGACTGACACAAGTATTTTTAATCAACTTAATCCGGGTCTTAAAGAATATTTAGATACAATATATATAATTGGAAGAGAAGATTGGGAAAATTGTCATCCTAATTTAAGGGGTTTTGCACGAGGCAATCACGTTTATTTATGTGAAGATTACAGAAAAGAAACCTTGTATCACGAAGCTGCTCACACTAGAAATAATTATTTAGATAAAATAGGTTCAAAATTTTCAGAAAAATGGAAAGGAATAGCACAATTTAATTATGAAAATAGTGAGATTAAATATATTTATAATCCTTCAAAAATATTGTTGGAGGTTACTTGGAAAGATGGAACAATGGATCCTAAAGATGGTTGTCTAAATCCATATGCTGGAGAATCTATGTATGAAGATGTTGCAATATTTTTGGAATCAGTAGTTTTATATTCTCAAACAACTCCTGAACAAATCCTAAAACGCAAAGATTTAGAAAACTATAACAAAAAAGAAATTGAAGGTTTAATCAGATTATATCCCTGGTATTTTTGCAATTCCCAAGATAAAAGATATAAACAGAAATTAGATTTGCTGAAAGAATATAATTTCATTACTAATATCGAACACGATAATTTGGAAAAAAATTTAGGAAACTTAAATTATTTATTAAGAAAATAACTAAAAAGTAATTCTATACAGAGTTTGGGGTTTTTACTAAAATTTGGAAATACATAAAAAAATTGAAGGGCGGGTCTCAGACGAAGTCTGAGTTTAAGGGGGAATTTGAAAAACCCAAAACTCTATTTTTAAAATAATTTTAAACAGATTCTAAAAATTCTCTAAACTAATTTTTATCTAAAAATTTATAGTCCTTTGATTTAATATCTTCAATCTTGCCGAGGATAATATCTTTGCTTTTTAATTTATCTAATAATATTTTAACCATTTCGCCTTTGGTTTCGTTAATAATATTAAAATCAACTAAATATCTAAACTTTAAAACCACTCCTTTTTCATTAATTCCTATTCTCGGAACTACTTTATCCTGCCCCTTAAATTCTCTTATAAATGTTTTCTTTAATTCTTTTTTAATATTCTTGTCATAATAATCTTGAATTATTTTTTGCGCTATTTTTTGCGCCTTTTTCCAATTACTCGGATAAGTTAAGTAGATTACAATCTCATCCCAAACATAATTTTTTCCAATTGTGAAATTTGTCACGGGACTTGTTAAAACAAATTCATTTGGAATTGAAATTGATTTTCCTGTTGGGTCGCCAATACTGTTAAGCTCAGACACATTAGTATACATCACTTTAACATCATAAACTCTTCCATTCATATTGTTTATTGAAACTACATCTCCAATCTTATAAGTTTTATTAAAAACAATTGTAAGCCAGCCGACAAAATTTAAGATTGGTTTTTGCAGTGCAAGAGTTATTCCAAATCCAATCAATCCCAAAGAAGTAATTAGTGAGCCCACTTGTTTAAACAACAATGAAAAAGCAATAAATAAAATAAAAATCCACATAAAATATTTGTAAACAGACAGCATTAATTTAACATCTCTTTTCTCACCATTGCGGATTAAATAACTCTTTAATAATTGAGAGCTGAATTTTATAAATAAATAGCTTAATATAACAACAACAATAAATATTATTATGTTTTCAAAAGTTTTTGAGCCACCCGTTGCATTGCTCTCCAAATAAGATAGTCCATATTTTTTAAATAAAAAATAAACAAGAATCATTCCAGCCAAAAGCGTAAAGAATATAATCCATTTATTCGCGCCTTTTTTATTCATATTTGGGATAAAAGGCAGATATTTAAATATCTTTAGAAAATCTTGTAAAGATGTCCTAGTTCTAAATATTTTTACTTAATAATATTATAACAACAATTTCCAAATAGAATCTTAAAATCAATAAATTCAATTAAGGTGAAACAGCAAGTTGATCGGCTTTTGCATTTTCGCAATAATATATTTCACCTGATTTCTTCATAAAAAATGGAGTTACGGTTACTTGAGCCGGAGTAAAGGCAACACCAGGAACAATATACGTTTTCTTATCCAAGGATTTAATTTTTCCTATTAAATCTGCGCTGCTTGCAATGCTAACTTTCGCAGCATCTTCAACCAGTATTTTAATTCCATCAAGTTCTTTTCCTGAAGAACTTCTTGAAACAGAAATATTATAAGAACCAACAACAGGAACACCACTGATCTTATGTTGTGAAATTTTAACTGCATGCATCTCAATTTCTAAGCAATTAGCAGATAATTCAATATTTTCTGCGCCCTTTGTAACAGTTCCTCTTACAACAACTGAAACAATCGCGAAAACCACAATTGCTAAAAGAATTATAATTATGGTTACTACAATTTCTGATACTCCTTTCTTATTTTTAACTAACATCTTAAAAGAATTATATTTTTTACCTTTTTAAAGATTGCTATTATAAAGTTAATGTATCAATTTTTATTAAGATTGTCTACTGCCTTAAAAAAATCCTCTTGACTTATTACTTTATCCACA
>Ga0208375_1004426_pt1 | contig 11091 bp, 13 predicted proteins | sample RifOxyD1_FD_184038 | JGI IMG/M metagenome (GOLD analysis project Ga0208375, IMG submission 184038) | Soil microbial communities from Rifle, Colorado - Rifle Oxygen_injection D1 (SPAdes) | ecosystem: Environmental > Terrestrial > Deep subsurface > Rock core/Sediment | place: Rifle, Colorado... | reverse complement strand
ACTGAAGAAGAATTGAATGAAATTCACACCTTCTTAAATGACCGACCGAGGGAGGTGATTGGATTTAAAATACCAACGAGTTATTATTATGAGTTATCATCTGTCCTACTTGAGGGGTAGCGGGAGGATTTGCTACCATTTATTATTATACGCCCAATCAATATAAAAGTCAAACAAAATGAAAGAAAATGGCTTAAAATAACGTTTTTTGTGAAATAACACCCCTCACCCTCGCAAGGTGAGGGGCAACTTGCCGTGAGGTAAGTGGGGTGGGGTCGAAAAAGAATTTTCACTTCGGATTTGCAAAAAAATGGGGTTTATGCTATGTTATTCCCATACGAAAATCATACGAAAGCTTCGAAAAGCTACGAAAATTTTCTAAAAGATATGTTAACAAAGAACAAAAAGCAAAGAATTATAAAGGAAGTAAAGGTGCACGATACTGATACTGGTTCTCCAGAAGTACAGATCGCGGTTCTTTCTCGTCGTATTGACGATTTGGCCGCACATTTAAAGAAAAACAAAAAAGATAAACATTCTCGTCGTGGTCTTTTGGGTTTGGTTGCTGACCGAAAGGCTCATATGAAATATTTGGAGAAAAAGGATACAAAGAGATATAATACTCTTGTTAAGAAGCTAGGACTTAAGAAAGCTTCTTAATATAAATTGAAAAATTGAAAATTTAAAGATTGAAAGATTCCGGTCGAGTTTCTTCCTTTTTCTAATATTCAATATTTCAATCTTTTAATATTTTAATTATAAATAAATGTCTGTAATAAAACACAAGAATCAGCGCGTTGGTATTTTTATTGATACGCAAAATTTGTACCATAGTGCCAAAAACATTTATGGAGCAAAAGTAAATTTCGATCAGGTCGTTAAGGAATGTTTGGCCGGTAGGTCGCTCACAAGGGCGGTCGCCTATGTCATCACCACCGAATCTGGTGAGGAGAAAAGTTTTTTTGATGCGTTGGAGAAAATGGGAATTGAAACCAAAACCAAAAACCTACAGGTTTTTGCTGGCGGTGCTAAAAAAGGGGATTGGGATGTAGGGCTCGCGGTTGATGCAATCAAGCTCGCACCAAAACTCGATGCGGTTATTTTGATAACTGGTGATGGCGACTTCGTGCCACTCGTAGAATATTTAAAAAATGATGGTTGCCAAGTTGAAGTGGCTTCGTTTGGCAAATCTACATCGGCTCGTCTCATAGAAGCGGCTGATGATTTCATTGATCTCGATAATAATCCTCGCAAATATCTAATTTCAGTCATGCGCAACAAATCCCGTGGTAGGATTTAATACTTGACTATTTAAAAATACTCCTTTATAATATAAAAAGGAGGTTCAATTCAAAATGTCCAAGCGTGGTTTTTTGTTTTTTGGTCTTTTGTTTTCGATTATTGCCGGCATTTTTTTTGCTGGTAAAGATCACCGGCTGGGAGCCGAACTGAAACAACAATCATTGAGTTTCAAGACAAAGGACTTGAAACCAGCACAACTAGGTTCTCAAGAGGCACCTAGCTCTGCAAAACCGAGTAAGGTGTACATCGAAGAGCCTGTGACCGTAAATCTTCCTGCTGGGGAAATATTTCTTTATGTTATCCCCGGAGAGCAGGCTATGGAAGCGGGACTGGACAGTAGTGGGCACGCTGTTTATGTGACGTCGAATCGCCCAGTCAATAGGGTTGATCCTAGGAAGATCACATTTTGGGGTCCGGGCAACATGCCTCACACATGGAAACCGTTGCTCTACATTCAGGAGCGTTAGTGCTCATGAGTTTGAAGGCGCCGACAAGTCAGTCGGCGCTTTTTGTTTGTTTAATTTTTTGGTTTGAAGCTGATTGGTTCTTTGGGTGGTTCTGTAGGAGGGTTAAGAAGTTGAGAAATTACATTTAAGATGTTGACTATGTGTTGGCCGTGATTTTTTTGAGTTTTCTTCATTTTTTCAAATTCACGAACAAGATTTTTGTGGGTGGCAAGCATTTCACGAAGTTTTATAAATGCGCGAACGATAATTATGCTCATTTGAACCGCTCTCTCGCTTTTTAATACTGCCGAAAGCATTGCGACTCCTTGTTCAGTAAAAGCATAAGGTAAATATTTTATATTTTGCCCTCTCTTCAAGGTCACAATTTGTGATCTTGAACGTAAAACTGCGCTTATTTCTTTGGTATTAAGCTGAAACATGAAATCGCTTGGAAATCTTTCCATATTCCTTTTTACTGCCTGATTAAGTGTCCTTGTCTTCACTTGGTAAAGTTCTGCTAAATCACTATCTAGCATTACTTTCATGCCCCTAATTAAATATATTTTTCTTTCTACTAGTTCTAAAGGTACTAAGCTGGCTTCCTTTTTCATAATAATATTTTATCACAATTTATTAACCACTTTGTTTTTTCTTTGTTATAATTAAGATATTGAAAATTCTAAATTTAATGAAAATTAAAAATTAGAAATTGAAAATTTTAATTGTATGCATGTAGAAGATTCACAAATAAGAGATTTCATTATTGATGCCGGGCTTATCTCTAAATCAGAAGCTGAAGAGGCGGAAAAGGAGGCCAAATCAAAAAAGAAACCATTGGGCGAAATCCTGATTTCAAAGGGCAAATTTTCTGATGATGATTTGCGTAGAGTACAAGCTTATATTCTAGGAATTCCTTTTATAAATTTAAAAGGTCAAACTTTAAATCGAGATATTTTAAATCTTGTTCCCGAGCCTATTGCTCGAAAGCATAATATTGTCGCTTTCCAAAAAAAAGACGACTCACTTGAGGTGGCGATGCTTGATACTGATGATTTGCAGGCTCTAAACTCAATCAAGAAAAAAGTGGGTCTCAAAATTTTGCCTAGACTTACCGACTCCGAATCAATGCGCGGGGCCTTAATTCAATATCAAAAAAATCTTAAAGATGAGTTTGGCGATATTATTAAAACTGATTCTGATGAAATAAAAACAATTGCCGAAAAAATGCCCAGTGAGAGCGCATCACTCGGAGATTTAAAAAAGTTAGCCGAAGAATTACCAGTTGTACGAATCGTTGATACCTTACTCAAGCACGCTATCATTCAAAATGCTTCTGATATTCATATTGAGCCTCTTGAAGATCAAATATTGGTGCGTTATCGCATTGATGGCATACTCCATGACGCCATGATTTTGCCCAAACACATCGGTTATTCGCTGGTGGCGCGTATCAAAGTGCTTTCGAGTTTAAAATTGGACGAAAAGAGGTTGCCTCAAGATGGCCGATTTAAAATTGATATGAACGGTGAAAAAGTTTCCTTCCGTGTCTCGACACTACCGGTATATTATGGCGAAAAGACGGTAATGAGGCTTTTGCGCGAGTCGGTTTCAGGTTTCACTTTGGAGTCGTTAGGATTTCACGGTCAAGGACTGGAGCTTTTACACAAGTCCCTCCAACATACAACAGGTATGATTTTGACCACTGGTCCGACTGGGTCAGGTAAATCTACAACTTTGTATACAATGTTGGATATTTTAAATACTGCCGATGTGAATATTTCTACAATTGAAGATCCGATTGAATATCAGATGAAGAGGATAAACCAAACTCAGGTCAAGCCAGAAATTGGTCTCACTTTTGCCTCAGGACTTAGAACTTTAGTGCGTCAGGACCCCGATATTATAATGGTGGGTGAAATTAGAGACAGTGAGACGGCCTCACTTGCTATCAACGCTTCCCTTACTGGGCACTTAGTGCTTTCCACCCTCCACACCAACTCAGCTGCTGGTGCTATACCACGACTGATTGATATGAAAGTTGAACCTTTCCTTATTATTTCCACTATTGATGCAATTATTGGTCAGAGGCTCGTGAGGAAGCTTGCCGACAAAAAAGAAAAATATTATCTCTCAAAAGCGGAGGTGGAATCAATATCTAAAGTTGTTGATTTGGATCGAGTGCTCCATGTTTTGCAAGACGAAAAAGTGGTAGGCGGTAAAGATGGTTGGGAAAACATACCTTTTTATAGACCGGAAAAAGATGCCGGCGAAGAAGCTTTCAAAAGTCGTATCGGTATTTACGAAGTATTAAATGTTAGTACCGCGATTAAAGACTTAATTATAAAAGGAGCAACAACTGAAGATATGGAGCTTCAGGCCAAAAAAGAGGGGATGCTAACAATGCTCGAAGATGGGATTTTCAAAGCTGCGCAAGGTCTCACTACTATTGAAGAAGTTTTGCGAGTAGTGTCGGAGTAATTTGTTAAATCTTAAAAACCGCTTTTTCGGCAACCAATATCATTTGTAAAATCCCAAATATTGAGCCCATACCAGCCATTCACATTGAGTTTGGTTCCGCAAACTACTATTTTTCTTCCCCCCGGAATACTATCTGTATAAATTGAGAAAGCATAGCCACTTGAATTTGAAGTCCAACCACCACATCCGGTGCCACAGTAGGTGAATGTGGTGTCGCTTATATTGGGTAATAATATTGTTGCGTTGTTTGAACATATGGCGGTACCACCCGCCCCAGATGATGCTGGTATAACGAGGGTGCCTCCTCCATCAAGGCACATAAAGGCGGAATTATTTATTTGTTTCATTGTTACTAGGGCTTTAGTTAGCTTAGCTTTATATCTGGAATTATTTAAACTCGTTACAACTATACTAGAAAGCACGCTTATTATAGCGATAACGACGAGCAATTCTATCAAGGTGAACCCTTTTTTCATAATCAGATTATAACCTATTTAGATATTTTTTTAAACTGCTATAATTAAAGGAAGTTATGTCTTTTTATAAATATAAATACATAAAAGAAGGGAAGGAGTATGAAGAAACCAAAGAGTTTTCGGACAAAGCTTCACTTTATGGGGCGGTGCGTTCGGAAAATGGTTCGATCGTTTCGGTAAAAGAAGTTAAATCTGAGAAATCACAAATTAAATTTTTCTCCCTCAGAAAAAAAATAAAAACTCAGGAGATCATTACTTTCGCCAAAAATCTTTCAGTGATGATAGATGCTGGGCTCTCGGTATCTCGCTCATTGTCAGTATTAAGTAAGCAATCAAAAAATAAAAAACTAATAGCAATTTTGGAGAGTATTGGTAGTTCAGTAAACGGAGGCGAAACCTTTTCCAAATCTTTAGATGCTCACCCTGATGTATTTTCAAGCCTTTTCGTTTCTATGGTAAGAGCTGGTGAGGAATCAGGAAAATTGTCGTATTCCTTGCGAGTTATTTCAGATCAAATGGAAAAGTCTTATGCGCTCTCCAAAAAAATAAAAGGCGCTATGATTTATCCTGCGGTTATTGTCTCAGTTATGGTGGTTATCGGTATTGTGATGATGGTTTATATGATGCCGACACTTACCGAAACTTTCAAGGGTTTGAATATTAATTTACCACTGCCAACTAGAGTGATTATCGCTATGAGTGATTTCCTTATTGCCAACTTGTTGCTTACGGTGGGTACGCTTATCGCGCTGGTTCTCGGCTTCTTTTATGCTCTCAGGACTCAAAAAGGTAAAAACACTTTAGACTATGTCACTTTGCATATGCCGATGATTAAAAATATGTCTAAGGAAGTAAACGCTGCCCGAACCGCAAGAACTCTTTCTTCTCTAGTCTCGTCTGGTGTGGATATTGTTTCTGCTATTGGTATCACTGGGGATGTGGTACAAAATCATTATTTCAAAGATTTGCTAAATAAAGCGGCCAAACAAGTGGAAATTGGTGAACTGCTCTCAGTCTCACTCTCCAATTCTAACGGCAACCTTTACCCAGTTTTTGTCAGTGAAATGCTTAGTGTGGGTGAAGAAACTGGCAAAATAACCGAAATGCTCGACAATATTGCCACTTATTATGAAAGCGAAACAGATCAAAAGACCAAAGACTTATCAACCATTATTGAACCGTTCCTTATGATTCTCATCGGTATTGTGGTTGGTATATTTGCGATCGCTATGATGCTTCCGACTTATTCTTTGGTTGATGCGATACAGTAAAGACGACCCCACCCCGTTTTCCTTACGGAAAACTGCCCCTCACCTTGCGAAGGTGAGGGGAGAAAAAGAAAAATGGAAATTAATAATTGGAAGTTAAAAAGTAATAAGGGATTTTCTTTAATAGAAATTTTGGTGGTTATTGCAATCATTTCAGTTATTTCTGGAATTACTTTTTATTTTTTTGGTAACGCCAATGATAGACAGGTTTTGGAAAAAAATGTTTCTGGAGTCACTTCGCTTATCCGCAATGCCAGATTACTTTCGGTTGCTTCAAAAAATGCCTCCGTTTTTGGTATTCATTTTGAAAGTGATAAAGCAGTATTGTTTGAGGGGAGTTCATATTTGGTCGGGTCTCCCTATGAAAAAATAATAGATCTCTCAAGAGAAGTATATATATCTTCTTACTCATTAAATGGTGGCGGATCAGATGTGGTCTTCAGTCGATTAGTTGGAGAAACAATAAATTACGGGACGGTTACTATTTCGTTAAAGGATAATAGCACTTCAACCGTAATTACTATCCTTAAGACTGGGGTGATACAATAAATTCATGAAAAAAATTTTCAATTCAATGGGCTTTAGTTTGGTAGAAGTTATAGTGGCAGTTTCAATTGCTGTTTTTTCTATTTTGGCAGTTTGGCAGACTTACACATTTTTTATAAAGCTATCATTCTCAAACCCAGCTCTTTTCCAAGCTTCTTTTTTGGCCGAAGAAGGTATTGAGGCAATAAAATTTATGCGGAACGGTAGTTGGGATTCAAATATTGCCCCACTTTCTGTTGATTCACCATATTCTTTAGTTTTTGATGGTAATAATTGGCAGGCCACAACTACAATATCTATGATAGACACTCGATTTGATCGAAGAATTTATTTATTTGATACTTTTAGAGATAATTTTGGTAATATTTCTGAAACTGGCACACCTGATTCAAATACTAGAAAAGTTAAAGTAATAGTCTCTTGGCAAAAAGATGCGGGGGCAACATCTACTAAAGAAATAACAACATATGTCAGCAACATTTTTCAAAATTAATAACAAAAGAGGGATAACCTTGATAGAGACCATTCTTTATATGGTTATTTTAACTTTTTTTATGGGCATTATTGTTCAAATGCTTGTCTCTATTGGCACAATTTATAAGGAAATAAAAGTAACTCGTGAGCTGGAAAGCTCGGGCACGATAGCGATGGAAAGAATGCTTAAAGAAATACGCAATGCCTCTAGAGTGACAACTGATGAAAGTATTTTAGAAACTAGTCCTGGTAAGCTTACAGTTTCTGGAGTTGATGAAAATTCAGAGCCTTACAAAATATCTTTTGAAGTTTTAGATAATGCTGTCCAGATTTCAAAAAATATTGAGGCTCCAGTAGCTCTGACCTCATCTTCAGGAGCAGTGAGTTACCTGACTTTTCATAGGGTCACCAATGATAATTCTGAAGGGGTAAGAATTGTGCTTGAAATGTCAGGGTCATCGGGGGCAAATCAAAAAACCGAAATATTTTATGGGTTTGCTGTCTTAAGAGGCTCATATTAAAAATTATGCTTACTTTTTTTAGAAAACAAAAAAATAATAAAATTTTGTACTTACAAAAAGGACAGATAATGATAATCGCGGTTTTATTTTTTATTTGTATTTCAGCGATTATTATTTTTGGATTAGCTAATCCAATAGTCAGACATATTGCCATGGCTACATCCATCGCTAGTTCAAAAGAAAGTTTTTACATTGCTGAAGCCGGTATTGAAGATGCTGTTTATCGATTGAAATTTGGTTTACCAATATCATCTTCTCAAACTCTAAATATTGGTGATGATAGTGTAGTTGTGACTGTGACTGACGAGCTTAGTAGCAAGGTTGTGAGTGCAGTGGGGGACACAGACAGTTATTTCAGAAAAATAGAAACAAGACTAACTGCTGGTATCGGCGCGTCGTTTCATTATGGATTGCAAACTGGGACGGGAGGTATCACTATGGATAATAATTCTATTGTTTACGGTAATGTTTATGCGAATGGTGATATAAGTGGGAACAACGGGGCGCGCATCACTGGGTCTGCTTACGCCGCAAATACTGCAGGTTTGAATGCTAACCAAGTCAATGATAATCCTTTGCTACCAACATCAACTATTCAATTTGGGCATAATTCAACGCAAGAAGATTTGGCTCAAAGCTTCTCAGTATCTGAGGCACTACCAATAAATAAAATAGTGGTTTATATAAAAAAGGTCAGCACTCCAGGTAATTTGACAGCAAGGATTACGACCGACAACTCAGGCAAGCCGAGTACTAATACTTTGGCCCAAGGGACACTTGCCGCCTCTCTAGTGACCTCGAATTTTGGTTGGGTAGAAGTACCACTTTCTTCCAACCCTGAACTTGTTGTGGGTCAAACCTATTGGCTTGTATTGGACGGAGGCAATAACTCAAGTAAATATTATATTGTTGGAGCTAACACAGATTATTCAAGTGGAATTGGCAAAATTGGTAAATATTCATCAACCTGGAACAATACTTCTCCGACGGGGCTGGATGCGTATTTTAAGATTTTTCTCGGAGGGCTCGTAGCTACAATTAACAATGTCGTAGTCGGTTCAGGTAGTGAGGGTGATGCGCGGGCGCACACAGTAAGCAACAGTTCAGTCTATGGGAACCTGTATTGTCAGACGGGAAGTGGTAACAATAAAATTTGTAATACTTCATTGCCTGACCCTTCTCCTGAAGCATTTCCGATTTCCGATGGCAACATTGAAGAATGGAAAAGTGCAGCCGAAGACGGGGAAATAATTAATGAAGATGTTAATTTGTCAGGCTCGTCTTCTTCGATGGGTCCAACAAAAATTAATGGAAATCTAACAATCAGCAATAATTACATCCTTAATATAACTGGTACAATTTGGGTTACGGGTTACATAAATATATCTAATGGAGCTGTAATCAGACTTTCAACTTCCTATGGCTCAAACAGTGGGGTAATAATTTCCGATGGTGTCATAAATATTTCAAATAACTCTACTTTTTCTGGTTCTGGGCAAAGTGGGAGTTATGTGATGGTTCTAACTACAAGCAATAGTAGTGGCGCTATCAACGTTTCAAATAATGCCGGCACAGTGATTTTGAATGCACAAAAAGGCACTATTAGTTTTGCCAATAATGCCGGTGCCAAATCAGCTACCGCTAAGCTAATAAATCTAAGTAATGGCGCTACAATTACCTATGAAAGTGGTTTGGTGAATATCAATTTTTCTAGCGGTCCATCTGGCGGCTATGATATTTTAAACTGGAAGGAAATTGAGTAATTGTGCTAGAATGGGAGGGATGAAAAAGCGCAATCTCGTTGTGGCAAATTGGAAAATGAACCCCAATACTTTTCTTGATGCTAAGAAAGCATTTGATGGTGTGAGACTTGGGGCTAAAGGATTAAAAAATACTGATATTGTGGTTTGTCCGCCATTCCCTTATATTTATCCTCTTGTAAAACTAAATTCACCTAAAAATATATTTTTTGGAGCTCAAAATATTTCAATTGAACCCAAAGGGGCTTTTACAGGTGAAGTGAGTAGCGAGATGATAAAAACATTGCCTGCGAAATATGTTATTTTGGGACATTCTGAAAGGAGGAAAATGGGAGAAACTAATGAAATTGTAAAAGCAAAACTACAAAGAGCTTTTGGAGCAGATCTCGTACCTATACTTTGTGTTGGAGAAAACGAGAGAGACAAAGAAGGAAATCATTTAGGATTTATAAAAAATCAAATCAAAGAATGTTTGATTGGTTTATCCAAAAAAGATTTGGTTGGTATTAATATTGCTTATGAACCGATTTGGGCCATTGGCAAATCCTATCTTGAGGCCATGAGCCCAACTGATATACACGAAACGGTTTTGTTTATAAAAAAAGTTTTGAGTGAACAGTTTGGGTCTGACATTGCTGGCGGGTCCAAAATTCTTTATGGCGGGTCGGTTGAAGCCGAAAATGCCTCCGAAATCGTCCGCATTGGCAATGTTGACGGTTTCCTCGTCGGCCACGCCTCCCTCACTTCTCAATTTTCCGATATTTTAAAAGCGGTGGATTTAAAAAGATAACCTCACCCCCTCGCTTCGCTCGGCCCCTCTCCTAGATGCAGGAGAGGGGAAAAATAAAAAATAAATTTACCAATGATTTTGACTTATACAAAAATCCGCGACCGCGAAAAAGTGTATAATTCTGAATACACAGATATTATACGATCGTGAGTGATCTGTGTATGGATAAAAATAAAAAACTAATCCATTTTAATCACCAAATCAGCAATTTTGTTGGGTTTGCATAATTCAATATATCTTTTTAATCCAATAGTTACTTGTCTAAAATGTGAATCGGGGTGTGTTTCGGGGAAGTAGTCTTTATCCCATTTTTCTTTTTCTCTTTTAATTCTTCTTTCATCAATTTTCTCAATATCACCTTCCAAATAAATTCTTTTATCCCAAAGTTTATTTAGTGGTAGTTCTGGATGGAACATAAAAACTCCTTCAACAATCATAATTCTTTTTGAGAGATCATATTTTTTAAGTACATTTACTTCTCCTGAAATGGGGTCAAAAGTATGTATTTCATATTCTGAGAATTTGTCATTTTTAAAAGCGTTAACAAAATCTTCCATCTTTTTGTCATCACAAACTTCAAGCTCAAATACTTTAGAGCGATCTTCGGCTTTGGATAACTTTTCTCTAACAACCTCTCTGGAAAACAAGAAGTCATCTCGATTTACGGGCAGAATATCTGGATTTTTGTTGGCCAAATTATTTAATAAAGTAGTTTTTCCTATACCAGTATAGCCATCAATGGCAACAACAATTTTGTCTTTCCCCTCAAGCCACTTGTTCAGATTTTCCTCTATTTTCGCAGAAATTTTTTCTAAATCCATATCAGAAGTATACTCTATTTAAAAAATACAAAATGACCTCCTCCCCGGGCTCCGCTATGCTGCGCCCGGGGTTTCCTTTTTTGGCATGAGGATTCTAAGTGAACAATCTAGAGTTCTGTGAGTAGTCTGTCTTGCCCTGCCATTCGATATAGCGTTTGACTTGAGCTTCGTTTAATCCGATTGTAGAGGAGAAATATCCGACACTCCAG
>Ga0208375_1004425_pt1 | contig 11094 bp, 11 predicted proteins | sample RifOxyD1_FD_184038 | JGI IMG/M metagenome (GOLD analysis project Ga0208375, IMG submission 184038) | Soil microbial communities from Rifle, Colorado - Rifle Oxygen_injection D1 (SPAdes) | ecosystem: Environmental > Terrestrial > Deep subsurface > Rock core/Sediment | place: Rifle, Colorado... | reverse complement strand
ACAACCTCCCAACCTTCGTTCAACCGAAAAACAACCCGCGTGCTGGATTTCTGCGCCTTATCTATATTGAAGGCATTTGTTTCGTTTACGGAGGAGCCATGCGCCGCCTCATCTATGCATTACAGCTGCCGCTGAGTTCGCCGCCGCAACCGACAACCGAAGCGCCTTGACTATGCTCAACCAACAGCAACAGGTGGTCTATCAGCACTTCCAGATGGTGCAGGAAGTACAACGTGGCAGCCTCCGGCCGCTTGATGGTATGCCGGCACTTTCGCCACTCAACGGGCAGATCGCCAACTACGACGCGGTGGTCGCGGCGCAGAGAAATGCGATCCAGCGCGGGGAGGCTGAGCCCCGGGACCGGGTGACCTGGCCAAGCCATGAAGCGTGAACCTGCGTCAGATTTCAATCTGAGGCCGCGGTTGTTCCTGATCGTGGCGGTGGCGTTCGTGGCGATGCTGTCGATTGCCACGCTGGCGTTGCTGCACGAGCGCTCCAGCCTGATGGAGGACCGCGCAACCAAGACGCGTCATCTGGTCGAGTCGGCGTACGGCGTCTTGCATCACTTTCGTAGTTTGCAGCAGGCGGGCACGCTGACCGAGGCGCAGGCGCAGCGCGCGGCGATCGAGGCGATACGGGCGATGCGTTATGACGGCAACGAATATTTCTGGATCAATGATCTGCAGCCGAGCATGGTGATGCATCCGGTGATGCCGGAGCTGGAGGGCCGCGACCTGTCGGGCTACACCGATCCGACCGGCAAGCGGCTGTTCGTCGAATTCGCCGAGACCGTGCGCAAGCGTGGCGAGGGCGCCGTCGATTACCTGTGGCCCAAGCCGGGGTTCACGCGCCCGGTCCCGAAAATCTCCTACGTAAAGGGTTTCCTGCCCTGGGGATGGGTCGTCGGCTCGGGCGTTTACGTCGACGACGTGAACCGCATTTTCTGGGACCGCGTGCGCGGGCAGGTCGCCATCGCCGGCGCCGCGCTGCTGCTACTCAGCGGGCTGATGGCGTGGGTGGCGCGGCGGGTCGAGCGCGAGATCGGCGGCTACGCGACGCGGCTGACGCGCTCGAACGAGGCGCTGCGGCAGGCGGCGACGGTCTTCGAAAACACGAAGGAGGGCGTGATCATCGCGGACGCGGCCCACCACGTGGTGGCAGTCAATCGCGCGTTCGTCGAGATCACCGGCTACAGCGCGGACGACATCGTTGGCCGCACCCCGGCGATGCTGCACGCGCCGCGCGATGACGCCGCGTTCTACCGGCACATGGGCGAGGCGGTCAGGGAAAGCGGCCACTGGCAAGGCGAAACCCGGGACCGGCGCAAGAACGGCGAGGAGTATCCGGCGTGGCTCAGCGTCAGCGTCGTCCGTGACGACGACGACCGTGTGACGAACCATGTCAGCGTGTTTTCCGACATCTCCGTGCTCAAGGAGTCCGAGGCGCGACTGGACCAGCTGGCCCACCACGATCCGCTGACTGGCCTGCCCAACCGGCTGCTGCTCAACGCGCGCGCGGACCATGCGCTGGCGCGGGCGCGCAGGAACGAGAAGCAGATGGCGGTGCTGTTTCTGGACCTCGACCGCTTCAAGTACATCAACGACACGCTGGGTCATCCTGCGGGCGACCTGCTGTTGCAGCAGGTCGCCGACCGGCTCAGGAAATGCGTGCGCGACGAGGATACGATCAGCCGAGTCGGCGGCGACGAGTTCACGATCCTGCTGGAGGATCTGGACGACGCCGCCGCGGCGAGCGGCGTCGCCCGGAAAATCCTCGGCGCGCTGTCCGAGAAGGCCGTGCTGTTCGGCCACGAGGTCTTCGTCACCTGCAGCATCGGCATCAGCGTGTATCCCAGGGACGGCGAAGACGTCGTGACGCTGTTCAAGAATGCCGACAGCGCACTGTATCGGGCCAAGGACCAGGGGCGGGACACCTACCAGTTCTATACCGAGGAGTTGACCACGCTGGCCGTCGAGCGCCTCGAGCTCGAGACCGATTTGCGCCACGCGATCGACACTGGCGAACTGTTGGTTCATTACCAGCCGCAGGTCCAGCTGAGCACCGGCAGGATCACCGGCATGGAAGCGCTGGTGCGCTGGCAGCATCCGCGCCGCGGATTGCTGATGCCGGCCGACTTCATTCCGCTCGCCGAGGAAACCGGCCTGATCGTGCCGCTCGGCGAATGGGTGCTGCGCACCGCGTGCATGCAGGCCCGAGCTTGGATGGACGAGGGCCTGAGCTCGGCGCCGGTCGCGGTCAACCTGTCGCCGCGGCAGTTCCGGCAAAAGGACCTGGTGGATCGAATCTGCGCCGTGTTGCAGGAAAGCGGATTGCCGGCCGATCATCTGGAGCTCGAAATCACCGAGGGCCTGGCGATGTTCAACGTCGAAGCGAGCATCGGCGTGATGGAACAACTGAATGACCTCGGCGTGCGGTTCTCCATCGACGACTTCGGGACCGGCTATTCCTCGCTGAGCTACCTCAAACGCTTTCCGATCGAGAAGATCAAGATCCATCAGTCCTTCGTACAGGGCATCACCACCGATCCGGAGGATGCGGCGATCTCGTCCGCCATTATTTCGCTGACACACAGCATGAAACGCAAGGTGATAGCCGAGGGTGTGGAAACCGACGCGCAACGCGAATTCCTGCTGTCGCATCACTGCGACGAAATCCAGGGCCATCACTTCTGCAAGCCCGCGCGGGCGGACGAGATCGAACACTTGCTGCGGGAAATGGCGCAGCAACACGACACCTGAACGCTCCCCTGCGGAGCCGCGCGAGTGTGTCGTAGCCTGCCCCGATTCGGCGAAGCCCCCCGTGCTACCCTCCACACCACCATGCGACTTCCACAACTCCGACAACGTCTGCGCGATCTGGGCGCGGCCCCATGCCATGAGGGGCGCGTGCTGCGTGCATGGGTTCAGGGGCGCTCGCTCGACACCAGGCGGCGGCGCGCCGAAGACTTTCTGCCGCTGGCGGTGCGCAATGAGCTGCCGGGCTTGTTCGATGAACTGAACGTGCTGGCGCGGGTGCATTCCGAGCACGCCGGCGAGGATGGCTCGGCCCGCCTGCTGGTAAGGCTGGCGGACGGCCAGACGGTGGAGACCGTGCTGCTGCCGCGCGACGGCCTGTGCGTGTCCACCCAGGTCGGCTGTGCGGTGGGCTGTTTGTTCTGCATGACCGGCCGCGCCGGTTTGCTGCGCCAGGTGAGCAGCGCGGAGATCGTGGCGCAGGTGGTGCTGGCGCGCAGCCGCCGCGCGGTGAAGAAGGTCGTGTTCATGGGCATGGGCGAACCGGCCCACAATCTGGACAACGTGCTGGAGGCGATCGAACTGCTGGGTGTGGAAGGCGGCATCGGCCACAAGAACCTGGTCTTCTCGACCGTCGGCGACCGGCGCGTGTTCGAGCGCCTGCCGCAGTCCACGGTGAAGCCTGCGCTCGCGCTCTCGCTGCATACCACGGATCATGAATTGCGTCGGCGCCTGCTGCCCAAGGCGGCGGACATCGCGCCCGCTGAACTGATCGAGCTGGGCGAGGCCTATGCCCGCCGCACCGGCTACCCGATCCAGTACCAGTGGACGCTGCTCGAAGGGATCAACGACAGCGAGGCCGAGCTGGATGGCATTGCAAGATTACTGGCCGGCAAATACGCGGTGATGAACCTGATCCCCTACAACAGTGTTGAGGGGGGCGAAGGTTTCGACTTCCGGCGCCCAAGCTGGGAGCGCGCGGCCGAGATGGCGCGCAGCCTGCACCGGCGCGGCGTGCTCACCAAGCTGCGCCACTCGGCGGGGCAGGACGTGGAGGGCGGTTGCGGACAGTTGCGGGCGCGGGCGCTGGGCGGTGCGGTAAGCACCTGAATCCGTACCCATTGGGGGCAAGCTCTTGCGAGAACATCACCCATGACGGATACCTTGGACAACGACTTCGTTCAGTGGTGATGCTTGCGCCGTCGGCCCATGGTTGCCGCGGCCAACCCGATCCCTATAAGTGCGAACGTGCCAGGCTCCGGCACGGCATTTAAGGACAGACTTCGGACTAAAAACCAGTCCATTTCAGCAACGATAAAGGGGGGAGTAATGCGTACCATCAAGACTGGCCGTCCCATCAGGGGAAGTGCGTCCGTGAAGTTTGTGATCCTGCTAATGCTTCTGGCCGGTTTGGGGATCGCCGTGGATTACCGCATGAGCATTCCCGGTTCGAGCCTGGTGGATCGGCTGCGCGCCAAGCCGGTCGTGCTGGATGTGGATTCGCTGAGCGGGGAAAACCAACTAAGCATCAAGCAGACCTATCATCACCTCCGCTACACGTGTGCTCCTGAACACGGCATTCTTGGCGACTTCGTCTGCTGGGCAACCGTCTCCGACTTCAATGGCATTGATGCCCGGCTTATCGCCTTCTTTTTTCGCAACGACAAGTTGTCGTCCGTACGGGTTTCCTTTTCTGCAGAAGACCATCCAAAAATGCTTTCGCTGATGCAGAAGCGATTTGGCCCGGAGCGTAGATTTGGGCAGCGTACCGATGCGTTTGGCAACAACATCGTCGGCTGGATACGGCCATCCGGAATTGTTGCCATCAATGACAGCGCAGACGGCAACGAGGAACCCTTTTTGTTGTGGACGTCCGCCGACACGATATTGAAGAAGGTGCTCGGCACTGCACCTGGCCGTTGAGCGTTAAATCAAACGTAAATGGGGTCAAACGCTGGGTCAAACACCCTATCCCCGTGGTTTTGCACGGACTTGAAAAGAAAAGGGGGGCGCGGCGCCTCGTTTGCAGCTGTTGCCCGCATGCCTCTCGCCCGAATGTCTAAGATGGAGAGCATCCAGCCAGCAGAGGATCAAGGCCATGAACTACACCGTCAACCTGCTCATGAGTCAGTTCGTCACCCACGACGTCAAGCGCTTCATCGTCAGCAAGCCATCGGGATATTCTGTGATGCCCGGCCAGGGGGTGGAACTGGCGATCAACCGGCCGGGCCTGAGCGAGCAGGGCCGGCCGTTCACGCCCACCGGGCTGGCCGCCGACCGGGTGCTGGAGTTCACCATCAAGGGCTATGCGAACCACGCCGACGGCGTGACCCGGCTATTGCATCAGCTGGAGCCCGGCGCCGAGCTTTTGATGTCGGAACCATTCGGCACCATCAGCTACCAAGGCCCCGGCGTGTTCATCGCCGGCGGTGCCGGCGTCACGCCTTTCCTGGCCATCCTGCGCGATCTGGCGCGGCGGGGAGAGCTGGGCGGACAGACCTTGATCTTCTCCAACAAGACGCCGCGCGATGTGATCTGCGAACAGGAACTGCGGCATCTGCTGGGGGAACGCTGCCTGCTGCTCTGCACCGCAGCCGATGCCCCGGGTTATGCGCACCGGCGCATCGACCGTGCCTATCTGGAAGAGAAGATCAGCGACTTCGACCAGCGCTTCTACGTCTGCGGACCGCCGCCGTTCATGGAGGCGGTCAATGCTGCCCTGACGGGTCTCGGTACGCGTGTGGAAAGCCTGGTGTTCGAACGCTGACGTGGCGGAGCCCGGGCTTAGGAACAAAAGGGGGCAGATCTCATCCGGTACTTAATTTTCGCATCTAGAAATCCAGCTTCAAACTGAAACCCGCTCGTATATCCTTGGCCATCAGGGGGGTGTCCGCTTTGGAAACGGCCGGCAGCGGGATGAATTCCAGCCGCCATGTGTTGTCGATGCCTTGCCCGGCTGGTGCGCTAACGCTGGCCACAGAAACATGATCCATCAAGGGTTTCTCCGCCCCTTTGACACCGTAATGCGGCATATAGGACGTATTCCAGAAAGAATAGGCCTGTGACCTATCCTCATGGCTACTATTGGCGCAGACGGCCTGCGGCAAACCGGCTGCCATGGCCAAACCCATCATCATGACTTTGCGTTTCATATCAAAGCTCCCACTTTGAATATAGTTTTTCCATGTCGCGGTTCAAGCCTGTTACAGATTCCTTTTTCGGTTGGGTTTCCTTCGGGAAGAACACGGCTTAACGCGGTTGGGTCTTGTCCTTTGCAACACTGCCGCCATTGCGCCGCCCATCGGTTCTGACGGGGGCGATAATCTTTCATTCCGTCATGCGACGGCTATTTAACGTTGACTTGCAAGGAAGAAAAACAGGACCGCCATGAACCCGAAGATTGTTATCAGGAGCGAAACCGATGCCGATGTGGGCGCGATAACCGAAGTGACCGTCGCCGCGTTCAAGACCCTGGTGGTCAGCAATCACACGGAGCAGTTCATCATCGCGGCACTACGCGCCGCCGGGGCGCTCACGCTATCGCTCGTCGCCGAACTGGAGGGCCATGTGATCGGGCATATTGCTTTTTCTCCCGTGACCCTTTCGGATGGCACCCCGAACTGGTACGGTCTTGGACCGGTTTCGGTGTTGCCGGCGTACCAGCGGCAAGGCGTAGGCAAAGCCCTGATACGGGAAGGGCTGGCGCGGCTGAAAGCCATGAATGCGCAGGGATGTTGTCTGGTGGGACATCCGGATTACTACCGGAAATTCGGGTTCATCAACATGCCGGGACTGGTGCTTGAGAGCGTGCCGCAGGAGGTCTTCTTCGCGCTGTCCTTCGACGGGCAATCTCCGCAGGGCACGGTCGGTTTCCATGAAGGATTCAAAGCGGATGGCTAACGTTAAAGAGGCCCGTCTGAACTGACCCAGGTATTTCGGACATCTTGAGTGGAGTCACAATTTACTTGGTGGTGTCGGATGGGCATGGAAGAGTCACGCTTGACCACCCACGTGCCGAACGCCGCCAATCGTGTCACCTTCCTCTCCAATTACTCCAGCTCCGTTGAGTTGTCGTGGGCTCAGCTTTCCTGCGCCTTGAGCGCCTTCTCGATGCGCCGGTCGGGTACCAGCCACATCACGGCCACCAGCACATACAGGGCGATCGACAGCCATTGCGACCAGAATGCCAGCGGGATCGCGATCGCGTACAGCAGCGGCGACACTTTGCCTTTCCAGTCGCGACCCACGGCTTTTTGCAGGATCGAATCGCGACCCTGGGCTGCGATGATCAGCCGCTGCAAAATCCAGTAAGCGACGGCCGCCATCAGCAAGACCAGGCCATACAGCGCAGCCGGGGCGGGGGCAAAATGATTCTCGCCCATCCAGCCAGTGGCGAACGGAATCAGCGAAAGCCAGAACAGCAAATGCAGGTTGGCCCACAGGATCGCTCCGGTCACCTGGTGGCTCACATGCAGCATGTGATGGTGGTTGTTCCAATAGATGCCGAGATAGACGAAGCTCAGCACATAGCTGAGGAACACCGGATAGAGCGGTGCGAGGGTCGCGAGATCGTCGCCATGCGGTACCTTCAATTCCAGCACCATGATGGTGATCAGAATGGCGATCACGCCATCGCTAAAGGCTTCCAGCCGGTTCTTGCCCATATGCGCTCCCGTCCGCGTTCAGAGAAACTTCCATTTCGTGAAGACCGCCGCGCTGGCCGGCAGCAGGAAAATCGGTAGTTCCGCCTGCACCGAATAACCGGCCTGCGATACGCCCACCCACATATTGCCGGCTGCCGCCAGGAGCCATAGCGCCACGAATTATCGCGAGAAAATGCAAGAGACAAAACAATGGAGGGAATAGGTGATGAGGCGAAGAAAAAGATTTTTGAGGTAGTCAGCTGGAAGACGCCAGTTGAAAAGCCGTTGAACGGCCACGTACTGCTCGGCAATTTTCTGGTGCTTACCCGTGTTGGATCCTGATCTTTTTTCCGGACTGCATAGGTGCGTGTGGGTGAATGAATCCCCGTTCAGCCATGCCGGGTAGCGAATCAAAGTGACCCGGCCTGCCTGGCTTTTCCTTACCCTGAGAAGTAGCAGCGGGATCGAAAAATGGCCGGGTCAGAACCAGAACGACGTGTCCTTCGCCAGGAGTTCGTCGTGCGGCATGTAGTGCGAGCCATCGCAGGAAAATGTCAGGCTCACCATGCCGTTGAAAATGTTGATCGAAGCCATGCGCAGGTAGATTGTTGGATCGGTGAGACGCAAGATTTGCAGGGTATTCAGGATACGGCTGATTTCGCCCGGCGCGATCGCGGCATCGGGCGGGTAGGGGTGGGACGGATAAATCAGGCAGATGTCCGGATCGCTCAGGGTCTCGTGATCCAGGATGCGGTAACGCAAGGGATCGTCCAGTGTCCAGATCGTGGCCAGGCTGCTGGAAAAATGAATCTGGCATTGAAATACGCCGCGCTCGGTCAGTAGTTCCTCCAGGATGGACAGTCCCTTTTCCAGATTGCCATCCAGCGGACTTTCCACCCGGCTTTGCTGAAACACGGTGCGGCGGATTGCCGGATCGCCTTTCACCTGGCGCCAGTCGCCTGGCTCTTCGTAGAGCTCGGACGTCACCGGCAGATCACGCAGGTCGAAGGCGGCCCCAAGATAGCCCATGGTCTGGGTATCGCGGTACACCACCTGAAGCGCGGTGAGGGAAGGCCGGTGTCCGTTCTGTCCAATGTAGGCATCCGAGAGCAGAAACCCCCAGATCGGCACCGCTTCCTGCATATAGGGGCGTTGTGAGCGATCATTCCCAAAATGATCCGGGATGACCCCGCTGGGGCCGACGTTGTTACAGATCTGTCTGCCGTTAATGTCTACGCAGTACAGGGTCGAGCAATGCGGAATGCTGGAGAAATTTTCCGTGAGCACCCCATCCAGCGCATCGCAATCGCCCCATACGGGTGCGCAATGCGTGGCCAGCTGGCCGAGCGGCTCCCGCAGCATGCGCGCCAGTTCCGTGCGCTGCTGGTGGATGCTGTCTTTCCATGAACGCTTCATGACGCTCCCCTCATTCCTCCAGGAACCCACCGATGCATTTTCGATGCGCATAGCGTTGTTGCCTTTCATCTGATATTTCTCCTCACAAGCGGACAGCCTGTTGAAAAGGCCGTTCCAAAAAAGTTCAAGGCAGGCTTCGGATGGACGGATTGCGTTTAGACAGGCCACCCTTCTTCAACACCTTTCTCCAGCACATGTCATGCCAGAAAGTTTTTTCCATTGTTTTCATTGGTTTATAGAAATTCCGGGTTGGGAGCAGCCTTCGTTTCGTCGCAGCTGGACGACAAGAAACAGGGCCTCACATGCAACGCATTGCATGGATTGAACATTTTTTGTCTTGTAAAGGAGACAGGGTTGGCCCGGGTCGATTACGGGACCCTCATGCGCCCATTTTGGGTTTCCACAGGTCCGCTGATCACGCTGAACCAGTCGTAATCGGCTTCGCCCCGGAGGTCGTCTCCATCGTCAGCACCATCGAAAAGTCCGCAACCAGTTGCCTGGCCGCGGATAGCGACACGCCCTTGGCAGATCAAACGCAGTGGACCCTGCATCAGAAACTGGAGTGCGCGCTCACCCAATGCCTTGTCCCTCTGGCGCACAAGAAGTCCGTGCTGGATGCCCAGCAGCGCGTGTCATACCGTATCGCAGTGATCAAGCGTTCGCTCGCATCGAGCGGCGTCGGTGCTTGCCTCTTGGAAGCGGATCAGGATCAGATGAATAACGAGATGCAGCCTGAAATCCTGCTGGAGATGGAAGTCATTTCCCCGGGAACTGGAATGGCGTCTGCGCGATACCAGCCGTGATCTGTTTTTGCGCCTTTCCAAACAGGATGAGGAAATCTGCACCTTGTTTGCGGATCTGGTCGAAACGCTGGATAAATTCGACAGGAGTTAAAGGGATCACCCATTAGCCGACCGTAGTCAAGGCAGGGCGACGCTGAGACGGGCCAGTCAATATGGGTTCACGGGCTGGCTTAACGTGTTGACCGAAGGTGACGCCATCGCCAAAGAAGCTGGCGCTTGTCGGTGACGATTTCGGAACCGGCTATTCTTCCCGGTAAGCCACTTCAGCCCTTCAACTTCGAAAACGCTGCCGCCATGGCGCCGCCCATCGGCACTGATGCGGACGCACGGTTCGGTTTGCCGCCTGTCGGTTTATCCTGACCGCGATTGTCGCGCGGCGGACGCTGGGCCGCTGGTGGCTTCTCAGCCGTCTGTCCCGGCGCATCGCTCAGCCGCATCGTCAGTGCGATGCGTTTGCGCTTCGCGTCCACCTCCAGCACTTTCACCTTCACGATCTGCCCGGCCTTGACCACGCTGTGCGGGTCTTTGACGAAGGTGTTGGCCAGCGCCGAGATGTGGACCAGGCCGTCCTGATGCACGCCGATGTCGACGAACGCGCCGAACGCGGCGACGTTGGTGACGACGCCTTCCAGGATCATGTCGGGCTTGAGGTCGGCGAGTTTTTCCACGCCTTCCCGGAAAGTGGCGGTGGTGAATTCGGGGCGCGGGTCGCGGCCGGGTTTTTCGAGTTCCTTGAGGATGTCGGTGATGGTGGGGATGCCGAATTTCTCGCTAGCGTAGTTCGACGGATTGAGCGATTTCAGCAGGCTGCCGTTGCCGATCACGGCCTTGAGGTCCTGCTTGATGTCGGCGAGGATCGCTTGCACCAGCGGATACGATTCGGGGTGGACGGCGGAGGCATCGAGCGGATCGTTGCCGTCCATGATGCGCAAAAAGCCGGCTGCCTGCTCGAAGGTCTTGGCGCCCAGGCGCGGCACGTCGAGCAGTTGCGCGCGGCTGGCGAAGCGGCCCTGGGTCTCGCGGTGGGTGACGATGGCCTGCGCCACGCTGCTGCTCAAGCCGGAGACGCGCGCCAGCAAGGGAACCGAAGCCGTGTTGACGTCGACGCCGACGGCGTTGACGCAGTCTTCCACCACCGCATCGAGCGAACGCGCGAGATCGAACTGGCTGACGTCGTGCTGGTACTGGCCGACGCCGATCGACTTAGGGTCGATCTTCACCAGCTCGGCCAGCGGGTCCTGCAGGCGGCGCGCGATCGAGACCGCACCGCGCAGCGAGACGTCCAGCTCGGGCAATTCGCGCGAGGCGAATTCGGACGCGGAATACACCGACGCGCCCGCCTCGGACACCACCACGCTGGTGAGTTTCAGTTCGGGACGCAGCTTGATCAGGTCGCGCGCCAGTTTGTCGGTCTCGCGCGAAGCGGTGCCGTTGCCGATCGAGATCACCGAGACTTTGTGCTGCTCGGCAAGCCAGATC
>Ga0208375_1004418_pt1 | contig 11105 bp, 6 predicted proteins | sample RifOxyD1_FD_184038 | JGI IMG/M metagenome (GOLD analysis project Ga0208375, IMG submission 184038) | Soil microbial communities from Rifle, Colorado - Rifle Oxygen_injection D1 (SPAdes) | ecosystem: Environmental > Terrestrial > Deep subsurface > Rock core/Sediment | place: Rifle, Colorado... | reverse complement strand
CATCAAAAAAATCTCCCCCGTCCTCTTTACCAAACCTTAGGGTGTCATCATCGTAGATAATCTCAAAGTTAACATCGGTTAGAGCGACTTTGACAAAAAGATCCTTGGTTATTTTTCCGGTCATCAATCTATGGATGGCCACATAAACATTTTCCTTGGCAGAAAGCACTACTCGTTTCATGGCATCATAGGGCCTTTCAAAGTTATATTGACTACCTTTGATAAGTGGCACCAGATAAAATTTCAAATCATTTCTTTTAACCACTTTCAACGATTTATCCAAAGTCTGCACACAATCGGCATATCTTTGTTTTAAATGCCCCCTGAACTTTGGATCCATGGAATCTTTCTCCTTTCCATATGCCTTGAATACGCAGATATTTTGTTGGGCCACATAATCATTCTCAGGGGCATCAAAAAAAAGCCAATTTTCAAAATGCAAATTGGTGCCGTATGATGACATATTGGCCGAGGAGGAAGTGAATTTGATGCGCCTTTCGCTGGAGAGTTCGCTACTGTCAGAAACTGATTTTAAATCAGGGGTTTCTAAGGCTAAAAATATTTTTGAATGTTGAAGATAGGCACCTGGTGAACTAAAAGGCCCTTTACCTCTTGAATAAATATGTACGTTTTCATTTGCACCACATTTACTAAAATATTCCGTTAAAGTTTCATAGGAGTCATAATTAATATAAATATTCAACTTTAAATCAGCTCTCTTTTGAATACCTTCGCATAGGGCCTTTTTAACTCCTACGTTAGAGAAAGAAAAATAAGCCATGTACAGGGATTTTATTTTGGGATCATTGATCCAACCAGCAAGTTTTGCCTCCACTCCAGACTTTTCCACTGCCTTTTTCATATCTTTATTTTGCATACACCACGCATTTGTCTTTCCTCCCTCATTACTACAATCAGGAAGATTAAAGCGGGCCTCCCACTTTAAATCGTTGGCGGCGGTTCCTTGGGCAAATGGTTTGGAAATTTCAGCGCTAAAAGCGCAGATAGAGATGCCACATAGAAGTAAAATTACTTTTTTCATAATAATAAGTTTCCTTGCAAATTGATCCTTGACTTATGTGTTATATTCGGATTATTTAATACCTTGGTCGTTCCACTATGCATACCTTGGTCATTCAACTATGAAAAATTTATTCACCCAATCAAAGCCAATAATTGCAGTTGTTTACCTTCCCCCGTTGCCTGGCTACCCCGATCATCCCGGATTATTTGAAACCTTGGAGTTGGTATACCAACAAGTGAGCATCCTGGAAAAACATCAGATTGCAGGAGTGCTACTTGAAAATGAAAATGACCGCCCCTATAGACTTTTGGCCACTCCTGAAATTATTGCCTCCATGACCTATATAACTTCCAAAGTGGTGGAAAAATTTAAACATATCAAGGTCGGAGTTGAATATCTGCTCAATGACCCAAAGGCATCACTTGCCATCGCCCATGTTTCAGGTGCTCAATTTATTAGAACTGATTACTTTGTCGATCGCATGAGTCGGGAGGAATATGGCGGCGAAATGTATATTAACCCCGTGGAACTCATAAATTATAGAATGAAGCTTTCCGCAACCAACCTAAAAATCTTTACAGACATCCAGGTCAAATACGCCAAGATGCTGGATCCAAAGAAAAGTTTGAGCGATTCTGCCAAGCAGGCCCGGTCTCACCACAGTTCAGCCGTGGTTATTTCGGGAAATGAAACGGGTATTGCCCCGGACCTCTCTGAACTGAAAAAATTAAAAGAAAACATTGCTGATTTTCCTATTTTGATTGGCTCAGGACTTAATCCATCGAATGCCAAACAATTATTCCGGTATGCCGATGGTGCCATCGTGGGAACCTCACTTATGCATGAAGGAATAATTATAGAGGAGAAAGTAAGGGCCTTACGGTCATCCCTCTAAAAATCCGAAAAATATTCCTCGGTGGTTTTATAATCAGTTACTTTTTTGCCGCTTTGGTGAACGTCAATACCATTTCTTTTTTTGCTTACAGAAATAGAACGGATCCATACAAATTCGGAGAGATATTGTTTATAATCACGCAAGGCCGGAGCGTTGTGGGGAGTTAGAATCTTCTTAAACCTTAAAATGTTATCCTCCTCCATAAAGATGATCTTCAACAATTTTTCAATCTTGTTAATATTGCCATCAATTACTATGTAGGACAAGCACGGTTCAGTAATTGCCTGATAAAGCAGTTCCTCGGTTGGATAAAAAACATCAAAATTCTGACGGGAAATCCCTGCCTTGACAATCATTGATTTGAGCGTTGACCACCAAGCAAATGCTTTTTCATTCCTGGCAATAATCGTTATCCCAATGCCCATCACCAGCGCTCCTAAAAATCTCATAAATGTAGAAAATTCCACCTGGGGGTTGTAAACCAAAAAGACTGCCTGCTCACCCGCTTTTTTGAAATCATTGAAATTGTCCTCTCCCATCACTTTGGAATTTTCATGAGGTCCGAGGTGAAAAGCAATAAAGTCTTTTTTTATCCATTGATCGAATTTAATTAGAATTTCCTTATATTCACCATACATTCCGGTAAATAAATGTTCGAAGTTATGAATCACCGTCTCCATAACTTTTTCCAATCGAAGCAACCGCCCTGTGATGCCAAGTCCCGACGGTCTCATCAAACTAAAGCGGTAATCACTACCCCGGCCTTCTTCCACATCGTCGGGCTCGGTCTCTCTCATATAATTGACCATAAAAGCATAGAGCAAAGCCTTCCCACCCATCTTGGGGCCGGTGCCGGATAATTTGAAGCCCCCTTGGGGCATCACTGCCACCTTGGTCTGCAAATCATATTTATTAATATGGATACTGCCGGCCAGGAGATGATCCACCAGGTACTTAACATCCTCCGAGGATTGGGAATAAATTGATCCCGTTCGCACATATTCTCCGGAGTTAAAAACGTGTTGGGCATTTTCCAAGGTATCGTATTCAATAATGTAGATAATCGGTCCAAATAGCTCACTACAAGCCAGACTTTCAAATTTACAGGCCCGCAGCGAATCAAGTGACACTACCAAGGGACCTATGTACTGCTGCTGATATTGGCCGGAATGATCACAAATAATGCTTCCTGAGAACTGGGCAATTTCCTCTTTAACATTGGTAATAACCTTTTGCAGCCTTTCTTTTTCAAATTGGTCAATAATCGGATCAACACTGCGACTGATTCCGCTGCGAGAGCTATCAATCATTTCCTCCAATTTTTGTTTTAATTTTTTAATGAACTTATTCTTGATTTTTTTATCGACAATAATGCGGGTCGGACAACTGGCCATCTGGCCTGACCGGCAAAGAGTAGTGTTAAATAAAGCTCCAATGGCCATATCCAAATCAGCGCTGGCAGTGACAATCATACCATTTTTCCCCCCCAGGGATAATACGGCATCCGCTTTAAATACCATCTTGAACAAATCATTTTTGACAATTCTTTGAGAAAAGATGGAATAAAATTTTTTACCCAGATTTAAAGGTCCTTCATAAGCTATTCCTGCTATATATTGATTTTTGATAATTTGCAATAAATCATCCTTGTGCTCTGGTACCAGGCATTTGAGCACGTTGGCAGGCAATCCTCCCTCATAAAACAAATGCACCAATTGGTAACAGATAAGTGGCGTTTGTATGGCCGGTTTGATCAAGACCACATTTCCACTCACCAGCGCTGCGGAAACGTAGCCAGTAAGTGATGCCAGCGGGGAACTCCAGGCAGAAAAAATGGCAATAACACCCTTAGATTTTAAATTTCCATTTTTCTTTTTTAATCTTATCTGCTCCCTGGCGTGATAATTAAGATAATCGATGGCATAATCCACTTCCCGGTAAGCTTCCGTAATGTTGATACCCGCTTCCTTGAAAATCAGTGCCGCAAACAAATGTCTTTTCGCCAACAATAAATTGGCGACATTAATGATGATCGTCCCCCGTTCAATATCAGCGCAGGTGGCCCAGTCCCCTTGCAAATAGCAGTTATGCAAATCTTTAATGATCTTTAAGATGTCTTCGCTCTTTGCCAACTTGATGGTGCCAAGTACTTTATCCACGTTCTCGGGGCCTATAATCTCCAAAGACTTTCCATGGATATCATGATCATCTGGCAAGTTAGAAAATTGCACATCCTGGCCAAGCTTTTCTACAGCCTGTCCGATATATTCTCTATTTTTTTTAAGGAATATTTTAACGGTGGGGACATTATTAAAAGCACTGGTGAGCTCCATAAAGGATTTATCACGCTCCATGCTCATTTTCTTTTTCTTATCCAGGTGGGTTTTGATGGGGGTTTCCAGATTCTTCTTGGAACCATAGGCTTTTAACAGGGAAATGACACCAATCTGGGAGGTATTCTCCATCACCCTTCTGACTAAATATCCAAGCCCTTTTAAAATCGGCCCTACAGGAATGTGATTACGCACATTCCATCCCATCAAAGTCATGGCCTGCGACAAGGCTTCGTTGGTCATATTCAGACACTGATGTTCTAGTTGCTTGCTTTTGGAATAATATTTTTTTCTAAGCACCTCACTAAAGGCATGATCCAGCGGATTGTGGGATGCCACCATCAATCTTAAATATCTGGAATTTTCCAAAATTTTTACCATCAGTTGTCGATAATGCAAGTCTGTTTCTTCCTTGTTCAAAAACACATAGGCAGGCCATCCCCTTGAATGGGCGTGGGTTATTTCTTCTTCGTGATAAGCCCCTTTTACCAACCGGATGGGCAACTCAATATCATATTTTTTAGCGATATTTAAAATATTTTGCAAAGTCTCAACACTATCCCGGAAATAGGACTGGATGGTCACTCCCATCAAATTCATTATGCGAAACTCAGCATGCTCTTTTAACACCCGTTCCACAGTATAGAGCATGATCTCACGATCCTCATAAAGTTCCGCATCAAAGCAAACAAACACTTTGAGCTCCTTGGCTTTCTTGAGAATCTTCACAATGCGCATCCCGATCTGTTTATAAACTTCATCTAGTGCATAATAATTGGAAGCAGAGGACAAAGCTGATAACTTAACCGAAATAAATTTACTAGGGAGCTTGTCCTTGGTCGTTTCGTTGGACAGAAAAAATAAATCCAGGCGATCCATCAGATTCAAGATATTCTCTAAAAACTCTTCACAACTTTGATGATCACGCAGATGTTCCCCTAAATAATCAAAGGCCATCTCTCTTTTGGAGGATCGCAACCTTGTCACCACCTTGCCCAGATCCTCAATACTGTTGCTAGCAATAAACCGGCCGGCGATCCAACTGATAACGGTATTGGAAATCTTTTTTATAGCCGTAGGTGGAATCCAATTAAAAACAGGCTTTATAATATTCAAAAAAGACCAGGATCGCATACGGGATCTTGGTCTTTTTTCCTTATGAATGTTAATTAATTTTTTCTGGTAATTATATAGCCCTTCAATAAGATTTTTTTTAAGTTCATCACCCGTTTCATCATCCACCGTCAAAATAACAAACAGGTACTCCAGCAATTTGTTTTTCAAATCAGGCAATCTGGCCAGTTTATAAAAAGCCCAGTTGAAAATCTTTTCAAACATTTTGGGTTTGTACCCGTCAATATTATTCATCAATTTGATAATGACTTCCTGTAAATCATACTCTAAATCAAAAAATCTGGAATCCCCCAGGAAATCCGGCAATCCGTATTTATGAGTGATAATATCAAGCATGGAAGGATGCTTGCTATGAACCAAATTGGTAATTTTACCAACATGATTTTTAAGCTGGATATAGGACGGGGTGTTTTTAGCGGTTTGCTCCTCCAATAAGAACAGTTCCGATCCAAGCCTGATGGAATAAAGTCTTATCTCTCTTGGCTCATAATAGAAACCAATCAATATCTGCGTACCTTCCAATTCCACCTGGGTCTTGAAATCCAAAAAAACATCATGTACGAATTGTTCAAAGATATTTATAATTTCTGCTTTGAGCTTGCCATCATCCGTTAATATGATGTGGGAAAAACTTTTTAAAAAATGCACAGACCATAATTCATTTAAACGATTGGTAAAGCTGATTTGTTTTAGGTTGATTAGCTCCATATTAGATAGATTCATGTCCACAAATACTCCCTTAAGATAAATATCCAAAGTGACCTGATTTTAGCACCGCCCGAACTTGGCGTAAATGAATCCTCATTCATAAACTACCAGAATCGTCTCAAATTTTTCATGATTCCATCAAATCATATGCCAATCTTCACCACTACTACACTCTACAAGCATTTTTCCAGTATATGGTGATAATAATATGACTATTATTACATGCCGAAATGGATGAAGTTATTCGTGATAGTTTGACTGACTACGAAAGAAAAAGTTAAAATAATCTCACTAGGATTATCGCATATGAAAAATTACAAACCTGTTGCCTATATTCTGACCTGTTTGATTCTGCTGGTTTTTTTTGTACTAAGTACCTACGGGGCTTTGCCCCCTGCATATAATATGAAGGATCTGGAAATTCTGAGTGAAGAAAAAAATTTCATAGAATTTTTTGATCACGCCATGGATATAAGACCGCTTGAGCGAAATACCCACTGGCAGGAAATGGTTTACAAGGCTTCCGAAAATTACTTAAACGAAATTATAGAAACCCAGCAATATGGGAAAGAAACCATCAAATATGTTGAAAAACTCGCTTTTTGGCCCACCCTTAGAAATAATGAAATATTCCAGGTCAAACGGGCAATGTATGGATTGAAGTATTTTAATATTTGTCTAGATAATGCTCGTAAGAATACAGCTAGGGAAATAAACCAATGCCTACAGGAGATACAGACTTTTTGGAAAAATACCCCTAAAGACTTTATTAATCTTCAACTGGGGATTGACCTTGCCAATCTTATCAAACAATATTTGCCAAACGCTGATGTTGGATTTTACTATTTGACCATCTTGCTTAATAAGTACGCAGGCTCTTCCTGTGATAAAATTGAACTGGTGGACTTTTTTTTAGCGCAATTCCAGGATAAAAATGTCTGCGAAAGCTCACCTGGCAGCTGTGACAAAATTATTGATCAATTAACCAGTCACTCGTGTTTTGAATTTATGGTGCCCCATCTCAAGCAAAAACTTTTAAATGCTCAAGCTTCGAAGCACAAAGGATTGTATTTATCCCTGCTCTATACCAAAAAATACCTTACTCCGTCCGAGATTGATTTTTATTTTACCAGCTATGTACTGGATGGACCAATTAACGGGCAACTTTTTAACCTGGCATGGAATGTCATCAACGAGCTTGGTCAAAATCATAAAAGAAGAGAGGCGGTACTGGATAAATTTAAACAGGCCACTGCACTCCCGGGTGAACTTTTTAAAACCAGCAATCAGGAAAGATTAAAAATTATCATGTCCTTGCTATCTAAAAATATACCCGAATACCTTGATTACTACGCCATGACCTGCATTCGCTATCTCCGCGGAGAAACCCAATCCATCAGCGGCAATCCCACTCCTGGATGTCATGACTTGTTCAAAAAATCCGCTAGGGAAAACTGGCTTCCACCACATTTCAAACAAGCCTATAAGCAAAGTCTGTAGCACATAAAAAAGGCCCTGATAATCATCAGAGCCTTCTTTTACTTAGCAAATAAAGCTAATTTTCAGCTAATGTGTTTTGCGATAATTTTAGCAAGATCAAACATAGTTACAGTAGTTTTTCCACCAAAAACAGTTTTCAAATTTTCATCAGCAATAATGTTTCTCTTGTTTTTTGGATCTTGAAGCTTGTGCTTTTTGATATAATCCCACATTTTTTTAACAATCTGGGTTCTTGGAATAGCTTTTGCTCCAACGATTACGGCAAGAGATGCATCTGGGGTCATTGGTTTCATAAACGCAGGATTTGGTTTGCGTTTTACTTTTGCCTTGACCACTTTTTTGGTGGCTTTCTTAGTTGCTTTTTTAGCAACTTTTTTGGTTGCTTTTTTGGCAACTTTCTTGGTTGTTGCTTTTTTGGTCGCTTTCTTTGCTACTTTCTTAGTTGCTTTCTTTTTAACTGCCATTGATACCTCCGAGTAAATAACAGATTCTTTGTTTATATATCTGGAAACTATTTCCTTTTTCTAACTTTCCTAGTGCCGTCAAAAACCTTGACCCACTCAACTATTTGGCCATCCTCCCCCAATACGTTACGGGTTTTCTCGTAACCATGGCTTTCGTTCAAAGAATACATTCTAAAATTATCTATTCTACAGTAGTGCCTTATCTCATTCAACTTGTTACCGTAGGCAAACTCTTCTAAAAACTCCTTTATCCTGTGGGAGTAACCACTTCCATGGTAATTCATCTTCACAGCAGTATTCTTACTCAATAATACTTTTCCGTCAATTTTCAAAAAAAGGGCCGCAATAATTTCCTTATCCAGCTGGCACGCATATAGCTGCCATCCATCTTTTACTTCCTTTTTGATCTCACTTAGATTCCAATGAAAATCCGGTGTATCACTAAAGGCATCAATGGTGTGATCGAAAATATCCCGGATATCCTTATCCGTCTTGGCCTGCTTAAAATTCAAGTTCACAGTTTGCTCACTCATATTTAAACAAATCTTCCTTCAAATATAATCGTTTCCACACCTGGGTTTTAAATCTTAAAAACATTATAACCTTTTGCTTTATTACTCGGCAAGAACATTTCTTTTCTTTGATATTTTAATTCTGTTTATCAGAAGCATCTCATATAATATTACTATGAGTTCAACCAACCATCCTCCACAAAAATCCTTACAACGATCCATCCTGGTCGATCTAATAAGAGGATCAGCTGTTTTTCTAATGATCATTTTTCATTTTTCCTATGATCTAAACACCCTGGGATTTGTCATCCTCGACCTGCAAAACAACCCCTTTTGGTACTATTTCCCCAGAGTAATCGTCTTTTTGTTCCTTTTTTGTACAGGTATCTCCCTAACTTTTGCACATCTAAAAAAATTTATCCCCTCCAAATATATTAAACGACTCCTGCTACTTTCTGGTTGCTCACTACTGGTTTCCTTGACGTCTTACCTGCTATTTCCTGATAAATGGATATATTTCGGCACCCTTCACTGTATAACATTCCTAAGCCTGGTGGGACCAATTTTTATAAAAACCCCCAAAATCTCATTGTGTGCCGGTATCATTTTCTTTATATGCGACTTTCTGGGGTGGGATGGGGCATGGATAAAACTGGGACACGCCTCCATGGACTATATCTCCCCATTCCCTTGGATGGGTGCTTTTTTAATCGGAATTGCCGCTGCTCATTTGCTGTTAAACCGGCCAGGGTGGCACATTAAGGAAGTTCATCACCTTGAAAAAATATTTCTTTTCCTGGGAAAGCACTCCCTGCTTATTTATTTGGTTCATCAACCGATAATGTTTGGGCTTTTGTGGGGAGTAAAATTTCTATTTTTTACCACCTGATTCCTCATCATTTTTTTCGATAAAAGCCTGGTTTTTTTCTAAAAATTCAGCCTTCTCTTTTTCTCTTTGTTCATTCACACTTTCAAAGAAGAAATCGTTCACAAAAAGCCGGATGCTTTTCTTGCGATCCTCTCCCACTGAGTGAATCAGGGCATCGTAGGAAAATTCTCCCGATTTGCTGGCTCCCTCCTTGAGTTTTTTTTCGTCCGGGGGAAGGATATATATTGAAAGTGGAATAGGTTCATCAAAACGATATGTTTTTAATTCCAGAGGAGTATCGATTTTAAAACCTACCTCTGACTCGGTCATCCTGGTCATCGTGACCTTGTATCTGGCTTCGGCGAAACTTAGTTTGACATTCTTCTTGATCTCGTATTTTTGCTCTTCAAAATCCTCGGATTTTAAGTTCCGGTATTTCTCTGGATTTTCTTTTTTGAGCTGGGAAATTTTAGCGCTCACCAGTTGCTTATATCTTTTTTCATTTTTTTCCTCATGCATCTTGGCCATACCCAAAATAAAAGGCAAATTGATCTTTTCCTTGACCACCAACACCTTCGGATAGCCAAAAGTATTTCTAAATGATTCAGAATCGTAGGAATCGCAGTTAAAAATCACAATGAAAGGCTGATAGCGCTCCTCTTCTTTTACTTTTTTAACCAGGTTTAAAAGCTGATTCACCGCTGAGAATGGATCGTCACTTTCCTCTATAAAGTCATCACCGTCCGGTTTTTGGGCACCCTCTGCCTCTTCCTCTTTTTCATCATAAAAATATTTAAAAGCGATAATATCCGGCCTTACCTTATCGATTACCCATAGTTCCTTATCCAAGGCGGTCTGGGTCCTTATGATGTAGGGGCGGCCCTCTAGGGATTTTGACAATTTACCCAGAACATCCATATCACGATCAACCAGCAACACCTTGGTTTTGGGAAACTTATAATCGTTCAAATGATCAAGCACCCAGTCGCGATGTTTTTTCTTGGCCTGCTCCAGCTCCAGTTGGTATTGGGCGATCCGCTCCCTTTTCATTTTCTCAATGACTTTAGGATCTATGTCCTCTTTGACCTCCGCCTTCTCATCTTGATTTTTTTTACCATTCCTTAGCTCTTGAGCCTTTTTCTTGCCTCTCTCTTCGGCTTTTTTTACCTCTACAGCTTCTTCCTTTTGGGCCTTGTTTTCCGCCTCGTTGGGAGCCTCGGACTTGTGCCTTACAATCTCAAGCCCTTTTTCATCAAACAGCGGCTCATCTACAAAAACGAAATCCAAATCATATCCATACATGGCATCGTAGTAGAGATTCTTATTATAAATTTGCTTGACCACATAACGGCTTGAGGGAACGATATTTTTGGGAAGATAATTTCTAAGTTCAATAACCTGTCCTTTTTCCAACCTGATATTCCCTTCCACATGTAACCCCGTGGCAGAGATGGAGAGAATTTTAAAATCGACCACCAAATCCATATTCTCACTGAATTTTGCTTCCACAAATTCTGGTTTAATGGCATCAGAAGGAAAGGCAACACACATGGGATCATAAACCAGGTCATGATATTCAGCACATTTGATATGGGTGAAACTCAGTCCCGCTGATCGGCAAGGGTGAATCATATTGGGTGATTCAATAAGGCCTACAATGGGAACCT
>Ga0208375_1004416_pt1 | contig 11108 bp, 9 predicted proteins | sample RifOxyD1_FD_184038 | JGI IMG/M metagenome (GOLD analysis project Ga0208375, IMG submission 184038) | Soil microbial communities from Rifle, Colorado - Rifle Oxygen_injection D1 (SPAdes) | ecosystem: Environmental > Terrestrial > Deep subsurface > Rock core/Sediment | place: Rifle, Colorado... | reverse complement strand
TTAATGAACAGGTGCAGAGCACCGCTTATCGGATGTATTTCATCCGCGCCTCATCGATGCAAGTTTCCCGGGCCTTGCCCTTATATGTCGTTCGACACCGTTCCCTGGCCTCCCTGTCATAAGCGGCGTAGCGCATCCTTTTGTAGCGCACCCTGTTCGTATCGGTAGACGGCAAAGGGCTCTTCTCTACGAGCCCGACATCGGCACGACGCCCGTTGAAGACCGACTGGGCAACCCGGACTTCAGCCACCTTCAACGAGGGGCTGCGAGGCTCACCCCCTGATTCGTCCCGCTCCGCCTGCCGCTCGCTGTGGCCGTCCAACCCCTCGTAAACGGTCACACGCGGTCTAGCTACCTGGACGGTCAACAGGGCGATGCCGAGAAGAGCGACAACAGCCATGCCTATGAACGTCGATTGCATGGTCGACTCCGGGAAATGAAGCTAAAAAAACCTGTCTCCAAAGGTGGGACTGGCCAAACTCACTCCCAATAGGGGCGGACACCGTAATGGGAATGCACACTCGCACCCCAGTCGCGGTCGGCAAAATTCGGCCAGTGGTCCTTGTCGAAACCGGGCGCGCTGTCGAGGCTTTCCTTGTCCTGGTCGAAGATAAAGTGGTGGTTCGCCGTATCCAGTTCCATGGCCGAAAGCGGAACGGCGAACAGCTTGCTGCCCAGACCGAGGAAGCCGCCGAATTCCAGTACCGCATACGCGACGCGGCCGGTATCGACGTCGATCATCAAATCCTTGATATCGCCCAGATCCTCTCCCTGGCGGTTGACGACTTTGTCACCGGAGATCGAGCTGGAGGAAAGGATCGGATTGCTGGAAACAGTGGTCATGACATTCTCCTGATTGAAATTACTGATTAAGCAAGCAAAGTGACAGTGATGGCCTTAACGGCCGGGTACTTTTTTCGGGAGGGGATTGTGCCCCTCTGGATGTTTGCCGGGTGCCTGTTTGTCGGGCTGGCGACGCTCGGGCGAACCCTCGCCCTTTCCGGCGGAGACCTGGCTCTTGGCGTGCGACCGTCCTGCGGCCTCGGCTTGACGCATCTCGTCCTGCTCCCGCTCATTGCGTGGAGCGGCTTTCCTGGCCGCCTGCTCGACCTTGCCGGATTGGGCAAAAGCCTGGGCATGCTCGTTGTATTTTTTGGCTGAGACGTAATCGCCCTCGCCTTGCACACTGGATTTGGAGGTACTGGATTTCATCTGGCTCTCTCCTGTCTGTCTACGATGCACGCGAGACGGATGCCTTGCGTGGCAGGCACGGCTGCCGCCCTGTCGGGCGGGTGGCCACCAGTCGAAGACCGGGCCTGTGAGAAGCATTCTGGGGGAGCGGCGGGGACGCTACAGTCGGAGGCGGTTGCAGTTCGGCGTAGGAATAATCCGAAAAGCAATGAGCAGAGACTTACTCGCGCGGGGACCCGGGGTTCAGGTCGAACGCCGGCAGCATGCCGGCAAGCAAGTCGAGGGGAATTCGCCAGCCTTAGCTGGGCTGAGCATCCAGCCAGGCCAAAAAATCCACCCGTGTCATGGGTTTTCCAAACAAATAGCCTTGCAGGTAATCGACACCGAGTTCGCGCAGTTTCGCAGCAGTTTCCATGTCTTCCACCCCCTCTGCCACCGTCTTCAGACCGAACAATTGAGCCAGGTTGATGATGGCCTGAACCATGCTCAGGCCGGAAGGCTCGTTCAAGCGCCGCACAAAGGAAATGTCGATTTTTAGCTCATCGGCACACATTTCATGCAATTGCGACAGCGACGAATAGCCGGTTCCGAAGTCGTCGATGGCGATACCAAACCCTGCCCGCCTCAGTTCCGACACCCGCTCTGCGCCATTCTGCACATCGCTTAACGCGACGCTCTCGGTCACTTCCAGAATCAGCATCGAGTGCGCAAGGCCCCGCGCAGCGAATTCCTTGATCAACCGCTGTGTAAACGAAGGGGCGAATAGCTGGCGCTTGGAGATATTGACCGCGAGCGTCAAGGTTTCCCCCTTGGTCTGCCACGCCTGAGCCGCATCCAGGCTGGCGCTCAGGATTTGCAGGCCCAGCTCGCCGATCAGGCCCAGGTTTTCTGCCATGGGAATGAACGTGCTGGGACTGATCCAGCCATATTCGCCATCCTGCCAGCGCGCCAGAACCTCGACGGCGTGGCAGCGGCCACTGCGTGCCTCCACGATGGGCTGAAACCAGGTCTCGATCCGGCCCTGATTAATGGCCTGGGTGAGGTGACTCTGGATGTAGAGCTCCTTTTTCCCCGGGGCGCTCCGCTCCATGTCCTGGAAGAAACAAACCTGATTGCGTCCCTGTGACTTGGCAAAGAACATGGCCCGATCCGCCTGGGAAAAGAGCATCTCGATTTCCTCCCCGTCGTTCGGAAAGACCACCGCTCCCATGCTGAACGTCACGCGGATTTCATTGCCATCCAGTATCAGCGGCGGCTGCAATGACTCAATGATTTTGTCCGTCACGCTGCGAATCACCCGTATCGACTGCATGTCCGGCAGCAACAATACAAACTCATCCCCACCCCAGCGGGCCAGCGTGTCGCCCCCGCGCAAGCCCGCACGCAGCCGGTCGGCAAACGCCACCAGCAAACGGTCTCCCGCCTTGTGGCCAAGGGTGTCGTTGATGACCTTGAAGTTGTCCAGATCGATAAAGCAAACCCCCACCAGATGCTGGTTGCGTTGCGCAATGCTTAGCGCATTCTTGATGCGGTCTTCCAGCAGGATGCGGTTGGGTAATTCGGTGAGCGCGTCATGCAGCGCCATATGGGTGATCTGCCGTTCGTTCAGATAGGTCTGGGTGATGTCGCGCAACACGCCGCGAACTCCGGTCACCTGGCCATTTTTGTGCGTATTGGGGAGAAACTGACATTCCACCCAGGTTTCATGCTTGAGCACCCATTGCGGGCGCAAGCGAAAGCGCAGGGTCACCTGCTGCTTCTCGCCCGCAAGCAGCGTTTTCAGTTGCGCCTTGAACAGGTCGACATCTTCAGTATGAATCTCGTCGCAGATCGACAGGCCCACCCCATCCTTGCGATGAACGATCTTGTTCCACCCCGGGCTGGCTCGCAGAATGATGCCCTCCGGGTTCAGCTCGATGACGGCCTCTTCCAGCAATGACAGGGTTTCCAGATAGTATTGTTGTTCCTGGGCCCGGCTTTGGATCGCTTCCATCATCTGTTCAAAGGCGATCGCCGTTTCACCGATTTCATCGGCACGCTGGCGCGCCGGCTTCAACTCGGCGACCAGAGTTTCGTGGTCTTCTCCCTCGGCATACAAGCGTGCGCCTTTGCCCAGGGTCTCGATACGCGAGGCCGTCCGTGCCAACCAGCGCCCTACGCTCAGCCAGATCAGCAGGGTCAGCAGCGCGATGGCGCCGAAAGTCCGCAGAATGAAGCTTGAGTAGGGCAGCTGATCGACGACCTCGCGGTAAATTTCCAGAACCACGCCCTTTCCACTCTCCTTTTCGGCCAGGACGGAAGGCCAGGCCAACTCGATATGTAACGTGCTTTTTTGGTTGGGCGGAGGAATGTCGTGGGACTGGGCGACGAGTTGACCGTGATAGCTGAGCTGCAGGATGGCATCGGGAATGAGCATTTCCCGCAAGGTGGAGTTGGACAGGGACTTGAACAAAACGAGGCGCCCCTGGCCCCGTTTTCCCAGCCAGACCGGCACTTGAAAGACCCGATAGAGCTGGTGGAACTGCGGCACATAAATCCAGGTTGCCTGTTCGCCAAACAAGTCCTTCAATGACGACGATTCGGATCCGTGATGAAAAATCACCTGGTTGTCCGCATCCAGAATGAGCAGGTTCGAAAACTCGCTCAAGCTCCATTGCGCATTCAGGTAGGCGGTCATTTTGGGTAACGCCAAAACATCGGGCTGTTCGAGAATGCGCAGGTATTCAATCCGTGACTGAGCCTGCATTGCGGCAGCGGACCATGCCGCCTCCAGCCGGGGCAGCACCGATTTGTAGTGTTCCCGCAGCTGGTTTTGCTGGAGCTGGCGGTCACGCTCACGAATATTGGACAGGGTCGAGCTGGCGCCGAGAAAAATGATTGTGGACGCAACCAAAATGGTCAGCGCCAGATGTGAATACGCCTGCCGGCGCAGCCCGCCGGAAAAACGTGTCGTCAACCACTGGCGCGCGCGGGTCATCACCATGGCGCGTCACTCAAACGTCCGCTTACTAGCCCAAGGACCGCACCGGATGGCCGCACTGCCCCACGGGCAATTGGGGAAGCACGGATGCGTATATTCGGCTGAGTCACAAGCATTTATCGGTCAACCCACTTGTCGGCAATCAACCCTCGAATATTCATCCCTGCTGGCAAAGACGTGCCCGTCTCGGCAAGGAATTGCGTGCTCGCCTCGACTTCCGCAGCCTTGAACCGCCCATCCGGACTGAATAAATTTGGGATCCGCTTGATCGGGTTCGCCAGATCCTGGCTCAACTCAGCATCCTCAACGCCCAGTTTGGCCACAATCTCATCGGGTTTTTTAAGCTGCATCCACCGCAAGCTTCGCTTCAGCATGCTGGTCATGCGTTCAACCTGCTGCGGTTGCCGCTCAACAATGTCACGCGGACACGCCAGCACTGCGCGTATATGGTTCGTCCAGCCCGCGCGGCCAGGTGCATCTTGATCGGACAGACTGGCAAGACGCAGACCGATTTTCTTGCGCACCAGGGTGCCAGCCAAAGGCTCTTCGCAAAAAACCGCGTCGACCATTCCGCTGACCAGGCTGCCTTGCATGCCCGCCAGATTCTGGTTGGTCTGCACCCAGCGAACCTCATTGCTGCGCACACCATGATTCGCCAGCCAGAGCTCCAGCATCACCTGCAAATAGGTTTTCGAGGTCACACTTCCCATGGGAATGCCGATGCTGCGTCCCTTGAGATCTTTAAGACTGCGCAGAGACCCGGCGAGATCGGGTCGAATCAGGATCGAGTAAGGCGGCACCCCACTACTCAAAACCGCAATGGCTGAAACCGGTTTCCCCTTGGCGATAAAAGTGGGCAAGGTGGTAAATGCGACTCCGGCAAACTGGGCATTGCCCGCCAACGCATCCTCCAAAGCCAGAATGCCGCTCGGCAGGTAGCGAATGGCCAGTTGCACGCCCAAAGCCTGGTCAATCCCCAGCTTCGGAATCAACTCGATCGGGATGAAAGGCAACAGGTGCGGCCCCGGAATGTTCACCCGAATCACCTTGGGCCCCGCCTGCTCGGCAGCATTGACCTTTACCCCCGCAAGCAAGGCGGAAACAGCCAGGCTCCTGAGCACGGTTCGACGTTGCATTGCGCTCCCCCCAATCTTCCGGATGATCTGTTTAGCCTGCCACGTGTTGCATGGCGCAAACCTGTCAGCCGTTTGATCACTATCGACACAAAAGCTGATAACTGGATTTATCTTGATCAATAAATTCAATTAACGCAGTTTATATTGATTCGCCCAGGGCATGGCTACACGTCCACCAGGCCGCCCACCGAACAGAAAATCGGAATCGGGTTTTTCGGTTGTTACGCTCATCTCCCCTCTCCGGCCGCGCCGCCACGCTCAAAGCGGATAGACAGTCGGTTCGCTTTGAACATTTTTAGAAAAACCGGCCTCTCAGAGAAAAGAGGGTTTATGGTTCATTCATCCGCACTTTTCAGGAACGTTACATGCCCCAAACCTTTGCCGTCAGCATTCAGGGAATGACCTGCGCCAGTTGTTCGGCACGCGTGGAGAAAGTGCTGAAGCAACTGCCGGGCGTCACCGACGCCACGGTGAATCTGGCGACCGAGGTCGCCACGGTTTCAGGTGACACCGATGTGGCCTCGATCCAGCGCGCCATCGAAAAGGCCGGCTTCAGCGTGCCGACCGAATCCTGCACCCTCGACATCAGCGGCATGACCTGTGCCAGCTGTTCGGCGCGGGTGGAAAAGGCATTGAATAAAGTGCCGGGCGTGCTCGATGCCAGCGTCAACCTGGCGACCGAGCAGACGACGATCAAGCTCGTCAAGGGCACCTCCATCGCCGCGCTGATTGCGGCGGTGGAGCGTGCGGGTTACGGCGCCCAGCTGCCGCAGACAGCAGGCGAAACGCCGCCTGCCGTCAAACGCGCGCTGCCCGGCTGGTGGCCGGTGGCGCTGGCGATCGCCTTGTCGCTGCCGCTGGTGGCACCGATGCTCGGCAGCCTGTTCGGCGCGCACTGGATGCTGCCGGGCTGGCTGCAATTGACGCTGGCGACCCCGGTGCAGTTCTGGCTCGGCGCGCGCTTTTATCGCGCCGGCTGGAAGGCCTTGCGCGCAGGCAGCGGCAACATGGATTTGCTGGTGGCAGTGGGCACCAGCGCGGCGTATGGCCTTTCCGTGTACCTGTTGCTGACGCGCGCCGATGCCATGCATCTGTATTTCGAAGCGTCGGCAGTGGTGATCAGTCTGGTGCTGCTCGGCAAATGGCTGGAAGCGCGCGCCAAGCGCCAGACCACCGAGGCGATCCGCGCGTTGCAGGCCTTGCGCCCGGCAACGGCCCGAGTGCGGCTCGACGGCGTTGACCGCGATGTGCCGATCGATGCCATCCGCGTCGGCGATCAAGTGGTGATTCGTCCCGGCGAACGGGTACCGGTGGACGGTGAGATCATCGAAGGCACCAGCCAGATCGACGAATCGATGCTCACCGGCGAATCGCTGCCGGTGGACAAGCAGCCGGGCGATGCGGTCACCGGCGGCGCGATCAACGCCCACGGCGTGCTGGTCGCGCGTACCACGGCGGTGGGCGGCGAGACCACGCTGGCGCGCATCATCCGCCTGGTGGAAAACGCGCAGGCCGCCAAGGCGCCGATCCAGCGGCTGGTGGACAAGGTCAGCGCGGTGTTCGTGCCGGTGGTGATGGGGATCGCGCTGCTGACGTTCATTGCCTGGTGGGCATTCGGCGGCAATGCCGAAGTCGCCATCCTTAACGCAGTGGCGGTGCTGGTGATCGCCTGTCCATGCGCATTGGGGCTTGCCACCCCCACGGCGATCATGGCGGGCACCGGCGTCGCCGCGCGCCACGGCATTCTGATCAAGGACGCCGAAGCGCTGGAACGGGCGCACCGCATCAATGTCGTGGTGTTCGACAAGACCGGCACGCTTACCGACGGCAGGCCGCATGTGGCGGCCTGCGTGGCGGCCGAAGGACATGACCGGAACGAGGTGCTGGCGATTGCCGCCAGCTTGCAGGCGGGCAGCGAACACCCGCTGGCGCGCGCAGTGCTGACCGAAGCCGCCGCGTTGACGGTACTGCCGGCGCAGGCGCAACAGGCATTGCCCGGGCGCGGCATGGAGGGCGAAGTCGATGGCGCAGGCTATTGGCTGGGAAATCGCCGCCTGATGACCGAAAACAAGGTCGATACCGCCGCGCTCGACGCCGTTGCCGCCGAACAGGAAGCCGCCGGCCGCAGCGTATCGTGGCTGGCGCGTGCCAGCGACCACAGCGCGCTCGGTGTGCTGGCGTTTGGTGACGCCGTCAAACCGGGTGCGGTGTCTGGCGTAGCAAGGCTCAAAGCGCGCGGCATCCTCACCGTCATGCTCACTGGCGACAATCGCGGCGCGGCGCAGCAGGCAGCGACCGCACTCGGCATCGACAGCGTGCTGGCCGAGGTGCTGCCCGCCGACAAGGCTGCGCACGTGGCACAGCTCAAAACCGCAGGCAAGACGGTGGCGATGGTCGGCGACGGCATCAACGACGCCCCCGCGCTGGCCGCGGCCGATGTCGGCATTGCCATGTCCTCCGGCAGCGACGTCGCCATGCACACCGCCGGCATCACCCTGATGCGCGGCGACCCGGCCTTGGTAGCCGACGCGATTGATATCTCGCGCCGCACCTACGCCAAAATCCGCCAGAACCTGTTCTGGGCGTTTGCTTACAATGTGGTGGGCATTCCCCTCGCCGCCGCAGGCCTGCTCAACCCGGTGATCGCCGGCGCAGCGATGGCATTTTCCAGTGTCAGCGTGGTGAGCAATGCGCTGCTGCTGCGACGCTGGCGGACTGGATCTGTCGACTGATGCCTAGCCGGACAGACAATGCCCGGATTCAGCCCGCACCCGGGCAAAGCCAGGCCGGGATCCGGCACCATTTGTCGCGTCAGCCCGGTTGTTCATGATTCAATCCCGGCAATCGCCTTTCATTCATCCACACACGTGCGCGCCAATCAAGGCCACACACCCAGGAGAATCAACATGAAACATGTGTTTTTCGCAGCAGTCATGGCTGTCGCCGTCGCGCCGTCTCATGCAGCCGATGTCGGTATCTCCGTCAGCATCGGCCAACCCGGTTTCTATGGGCAAATCGACATCGGTGGCTTTCCGCCGCCCCGCATCCTCTACCGTGAACCAATGATCATCGAGCGGGTGACGGTACAGCGGCCGCCCGTTTATCTGCACGTTCCCCCGGGTCACGCTAAAAACTGGAGCAAGCATTGCCGCGAATACAACGCCTGCGGCGAGCGGGTCTACTTTGTGCAAGACAGCTGGTACCAGAACGAATACGTTCCGCGCTACCAGAAGCAGCATCGTGGCAACGATGACAAGCGCGGCAATGGTCATGGCAACAGCAAGAACAACAAGGACAATGGGCACGGCAACAAAAATGGCCATGGCTCCAATCATTAAGGCAGGGATCACCCGGAAATAGCCGTGAAGGAATGAGCGCCCCAACAAAGGGGCGCTCATTTCATTTATCAAGCCAGCAATCAGCAGGCGGACTTGGTCGGTTCGCACCCCCCGAACAAGCCGAAGCGCTCTCTTTGCCCAGCCGCGTTAACGCCGCAGCTGCCCCTCCCAGTCGTACACCACCTCGATCTGCACCAGCGCCCGCACCGGGCGGCCATTTTTTTGCGCGGGGGTAAAGCGTGCGGTGCGAAATGCCTGCAAGGCCGACTCGTCGAACACGCCGGGCGGAGAGGCGCTCAGCACGGCAAGGTCACTGACGCGGCCATCGGCCTGCAGCTTCAGTTGCAAAAGCAGCTTGCCGGACACGCGCCGACGGTCGGCATCGGCCGGGTAATCCGGCACCACCTGACCCAGGGCGCGCGGATGCACATCGACCTCGCGCGCGCTGTAATAGGTGAGATCGACCGCGCTGGTGAGGGCCGCAGCAGGAGGGGGCGTGGCCGCAGGCGGCGGGGTTTGATCCGGTGCGGCTTGATCCGGCGCGGCGGCCTCGACCGGCGGCGCTGGAATATTCGGTGCCGGCGCGAGCGCCGCCGGGGGGATCGGAGCCGGGTCTGGCCGGGCGACAGGCAGCGCTTCGGGTACCTCGCTCGGCAGGAGCAGGGGACGCTTTTCCGGCGGCGCTTCCGCCGCGGCAACGACAGGAATGGCAGGCGGCGGAATCGCTGCCGCTGCCGGCGTGGACACCAGCCGAACCTCAATCACCGGTTCACCTGGTGAGGTCGTGGCGGGCGGCGCCACCTGCACCAGCGCAATCAGCGCAGCATGCACGCCAAGCGAAATCCATCCGGCAAGCAGCATGCGCTGCACGCGCGGCGAGAAGGCCGGGATCGCCGGCTCTTCAAAAGCGGTGCTCATGAATGCGTGCGCTCCGCGCGGCGAACACGCTGCACTGGCCTAAAATAGGCCGCAGAAAAATACCGGGAATAGACCATGAAAAGACTCGTCATTGCGGCCGCCATCTTAGCATCGGCGCAGGCGTGGACCGGGGCCGCCGGCGCAGCCGACGTCAGTCTGAGCAAAGCAACCATTCAAGCCGCGGACGGCTCCGAGGTGCCGGTTGAAATTGCCACGCCCGCGGGCAAGGGGCCCTTCCCGCCGGTGCTGTTCATCCACGCCAAGCGCGGCTACGAGGGCGACGAACGCGCCCATGTGCGCGAACTCGCCGAACAGGGTTTCCTGGTAGTCGCACCCGACTGGCAAAGCGGCCGCTTCATCGAACGCTGGCCGTCGGCACACAACCCGGACACCGAACTCGACGTCGAAGCCGGACTGGATTACCTGAAGTCACTGCCCAATGCGTGCAAGCAGCCCGTCGGCGTGGTCGGCCTGTCGCGCGGGCCGTATTACGCCATCCGGCTGGCGGCCAAACGCGGTCCTGAACTTGCCGCCATCGTCAGCTACTACGGCCACATGCAGAACCCCAACGCGCCGGAGCCGGATCAGCTGTTCCGCATTGCACCCGAAATCATGCAGCTCACCACGCCGATGCTGTTCCTGATCGGCGATGCCGACTACGAACTGCGCCGGATGAACGGCGGCCGCGCCTTTTATGCCTTGTGGGAACGCGGCGTGCCGGTGGAGTGGCAGGAATACCCGATGGCGCGGCGCGCGTTCGACTTCCGTGCCGACCAGACGCCAGAGGAAAAGATCGCTGCACGGCATGCGCGCGAACGTGCAAAGAACTGGCTGGTAAAGTGGATGCGACTCGCACCGGACATGCGCTGCCAGTAAGCCGTGACGCCCGGAATCACGCCCTACCCCTCTCGCCCGGATCCCCAACGCAATCAATGACGCCAAACAAACGCAATTTCAGATTGGCCCTCTTCGGCGTGTTGCTGCTGGCTTGCAGCTCGCAGGCCCTGGCGCAAAGCCTGTTCCCGGAACTCAACAAACGTCCCGCCGACACGCCTGCAGAGCAGGCCCGTACGTCGACCGAACCCGCTGCGCTCGACGACCGGATCCGTGAAATCGAGCAACGCCTGGCCACGCTACAAAAACAGGTCGTCCCGGCGCAACCGGTAGGCGCAAGCGCAGCCGAATGGGCGCATTACCAGCAGATGCTGGCCGGTGAAATTCGCACGCTGTCGGCGCATCTGAATGCGCTGCGCAATCTGGCGGAAGTGCGGCGCACCGAGCAGGACAAGGAGAGCAGCCGCAAGGCCTGGAAAGGCTTCGCCCACGCGCCGCCCTACGACATTGCGCTGGTCGATGACTGGTGGGCACAGGTACGGCGCAAGACACGCGAGATGGAAGCGAACCGGGCTGAGCAGCGGCTGGTGAATGAGGTGTTCGAGCAGGCGAAGCAAACCCTGCTGGCGGCACAGCTGGGTTTGCGTCTGGCTGGCGAGCAGGTTCAAACATCGGACGATCCCACCCAGGCGGCGCGTTTGAACTGGCGGG
>Ga0208375_1004413_pt1 | contig 11109 bp, 17 predicted proteins | sample RifOxyD1_FD_184038 | JGI IMG/M metagenome (GOLD analysis project Ga0208375, IMG submission 184038) | Soil microbial communities from Rifle, Colorado - Rifle Oxygen_injection D1 (SPAdes) | ecosystem: Environmental > Terrestrial > Deep subsurface > Rock core/Sediment | place: Rifle, Colorado... | reverse complement strand
GTGACAGATTTGGGTATACTCCTGGTTCTATAGTTAAGGGTTCAGTGTCCGGAAAAGAAACGGATCAGTATAGATCAGAATTTGTTCAAATCACTAATTGTGGTAGTGAGGATTTTAGAGACCCAGACTTGATAGGGAAAATAGATTTTGCATTTAGTTCTCCTCCATATTTTGACTTAGAAGATTATGCTTCTGGAGATACTGGATATGAGAACCAGAGTCACGTTAAATTCCCAGGCAGAGACCGTTGGCTGAATGGTTTTCTCAAGCAAACTGCTGACAATGTATATGCAATGTTAAAAGCAGGTGGCACATGTGGTTTAAATCTTGCTGACTTTAGAGATACAGAGATCGTAGGCGAAGCAATTAAAGTTTTTGAGTCTGCCGGTTTGAAATATTGTCAAGAAGATAATTATGAGATGCGTATCAGCGTTCGTACAGGTAATCGTAGCACAGAGAAATTGAAAGATAAGAAACACAAAACAGAAACCATTTTCATATTCCATAAGTCATGATAGTCTATGTAGTTGCACATAAACATGGGGTTATTAATACAACTCATTTATTTGTGTTCAAGACTGCTGAGAGAGCCTTATATTTTATAGATACAGAGACATCTGGCAGAGAGCATAGACAGATCTATGAAGTGGAGATTACATCATGGGAAGGGTATACTAAATGCAATGCTTATGGTCAATATTATCTAATAGATGACTATAAGGTAGTAAGAAAATTTTGGCCTCCATCTAAGATGGAATTATTATTAGACGATGATGGATAAACTCGAAATCCTCTTTATATTTCATATACCATGACTTTACCTTCAAGATTATCTTTAAGTGAAATTTTGAAAAAAGAAATATACGAAATGGCTATGTTAAGGTCCGCATAAATATGCGGTAGAATATCCGAACAGGAATATAAGTTGAGGATGAATAAAGACAAAGCTATGAATATTTCGGAAGAAACTTTAAAACTAAGAAATCAAACTCTTGTTGATAGAATGTCCCTGCTGTTTGAAGAGAAAACAGAATTAGAAATGCTGTTAGAAGAACAGCAACAGGACCAAAAAGAAATTTCTAAAGTCAAAAAACCAACGGAATCTAAGTTTATAAAAGTCATAAGCAAACGATAACATACAAAGAAATAAAACAGATGCTAAACCCTAATATACGTCTATTACTTCTGATGGAAGAAGAGGAAATACTTACAAAAATGTTTCCTCTTAAATGTAAGACTAACCCAGAGACCCATGATGTAAAATTGTCAGAAGATAGGAAACGGGCGGTCTTAGAATCTCTCATAAGAACACCAGAAGGAAGGACTAGGCTGGCCGCGTCAATGGTAGCACCTTTAAGGACTGGAATGGATTATACAAGTATTGGTCGACGAACTTTCTTAGTAGAAGAACTTCCAATGGTGGTTTCTCCTCTTTACGGCAATAGGGACTAACTATTCTATTTGTGTTTGACTTCAGTAACCCACATAGAGAAAATAAACATGTCAGAACCAAATAGATTAGCTCTGTTGTTTGAAGATGATGATATAACTTTTAAATCACCGTCCAAATCTTTAACCTTTGAAGAAAAAGAAGAAGCGGTAAGTCAATATTTATCTTCTTATGAAGGAAAACAAGCAATCAAAAAATCGATAGACGAAGAAGTATTACGAAGGTTGAGAGATAGAACTAGCTCAAGACCATTAAACCCTTCCTTAGGAAATTTGAATGACTTAGAAGGAGTAAGAATACCAAACAGTGGTAACAGTCGTTTTGATGTAAGGACAACTACCCCGTCAGAAATTGATAGAAACATTCGAGAAAACAGAGTATCGCATGATCAGTCATATAGATCTCTACGAGAACGTACTAGGGGTAGAACCGTGGTAACCGATAGATCGAGACAGCAAGACTATTCATTAGATATAAACTTTAGCGAAAGAGATTTCAGTCCAATAGACAATCTCCTACAGGATTTATGAAAAGTTCAGATTATTGTGACTTTGGTTTATTTGAAGAAGAAGCTAGTCTCAGTCTATTAGATTATTCTGGCCGTTTGTGGCGTAAGATGTCTCCTTCTAAACAAGAAGAAATAGTTGAAGAATTATTCAATTACTACCGTAATCATTATGGGTTCCCGTATCAAAGACTTTCTGAAGAAGAAATAGATAGTGTTTTGTGGCGCATCAAAAACAGACCCGTTGTTTTTGATGGAAAAGATATAGTGTGGGACAATACAGGAAGTGTGTTATGTACCTATTATTTTCCTCACATATGGACTGTGTCTTCCAGAAAAAAATCCATAGCCGCCATAGACGTTTTTAATGATGACGTCAAGTTCAAAAAAACGATAAGATTCTGTCTAGCCTTTAAAGATAGAGTGACCCCTCACGAAATAATCACTTCTTTCAATCTTAGGACCGGAGTAGTATCTCGGTTCCGACCTATGGTAGCTAAAGCTATATATCAAAGATACGCTCCTCCAAATGGTGTAATATATGATTATGCCTGTGGATGGGGAGGACGTTTATTAGGGGCTATGGCAGGGGGCTTTAAATACATAGGGGTTGACCCAGAATCTAGGACTCATGAATGCCTGCACCGTTTAGGTAAAAGAGCTGCCTCCGTGTATGATACTGTTTCACCAGCTATTTATAAAATAGGAAGTGAAGAGTTTTGTCCTGATGACCTTAAAGGTACAGTCGATGTTGCATTTAGTTCTCCACCTTATTTTGACTTAGAGGTTTATTCTACGGAGTCTACTCAAAGTGTGATGAAATACCCAAAGATAAACGATTGGTTAAATGTGTTCGTGCGTAGAACTATTCAAAACTCTAGAGATTTATTGAAACCAGGTGGGGTATTTGCAATAAACATAGAAGATTATGACGCTTGTAAGATGGTATCTCAGATTTTAGACCTGGCTAAAGAGCTAGGTCTAACGCCATTAGAAGAGCTACGTATGCCTATCATGCAAAGACGGGGTAATGCACACAGTTCTGATGTATTTAGATATGAAAGCATACATGTATTTAGGAAGTAATCATGATAAAAGAAATAACAATATGTATAGACGTAGAGCCTAAAATAGTAGGTAAGATTGATAAAAGTAACATCGCCTTCAACATTAGAAATATGTTGGGATCAAGGTATATACCCATAGAGGGAGAGGATGATACCCCACAAATTCCAGACAGTGTTTATTCAGTATCGAGGATAGGCCGGGTAGCAATTCTCCAAAGCATAGAACAAGAACAAAGAAATATCGAACTTGATTATGACAGAGATTTAACGGTTTGATGAGAAAATAAACATCAAACAAAGGATTTTGAAGTGGAAATCAAAACATATGTTGAATTTCTGTACCCAGGAAGTTTCTTTTCAGAGAGTTCCTCTTTGGAAGTGAAAGATAGAGATACGATTAATCTCAAAATACCTGAACTGGCTTTTTGTTTTTACTTCTATGACGTCAAGGAGCAAGAAATAACAACAGATTGGGGAGAAATACAAACTCTAAAATCTAAAATGGAGAATGTTTCTGGAAAATATTATATTGATGGAGAGGTTCTCACTTATGAAGACGTGGTTAAGTTAGATAGTGGGTCTAGTCAATATAGAATACTTCTTTGCAACATGAAGACGAATTCAATATTAAGGGTAGTCCTATGCAGGACTGGAAACATTCAACCTTTTGAAGATTCAGACCTATTATTTTCTACAGCTATTACAAAAGAACAACTTTTAGTTGAAGATTGATATGACCCCAGATGACCATTTACGAATATTAAAAGATAGGGGGTTGTTGAAAGATATAGTCAACACAGCCCTATCTAAAGGCTACAATACAGACCTCATAGGGTCTGTATTTAAAATATATGGTATGTCTAATTCGTATGAAATAGACATGTCCCGGTCCGAAGTAATAGTGAGAAGATTGAAACCTACCTTATACGAAAAAACATATTCCAATGAAGCCGAGGAGGATGGAGTGGAAGGTGTAGTGCGCGCTTCTATAGATATCATCCGTGCTTTATTGACAAAATGATATTTGTTTTCTTTCAGAGAATTTTGTTCCAACTTATACAACACACATGGAGACATACAATGGCAGATAAATTAGACCTAATGTTTGAAGATGAGGACGGAGGTAAAACTCTGACTACTTCTGTTTCATTCAATTTTAACCGACTATACTACGATGGCAGTGATGTAGTGGCTATGTTAAGCTTTACAGCTCCAGACCACGATATAGAAAAGTCTCGACCCCCTTTAAACTTAGTTGCAGCCATTGATGTAAGTACATCAATGGCTGGACAAAAACTGAATACTGCAAAGACAAGTCTTGTAAAACTTATAGAATATCTTGGCCAGGATGACAGGCTTGCTGTAATAGCTTTCGGTTCTGATGTGAGAACAGTATTTGAAAGCAATTTCATGAACGGATCTTGCAAAACCGCAGCTCAAAATGCAGTAAGAAACTTGAAAGTAACAGGCTGGACTAATCTTAGTGGAGCTTTGATGGAGTCTTTTGCTACCATGAAGAGATTTGAAGGTAAGAAAGGATCTATCAATCGAGTGATATTATTTACAGATGGAGAGCCAACCGCAGGAATTACAGCCCCAGACGGTATATTGGAACTTTTGCAAAAAGCTTTGACTCCTCAGATAAGTATTTCTACCTTTGGATATGGAAAAGACTACAACGAAGAGCTTCTGAGCGAAATGTCCAAACGTGGTAATGGGAATCACTATTTAGTAGAAGACATCGAACGTTGTGCCGCAATGTTCGGTACAGAGCTAGGGGGTCTTCTATCTACCTATGCACAAAATATACATGTAGAAGTGACTCCTACAGAGGGCGTTCAGCTATTGGAGTTTTTGGATGGTTACGAAACACAAGGCAATATTTTAACCATACCAGACATCCTAAGCGGGGAGACAAAAAACGTTTTAGTGAAACTGAGAACACCTAAAAAGACCACTTCTGATCTAGGTACTTTAAATATCGTAGGGTTTAAAGCTACCTATGATGATTTAAAAGAAGGACGTCGTATAAACATTTCTGAGACTGGATCTGTTGAATTGATTCGTAAAGCAGATCTGTCTACAGAACCAAACATCGTAGTACAAGAGCAGATAGATTTATTACAAGCTGCCAAAGCCTTGGAGCAAGCGAGACAATTAGCTCAAGACGGGAACATAGAAGAGGCTAAAGGAGTGCTGTCTTCTGCTGTGAGGGGCTTGAATATAAGCTCTGTTTATGCTCATAATGTTGGAAGTGAGCTTACATGGATGGCTGACAATCTAGGGTCCGACATGGAATCTATGAGTAAGAGGATGGTGGCTACCCGACATGCATATACTACAAGAAGGGCAGCTGGTACGGCTGCTGACGAACTGTTCATGAACAGGACCCAAACAGTATTATCTACTGCTATGGAATCGGATTCTGATACATCTAGTTCAAAATGACATCTTAGCTTTACCTACCTCCTTTTATTATAATCGTCACATAACTCATGGAAACATTCTTATCTAACATAGTACAGCTATGTCATGAAAATCTTCTCCAAGAAGATCAGGATGACCCTTTAAGTGGGTTTGCCTATTTGCGAGGAAGAGGGGTTACTATTGAGCAAATACAAGAGTTCAAGATAGGGTATGGCCTTCCAAATATATGGACTCCTAAAGAGTTAAGGGATACCCCAGATGGAAAAAAGTTCAACCAACAATTTAGAGGATCCCTAGAAGGACAAGTAACTTTTCCTATATGGAATTCTGTAGGTAAACTGAAAGGTTTGGAAACAAGATTAATAGAAGAGACGGAGACTAGAAAATATACCCAATACTGGCTCACTTCTTGGAAAGAAGATGCTGTGTTCTTAGGTCTACCTTCTGTTATCCCTCATATTTGGGACACTGGAGTAGTTTTCTTAGTAGAAGGTATGTTCGACTTTTTTCCGGCTCAAAGGATACTGCCTAATACGTTATGTACCCTGTCTGCTAAAGTTATGGCATCCCAATATAGATTTCTTCAAAGGTATTGTAAACATGTGGTGTTCATGTTTGATTGTGATGAAAAAGGGATACAATTTTCTACAGAAGCCATGGACAAATATAACATAGATACTAGAGATGGGTTTATGGCACATCGAATAGTGTTCCCTACAAAGGATATAAGTCAACTTTATGAGACATGGGGATTTAATAGGTTTCAAGAGTATCTAAAGACACAAGTGGACAAAATGAACCTTTATTTGTGAAAAGTACCCAAGGAGCTCATTGAATGAGTCAAGATAAGAAACTAGATAAAAAATACAGACCAAAACAATTTGAAGAAGTAATAGGACAAGAAGGCATAGTAAAAGTATTACGAAACTCTCTCTACGATATAGAATCGAAGGTAGTTCCAAGCATATTTTTCGGACCTTTCGGAAGCGGTAAAACTACGCTTGCCCGTATATTCGCCAGAGCTATTCTATGTCAGAATAGAACCGAAAAACAAGACCCGTGTAATATATGTGAGTCTTGTCAAATGTTTTTCAAAGATACTCATCCTGGGTATACAGAAATAGACGGTGCTAACCTAACTAAAGTAGAAGATTTCAGAAAAGTATTAGAAAGTACAGCCTACCAAGTAGCTGGGTCTCAATACAGAGTTTTTTTAATAGATGAATGTCATATGATGTCTAAAGCTTCACAGAATCTGTTCTTGAAGCCTTTAGAAGAAGGCATTCCAGGAGTATTTTGGTTTTTTTGCACTACGGAGTACAATAAAATTATAGAAACTATCCAAAGCAGATGCACTGACTTTGGTATACGGCCCATACCTACAGAGGGGATTACTCAAAGAGTAATAGAAATATGTAAGAAGGAAAATATACCCTATGAAGAAGAAGCTGTCCAGGCTCTGGTAACCGTGAAAAAAAGTCATTTCAGAGACGTACTGGTGTTTTTAGGTCAAGTAATGGACATAGGGGGTTTAACTTCTTCGGTTGTTTATGATTATTTAGATATAGGAGTTAATGATTTATATTTTGAGGTTTTATCAAACCTTAATAAAAATCCTTCCGCATCTATGGAGTCTTTAGATAAAGCATTGACTCGAGTGTCAGCACAGGATGCATATAATGGCCTGGCTTCCGCAGCTATGGACTCTTTCAAAGCTAAGAAGGGTATACGATGCTCTTTGGTGCTTAGAGATAAAACTTTAAGAGATAGGACATTTGAAGAGTATGGAGACAATATTACAAGTATTGCCAATTATCTCATAAATAAAGGGTCTAGACGTATTGATAGTGACTATCTTATTTCTACGCTTTTATTGATGCGTGAGAGATTGGTATTAGGATTAAAGTTAGATGGTAATACAGATATTGTAATTAGAGAAACTACAAAGACCCTGGAAACAAAACCTACGGTAACCACAGACATAACAATATCTACTCCAGCTACTCCGACTATCAAGAATATGGTAAAATCAAAGCCACTTACTAATTTAGATGATAAGGCTAAGAAAAAACCATCCGTAGATATAGTCGTAGAAAGAGTAGCAACTCTAACATCAGAAGAACACACTATTATGCCAGATAGAGAATTCAGTTTATTATTTCAAAGAGGTTTTAAGAATGGCTGATTGGGTATGCGTACAATTACAGTACATAGAAAATATTAACAGTGATATAGTCGTAGACAATTTTAAATCTATCCTTCCAATAGAGGTATTCCTTCCATCTATTAAATTCAAGGATAAACGTGGAGAATATACATACTCTTTATTTGACGGGTATGCTTTTGTGCGTGGAGAAAAACTGACAGATAAAGAATATTTCAAGTTATTGCGAAGTCCTTATATAAGTCAAATACTCACCACTACTCCATCATCTGGAAGAATATCTTATGTTGCTGATTCAGAGATAGATAAACTTAAAGCAAAGCTACAAGGGATGCTTCCAGCAGAGTTTGAAGAAGGTCAAGAAATATTTATCCACCAAGGATTGTTCAGTGGACTAACTGGAACAATAATGGGAATAGAACAAGATAAATTGATGATCGAAATCAAAATGCCGTTGGGGAGTCTAACAAAATTAACACGCATCCCTAAAATGTTTGTGAGGGCTAAAGATGAGGCCGAATGATGAAGAAATAGTTTCTATATTGGAAACAGCTTCTAAAAGCTTCTTTGCTTCTGACTTAACTCCAGTACTTCAAAAGATCACAGATACAGCTTCTTTAAGAGAATTAGACAAGATACCATATGCCATCAACTTGTTTTGTAGTCGCATTACGGTAACCTATTCTTTTGTCAGTAACTATTTATATGCTACAGTCCCCGCTTTGATTTTAAACCATTATTGGAATAGAGTGCTTCCCGCAGACCTTTACAATAAAATGTTGTCTAAATATCTCGAAGGAACCTGGAGACAAGAGATCATAGAAGCAGCTCATATAGGATCTCTGTCTTATAAGGTAGAAGAAATAGAAAGAACCTTACATGCAAGATAAACAAATATTGATAGATGGTTTTTATTGTGCATACAGGTCGGCGTATGCATTCCAGGAGCTTCGAACAAAATCTGGAATAAAATCTGGATTAATTTTTGGATTTATAAAAACGCTAATAGGAATATCTCAAAAATGGCCAGAAGCGAAATTAGTAGTTTGTTGGGATACCCCATCAACTTGGAGGAGGGAAGCATACTCTGAATATAAAAAGAATAGGACTTCTACTAAGACAAAACAAGACCGAGATCAATTCTACGCGACTTCTTCTTTCTGTAAAGCAGTAGGTATTACACAAGCCTTATCTGATGGACATGAGGCGGATGATGTTATAGGGTCTCTAATAGATAGGTCTAAACTCAACATAATTTTCAGCAGAGACCGTGATTTTTGTCAATTAGTAGAAAATGGTATAGTCATTGTTTATTCTCCGAAGAGTGGTCAAGTACAGGAAGTAACATTTACAGAACAAGCTGTAGTCGAAAAATTTGGTGTACACCCTAAAAAACTATTACTGTATAGGTCTTTGAGAGGGGATACTAGTGACAATTTACCTGGTCTACATCGTTTTCCAGATAAGAAAATTATAGAGTTAGTACAAAAACACGAGAGTATAGAAGATATATTATGTCAGCCTGACCCATCAGTCATGTTGACAGAAAACCAGAAAAAGGCTCTCCAGGATTTTCACCAACAAGGACCACTCAATTATAAGTTGATGAAAATTCAAACGGATATCAAAGTACGTCAATTCCAAACAGATTTCAGGCGTGAAGCTGCCTTGAAAATCTTAGATGACTTTGAGTTGAAGAGCCTTAAATCTTCTCTATCAATCTTCGAAGGACAAGAAGATGAAGGATTGATGGGGCTCTTTGACTCCTAACCATATAGTTAGGGAGCCTTATGTCAAGACCTTTCATCGAGTCAATGGACTCAAGTGACATAGAACGTCGCTTTTCTACCGAAGATAGACTATTATATTTTCCAGAAACAGACCCCGCCGAAGTTGCAGAAAGATTTTCTTCTTTACAGCCTTTCTTAGCTAGACTTCCAAAACGAGAACAAGATTTGCTCTTTATGCATTTCATAATGAAAAAGAAGCAAACAGAGTTAGGCATCATATTCAATCGTACACAAGCTGCTATTAGTTATCGTATCAAAAAGGCTATAACTAGGTTACAATTTTTGATGGATATACCAAATGTTGATGAGAGAGATATTAGAAAAGACTTATCACTTATTTTCGTAGATCAAGATATGGACATCATGGTAGGAATGTTTAATCATACGTGTCAAACGCAGGTAGCGAGAGATTTAGATAGTAATCAATGCTATATACGACATAGGTTCCATAAAAACATAAGGATCTTAAAACAACAATCTGAATATGAAGATGTGTATATCAAATATCACGACTTATTCTCAAAAATACGTGACAACACTAATATACTTCGAGAAGTGAAACTTTCTAGATGGGATAATGGAGACTATATCGTAGACAATGATCTATGACTTTATCATAGATACAAAAATAAGTTTCACCTCCTATCTCTTGTATTCATAATAAATTTGAAAAATTATCCTTTACTCTCCGGTTTTGGTAACCACAGGTCTCGAGTAGAATATGTAGCTTCAGACAATTTAAAACCTATTATGGGTACATCCCCGCCCATACGCTCATGCAATTTGCAGAATCTCACCCTAGCATCCTCAATAGCCTCTTCTGGTGTAGAAAAAAGAATGCCTATAGTCTTTACGACTTCACCACCAACACATATACGTGGAGCTCGAGCTGTAGCTTCGTAGTAAACATCATACTTCATATCTATCTCCTATTAAGCAGGAACGTATAATGTAATTAAGAGATCTATGTTGACTTGTCTAAAACGACAAATAGGTTAAGTATTGTGAGGGTTATATCTAGTCTGTTCTTCATTTTGATTTATAGAAGCATACACTATATCTTGATACGTGTATATGGTTACCCAAATATCTCCAAACTCCAAAGTGTCTGTTCCGGGGGCTGAATACTTATTTGAAGATGGTTTAAACCCCATTTTTTTAAATTCTTGAGTCACATCTTCCTGAAGAACAGCTTTGCGGAAGAAAACTTCTCTTACAATAACCCCAGGTCTGGATCTCATAGATTTAGCTTTTACAGCACTGGGAATTTTTCTCAAAATTTCATTTCTTACTTTATCAGGCGTGAGGGTGCTATTCCTCAAGTGGGAGGCTAAATGACTCAAACGTGCCATAATACTCATATTTGTCTCCAATTAAAATAACAAGGACCATAAAAAGAACATAACGGAACACATTTTCGAAAAAATTTATATTCTTTTTGTGATAGCCATGATAAAGTATATTCCTTGAAGGGAGTTTGTTTGTCTAGACGTTTAAATATATGGGACTTCGACGATACATTAGCATGGAGTGCTAGGACAGTAGAAGAATTCAAAAGACGATACCCTCAAGTTGAGAATTGGAGATGGTGGCATGACCCTAAATATAGCACAGAGGCTGTCTTAGAAACTTTACCCGTATTAGAAATGTGGTCTGAAGTAGAATCTACAGAAGGGGACCATTGGATTTTAACAGGCAGAACACTA
>Ga0208375_1004408_pt1 | contig 11119 bp, 9 predicted proteins | sample RifOxyD1_FD_184038 | JGI IMG/M metagenome (GOLD analysis project Ga0208375, IMG submission 184038) | Soil microbial communities from Rifle, Colorado - Rifle Oxygen_injection D1 (SPAdes) | ecosystem: Environmental > Terrestrial > Deep subsurface > Rock core/Sediment | place: Rifle, Colorado... | reverse complement strand
AACTTTGCTAATTTATTGAAATTTTTAGGTTAAAATTTAAAGTACATCAAAAATTGATCTTTGCAAGATTGCTCGTTAAAAAAGCTTATCCCCATAATAGTCGGTCAGTTTAAAAACCATACGCCTTAGCCATAAGTTCAATTGGATGAAAATGCTCTTTGAGGGGACAAAGGTGCTTTAGTTGCATCAAACAACTGCCGCAATCTGAAATTCCAAAATCAAATGCTAGACTAGACAATTCCTGGAGTTTTTTTCCTCCGATGGTATTGGATATTTGCGAGTGGTCCTTAGTTAGTCCAAAAGTACCCGAGAGACCACAACAACCCGATTGCAATTTATGAACTTTTAAACCATTTATCATACTGAGTAAATGATATGAAGAATAAGGGGCAGGTAATTTTTTTTGATGACATGCTAAATGAAAGGCACCGTTAAAATTAAGTGTCGTATTGAAAGGACGAAGTTTGCCTTCCTGCTTAAGCGCAAGTAGATAGTCAGCATAGAATAGGCAGTGCTCGTTAAATAGTTTCATTTCACTAGTACTGATAAATTGACTGTATTCGTTAGTGAGCATGAGTTGGGCCGAAGGTTCGCTAACTAATATTTGTGCCCCATCTTGAATTAGAGGAAGCAAAATTTCTCGGTTTGCCTGAATAATATCTTTCACTTTTTTGGTGTTAGCATACGTGTATTCAATGACCCCAGCATTTAGAACCTTTGGAATGCAGACTTCAATGTTGTTGTATTTTAAAATACTAATTAGGTGATCAGTTATGTGGGTGTTTACTGTGCCACTATAGATATCACTAAAAAATACAATTTTTCCCTGATTGATGCGTCTTTTGATCTTTTTATTAATGGAAGGGAGGGACCGGGTGGTATCAAGACCTAAAAGTGCGGATTGAATTTTCTTAGTAAGAGATAATCTATTTAAGGCATTGGCAATTCTTGGAAAATGACTAAGTTTTAAAATTAGAAAGGAGAGATTATGGATAAAAATTTGGGAGAGATTTGGCGCGGTTTTGTGGTTAATTAAGGCCCTCATTTCATAAACAAGTTTTCTTATGGATACATTGCTGGGACAATTTTCTTCGCACCGACCACAACCTACACAATAACTGAAGATTAGTTTGAGCTCTTGGTAATCAGGATTCGTGAAAGCTCCTTGTATGAGGGATTTGATAGTATTAACTTTGGCACGAGGGGTATGGAATTCATGGCCAGTTGATTTAAAGACCGGGCACATGTCTACATCATCCAGTTGGGATCGGCAGGCCCCGCATCCATTACATTTATCGGCTTCTGCCATAAAAAGTTCGTTGCTCCAATTTAAATTCAAGGAAAAATCTGGTCTGATTTTATATTCCAGAAATTTTATAAATTCACTCCAGGTTTCTACTTGAGGGGCACCAGTTTTTTTATCAGGGTTTAAAAGATTTCCAGAGTCTAATCGTTGTTTGATAGTCTTAAAGAGCTCAAACATTTCTGGCCCATATTGCTTTTTTATAAAGGGACCACGTAGATATCCATCGCCATGTTCCCCGCTAATAGTACCTTTTATTTTAAGGGTATGGGTGTACACTTCATCGCAAATAAGCGGAAGTAACTTGAGGGTGTTTTTATCCTTCATGTTTAAAAAGGGTCGCAAATGGACTGTGCCGTCTCCGGCATGGCCATAAGTTAAATACTTTAAATCATATTTCTTAAGAATATTTTCAACTCCAAAGACATATTCTTTTAAATCAGCTGGATTAACACAAACATCTTCAATCATAGGTAGTGGTTGATATTTACCGGGAATGCGATTAATAAGACCTGCAACCTGTTTTCGAAGATTCCATGCTTGGTCTCTTGACTTTGGGTCTAAATATTCTTTGAGCGTATGCTTTAATTGATAATCATTTAACTTGTTTGAGATGTGGTTGATCGTGTTAGTTGATGAGCTATCTTTGGTAACTGGTAATTCCACCAGAAGCAATGATGAAATGTTTTCAGGAAATAATTCTTTGTAAATTTTATTTTCCCTGGCCATTTTTAAACAAACATCGTCAATAATTTCAACTGCACTGGGGGCGAATTCTAATAATAAATGGGCAGCAGACAAGGCATCGAAACGGTTAGCAAAATGAATACTGATAAGTGTGGTATCGATGACGGTGCCAAGACCTAACGTTGCCTCAAGAATAATCCCCAGGGTTCCTTCGGAGGCAACAAACAATTGTCCTAAATCGAATCGATTGTCTTTGATGACATTATAAAGAAGGTAACCGTGACGATTTCTAGGGGTGCAAGGCCAAGTATTTTTTATGATATCAGTATTGTTTTGGATTAACGTTTGGATATCACCTGGGATAGTGTTGTCTTTAGTGTTTATAATTTTGCCATTGGCTAACATTATTTTTAAGTTTTTGACCCATCTGGAGGTCATACCGTATTTAAGAGAGTGGGCACCTGTGGAATTATTGGCAATCATTCCTCCCATCGTACAGCGGTTACTGGTGGCAGGGTCTGGGCCAAAAATGAGTCGGTCAGGTGCTAAAAAATTATTGAGGACTCCGTGAATAACTCCTGGCAAAAGTACGACTGTTTGAGCAACTGAATCATATTCAACAATCTTATTAAAGTATTTTGAAAAGTCTATCACTATACCAGATGTTAGAGATTCTCCAGCCAATCCGGTTCCAGCTCCGCGAGGAGCAATAGTTAAATCAGAAGCTTTGGCAAATTCCAGAAGAAGGAGAACGTCCTCCTCCGTTTTCGGACAGGCCACCAGGGCCGGGGTACGTTTAAACATCGAAGAGTCTGTTGAATAAATTGAGCGTATTAATTCCGAGTCAAAAATATCACCTTGTATTCTTTGTTTTAATTTATTTATTAATGGTTTATTTAATTTCACAACAATTTCCTTCCTTAAACAGCCTAACATTTGAAAATAATATTGAAAACAGGTCTGAATCAAAATTAGTTTTAAAAAATAAAACTTGATAAATTGCTTTGCTTGATAGATAACACTAGTGAAAAAAAAGTCAAAAAATTAACCATGGTTGGAGGAGTTATGGCCTATAAAATTTCTGATGAATGTACTATGTGTGGAGCTTGTGCTTCCGAGTGTCCAGTCGATGCGATTAGCGAAGGTGATGATAAATACGTAATAGACGCTGATACCTGTACAGATTGCGGAGCTTGTGCAGAAGTATGCCCAATGGAAGCCATTGCACAAGGCTAATTGACACTTAATGTATAAATAGAAAAAAGCACTCTTAAATAAGAGTGCTTTTTTTTTGTGTGTTTTTAAAATGATTTATATACCGGTATCTCATGTAACCTGAGTCGCCGCGGGCGACTGGTGGGAGGAATCATATAATAGCGCTCATCCAGCAAATTTTCATATTTAGTAGAATCTTGAAATAAATTATTGGCCTGGATAAAGGCCACTAAATCTCTGAGCTCTTTGGAATAAAAGTTCATTTTTCTCCAAACTGGTTGTTCCAGCGATTGTCCAATATACCTTTTTCCCGAAGCCACTAAAATAGGGAATATTTTATTCAAATCATTGGAGTTCCCGACACTTTCAAATGTCATTTTAAAAATAGAATTATCTTCCATTAACCCATCAGATTCTTTGTATTTTATAAGATCAATTCCCTCGATAGTTATATATCTTTTATAAAGAAAAGAGGTAATGGTATTAGTGTGATAATTCCATACTTCTCTGATTCCATCTTTTTCTTTTATGATAGGTAGGTCATAGGGATTGCTTTTTTGATTATAGGCCAAAAGTTCACGAGTACCGTCATCGCTTTGCCGGGTATATGACTTAGTTTGTTCAATAGGCTGACTTACATAAAAATCAAGGAGTATCCCTAACTCTGCTTTTTGCGGATGGGAGGCCCTGCTAAACCCTTTTTCACTAAAAGCCGCATAGATAAAGTCAGCATAATATTTAAACCAAGGATTATCCATGGAGATAGAAGCGTTATTTGGGAAAACATAAATTTTTTTAGAAGAGTAAGTAAAATCTGGATTAAAATAGGAATCAACTTTTACATGAACAATCTTTTCCAAGTCAAAATTAGCAACAATATTATCATAATCAAAATCAAAGGTTGATTGAGCGCAAGCAGACAATATCAAAAGAGAAATGATTAAAAGATTACGCATATCACTTGTTCGATATTTTGCAAAAATTGATGAATAAAAACCGTTTGATTTTGGAGGAAAGGAAAAAAATGCTTAAAAACTACGCATAAGACCGACTAAAACACCCGCAATTTGAAATTCAGATTCTTTGGGATTAACGATGATAGGTTTCATCGTTGCATTTTTAGGTCGCAATTCAATTGTGGAACGATTTGCATAAAATTGCTTTATTGTAGCATCTCCGTCAATTATTGCCACGACAGTCTGGCCTTGCTCAGCAGTTTTTTGATATTTAATGATCGCAATATCCCCATCACAGATATGATCTTCAATCATAGAATTCCCATGAATGGTGAGTGCATAATGCTTAAATCCTTTGGTTAACATGAAACTGGGAACTTCTAGAGTAGTGGTGGGGTTTTCTATGGCCTCGATTGGAATACCAGCGGCCACATCACCTAGCAGAGGAATTTCGGTTAGGTGGATATTGTCATTATGGTTCTTAACAATTTTTAGACCTTGTCGTTTGTTCCAGTCTCTTTCTAAATAATTGGCTTCCTCCAGATAATTAAGATAGCGCTGAACTGAGCCAAAAGATTTTAGACCAAAGTGTTCTTTGATTTCTTTTTGAGTGGGTGCCATCTGGTTGGTGTTGGTATATTCCAATATGTAGTTAAATACGTCTTTTTGTTTTTTAGTAATTGTCATACACACTCCTAAATTATAGAAATTGTATGCGTAAATAAAGCGTAAGTCAAGTGATCATGTTTTTAAATGGAAAAAAGTACTCCTAAACCTACACCGTAATTATGGATGTGAAATTTGTGTTGAGTATGGTCAGAGTAAAGACCATCAAAAGAGATATAGTCATTGGCAACTTTCAAATTACGGTAGGTATAGTCAAGAGTTGAATAAACCCCAAACCACGTATTAAACTCATAGAGGGCTTCGACTAGGTAACCTAGTTCATAGCCCTTGGCAGTATGAGAATGTTCCGATTTTTCAAACAGATAAGCTAAATTGATTTCATGCATGATCTTAAATTTTTCTCTGGCAAAGAAGACATAATTAAAAATTGAACTAATGGTTGGATTCATAATATTAGTAAAGTTATAATACGGGCCATAACTATTTCCAGTCGCATAGGGAGTTTCGGTTTCCCCAAAACCTAGCTTGATATAAGTTTTAGGATTTAAAAAAACTGATGCAAAAAGGAAACGACGTGCCCATTGGTATTGGGAATTATCATCTTTGCAATCTAAGGTGGTGCACATTTGTTTTTCTAATTTAAAATTACGATTACCTTCATTGATACTGATACCAGCAGCCACTCTTTGCATAAAACGCCAAGTGTACTCTAGGCGAAAATCGCCTTTTGGTTTAGTATAATGAGTTTCGCCTTTGTGCGTGTATGGGTTAGTATAGCGGTAAGTAGTGTTACCTGGAATAATTCCAAATTGAATATGATGATGCCCAACTTTATATTTATTATCGGGATTAAGTGGTCCATTTAACCAAAAACTGACAGTCTTAACTTCTTCTTCTTCTTCAATAACTGGTTTTGGGTTAGATTGGTCAATATTTTTATTGAGTTCATCTTTAGTTTTGGCCGTTTGCTCGTCAATTTTTGCAACTTCCACAAAACCTTGTTTAGCATCAAGTTTTAGTCCCTTCGGTGCTACATATTCACCAGTTTCTTTTGCGATTCCACCTATTTCTTGTGATGGAATAAAAAGTTTGGACTGAGAATCAAATTTAGCACCAGTTTCTGGCGGAATGTAGATTCCTGAGTTAACGTCGATAAATCCACCTGCCTTTGGAGCAAATTCATTTTTTGCTATGTTGGAGTATCCTTCAGCTGGAGGATCATATTTTTCGATTTTAATATTTTCAGCTTTGTGAGCAATTTGGGTTTCTCTTTCAAGGTTTTCGATCTTTTTTAGATTCCCATCCTGAAGTGTAGTGTTTTCCTTCATGACTTTAAATTGTGCCGGAGAAATTCGCACTGGCATGGAGGGTTTGGAGACGTTGGTGGCGGTGGTTGAAAACCGTCCGGGATTGATTTCAACCGCTTCTTTGCTATCAAGTAAATTATCAAACTCAGCAAAATCATCAATTATTTTTGATTTTGCAGTAACATTTCTGACCCAGTCAAAAGGTGTATTTTCATTATCTGTGTGTGGGGGGGGAAGTTTGGAGGCTACGTCAAATTTGGTAAGTTTTACCTTGGCCATGGCCACTCTTCCAGAGTAAGTGACCAGAGAAGTAATATATATTTCGGGGTTATAAATGGCCTGAAAATCGGTACCTCGAACACCCAGTGCGGCGGTACGAGTTTGAATGAATAATTTTTTGTTATCACTTTTATTAAGTTGAGTTCGGATTGTACCTTTTAAAAGTCCTAGAATACTGCCTTGGGAAGGATCAGATTTTTTGATAATAAATTTCGAATTAGGACCAAGAGTGGTTTGTGAGCCATCAAAAAAATGAATTTTTAGCACACTTTTTTCATGAGTCAAAACGGAGCTATCTTCTTGAAGCGTTTGGTTTTTAATGATGGGAGTAGCTTTGCCATGACCTGGTTTCAATTCCGTGGCGGTGCCTTTGATAAAAATAACTTTTGCCACATCCTGTTTAGCAAAAACTGGTAGACTAAAAAAGACAATGACTCCAAAAAAGACAAGAGACTTCATAGAACACCCTTTAAGTAGTTAAAATATTAATACTTCATTCTAGTTGATAATGTAAAAATGTGACAAGCAAAAGTGTTAAAAAAAAATTAACGTATATATAACATATTCATACAACGGTTTCAAAATGTTGACATAGGGAAAAATGAAACTTACATTTACCAAACACGGTCATCTTTTTTGAAGGAGTTAATTATGAATAGAACGCTCATTACACTAACTTTGGGTTTGGTCTCTTTATTTTTACTAAATGTGGGTTTATTTGCAAGCGAAGCTATTCATTTTGAACAGTTTGATACTATAAAAGTTAACAAGGGGGTTGATGCCACTCTTGATCTTGATTATTTTACGATTGATTCGGTGGAGATCAGAAAAGTTAATAAGGATAACTCATTGGACAAAAATGATGTTAAGTTATTTAATGGTTTGGGGGAAATCGTTTTAATAGTGGATCAATTGATTGCCCTCGGGAAAAAAGTCTGGACAGTGGTTGAAGCTGGCCGGCCAGTGGTTACTGCCAAATTTAAACCAATCTCGGTTTTACCTAATCTGGCACAATCCGATCTCTCTTTTCTTAATATGAGTAATTGGTCCATACCTAATGCCCAAAAATATGAAGTTATTTATAAAAATGTTTATGGGGTTACAGTGATTAACTTTACATTTCTAGTCACTTTTCAACATAATGGTGCTTTTAACGGCAGGGGACAATATCTGACCGGTGTTAATATTGTTCCATCCAATATCTCGGTAGCTTGGGGATATAAGTTTGATTGTAAATCTGAGTTAATGGCCATTTCCAATATGGGAACTTTGGAAAATCCAGTAGCTGCGGCAACCATCCAACTCGATTATGCTACTTTCACCCCAATCAAGGAATCTCGAAGTAGTATTATTTTTCATGTAATAGGTGATGGAAGAATTATCAAATTATAGTTATCCATTGACTGAAATTTAAAATCTGCAATCTAACTTCATAACTGATCTAGTGACAAACTGATGCTGACAAAGAATCTAAAGGATGCTAAAAAAGCTGCGTAAGATTCTATGGTAGGGGAGTTTATAAATGAGCGAAAATATTTATGAAAATGATAATGTTCTAAGAAAAGAAAAGAGAAGAAAACTGCATGAGATGAGAAAAAATGGCATAAATCCTTATCCCTACAAATATGATCGATCATGTTCACTAGAAGAAATTAGAAAAAAATTTGAAAATATCGAACCTGGTGAAAAAAAAGAAGACCAAACTTTTAAGTTGTGTGGAAGACTGATGGCCCAAAGAACGATGGGCAAGGCCACTTTTTTAAATATTATGGACCAGTATGCATCTATTCAGGTTTATATTCAAAATGGTGAATTAGATGTTTTAGGTCAGAAAAGTTTTGATTTAATAGATATTGGTGATTTCGTTGGGATTAGTGGGTTTATTTTCAAAACCAAAAAAGGAGAGTTATCCCTATTTGCCAAAAGTTTTGAAGTGCTTTGTAAAACCCTAGAACCGTTACCTGAAAAATTTCATGGCATAAGTGATCCGGAAATTAAATATCGCTATCGTCATCTTGATTTGATCATGGATCCACAGTCACGGAAGGTCTTTGAAACCAGCTCAAAAATTATCAGGGAAATTAGAAGTTATCTGGATGAGGAAGGCTTCTTAGAGGTGGAAACTCCGATTTTACAACCGATATATGGTGGAGCGGCAGCAGAACCATTTCAGACCCATCATCGTGCTCTAGATATGACTCTCTATATGAAAATATCTCCAGAATTGTATTTAAAAAGATTGATCGTTGGTGGTTATGAAAAAGTCTATGATCTGGGAAAGAATTTTCGAAATGAGGGGGTGGATCGAACCCATAATCCGGAATTTACCATGCTTGAATGGTATGAAGCATGGACTGATTATAACGACCAAATGATTCGCTTTGAACAATTAGTAGAAAGACTTGCGATGCGCATTACCGGTGGTACAACAATCTCATATCAAGGCAAGGAAATTGAACTAAAAGCGCCTTGGAAAAGGCTAACGGTGTTTGATGGGCTTAGAGAATACGCTAAAATTGATCCAGAAAAAATCAGCAATGAAGAATTATATTCTTTACTTAAAAATTATGATGAAGGAATCAAAGAGCCTCTTGCTAGGGGAAAGATGCTGATGAATCTTTTTGAATTTACAGTGGAGCCTCATCTTTGGCAGCCCACTTTTGTTATGGATCATCCGAAAGAAATCTCTCCGCTGACCAAAGTTCATCGTCAAAATCCCAACTTAGTTGAACGATTTGAACCATTTTGTGCTGGTATGGAGATCGGTAATGCCTACTCCGAGTTAAATGATCCAGAAGATCAACTAAATCGTTTGTTAGATCAACAAAAACAAAGATCAAAAGATAAGGAAGCTCATCCGATGGATGATAATTTTATACATGCCATAGACGTTGGTATGCCACCTACTGGCGGAGTTGGTCTGGGCGTTGGTCGTGTTGTTATGTTGCTTACTGATTCTACAACGATCAGAGACGTTATTCTTTTTCCAACCATGAAACAAAAAAATTAAATTATTTTCGAAGTAGCATTAAAAGTTTGTTGCGGTCGAGATATTTGACAAAAGAAGAAAAGGTGGGGCCATCGTTTTTGCTAATTAAATGTCGGTAGAGAACTGTTTTAGCATGGGAAAAATCCAGTCCTTTTTCCTTGGAAAACATTTCAAATCTTTTTCCTATTTCATCCAAATCCTCAAATTCAACTTCATCTTCGTAGCTTTTTATAAAATTGAAAACGTTTTTCATAAAGGAGAGTTCTTTTTCATTAAGATTAATATTAATTGGAAGTTTGTTGACCGAAAATTTACAGGTAATAGGTGCAAAAGAACGTATCCAATTATATATTTTTTCTGATCTCTTGGAAAAGCAGGATTTATCTAAATCATTTTTTAAAAGGTGTATGTGATAGGCGTAAGCACTGGAGATATCAAGATCATACATCTGTAAAAGGGTTGCTAATTTTAAAAAATCAGGACGAAAAGGCCGAGTGGATGGAAGAGTGTCATGAATATATGAATATCTATAAGCGACATGTTCGTATGGTAAATCAGCATTTTCGTTGGGAATCTGTTCAAAATAACGAGCTTCATTTTCATCAAAGAGTTTATATAGTTTAGTAATTTCCTCATCAAAATGGAAGGTGAGAGAGGTCCGTAATGATTGATGAGAAATGAGCCATCTGATGAGATCAGTTTCAAAACAATCAAGTATGGCATGAATTGGCAATGTATTATTACTTGTGTCTAGACCTTTTATACGTACTTGTACGTCAGGTAGTAGGATGGTGTTATTTTGTTCAATAATGTGCTGACAATTTTCATCATTGTTAAATTTGATGATAATGGCATCATTTAACTCATAGTTTGAAGTTGATTCTGGAGATATAAAGCTGGAGAGCTTAGACACGATGTTCTTGCAATGTAACTCATCGCTTTCTGGAGCACCAATAAAACAAATATGTGGGGTGACATTTAATCCAATTTTTTTGAGGGATTTTACCAGAAGCTCAAAGGTGACAATTTTTCTAATAACTGAGGGATTTTTATTGTCATCAATCCATAAACCAATCAAGGAAAGATGAGTAAGATTTTTCTGTCTCAAATAGCCAAGCACACTACTTGCCAAAATGTCAGCCCAGTGCGGCAATTTGTTATCATTATTCATTAAATAACCTCTTAATTAAAATTGCTATATGATTATCATTTTTTATATAAAATGACCAAATGAAAAACTTTTTTTAATAATAGACCAAAGGCATTGGTCTTGTTAAAATTTTGGCCTGGGAAGGATTATGTTAAGTAAAATATTATTAGCGTTTTTTCTTTATGGTGTTTTTGTGATGATAAGAGGCATGTGGAGAACTTATAAGATCATTAAATATCATCAAAAAAATCAATCAGACTCGTTAAAGGGTACTCGTTTTAATTATAAAGATAAGTCACCAGTTATCGAAGCTGATTTTAAGATTATTAAATAATTTAAGAGAGGAATATATGTTATCAAATTTTAAAGTACCCAAAAATTTAATCCCCACTGATCCCCGATTTGGCTCTGGTCCTTCACTGGTTCCCATGGAATATGTTAAAAAATTATATGATACAAATCATGAATTGCTAGGAACCAGTCATCGAAAACTTCCAATAAGAAATTTAGTGAAAGAGGTTCAAGATGGTTTTAGAAAATATTTTCAAATACCCTCTGATTACTCGGTAGTACTTGGAAATGGGGGTGCCACATTTCTTTTCGATG
>Ga0208375_1004407_pt1 | contig 11120 bp, 10 predicted proteins | sample RifOxyD1_FD_184038 | JGI IMG/M metagenome (GOLD analysis project Ga0208375, IMG submission 184038) | Soil microbial communities from Rifle, Colorado - Rifle Oxygen_injection D1 (SPAdes) | ecosystem: Environmental > Terrestrial > Deep subsurface > Rock core/Sediment | place: Rifle, Colorado... | reverse complement strand
TCCTGTAGATATCAGGCGTTCTGTTAAATGGCTCCCCATAAAGCCGTCTGCTCCTGTTACGAGAACTTTTTTTCCAGACCAATAATCAGAGTTCATGAATAGGCAGATACAAGAAGAAATAAAAAGGTTTCGATTCATTTTTCAATATGGCCAGGGCAAAGTTTTGTTTAGTTATAGATACAGAAGCAGATTTTTGGCGCTATATCCCTAGTCCGCATTTCGACAGGAAAGAGCTGATAAAATGGAGGATTAACAAGCTTCTTCCAGGAAAGTTCTCTAAAGGAAGAGAAGGAATCAGCAAGGTAGTAAATCTGCTCAAGAGCCAGAGTTTTCCAGCGACATTCACCATAGTCGGACACTTGTATCTGAAGAAGTGCAGGGGATTTCCACATTTTTCTGAGAAGCCAGAAGGGAAGTGGTTGAGGACACTTTTAGGTAAAAGCTGGGATTACTGGGATTCAAGTTCAAACTATGTAGAGAGGCCGGAATTTTACCTTGGTGATTTTATCGAAAAAGAGATGGGCGAGGAATTTTTTGATTTAGGCTTGCATGCATTTTCTCATGAAGCTCTGACTTTGGAAAGTAAGGAATCAGTGAATGGTATTATAAGCTCTGCTGTAAAGGCTGCTAAATCTCTTGGGATAAAACCTGTTTCTTTCGGCTCGCCTTTCAATATGATTGAAGACGTGCAGAATCCGGAAAAAGTTTACTCTGCACTAAAGAAGAATGGGATAAAGATAGTACGGTTCGGCGGAGTGGAGGATGGCTTAAGGCAGAAACATGAAGTTGCCATAAGGAAGCCGTTCAAAAAGTATGGCTTGAAAGCAATACATGTTTCACATTATTTTGAGGGTAATTCATCTAAAGACTTAGTCAGGAAAATCCTTAAAGAAATGTCTGAGACTGCTAGGAGTAAGAGGGGGGCAGTTTATTGCCTGAATACGCATGACTTTACACACAGGAACACTTCTAATTTAAGAACTATCACCAATTATGCCTTGAGATTGCAGAAAGAATGTAAGATAGAGATAGTAAACATGAGGCAGCTCATCCAAAATGATAAATAAAATTGCTAGATTTCTTGATGGCAGGATAACAGATGATACTAGGAAGGAGATTGAAAGAATTGTGGGGCAAAGAGTGCACACGGGGGAGAAAGTTCTCGATCTTGGATGCGGTGAGACTGGAAGCTTTAATTATGGCAGATTGAAGATAGTTTGTGCTGACCGGATAAAGGAGAGAATTACTGGAAAGGCCTACAAAAGAGTCATTACAGACGCGGACAAAAGACTCCCATTTAAGAATAAAGAATTCAACACAGTAATTTTTTCTGGCGTCATTCAATATCTGAAGAACCCACAGAGAGCTATAAAGGAAATCAACAGAATTTTGAAACCGGAGGGGACTTTAGTACTCACGACAGTAAATAGGAACTCGTTGCTTAGAGTTCTTGGGTTAATTAAAAGGGAGCCTAAAAGTGACGCTGGCGAGTGCAAGATGTATTCTCAGCAAGAATTAAAAAGATTGATGTGCAATAGTAGTTTTAAGATTTTGGATGTCTTCGGCGCTGACTTTGTATGGATGCCTAAGGAGTTAAGTTCTAATTTGGTGTTTGTTGCGGTAAAGGGCTAAAATAAAGAAATATGTGTGGAATAACCGGTTTTGCAGGCTTGAATGATAAAGCGAGGATTCGTAGTATGACCTCTGCAATCCAGCATAGGGGCCCTGATGATTATGGCTATTTCTCAGACAAAAACATTGAGCTGGGCAACAGAAGGCTTGCGATCATTGACTTGAGCAAGAGGGGACATCAACCAATGAGCAATGAGGAAGGCAGTATCATAATAACCTATAATGGTGAAATCTACAATTTTAAAGAATTGCGAGAGGAATTGGAAAGCAAAGGGCACAAGTTCAAGAGTGATACAGATACAGAAGTTATCCTGAAGTCTTACGAAGAGCACGGCGAGGCATGTGTGCAAAAGCTGAATGGGATGTTCGCATTCGCGATATGGGATGCGAGGGGGGGAAAGAGGCAGCTCCTTCTTGCGCGCGATAGAGTTGGAATAAAACCCCTCTATTACATTTATAATGGTAAGAAGTTGATTTTTGCTTCCGAGATAAAGGCCTTATTGGAATTTGGAATCAAAAGAGAAGTTGACATTAAAGCATTAAGTAACTATCTTACTTACACCTACACACCGGCCCCGTTAACAATGCTCAAAGGAGTGAAAAAGCTTCCTCCAGGACACTACATTATTTACAGGAAGGGCAAGATTAGAATAAAAAAATATTGGGACTTTAACTTCAATCCAGAAGAAGGAAGCGAAGAGCACTATTCAAGACTCCTGCTCAAGACCTTGAAAGAATCTGTTAAAAGGCATTTGATTGCAGATGTTCCAGTAGGTCATTTCTTGAGCGGAGGTATAGACAGCAGCAGCATTCTTGCGATGATAAGCATAATCAGAAAAGAGCAAGCAGATATTGGAAAGATAAAAACTTTCTCGGTTGGTTTTGACTCGAGAGAAGTCCTAAGCGAATTAAGGTTTGCGGCTGGAGTTGCAGAAAAATTTGGGACAGACCATCAAGAATTAATTGTTGATGAAAAAGCAATAAAAGGTTTCCCGAAGATCTTGTGGAGCATGGATGAGCCGATGCCGAATGTCTCCCTTATACCTCTTTATGAAATGTCGAGGGCTGCGAGGAAGAGTGTAAAGGTCGTGACTACAGGCAATGCAGGCGATGAATTATTCGCGGGATATAGGCAGCATTCTTTAGTGTATCGAGGAAAGCAGTATTACACACGCTTCCCATCTATATTCGAATCCAAATTCACCATCACTGCTATGTCTCTGCTTGGAAAATATTCTCCAAATCGAAAAGTCAGGAGATATGCCAAATTCGCTGGAGGATTCTTTCCGGCCCTCAAAGATGAAGCGGGAGCATACAACAAACTTGTCTATCTAGACTTCGATGAAAATGAGAAGAAAAGATTGTTTAATAGTAAAATAAAAGTAGAATCGGATGACATTACGAAGAGTATTTTATCGCGGCGGGGAAATTTACTGAACAATCTTACTCTGATTGACTTAAAGTACACCCTTCCAGACCAGTATCTATTGAACGATGATAAGATAACCATGGCCAACAGCCTCGAGAGCCGTGTTCCATTCTTAGATAATGAGATGCTCGATTTCGCGCAAAGACTGCCACCTACTCTTAAGTTGAAGGGCAAGGAGAGCAAGTATATACTAAAAAAGACCATGAAGAGTCTCCTGCCGAAAGAGATTATAATGAGAAAGAAGTACGGCTTCACAGCACCTCTTGCTGAATGGTATGGGAGTTACCTTTTTGATGCAGCAAATTCCTACTTGGCAGAAGCGGAAGTAGTAAAACAAGGCGTCTTCAATAAAGAGTACATTAGAAACCTGTTGAGAAACAGTAAGGGTGATGTAGAGAAGATAAACAAGATAATCCTGCTACTAACTTTCGAAATTTGGTACAAGATGTTCATTGATGGGGAGAAGCCTGAAAGGGTAGAACTATAATGCCCCCCTTATACTATTTAATCCCTGTAACTGAAAATCCGCTTTCATCCTCTCTTCCGATTATCACATTTTTAAGGCCATTTCGCTTGAATAAAGCAACTATCTCCTTGGAGAAATAACGCTTGGCCACCTTGTGATACAAAGCGTCATAAATGTGCAACAATTTCTCCTTTGCTTCCTGTTTATTCCCTTTTCCAAGTAAACTTTGCTTTATTAAAAAAAGAGGCAATAAAGATAGCAAGACTTTCTTTCGAAATTTACGTGGAAAAGACGTTAGTATTTTCCTGAAGTAAACCTCAAGTATTTTTACTTTAATAGATGTATCTTCATTATAAACCCAGATACTAATTTTACCACCCATCTTCAAGCACCTTAGCAGGCTTTTAAAGGCGAATTCTGTTTCATCAATATGGTGAAGGACGCCTGCAGAGTATATTATGTCGAAAGTACTATCTTTAAATGGCAAGTGTAGTATATCTGCTTGGACAAAGTGTAGATTCTTACTTATTTCTATAACTTTGGGGCTTGAGGTAAAATGATGGTTCGCAAATTTTACAGCAGAGGACATGTCTACTCCAACTAAGCCTCCGCCATCGCAATATCTAGAAAGTTTTGAGGAGATAACTCCAGGACCACATCCAGCATCCAAGATCCATTTCCCACTCAATTCAGAAGTATTTTTAATCATTAGACTTTGTTTTAGCATATTTTCTTCCCATTCCTTGACGTCTGTATCCCATAGTCTAATTTTCTCAGAATATAGTCCCCACTGATCATCCCATTCATCCTTGTGCTTGGGCTCATGATTCAATAGAATAGGAAGGCCATTTTTTATGCTATATTTAGAACATTTACATACCAAATTTCCCTCATTTATTACAGAACCGCGCTCCTTCTTGTGAATAAGCCTAAGTTTCCCTGAGCAAGTAGGGCATTGCAGAAGCCTAAGTATTTTTTTGTCCATTTTAAGCTTTATTTGTTGACCTAACTAATCTTATACAGGGTGACCTCATCACTTTTGTATAAAACAGTTAATTTTAAATTTCTTTCTTTATGCGCAAGGTGTATTACAGATATATTCCAAAAGGGCAGGTTTTTTTCCATTTCAGATATCATTATGTAATCAACACCCATTAATCCTAAGTCATCGATAGCTTCATCAAGTGAAATATTTTCGTAGAGAAATGCGACTTTCGGTGAGTCTGCAGGTAATATCTCTCTTTTTATGTAATATCTTTGGTTGTAGAGGCTTAAAATTCTCGCATCTGCAGGCAAGTTTTCGTTTATATACTTAAATACACCGTAATGATCTGGATAATATCTTCCAATTACCTCATCTCTTGATGGGGATTCCCACGGAGCTGTCCTTTTTGCAAATGCGGTAAATCCAATAGGGAGTAACATAAAGGAAATTACCAATAGGGCCATAATCTTTCTGGAAGATATTTTTAAGTTTATTAATAAAAGTACTACACTAACTAAGACTGGCTGCATAATCAATAGTATAAGTAAACCTTTTGAATACTCAAAGTAAGGGTCTGCAACAAAAAATAAGTAAGCAATGTAAAGTAAGAAAATCGAAATTAAGGGGGTTAATGCATACCATGGGGAAATTGATCTTTTTTCCAATTTTTGGCATAAGAATGCCGCTGCGAATATAGAAATGAGCGTGAAAGATTGGATTAAGTGACGCATCCCTTGTGTTTCTTTAATAAACGCTGAGGTGAAAAACCAGAATATGAAATATAATATGGCTGTTAGCGCTAAGACTTTCACAATATCGTTTTCTTTATTTTCCCTTGACTTTTCCCCTGAATAGTCGAACAAGAATAAAGTGAAGAATATGAAGATAAAAAAGCTGATTGGAACTAAGGCTACAAGAAGTTGTTCGGTGGTATAACTAGGGACATTAGCAAACATGTTCTGTAGCTTAAATAATTCTGAGTCGTAATTTACTCCGCTCCAAAAAAATGGGAAAAATGGATTTTTGTAAGATAGAATGTTCCTTAAGTAGAATACCATAGATATTGGGAGAATTATCAAAAATAGCTTTAGAGCCGTCTTATATTTGCGCTCTACTAAAATCAAAGACATGAGAAATAAAAGCACAAACGGTAGTAAGGTATATTTTACCATCACGGTGGAAGCGAAAAAAACTCCAGATAAGATTAAATACTTATAATTTTTGCTTGCGTTGTATACCACAAAAGAGTAAATAGCTACAATTGGAAATAAAAGTTCGTACATAGTAGTATATTCTTGAATAATTCCGGAAGCAAATATAATGCTTCCCGCAAGAATCGCAACCGCTAATTCAGCTGTCTCTTTGCTCTTGAATAAAAGTAGAGACAGTCGATAGAGGAGCAATAGATTTAGCAGAGAAAATAGTGGGATTAGTATTTTAATAAAAACCTCGTCAAAGCCGAAGTTTATCCCAAAAAAGTAGTTGTAAAGAAACAATACAAAAGTTGTATTTGGATAGGCATAAGAAATTTCCATGAAGGAAGAGCTAGCCACTGGCGGGAATCCATCATTCCACGTCTTTTCAGAAATAAAAGCATACATTAATACTGCGTCATCTGCTGTTACTGGGAGGAAAATTGCTTTATAGAATGCAAATAGGAAAATCACTAGTAGTGTTACTGCCAATACACTGAAATTTATTTTAAACTTTATGTTGATAGATGAAATATTCTTTAAGAGGTATTTATAATTGACTAGAACCAACAGTAATATTGTGATTATGGTTGCACTCCAAATCAGGGAGGAGCCTATTTTAAACTTGAAGTATTGATTTAGGGAGAAGACTAAGAAAACAATGAAAAAAGTTCCTAAACTGATTGAAAAAAGAAAAATATCTGATTTTAACTTAAGTCGAATGAGTAGTAAATAACCAATTAAAAAGATGAAAAAGACTCCAAGAACCAAAGAAACCTGCCAGTACATTTTACTATCAAAGATGGTAGCATTAAATCAGAAAACCTTTTAAATTTAATTGCTATCTATATCTTAGATAAACAAGCAAGAGAAGAAATCTTTGGGCAGATGTTTTTGATTTTGTGGTAATGGCCTATTGTTATTAAAAGGCGTGGATGAAATGTAAATATGGACGAGATAAAATCTCTAAGGAAAGATGCGGTGGATATGGTCTATTACTCATCAGAGGGGCATCTTCCAAGTGCCTTAGGCATAATCGATTTAATCTATATTCTATACAAGAAAATATTAAAATTCGACCCTAAAAACCCGTCATTGGATGGGAGAGATTATTTTATACTAAGTAAAGGACATGGCTGTCCCGCACTGTATGCTGTATTAGCGGATGTCGGATTCTTTAGTAAAGAAAAGCTGAAGACCTTCTGCAAATTTGATAGCATGTTTGGCGGGCATCCAGATAGGAACAAGATTCCGGGTGTAGAGGCATCAACCGGCTCATTGGGGCATGGATTGCCCATAGGCTTGGGCATCGCGATAGCAATGAAGATATTAAAAAAGCCGAATAAGGTATTCGTATTAATTGGGGATGGTGAGAGCAATGAGGGGACTATATGGGAGAGCGCCCAAGTTGCAAAAAATTTATCTTTAGATAATCTGATAGTAATTGTTGATAAAAACAAGTCTCAAGCATATTCCCTAGATTATGACTATAAGAAAATTTGGACTGGTTTTGGATGGCATGCCGAAGAAATGGACGGCCATGATTATAAAGAAATTGAGGAAAAGCTGAAAATGCTCTTAAATAGCAGCTCCCAGAAACCTAAAATTATTGTCGCGAATACCGTTAAGGGAAAGGGTGTTAGCATCATGGAGAATAATCCAGAATGGCATCACAAAAGCCCAGATGAAGAGACATATAAAAAAATAGTGGAGGAGTTAAGATGAGAAAGGAATTCGCAAGGCTAATGCTCGAGATGGGTGGAAAAGAGGAAAGGCTAATTGTGTTAGTTGGAGATATAAGTGTTTTTGGATTAAGGGAATTCAGAAGAAATTATCCGGAAAGATTTTATAACATAGGGGTATGTGAACAATCAACTATCAGCATTGCATCGGGAATGGCGCTAGCTGGTTTGATTCCAGTAGTCCATAGTATCGCCCCATTCATAACAGAAAGGTGCTTCGAGCAGATTAAGGACGATTTCTGCTATCAGGGGGTGGGGGGGAATATAGTGAGTGTCGGATCTGCTTTTGATTATGCTGGGTTGGGATGCACACATCATACATATTCAGATATAGCTATTTTGAGAAGTTTACCTAATACAGAGATCGTCTACCCGGCAAGTCCAAAAGAATTTGAGTTACTATTCAAGCAAAGATATGATAATGGAAAATTAACTTATTTTCGGCTTCCAGAAAAGAAACATACCTTGGCATTAGAAGAAAGCCAGATAAATTTCGGTAAGGGGATTTTAATTAAGGAAGGGGAAGATATTAGTGTAATTACTACTGGCCCCCAGGTTGATAATGTGGTGAATGCAAGCGAAATTTTAATGGCCCGGGGTATTAATGTTGAGATTATTTATATCCACACAATTAAGCCACTTGATGGGGAGTTGATAATAAATAGTGCACTAAAAACGAAGAGGATATTAATAGTAGAAGAGGCTAGTGTAAGGGGAGGGTTAGGCGATGAGGTATCTATGGCAGTAGGACATTTACAAGGTATAAGCACGTATAGAATGGGGATAGGGGATAACTTTATTACAGATTATGGGACATATGATGAGATTTGTAAAAAAATAGGGTTAGATAGAGACGGAATAGCAAATAAAGTTGAGGAAATAGTTAAAAAATGAATCCTATCATTGAAGAAGATTTGTTGGGGGTATTGGAAAGGGTAGAACTTGGAAAACTTATGAATAAGAGTATTTTAGTTACTGGCTCAAATGGGTTGATAGGAACATATATCGTTATGGCATTGTATTTAGCAAATAAGAAACACAACCTGAACATAAGAGTTATTGGAGTAAGCAAAAATGACCCTAATGACACTTTGTCTGAAATAAGAGAAGACAAGAACATTACCTTCTATCAAAAAAATTTGGTGGACGACTCTGAATTCGATGAAAAGTTTGATTATATAATTCATGCTGCTACGTATGCTCAACCAGTGAAATTTTTGGAGAATAAATTGGAAACAATAAAATTAAATACAGTAGTAACTGAAAAACTCCTGGACATGTGCAAGAAAAACGATTCTTCTTTCCTTTTTATTAGTTCATCGGAGATTTATGGCCAGGCAGAAAAAATTCCGACACCTGAGAGCTATAATGGTAACTGCTCTCCAATATATGAAAGAGCTCCTTATACTGAATCAAAAAGATTAGGAGAGACTATTTGCTCTGTTTTTAAAGAATCTGGAGTAGATGTAAAAATTGCTAGATGTTCTTCTGTATACGGCCCGGGAATATCTGTCTATGATAAGAGAGTTCTGGGAAATTTCCTTAATAAAGCCATGATAAAGGGATCCATAGACCTGCTAGACGGTGGTAGGCAGGAGAGGGCATGGCTATATGTAGGAGATTGCGTTATCATGCTACTGAGTATTCTGTTGCATGGGGAATCTTTTGTGTACAATGTTGGAGGAGAGGAGTTAACATCCATCAAGGACCTGGCTAAGACCGTATGCGAGCTTACAAATTCAGAATACTCTCTGCCGAGAGATACGAGCGAGACATTCATGGCAGGTGCACCAGGCAGGGTTAAGCTAGATATAAGTAAGATAAAAAATGAGTTTAAATTGGATAATCTTGTAGGGATTAAAGAAGGGGTAAAAAGAACTATAGAATGGAATAGAGAATTCATTAAAATGCATGACATCGATGAGAAGAAACATGAATAAGGAATCAAAAGTATACATTGCTGGACATTCAGGGATGGTTGGGTCTGCAATTAAACGGAGGCTTGAAAAAGAGGGGTACAAAAACATTATGGTTAAGGCCTCTTCAGAACTAAACCTCGAAGACCAAAGAGCCACCGAAGAGTTCTTCCGAGAAGAGAGACCAGAATATGTTTTTGATGCAGCTGCAAAGGTGGGCGGGATACACGCGAATAATACGTACCGGGCAGAGTTTGTTTACAAGAACCTGCAAATCCAAAATAACTTAATTCATTCTGCATGGAAATTTGAGGTTAAGAAATTGCTATTTTTAGCTAGCAATTGCATCTATCCGAGAGACTGTAGCCAGCCGATAAAGGAGTCTTACCTACTATCTGGCAATCTAGAGCCAACAAACCAACCATTCGCCATTGCAAAGATAGCCGGAGTAGAAATGTGCCAGTCCTATAATAGGCAGTATGGGTCACAGTTTATTTCTGCTGTTTCAGCCAATTCATATGGGATTAATGATAAATATGACCCACTGAATTCCCACTTGGTACCATCGCTTATTCTGAAATTCCACGAGGCAAAAATTTCTGATAAGGAAGAGGTGGTGATCTGGGGTACGGGTAGCCCGAGAAGAGAGGCCTTATATGTAGAAGACCTAGCCGAGGCTTGCATCTTTCTGATGAAGAGCTATAATTCGCCGGAGATCATAAATGTAGGAACTGGAAGGGATAGGACAATAAGAGAGATAGCAGAAATTATCAGGAATTCTATTGGATTCAAAGGGGGAATAGAATTTGATACTACAAAACCAGATGGTATGAACAGAAAATTATTAGATGTAAGCAAGATTAATAGCCTCGGATGGAAGGCGAAAACTGATCTTGAAGAGGGGATAAAACTAACATATGAATGGTTTGAGAATCAAGAAGTACAAAAACTAGGAATGGAAGATGAAAAAAGACCTGCCTAAACTATCTGTGGTTATGCCGGTCTATAATGAGGCATATATAATAGAAAGGGGGATAAGATCTTTCTATAACGAGCTTAAAGGTAAGATAGATTTTGAGATAATTATCGCAGAAGATGGTAGTACTGATGGAACAAAAGAGATACTCAAGAGGTTGAAAAAGGAGTTAAAGATAAGAGTGTATATGCATGATAAGAGAAAGGGTGTCTTGAGGGCAAATAAGGAAGCTTTAAGATATCCAAAATATGAGTGGATCTTACTAGTAGATTCAGACTATCAATTCGATCCTAAAAATATTTGGAGATTATTACCCTATACAAAAGACTATGATTTGATTTTAGGGCAAAAAGTGAAAAGAAAAGACCCGACACACAGGATTATTCTTTCTAAAGGGTTTAATTTTTTGCTGAGAGTTTTCTTAAAGATGCCATTCCATGATATGGATACTGGTTTTAAGCTCATCCGCAAAGAAGTAATAAGTGGGGTTTTGAAAGACGTAGGCGTATTGAGCTATTTTACCTCGGAATTCGTTATCAGAGCGTATTATAATGGGTTTAGGATTATAGAAGTACCAGTAACTCACTGGAAAAGAGAGGGCGGCAACTCGAATGTGTTCCCTGTAAGGAAGATACCTTCCGTAGTAATAAAAGAGCTGATAGCATTGTATAAATTTAATAAAGAGATTAAGTCTAAATATCCTGCTCCTCCTAAATCCCCCTAATAATTGAAGATGAGATATAAATTTATTTTATTTATACTGATTTTAGTGCTTGGTATA
>Ga0208375_1004397_pt1 | contig 11142 bp, 10 predicted proteins | sample RifOxyD1_FD_184038 | JGI IMG/M metagenome (GOLD analysis project Ga0208375, IMG submission 184038) | Soil microbial communities from Rifle, Colorado - Rifle Oxygen_injection D1 (SPAdes) | ecosystem: Environmental > Terrestrial > Deep subsurface > Rock core/Sediment | place: Rifle, Colorado... | reverse complement strand
GAATGTGTTTCTACTCCCTCTCCTTCGCAAGGAGAGGGCGGGGGTGAGGTCGTAGCTACGACGACGCCAGAAATAATTCCGCCAACGGCAACTTCAACTGAACCTATCGCTACTTCTACTGATCCTATAATTGATGATACTGCTTCAAGTACTCCTCCTGTCATAGAAGAACCGGTTGCTACGACTACGCCAGAAGTGATTCCTCCTCCGGCCCCCTCTCCTTCACAAGGAGAGGGTGGGGGTGAGGTCGTTCCTTCCGAACCAGTAGTTGAACCTGCACCTACTACCGAAACCCTGCCTGCCGATACGGTAACTCCGCCTGCAGCAGAAGAGCCAGTGGGACAAGGGGAGAGTGGGAGCGAGGTTGTAATACCGTGAAAAATAGTGATTTTTGTTAATTTTTCACGATTATGTTGACAAAAGAGTGAAAATATGTATACTTAAGGGAACACTTATTATGGCAAAAACATTAAACGTCTTTAATAAAATAAATGGTTTAAGGGAGCAATATTACGCGTTGTCTTCCGGCAAGGAAGCGCTTTTGAAATTGCTCTCCGAAACAGAAGTGGTGGAGCAGGTTTACAACTCCAACGCTATTGAGAACAGCACTCTGACTCTTGAGGAGACAGAAAAAATACTTTTGCAGATAGATCTGGATAGATATATTACAGAAAGGGAAATCTTTGAAGCGAAAAATTTGGCTCGTGTCGTTTCTTACATTGATACCAAAGCCAAAGAGCAAGAACTTACTCTTCAAGTCATCCTTTTGCTTCACAAAATGCTTATCGCAAACATCCGCAATGATGTCGCCGGAAGATTTCGCCATGATAACGAATGGGTAAGAGTGGCCAACCATATAGCGCCAAATCCGAAAGAGGTACTAGCAAGATTAGAAAAGATGATGGCGGAGTATAATGCCGAAGTCCACGAAAACATTATAAAACGGATTGCAAAACTCCACCTTACTTTTGAGCATATTCATCCATTCGTTGATGGCAACGGCCGTATCGGCAGAGTTGTAAATAACTATTTGCTGATACGAGAAGGATATGTCCCCATCAATATAAAATTTATTGATAGAAAAATGTATTACGAAGCGTTTAAAGAATTTGACGAAAATGGCGTTACAAAAATTATGGAAGAAATAGTCGGCAAAGCGCTAACCAATAGTTACCACAAGCGACTGGCGTATCTGGAAGGCGCGCAAATAATAACGTTGTCTGAATACGCGAAAAAAAATAAGATATCGCATTCCAATTTAATAAATAAAGCCAACCGCCAGACCATTCCCGCTTTTCTGGAAAAGGGCGTGTGGAAAATCGGTGAAAGGTCTGAAACTTCAATTATAATTTAAAATTTAATTTATAAAAATATGAGCAAATCAATAAAAATAATATTAGTGCTGATAGTTTTGGGAGTGGCGGGATTTTTTCTTGCACAAAGAAACTTCCCAACGTCGGACGTTGGGAAGCTAAGTACATATCAAAATGAAAAGTATGGATTTACTTTGAATTTGCCGGAGGGAGCGACCACGACAAATGTGGAAGATGAAGAAGGAGAGACGATATTAGTGTCAAAGGCTGCCTTTGACAATTTCCAAATGCAAATTTATATAATGCCTTTTGATGAAGATATTGTTTTGACTGCTGATAGGATCAAACAAGATATTCCTGATATTAAAATGAGAGACGCGAGGGAAATAAAAGTCGGAGAAACAAAAGGTGTGAAATTTGTAGACGAAGATCAAAATACAAAAGAAATTTGGTTTGTCCGCGGCGGATTTCTCTACCAAGTGTCCAGCATTTTGAAAGATGAAAAGATAACGGAGGAGATAATAAAAAGTTGGGGGTGGAAGTGATTAAACAAAAGAAATAAGAAAAAATACAAAATGAGCAGATTAAATTTCAAAAACGAAGAGGATTTTTTCAAAGTTAAAGAAGAAACAGAAAAGTTTTATCACTCAATAAAAGAAATAAGATGTCCTTATTTTGCAGAAAATATAGTTTTTAACGCAAAAGGACTAAGGCATTTGAAATTCAAATCCGATCAAAAAGCTAGAACCCAAGAAGAGCAATACATTAGGCTGAAATTATTAAAATTAGCCCCAGAAGTTTTGCAAAAATCTCATACTATTCAGGGAATATGGGAAACCAAAAAATTTGAAGAACAAAAAATGAATAAAAGGTGGGAGAAAATTCTTAAAGAAGTGATTTTTTATGAATTTATAGCCATTTTGGAAAATCTTAGGGTCAAGGTTATAATCAAAGAAGTTCGTGGGGGAGTAAAATATTTTTGGAGCGTCATTCCTTTTTGGAATGTTGACAAAAGTTCTAGTAGAAGAATACTTTCCAGCGGTGATCCGGATTTTGGCTAAATAAAAAACGCCACAGAGTGGCATTCTTTATTGGCATTTGGCTACAGCTTGGATAGCCGTGACAGGGTCAAGACCCTCCAAACGCCAAAATGAGTATATCAAACCCAAATATTATGTCAAGCGATTATCCACAAAACCTAACTCCTCAAACTCCTCTTAACTTAAGAGGAGGTTTATGGAAGAAAAATGATAATGCATTTTTCCTTAAATCCCTCCTTAAATTAAGGAGGGTTTGGGAGGTTAGAAAATTAGGAATTGCCTTCGCCATAATACTTTATACATTATACTTAATACCTAATGCTGTTTCTGCCGCTGTTTTAAGCAAAGCGCCCAACAACCTCGGCCTCGTCGGTTATTGGCCCATGAACGAAGGCGTTGGCACCAAAGCGGGAGATTCTTCCGGTCAAGGCAACACCGGCTCCATCACCGGTGCCACTTGGACTTCCGGCAAGCACGGCAAGGCGTTAAGTTTTGATGGGAGTAGTAATTATGTAAATATTGGAAGCAGCGCATCACTCAATCTTACTGGCGCAATGACAGTTTGTGCTTGGTTTAATGCTTCTGATTCAACTACTAACGGAGAAATTATTGCAGATATAAATTCTTTCTCGGACACAATAACATGGGCATTTGAGGTGAATCGTGTTGCACGAAGAATTGGTTTTTTACATGGTTCAGGTGGTGATTATATGATTGTGAATAATAATACTAATTTTACAACAGGGGTGTGGACACATGGATGTGCGGTACGGAACGGTTCTTCTGGGAGTTGGACGGTAACTTTTTATCTTAATGGCGCAAGTGATGGCGCGCCAACAAGCGCAAGTAATCCAGTAGTAAATCAAACAACCGCCATAGGACGAGCAGGGGCTGGTGGTGATTACTATTTTAAGGGTAAACTTGACGACGTGCGCATCTACAACCGCGCGCTTTCGGCCAGCGAAGTGGCGAAGCTTTATAAGGCGGGGGGTGTGGAAATTGGCGCGGTCAAGGCCGTGGAGGCAAACCTGCCAGCCAATGCCGCTATTGCTTATATCCGTCAGGACTGCACGGGTTATTCTCCTTGTTATAATTCGCTTTTTGATTGGGAAGCGGCTTATGGAGGAATAAGTTTTACCGGCTGCACCACGGGCGACTTAACTTGCGGCACCCTCAACAAATCCGCCATCGCCATCATCGACGGCAACTGGACTTCCCCCGACACCGCCGCCGTAACCATCTCCGGCTGGACTACTGGTCCCAATAATTACATTAAAATTTATACTACTGCTGCGGCGAGGCATAATGGGAAGTGGAATACAGGGAAATATAATTTGTCAGTGGCAGATTCAATCGTAATGGATGTGCGGGAAGATTATGTCAACATTGATGGTTTGCAAATTGCCAGTATCTCTCCGACAGCTAGCGATAGAGATGTAATTCGTTTTGTAGGCCCTTTTACCGCTAGTGCTAATAAAGTTAATGTGTCTAATACAATTCTTAAAGGTCATGGACATGCGACTTGGGCACAAGTGTCAGTGTATGCGGATGCCGACAATTTGAATCTGAACTTGTGGAACATCATAAGTTATGGAATTACGGCAAACGCTGGTGGCCCATATTCCAATAGAGGAATCGGTCTTAACAAGGCATCCGCTACAGTGAGCATCTATAGTTCCACATTCACCGGAGGATACCGCACGATTCAAAATGCAGCAGGAACACTTACAGTAAAAAATAGTTATGCTGGTGGTTCGGCAGTTGCTGATTTTCTAGGAACGATTGCCCAAACTACCAATGCTTCTTCTGATACCACAGCAGTGGGAACATCTCTTGACAGTATTGCAGTTAATACCACTAATTTCACCAATGTTACAGCAGGAAGCGAAGATTTTCACCTACCTTCTGGTTCGGCTTTGATAAATGTAGGCACCAATACTTCCGGCGAGGCCGCGCCGCTTAATTTTACCACCGACATTGACCGGCAGACACGAAGGGGAGCTTGGGACATAGGGGCGGATGAAAAAGAAGGCATTACCATGAACGCTTCGTCGGCCAAGATGGACAATGGGTCAAGTTTGGAAAGCGGATTGGTGGGGTATTGGACATTTGATGGGCCGGATATTTCGGGAGCAAACGCTTTGGATAAATCCGGTAGCGGCAACACCGGCACCATCGTCGGCGCCACCAAAACCATCGGTAAATTGGGCCAGGCGCTTAAATTTAACGGCACAAGTGATTTTGTTCTCTTGGGTGATCCTCCTATTTTGAATTTTGGAACAGGCAATTTCTCTGCTTCTGTATGGGTTTATCCTACCGAAACAGATAATTTTACTAGTATAATAGATTTTACTAATAATGGAGTAGGTGGGTGGGCGATCCAAGATTTAGGGGGGTTAAATTGGATTGATTTTATGCTTCCTCTCAATGCTAGAGCTCGGTCTCAAACTTTCACCCGTAACATTTGGCATCATGTGGTTGCTATTCGTAACGGCTCAACCATAAGTATATATGTTGATGGAGTTAAGGGTAGCGATAATACGGATGGTTCTGATGTGGATACAAACCCAAATCCAGCGCTTGGTTTTAGTTTTGGTGGGCGTGATTGGAGCGGCAAACTCGACGACGTGCGTATCTACAACCGAGCATTAAGCGCGAGTGAGATCCTTCAACTATACAGAATGGGAAAATAACCTCACCCCATCCTTCGTAAACTCAGGATTGCCCCTCTCCTAGATGCAGGAGAGGGGTGTTATCTACCTGCCCAACATCCGATGTTGGGCTAAATTGTTTACCTGTACTACTGGGATGCTGGTATTTCACAGGGTGAATGGGCGGGCCCCAGTAGTACAGCGAAGCTGATTACGGGGTAAACGTTGGGGTTTGAAAAATGTTAGAATAATATTGTGAATGATAAAGCAAACAATTATGCCTACATAGACGGAGCAAACTTACACAAAGGCATTAACAGTCTCGGTTGGCAGTTAGACTACGCCCGTTTTCGCGTATGGCTTACAGAAAAATATAAAGTAGAAAAGGCTTACCTTTTTATTGGGCTCATTCCATCATACAAAGACCTTTACAAATATCTTCAGGAATCAGGATTTATTCTGGTTTATAAAGAAGTTGTCTACGATGATTCTGGAAAACCGAAAGGTAATTGCGATGCCGATAAATGTTCAATACTGCTAAAGAGAACGGAAGTAAAAATTTCCTATTTGAACGAGCAAAGGTCTATATTAGAAGCACAAAAAGAAAAAGCCCCCGATGGAGACGAAACTCCATAAGGGTCTTTTCCGTGGTAAATCAATAATAGTATAGCAAACATGAAAATCTTGTCAACCCCTTCGTTATGGTTCAATAGCTTGGAAACACTAAGTATGTAAAATATGAGAATGGCATACACAAAAAATCCGTACCTGCCCAAAGTGCGTCGAGACACTGCGGACTTGGTACGCAGAGGCTGGGGTGTGAGGAAAGTGGCGAGATATGTAGGAGTGAGTCCAGGAACAGTATCAAAATGGGTCAGGAAAGCGGAGAAGTATGGGTACCACGATATACCAACGCTTTCATCCCGTCCCAAACACCACCCCAATCAACTCTCGGAAGAATTAGTTTGGAAGATATATCACAAGAGACTGACCATCAAACGTAGTGCGGAAGTGGTTCAACAAGAACTCCGAAATGAAGATATTCTGGTTTCTCTCTCGTCAGTTAAACGAACTCTCGATCGTATGGGGCTTTTGAAAAAGAGGTCACCGTGGAAAAGATACCACATTCCAATCATGCGTCCGGAGGTCAAAAAGCAAGGAGATTTGGTGCAAATTGACACCATACACCTCTTGAACCCAGAAGGTCATAGAGTGTATGTATTCACGATTCTTGATGTGTTTTCCCGTTGGGCATATGCTCGAGCATTCAAACATGCGAAAACCTGCACAGCTTTGAAATTCATCGACCAAGCTCAGAGACTGGCACCCTTCCTTTTTCGTACGATTCAAAGCGATCATGGTTCCGAGTTTTCCCAAAACTTCACTGACAAAGTTAAGTCCGTGCACAGACACTCCAGAGTACGAAGACCCAATGACAACGCCCACCTTGAGAGGTTTAATCGGACAGTTCAGGAAGAGTGTCTGGACCAAGTTCAGAAAGATGTGAGACATTTAAATTTGGCTCTCAAAAAGTATCTTCCGTATTACAATGAAAAACGCCTGCACTTCGGGTTGAAACTGCAGACGCCTTTACAAGCATTAAATCAAAAGTGTTTCCAAGGTATTGATTAGAAAACGCCCCTTACCACTTTTATTGGGGAAAAGTGGTAAGGGGTCAAGCGCAAAATGTGAATAATAACCACCCCATCCCCAACCCTTCCCCGAAGGGGAAGGGAGTCCGGAAACCCTCCCCTTTGGGTGAGAAGCGAACACTTGGAGCTTCGCAAGACTCATTGAGATTTTTTGCAAAAAAATCCAATGAGTGGACAGCTCCTGTAAGGAGGGCAGGGTGGGGTGTATTTGCAGAAGGTGCCCTTCTGCTTCTCCTTTTTTTCCTCCCCCTTACTTCTAACGCAACAGCACCCACCAACGGACTAGTTGCTCATTATGCCTTTGAAGAGCAGAGCGGCGCGACTGCGGGGGATTCGAGCCCCGACGCTACGGTCGGGGGAGCCGGCAATGGAAACAACGGGACGATAAATGGGGCGAGTTGGGTGGGTGGGAAAGTCGGTGGGGCGTTGGGGTTTGAATAAATATGATAAAATCATATTATGACCACCTCAGATTTTATTGAAAAACAAAAGAAGTTATATAAAACCCTCAAACCTTGTTTTTGTCCTGCTATACAAGAAACGGTTCACTTCAATTCAGACGGATTAAATCATTTGTTGTATGATAAGCATCGTCCGAGAAATATAAAAGAAAAGCATTATAGATCAGCTTTGATTGGTTATGTAACAGAAGTAATTACGAGAGCCACAAAAGCCACTCAACAAAATTATACAAATCCGATATGCCAGCTTTGGATATTGGATTGGGTCGAAGTGGAAGATGATAAGGGGCAGAAACAACATATAAAAGTTATTTTGAAAAAGAAAGGGAACGGAAACGTTCATTTTTGGAGTGTTATGCAAAAAAGAAGCAATAAAAATGGAAATAATAAAACGAAAAAACCCAAGCCATAGCTTGGATTATTTCGAGGTGCCTGCCTGCCAGCTTAAGAATTCATTAGCCGGGGAGGGGCTTTCACCCCAACAGGCACAGAACAAGTATATCAAATGGTATAATTATGTCAATGCACTATCCACAGAAAAATAACTCCTTAAATTCCTCTTACATTAAGAGGAAACTTATGGAATGTTTTCAACCATCTATAATTATCTTGTTCATAATACTTTATACCTTATACTTTATACCTCAAACCGTTAATGCGGCCGCTCCTACAAACGGTCTTGTTGGCTACTGGAACTTCGACGAAGGTACAGGAAATATTGTCAACGATACGAGCGGGAATAACAACAACGGGACGATTAATGGAGCGAGTTGGGTAGGCGGGAAGGTGGGTGGGGCGTTGGAGTTTGATGGGGTAGATGATTATGTTTCGTTTAGTAATACAATAGGATTAAATTTCAATACATATACCATCAGCTTTTGGATAAAACCAAACACTGGCTTTTCTGGTACTGTGTTTAGACTTTCAAATAGCACTTCCAATACCCAAAGCAGAAGCAAATATGAAATTCGTGTGACTTCTTCCGGAATTACCTTTATAACGGGCGACGGAGCCACGGTAGATTCTGATAGTTTTTTCGCATCAATTCCAGCTGATTCTTGGTCGCTTGTAACATGTTCTTTAGACGGAAGCAATTTAAAAACATGCAATCTCAACGGCTCTGTAATATCCTCGTCGGCAAATAATGTTGATATATCACTCAATAGTCCGATAGTTTCGTTTATTGGCACAAACAAAAATTCAGCTGGCAATAATTTTTACGAAGGTTTGCTTGATGAAATTAGAATATATAACACGGCACTTTCTGTTCAAGAGATTTTAGATATTTATAGCGAAGCAAAAGGAACTAGTGGAGGAACTACACCTCCGCCTGCTGGTGATACAGATTCTCCCTCTGCACCAACAATCCTTACAACTTCTTCCATATCTTCCTCTCAAATCAATCTCTCTTGGAACGCATCAATTGATAATGTGGGAGTTACAGGATATAGGATTTACAGAAACAGCGTTCAAATTGCTACAAGCGATACAAATAGTTATTCAGACACGAGTCTTACGGCTTCAACTCAATACAGCTATACTATTAGAGCTTACGATGCGGCTGGTAATTTATCCACCCCCTCGGCACAACTTACAATATCAACACTAACAGAATCAACCCCACCCACTGGTAGCTCTGGAACTTGTACGTCAGTTTCCCAATACGGGATTGAGTGGATATTCGATAAAGCCTATACATGCGGGCAATTCGCAAACGGGGATTACTGGGTGTTGGGACCAGTTGTGATTACGAGAATTACTCCTGATTTTGATGGGAACAATAATGGGTGGGAAGTGAATCCTGTTGTAAGTGGCGGTCAAGGATTTCAGTCAACTTGTGATGGGGGGAGTTTTAATTCTTCTCTTGTTCCAAATCTTCCTTATACCGCCCAAGGAGGTCGATCTATCGTAAAAACAATAGGATTGCCAGGTAGTGGCACTCCCTGTTTAAGAACGGCTTCAGTACTGACAATAGTGGGGAGCATTCCTCCTGGAAATGGAACTTATGTTTTTCGTCCTCCATATATAGGAACTCAAAAGCCGTATTATTATTTGTCCCAACTTAAAACTTCACTTCTGCCCTCGTTTACTCCAGTAGCTAACATGCCGACTCTCCAGTGGGTGACCGACAGATTTAAAAGAGTTCAACTGGATCACAAAACAGGAAGCTTGGGGCGTGCAATTCATCCGCTTGAAAATATGCCGGACTATGGGGCAGATATAGGAAGAGATAATGGCGATGGAGTTTTGAGACTCATGATGAACGACTCAATCCAAAGCAAAATGCCTGCTTTGATAGCGTATGTCCAATTTGGCATTGACCAATACTATTCGATTTTACTAGGTCAGACATGGGCTGGAGGAGGAGGCCATCGCCCAGGTCATAGAATTCCTGCTGCTTTTGCGTCAATTATGCTTGCCGATAGTGCCATGAGAAATAATCTTAACAGTTACTCATTTTTCCATGAAGATATACTCATTGTTCAGAAGAGTTTTCAAAATGTGTGGCTATATGGGAATGATGTTGTTAACGAGTTGCAATATTGGCAGACTGTGGCAACAGATTCGGGTTATCGCTCAAGGATAGATCCTTATGGTTTTATAGATGGCGGTACATATCCCGGCGGGCCGTATCAAGATTGCTGCAATTCCCAGCCATGGAAAGGAGAAATACTTGCGACATATCTTATGCCTTTATTACAAACTGCTTGGAATAATGCTGAATGGCAACAGCTGGCAAGCTATACAGATCGCTGGGTAAATTCTGGTGTTTGGGCTCAGCCAGATCCTTGCTCTCCTTATGACGGAAATTTTGCTAATTACGGTATCACTTTTGGTCCAGATTCAAATCGTCCAGGGATGTGTATTTTGGATTCCGATCTTGCTTACTATAGCAGCCCAACTGATTTTGCATGTAAAATCGGACAGAGTTGCGGTAGGTTCCCAAATCTACATGGTGGTAAAATAGACGGTGGTAGCAGAGCAAGTCTGTACCAAAGAAGTATGTGGAATACATATCGCCCAACTTATTTTGGCACTTCTTCCATAGCAGGAGACCTCAATCTTGACCATATTGTCAATTCTTTGGATTTTTCATTACTCAACTCAAAGTGGTACCAAAGCTACTCGGCCTACGACCTTTTTGCCGACGGCATTATCAATTCCTTGGACTATGTAATAATGTCCATTAATTGGTTAAAAACATGGTAAAAAATTCAGGACAATTTTTAGTATTTTTCATCTCAATTTTTTTGCTGCTGAACTTTTTAGCAACCGAAAAAGTTGATGCTGCTGTTTTGAGTCGCGCTCCCAACAACCTGGGTCTCGTTGGTTATTGGCCGATGAATGAAGGTGTGGGCACCAAAGCTGGAGATTCTTCCGGTCAAGGCAACACCGGCTCCATCACCGGCGCAACATGGACTTCCGGCAAACACGGCAAGGCGTTGAGTTTTGATGGAAATGATTATATTAATGTAAGCAACTCTTCCTCATTAAATTCTTCTCTAATTACTGTTGCGGTTTGGGTTAATCCGACATCTTTTGCAAATTATAAAACCATTGCTATTAAAACAACATCAAGTAGTTGGAATGATGGATGGGGTTTATTCCACTATACAGGAGCTAACGATATTAGGTTTTTTATAAATGGTTATAATGCTAATTATGTTAGCGCCAATATCCCTATAGGTTCTTGGTCTCATATTACTGGAACATTTGATGGTTCTCTTATCTCTATTTATACCAATGGCACATTAACTGCTACAAGCACTTATAGTGGTTCTATAAATACCTCCAGTAATATTCTACAGATTGGTTCCGGTGATATAGTTGGAGGAGGTTTTTGGAATGGGAAAATTGATGATGTGCGCATCTACAACCGCGCGCTTACTGCCAGCGAAGTGGCGAAGCTTTATAAGGCGGGGGCGGCGAAGGTGGCGGCCTCCAGCGCGGATTTGGATAATGGGGGGACTTTGGACAATGGCTTAGTCGGCCTTTGGACCATGGACGGCAAAGACACTGTCTGG
>Ga0208375_1004394_pt1 | contig 11145 bp, 11 predicted proteins | sample RifOxyD1_FD_184038 | JGI IMG/M metagenome (GOLD analysis project Ga0208375, IMG submission 184038) | Soil microbial communities from Rifle, Colorado - Rifle Oxygen_injection D1 (SPAdes) | ecosystem: Environmental > Terrestrial > Deep subsurface > Rock core/Sediment | place: Rifle, Colorado... | reverse complement strand
TCTCGCAATGTCTTTAAGATTTGTTCCGTACCTGAATTTTCCTAATCTTAGACGAGGAATGTGCTCTATAGTGACTGCGCCCGGCAGAATGAATGCGAGATATCCGAATGATAAGAATGCTAAAAAGACTGAAAATAACAATGCATTGAGCCAGTATGAATACGTCGCCTTATAACCTAATTTTATCGCCACAAGTTTCTGCAGCGACACGTGAAGATACATACATAATAAAACCACTATAGCTGCAAACAACATGTTAACTAGACCAATAGGAATGTCAACTGACTCGCCAGATCCCCACTTTCTAAAAGATAGTGCAAACCCAAATGCAAGTGAAGTCCAAAATAATTGAGATAACTCTGTTCTAGAAAAAGAAAAGTTCTCCCTTACTGAATGCCAATAACCATACATGATTATTTTTGGTTTTCAGGAGTATTTAAAGTTTGTCATACACCAAGAACTCTTATCAATGCATCTAATATATTTCTTGATTTCATACTCGTAGGATCTTTTGTAAGGCTGAATGCGTTTGATTGCAATTTATACTTCTTTACAAGAATTGCGTTCTGAAACATTCTCCCAAGCGTCTGTATTCTTCTGTTTGAGAGTAAATTGCTAAACGAAAACAATACAGCGATATTATTGCTTTTTGCAAGTTTTGCATGAACTTGATTAAGAGCAGTCCTCTTAAAGTGAAAAGAATCTTTTCTATCAAACAATTCTGCATTAATTATATAATCTATTTTTGATTCAAAGAATTTCCTTTCTGCATTTGCAAATATAAAATCAAAGTTTTTTCTAGATTTAGAAATTTGATTAACGGATTTCACAAGAAGCGCCTTCTTTACGCCAATTCTCTTTGATGCGTAAGAATATCTGCTGTCCTCAACAAGAAAACATATCTGAGAATATCCTGACGATAAGGCCATATCTATAAAATCCTCCTCATTTCCATTAGGAATAACAACATCAAACATAATAATAGGATATACGCTAATTTTAAAAATGTTTGCCCTGCACCTTTTTAGAAAAAGCTGCGCAAAGAAACGCTGTTTCTTGCGCACAAGAACAGCAGTTCTTTGTGCACTAAAAATAACGGTTGCCTTCGGCAACATAAAAACTTTTATATACAGCTTAACATATCTCAAATCATGGAAGAAAGAGTTCAGAAGATAATAGCAAATGCAGGATATTGTTCTAGAAGACATGCTGAAGAATTAATATCAAAAGGCAAGGTGCTAGTTAATGGGAAAAAAATAAAATTAGGCGACAAAGCAGATTTAGAAAAGGATGAGATTGTCGTTAATGATTTTCATATAGAAAAAACAAAGCCAATATATATCATGCTCAACAAGCCAAAACATTATGAAGTGAGCATGGCTCCAGGAATACGGTCAGTTCTCCAACTTATTGACATATCAGAAAGAGTGATACCTGTAGGCAGATTAGATAAGAATACAACAGGATTGCTGCTTTTGACTAATGATGGAGATTTCGCAAATAAGATAACGCATCCTCGATATGAAAAAGAAAAGACGTACTATGTCAAACTCGACAAAAGAATAGAAGAGCATGACATAAAAAAGTTTGAGCAGGGAATCAATCTTCAAGATGGATGGATAAAAGCTAAAATAAAAGTATTCCAGAAAGACCAGATTGAAGTGACCATACATGAAGGGAAAAAACACATTCTTAAAAGATTGTTCTTCAAGCAAGGATACTTCATTAAGGAATTGTCGCGCGTGAAAATAGGTAATCTGCGAATGGATGTAAAAGTAGGCAAGTGGCGATACCTAAAACAAAAAGAAGTAGATGAATTGATGAGATGAGATATATTAAGAATAAAAAATAATATTAAAATAAAAAATTATAATTCTTCAACTTCTTTTATTTCTTCTATTGCTTCCTTCAATGCTGTCTTTTCAGGATCCCATGTCAATTTACTTTGAACGGAGTCTAGCATCGCCCATAGATAATTATCGTGTTTCTTTCCTTCAGCGTAATTCTTTACAGGAATATTCATTGATGCATTCACTAGATAGAATTGGAATACATGAGTATCTTGTTCGTCCTGAAATGCTCGTGTAGAATTGAGTTCTTTTATCACTTTGAATTTTGATATTCCTACTTGATCTTTTATCAATCGCTCTACTGCTGCTTCCTCGCCCTCTCCATCTTCAAGAAGCGTCTTTGGGAATTCCCATCCATGCCACCCTTCAACTCTTCTAAGTATTAAGAAGAATAACTCTCCATTATTATCATATGTTATGATCTGAACACCATGTCTTTCCATTACAATCACCAATAAACCGAAGAATATAAAGATTTTAAATAGTTTATGGTTAAATAGATTTTGACATCTTGTTATTGACTTGATGCCAAAATTCTGGAGTGACTTTTTGTCTTCTGACAAGTTCCGCCGTAATCCTGTCAAGACCTGCTCTCTTATGTTTTATTTCCATTAATTTTTCGTTTGTAAAATAATTCTTGAAAAATATGGGTATTGTCTCCAACACAAATATTCTGAGATATTCATCGACTTGCTCTTTTGAGAGTGTTCCGACAAGAACATGTATCCCTTTTTGTTCTTCAGGAGAATGCGCCGCATACATGGCACAATCATAGATGAATTCTGATAGGTTGTTTTTTGGAATATGGTCTTTTTCTATTTTCAACAAGTTTGCTATGCCCTTAGAATTTCCGTATACTCTATGATTGGTGTTATATTCTTCGATGGTTTTGCTTGCGTCATCATATTTTTGCATGAGTCATCCAATTTGATTCTATATATTATAAATTTTTCTTTCTTGCCGTAAACTATTTTAACTTGACGCGCTTTTGATAGAGTTATGACTAAGCCTGCAATCATTATTGACTTGAATGGCGCATTGATAAGACAAAGACCGTTTGAGACTGCGCACAAGGAATGGTTCAGGGTGATGGCAGAATTGATAAGAGACCATACAATTCTTGAATTGTCTTTCAAAGAAGATTATTTTTCTGATGTTCAAGAGATTATGAAAAAATATTTAGGAGATATTGACGTGCATACAAGAAATGCGTTTGCACGGAACATTTATTCAATGATGGTTGTTGAATCGATAAAGAAATGGGATTTGGTCGATGATTTTGCCGAATATTTAAGAAGTATCAAGAAAAAATTTGTTATAGTTCTAATAACATCGGCTCCGACTGCTGCGATAAATGGGATTCTTGAAAAGATAAACTGTAAAGACTTGTTTGACGTGGTTTCTGCAAGTCCAATGGAAGAAGTGCCAAGCAAGAAAGAATTAATCGAATTATTCATAAAAAAGCATGGCAAACCTTTATTCTACATCGGTCAAGGAGATAAAGATATCCTTACATGCAAAGAATTAGGCATAAAGACAATAGTTGTTGATTGGGTAAATCCGCCAACAAATAAAGGCAACTTTGAGGCAAAAGACATTTCTGAACTAGGAAAAATTGTTGATAGGTTTGTGATTGGATAAAAGATGAATTAAGTGAATCCTATTCTATTCACTCTCGAATAGGTTCCATGTGTCATCAAGGGGTTATTTTGTATACTGATGTGCCAAATATAGCCTTTTCTGTGCGTGAAATGGCAAAATTAAGCACTCCATAGGAAGCAGAGGTTCGCCATCTAATAATGACAGCACACCCTTAGTTCTCATGGAGAGAATCTAGAATAAACTGTGCGTACATTGGCCAACCAACCATAGCATTTATAAATAACCAAAGATTCCCTTTATAAAGACGTATTTAAAAATACAATAATATATTTCAATAACCAAATAGGTTAGGGGGAAGTAAAAATGGCAAAAAAACAAACAAAAAAAACCGCAGTCACACCAGGCAAACAAGATCTGCAAATAGTAAATATTGTAGTTAGTTCCTCACTTGAACACACCATACCATTAGAAAAAATGGCAGCAACATTAAGTAACACAGAATATAACCCAGAACAATTCCCTGGATTAGTGATTAGAATTAAGGAACCAAAAACATCAGCATTAATATTCAGCTCAGGAAAAATAGTATGTACTGGCGCAAGAAGCTTGCAAAAAGTAGAAGAGTCAATTCAAAAAATAATTGAAAGCTTACAAAAGATTGGAATAAAAATAACAATCAAACCAAAGATAACTGTTCAGAATATGGTTGCATCTGGAAGCATAGGTATGGATTTAAATTTAAATAACTTAGCAATGAAGCTTCCAAACACAGAATATGAGCCTGAACAATTCCCGGGATTAGTATACAAGCTAATAGAAGCAAAGGCAACATTCTTATTATTCAGTAACGGAAAAGTAGTATGCACAGGAACAAAATCAGAAGAAGAAGCGCGTGCAGCATTGGATAAACTTGTGTCAATCCTTAAAAAGCTACAATAAATTCGTTAATTTTTTTCATTTTTTAATATTTTAATAGTACAATGTTAATATATAGTTGGGAGGAAGGAAAAGGAAAAAGTTGCCTATGGCCCTTTTCGATTCACAGAAGTGTGTGAAACTTTTCCTAAAAATGTTATGGATGTTACAGAACAAATAGACAAGTTTCATGAATTCTTCGACTTGATGTATAAAAAACAATTACACCAAGCAATGTCTAAGGGAGATAAGTCCATATCTGTAAATTTTAGTGAATTAAGCAAATTTAGTCTAGATCTTGCGCAAGCATTAATTGAAGATCCTGAAGATACCATAAGAGCTGCAGAGATAAGTATAGAACAATTTGGTTTCAATACAAAAAATTTTAAGGTAAGAATAAAAAATCTCCCAAAAACACAGCAAGAAACTATAAGAAATATCCGTGCGTCTCATTTGAATAAATTTCTACAAGTAACAGGAATAATAAGACAGAAATCAGACGTTAGACCTCAAGTGACATCGGCACGATTTGAATGTCCTAGTTGCGGAAATACATTAACTGTTTTACAATTCGACACTAAATTTAGAGAGCCGACTAAATGCGGTTGTGGAAGAAAAGGAAAATTTAAATTAATAAGCAAAGAGATGATTGATGCTCAAAAGATAGTTCTTGAAGAGGCGCCTGAAGAATTAGAAGGAAGTGAGCAACCAAAAAGATTGGATATATTCTTAAAATCAGATTTGGTCAGTCCGATGTCTGAAAAAAAAACAAATCCTGGTTCCAAAAATATAATCACAGGAGTTCTTAGAGAAGTTCCTATACTTGCAAGAGATGGCGGCAAACTAACAAGGTTCGATCTTATGCTCGAGGCGAATCATGTAGAACCTGTCGCCGAAGATTTCACAGAATTATTAATAACTGATGAAGAAGTGAAAGAAATAAAAGAATTATCAGAAGATCCGAAGCTTGCAAAAAGGCTCGTTAACTCTGTTGCGCCATCCATTTATGGACACGAAAAAGTCAAAGAAGCGTTAATATTACAATTATTTGGTGGAGTTAGAAAAAAGAAAGATGATGGGTCAGTAACAAGAGGAGATATACACGTATTATTAATTGGAGACCCTGGTTCTGGAAAAAGTCAGATGCTTAAGAGAGTATCGATAGTTGCACCTAAATCAAGATATGTTTCTGGAAAAGGAGCAAGTGCAGCAGGCCTTACTGCAACAGTCGTTAAAGACGAATTCTTGAGAGGATATGCGCTAGAAGCAGGAGCGCTCGTACTTACAAACAAAGGAATATGCTGCATAGATGAGTTAGATAAAATGACTAAAGAAGATACATCAGCGATGCACGAGGCACTTGAACAGCAGACTATCTCTATAAATAAGGCAAATATTTCGGCAACCCTACGTGCAGAAACAACAGTACTTGCTGCAGCAAACCCTAAATTCGGTAGGTTCGATCCATACGAATTAATTCCTAAACAAATAGACCTTCCATCGACATTAATTAATAGGTTCGATTTAATATTCCCTATAAGAGACATTCCAAATAAGGCAAAAGATGAGCGAACAGCAGACTTCATATTAAAACTTCATAAAGAATCATCAGGAGGAGAGATAGATATCCCTACTCAAATATTAAAAAAATATATTGCGTTTGCAAAACAAAACGTCAACCCTCAAATGACAGATGGCGCTCTTGAAGAAATAAAAGAGTATTATGTAAAGATGCGATCCACTGGAGAGGGAGATGAAGGATTCAAATCTATCCCAATATCTGCAAGACAATTAGAAGCATTAATAAGATTAAGTGAGGCGTCGGCCAGATCAAGATTGTCAGACAAAGTTACTAAGGCAGACGCTAAAAGAGCAATAGAATTAGTACACTTCTGCCTTTCACAAATAGGGGTGGATCCGGAGACAGGAAAATTAGACATTGATAGGATAACAACAGGAATAACAGCAAGTCAAAGAGGAACAATATCAGTAATCAAAGAGATTATTCATGATTTAGAAGGACAAATAGGTAAACAAATACCGATAGACGATATAGTGATGAAAGCAAAAGATAAGGGTCTTGACCAGGAAAAGACTGAAGAGATTCTTGATAGATTAAAGAAAGCAGGAGACATCTTTGCTCCAAGACCAAATTTCATAAGCAGATTATAAAATAACAATCAAAAACTATAAATCAATAAAATGGCAGACGAACAAAAATCAGACTTCAAAAGACAAACTGCATTCAAATGCAACATAGATACGTTGAATAAAGGTGTTTTTGTTAAAAGACCAGGATGGGAGTCTAGTTATCTTATGACAGATTATGGTGATTTCTCAAGAGTTAATATAATCGCAGTCATTGTAAGTAAAGATGAGAATTCGATAACACTAGATGATGGTACAGGCCAGATTGTTGCAAGAGTATTTGACAAACTAGAACTAATATCAAACACGACAATTGGAGAGCCGATTTTGATGATTGCAAGACCAAGAGAATACAATAATCAAATATATCTTACTATTGACTTAATTAAAAAAATAAATGACAAGGGATGGATTGCATACAGAAAGAAAGAATTGACTTTAATTAAAAAAATCCGCGACACTGTGCATCAAGAGGTTAAAAAAGAGGCAGAGATTGTAGAAAGTCCAAGCACGATGAGTTCTAAAGAACGAATAATCTCCTTAATAAAAGAATTAGATAACGGAGAAGGCGCAGACATAGATGAAATAATAAGATTTGCTAAAATTAAAAATGCAGAAGAATTGATACAAGACTTTATATTACGTGGAGAAATCTTCGAATTAAGACCAGGAAAAATAAAATTGATGTGAGGAGATTAGAATTTACAGATACAAAAACGACAATTTTGAGATAATAGACAAGACACACCCAATAGATAAAGAGCTCATAAGAACGGCAAATAACGCATATTCCATCAACAAAAAATTCTTCAAGACAGAATGTTTTAAATTCACAATAATAATTACTCACACAGAAGAAGAATTCAAAAAGCTCGCAGGAAAATTTTATGGACTGTGGGTAAAGGGAGTTGCCAAAAAAAGTAAAAGAATAATAATACGTGACATAAAATCACATAAAGAAAATTACAAAAAATACGGCGGCACACCCACAACATTGATGCTCTTAACACATGAGTTCAATCATTTTTTTGGTGCAAAACTAAAATTATATAAGGGGCCATATTGGTTTACAGAAGGACTTGCGATGAATGTCGCAAAGCAGATTCCTGGAAAAACATTCCATAAACCATTCCCTGAATCAAAAAAAGAATCTAAAAAATATCTGTTCTACAGACTAAATATGAAAAAATTGTCTGATAAGATGTATATACCACAATATTATGGAGCAAAAATAATTATAGATAAATTGGGGAAAAAAAAGCTATTTCAACTAATAAAAAGTTATAAGATCGGAATGACCAGAGAATATTATGAAACAAGATTCTATAAAATATATGGGATTAAATATACTCAGTTCATAGACGAAGCGGCAAAATATTCTGTCAGGAAATAATTTTTTTCATTACCCAAAGAACATCGGCGTCACATAAACTTCTAATATTGCTGCAATGAATGTTATTACTAATGCAAGCATCATTAAATCTGCCGCGTCGAGTATTACGTGCTCAAATTTTCTAGTCGCGACATCATGATTGATTATTGCAATACTTATTATTCCGCCTGCTAATGCGCCGACAAAATATGCGAGTATTTCTGGAAATCCATGAATTATATATTTGAATAATCCTACTGACACAACAGAAAAATACGTTCCTATTCCGGCCCCGCCCGCTTGCGCAGCAATTGACGCAATATTACTCCTGATAAAATTCCCGATAGCCGTACCAATAACGGACGCATTCCATAAAAGAATAAATATCGCGCCCGCACCATATAAAAAGCTAAAAAGTACACAAAATAAAAGAACCTTTACGTTATTGAAAAATATTTTTGAAAACACACTAAATGAGGTTGCGCCTCCAGTGATTACGTTTCCAGTAGCTTCCGTTGTCCGACCATTTATAGATATTATTGTAGATGTCTGACTCTCAAAAAGTATGGATACTGTCTCTGATGGAAGAACAACATACCAGAAAACGAATGCAAGAGTCGCGCCTAGAAATAAATACATAAATGCAGACAATGCCTTCCAATGCTCTTTTAATAAAATAACTTCAGATGTGTCTGTAATATCCTTTTCCTCTTCCATTTTTATTAACTTATACATTAACGGAACCGATGCTATTGTCGCCAGAAAAACCATAAAAAGACTCGAATATTGTTTAAAGATCATGTAAGCTAAAAACATCGCAAGACTAGTATACATGAAACCTAAAAACATCAATAATACGGGCCTATTTTCTGCCTTATCTGGACTAATTAATGCTTCCAAAACCATATAGTTAACAGCATAAAGTATATTTATAAAGTTATTCATGAATCGTGTTCTTTAAAAAAATAATTTTTATGAAAAGATTTATAAGTCACTAAAAATTCTCAAAATTAATGGATTACGCTGAAATGCTTGAACGTGGAAAGAAGAGTCTCCCAGAGATATCTTCAAGTTCAGAAAGATTTGTAGTTCCAAAAGTTACCGGACACCTAGAAGGTAATAAAACAGTGATAAGTAATTATTTTCAGATAGCTTCGATTTTAGGAAGAACTCCAGAACACCTACTTAAGTTTATATCAAGAGAGACTGCCGCTAAAGGAGAGATAAAAAAACAGTTGCTTGTTTTTAACACTAAAATTCCTAGTTCTAAAATTAATGAAAAAATAGAACAATACGTAGACAGATTTGTCATATGCAAAGAATGCGGCAAACCAGATACAAAATTATCAAAAGAAGGAATAGTCACATTCATGCGCTGTCAAGCATGTGGCGCAAAATCTGCAGTTAATTCTAAGATATAGATTTTTGAATATAAAAAGAATTTTATTATCCAAACCACTTACCTAATCCTGTTTGACTTTCTGCATCTTTACCAAAATAATTTTCTATACGTTGTTTTGTTAAATTAATCGTTTGCGTGAGATATGCTGGTATGTGAAATTTTTCTCCTAAACTTATTGTCGGCTCAAGATATTTTATTATTGACCCTTCAGAAATCGTGAATATTATTTTTCCATTACATTTAGTGCATCTTCCAATTAATGGAGGTCTTCGATATTTTTCGTTACAACTACTGCACCTAAATTGTTGCGTAGAGAATTTCCTTAAATTTCCTTTTATATCTCTTATGAAATGTTTTTCAATGACTAATCTTGCAACATCTCCTGAATCCACTGCGCGGATCTTCATTGCCAAATCCATTTGTCCAAACAACTTCTCTTCCATAGATGGCAGCAACTTATAATCTGAACATAATATTCCTGCGTTAAAATCGTCCGTATCATGTGTAAATCCCATCCCCTCATACTGTAGTGGAGTTCCGATATGTTTTCCCATTTGATTTATTTTTATAGTATATGCTGGTTTGAATTCCATTGCAGCCTCATAAAATTCTAAAGGATATCTCCAACCTATATCTAAATCAAATACCATATCATCTACTTCTGCAGGATTTAATATGTACGTAAGAACAAGCGGGGCGTCCATTGTCGCGCCCCTCCTGTTTGATAAATATTCTTTTGAAAAATTAAGCAGTCCGTCAAGAAGAAGCAATATGCACGACTCGTCTCCATCTGCGTCTCTTCTCATTGCAGCGTGAAACATCGGATGCGCAAGATATGCCTGTGTTTTTGAAAATCCAATTATCCTTCCCAATATTCCTGCAGACGTATGTGGCGCTAAACCGATAACTACTTGACCTACCAAGTCGTCTTTAGAATTTAATTTATAATACGGTTTTTGACTATATAATTTTTCTAACAATTCATCAATGAAATTTGCAGTTCTAAATAATACCTCGTCAGCCGGCTCATCAGGACTGTCTGGACTGCAAGGCAGAACGATGTCTTGAGGTTTGAGTTCGAGTACTTGATCCTCTTTTTCTAATGGGCGACCTTTTGTATCATGTGTATACCCTAATTTTTTTAATTTTTCAACACTTACACGTATTTCTTTAGGCTTAAAGTGTGTTAATGGGACTTCAGAAATATCATATCTTGTCGTCCCATCTTTAAACACTGAAATACTGTGCTTAGCACGAAGTATTCCTTTTATGAGGTGTTCTGGAATGTGGTTCTCGTTTGCCGTCCCTTTTATTCCTTTAATCATGTCAGGATAAATTTTTGTGCCAAGTTTCTTTAACATGAATGGAAATATCTCATTTATATTCAATTCATAATTTGCAAATGGAAATTTAGGATGAGAATCCGTAACACATTCAGTGTTTTTACATTCTCTACAATACGTTTTCTTTTCTGTAGGCTTATCGCATATTTCGCAGACCGAAAATGGTGTTTTTCTTTTACATTTTGAACAATAAAATATTGGAAAACTAGATGTTATTTTTCCCGCATCCATGGCAGATTGCAAACTTCGCATTTTTCCGCCCTCTTCGCCTATTGGAAATATCATGTTTGGCTGTCCGGCAAGTTTTCTCATTTTTGCTTTTTCAGGACGACCCATTCTTGAGCCGATAAATATTCCTGCCTTGTCACGTATAGGGAATGGCGCTATTCTGTTGATTATTTTAAGTATTAACTCGTCCTCTTTTCCTGCATCTGGTTGCGTTTCAAAAACTATCTTATTAATTGATTCGATATCTTCCTGTAACATTACTTCATGAATATTTAGTGTTGCAAG
>Ga0208375_1004393_pt1 | contig 11145 bp, 16 predicted proteins | sample RifOxyD1_FD_184038 | JGI IMG/M metagenome (GOLD analysis project Ga0208375, IMG submission 184038) | Soil microbial communities from Rifle, Colorado - Rifle Oxygen_injection D1 (SPAdes) | ecosystem: Environmental > Terrestrial > Deep subsurface > Rock core/Sediment | place: Rifle, Colorado... | reverse complement strand
TCTCTAGAATTTCTATTAGACTAATCTTTATTTTATCTCTCATATTCCCTATATTCATATCTGTTATTCTAACATTTTAATATACACTTTTCGAATTGACTTTATTTATATAAGTGATAGATTATAGGTAGTAAGAGTTCTTTTGGGGGCATGCCAGAAATAGTCAGCTGCGTACATCCTGTAGGTGTACGCAATTCCTCCGGCGTCTGTGCATGCCTCCCCCCTCCTCTGGCGATTAGCGCTGGGGGAGGTTTTTTATTTTCTATTTATTTTCTCAAAATCCTATCAATTCTTTCTGCTATCTTCTTCATATCCTTCTCTTTCTTTCCTCTTGTAGTTTCCCCCGCTGTTCCAAGACGTATACCAGATGGATCTGCAGGAGGTCTAGTATCAAATGGTATTGCATTCTTATTTACTATTATCCCTTCTTTCTCTAGTCTATCACCAGCATCCTTCCCTGATATTCCCTTACCATTCATCCATGTATCTATGAGTATGAGATGACTATCTGTTCCGCCAGATATTATTCTCCAACCTTTTTTTCCCATTTCTTCTGCTAGAACTTTTGCATTCTTTTTTATTTGATTTGCATATTTTCTGAAAGCAGGAGTATTTGCCTCCTTTAGCGCTATAGCTGTAGCAGCAATCTGATTAATATGTGGTCCTCCCTGAAGTCCAGGGAAAACTGCTCTATCTATAAGTATTCCTAGAGTCTCTTCTTTGCCATTTTTATTTATAATTTTCTTTTCATTTTTTGAAAATATAATAGCACTGCGCGGACCACGGAGAGTCTTATGCACTGTAGTTGTAATAATATCTGCATATTCAAATGGTGATGGATAGACCTTGCCAGCTACAAGCCCAGCGAAATGTGACATATCTATCATAAGGAATGCCCCACAAGCATCTGCTATTTCACGGAGCTTTTTGAAATCAATCTGTCTAGGATAGGCAGTGTATCCACCTACTATTATTATTGGCTTTTCATTTATTGCTATCTTTTTCAATTCATCATAATTAAGCACTTCAGTATTCTTATCTACTCCATAGGGTATCTGTGTCCAGAATTTACCAGTAGCAGAGACTTTATGACCATGAGTAAGATGTCCTCCATGATCTAGTGACATTCCCATTATCTTTCCTCCCTGTGGCACTAGAGCCACATACACTGCGAGATTTGCAGGAGAACCAGAGAGTGGCTGAACATTCACATGCCATTTATCGGGAGATAGATTGAAAAGTTTCAAAGCTCTATCTTTACAGAGATCTTCTATTTTATCTACTATTTTATTGCCACCATAATACCTAGCATGACTCTTCCCTTCTGCATATTTATTTGTAAGCTCAGAACCGAGGGCTTCCAATACATCCTTTGAAACATAGTTCTCTGAGGCAATAAGGTTTATAACACTCTTTTGGCGCTTCTTCTCTGCTTCTATTAATTTCTTTATTTGTGGGTCTTTCATGGGGGTTATAGATTAGCTTTTGATCAATTCACTTATTGCTGATAATACATCTTTTTTGACAAAATTGATAGATTGACTTGCATCTATAATACAGTACTTATTTTTATTGATTTTCGAGAAGAACTTCATATAACCTTTTCTAACAGCTTTATGATATCCAAGCTCTCTATCATCGAAATGATCGTTTCTATCTTTTCTACCTTTAGTACGGAGTAATCCTATAGCAGGATCAAGATCAAGAAATATATATAAATCTGGTTCATATTTATCAAGTGAATGGGAACGTATGGTCCAGAAGAGTTTGTCTAATTTAACAATACCTCCTGCATAGATTTGATAAGCATAAGTGCAAGAATCGAAGCGATCAGAAATAACAATCTTCCCAGATTGAACAGCAGGAATAATAGTCTTTGCAAGATGTTCTACTCTTGAAGCCCAGAATAGATAAAACATTGTTTCAGGAAAAGCATCCTTTGCATAAGGATTGGTTTTAATCAATTCTCTAATATCTTCAGCATATAGTGATCCCCCTGGTTCTCTAGTGAAAACAGATTTTGATAAACTCTTCTTTATTTCTGATAAAATTGTTGATTTCCCTGATCCTTCACCTCCACATAGAACAATGAATTTTCCTTTTTTCTTTTTCATGATTTAATCTTATTTTTTGAATAATTGATCCGCATTATCTACAAGGTAAATATGATTGATACCTGCCTCTATCATAGAATCCCAACAAGGCTTACAACACCACCAATGCCCATAGAGATATAGGTCTGCATCTTGTATTGATTCTCTTCTAGATAAGGCATCTCTGACAGCTCTAGATTCTGCATGATGTTTACTAGATGCACATCCAGGACATAACCAATACTTCTCTCCTGATCTTATATTCAATATTTTACGAATACAGATATTATTCTTATGTAAATCCATTAGAGTTTTATTCTTTAAAGCACTTTGATTTGCTCCTCTACCGATTATTTCATTATTCATAACAATAACTGCTCCAGTGGGATGATTAATATCTGTAGATAGACTATTCCTAATATCCATAGCTTTTTTCATGAAAATATTGTCTATAGAAACATATTCTATAGACCGCCCCTCTGGTAAATATGGATATTTATCATTCATTGGAATATTATACCGATATTATATATAATTAACATGCTATGACCAAATTTGATGAAATATACAGAGATATAGTAAAGAGAATAATGTCAGAAGGAATAGTAGAATGGAGTGAAAGGACTGGCTATGAGACTAGAGCTATACCTGGGCTTCATTTCTCTATTGATGTGGAAAAGGATGGATTCCCCCTTCTTACATTGAGAAAAATACCAATAAAGATGTTTGTAGCAGAACAAATATGGTTTATCTCTGGTGCGAGGAAGCCAGAGATCTTCCTCAGGGATTATACGAAGATATGGGATCTATTTACGAATCCTGGTGATGTAGTGACAGTAGCATATGGATATCGCTGGAGGAAACATTTCGGTAGAGATCAACTTGCATTATTAATTGATTTATTGAAAAAAGAGCCAAGCTCAAGACAAGGTGTAGTAGTGACATGGGACCCTTCTCAGGATGGACTATCATCAGTAAAGAAGAAAAATATACCATGCTTATATACATTCACAGTGAATATTATCGGAGGACGTCTGCATCTACATAATATTATAAGATCAAATGACGTTATGCTTGGTGTTCCGGGTGATGTAGCAGGATTCGTATTCCTTATGTCAATACTCGCACAGAAGCTAGGGGTAAAACCAGGAATATATTCTCATTCTATTTCTAATGCACATATATATAGTAATCATTATGATGGTGCAAAGGAAATAATAAAAAGATCTAATAATCATAAGAAAATTATTTTAGAATTACCAGAGAAAGCCTTCGAGAAAGCAGAGAAAATGGATAAGAAGTTTACAGATAAAGTAATAGAGAATCTTACGAAACAGTACAATCCCATGGAAGCAATAGGTGGATTAAAAATAGCATTATAATAATAAAATCATGTCAGTAATAACAAAAAATAGAATAATCGATAGAATAAAAAAAGGTGAAATAGTATTCAAGCCTGAATTAGATATTTTCCAATTACAAGAGCATTCAGTAGATCTACGTCTTGGCTTCACTTTCATGATACCTAAAATGTGGCACCTCACACCTAGAGGTAGAGAATCTCTAGATATTACGCATTTTGATAAAGAAAATAAAGAACTTTTCGAAATTATAGAATTAGAACAAGGTCAATATTTCGACCTTCTACCACAAGAACATATAATAGTCTCAACTTTTGAATCTATAAAGGTACCAAATGATCTTATGGCAGTACTATATCCTAGATCATCTACCAATAGGAAAGGTCTTTCCCTAGACTTGACTGGAATAATAGATTCTGGCTACGAGGGTCAGCTCGTATTACCAATAAGAAATAATACGAAATCTCAGACAGTCAGACTGTATCCAGGAGAAAGATTGTGTCAGATAGTATTCGAAGAATTATCAGATAATATCCCCTCTCCAAGAAAGAGTAAATATCATAAAAAAGATATAATAGAAGGTATAAAGAGAGAGAAAGGAGATGAGACAAGACTGATCGTCAAAGGAAATATAAAAGGTCTAAAAGAAAAATATAAAATAATAAAGCAATGAAAACCTTCATTATCGCAGCACTTAGTGCAGATGGCTATATAGCCAAGGATAGTCAGCATTCACCCTTCAATTGGACAAGCAGGGCGGATAAGAGACGCTTCATAGAGCTTACGAAGCGTGCAGGAATAGTAATAATGGGTTCCGCTACTTATAAGACTATAGGTAAACCATTAAGGGAAAGAGTGAATATTGTATATTCCAGATCACAGAATTTCGAAGGTATAGAGATGACCCAAGATAATCCAGTAGAATTATTGAGAAAATTGGAAGAGAGAGGTTTCAAAGAAGTAGCAATATGTGGTGGCTCTAATATCTATTCTATGTTCATGAAAGCGAAGGTAGTAGATACGCTCTATCTCACAGTAGAGCCAATAGTATTTGGCAAAGGTATTCGCCTATTCGATGAAGATATGATATTCCATTTACAATTGAAGAGTGTCCAAGAATCAACAGAGAAGGGTTCCCTACTCATAGAGTATGCAGTAGACTATACGGGAACACCGAAAACAGAGCATTGACTTCATAGAACTCAGAGTGTATACACTCCTTCTCGGACCAGGTGAATCTGTGGCTCTGGAGCTCGGAATCATATTCGGTGGAGATGATGACTGGTATGCAGAATTGAAACCGAGAAGTAGTGGGGCTAAACTGAAGCCGCGATGGTTGCACCATCGCGGCTGTCTTTATTATTTTTCATCAACTATCCCTTCACTTCTATACCTAGAGATCTACAAGATCCTTCTATGATCTTCATAGCGGTATTTATATTATCGGCATTGAGATCTGGGAGCTTTTTCTCTGCTATTTCCTTCACTTGAGCGCGAGTGATACTACCAGCTTTCTTCACAGCATGCTTGCCAGATCCCTTCTCTACGCCAGCGGCCTTCAATATGAGAGATGATGCATGGGGAGTCTTCAATACGAAAGTATATGTTCTATCTTCATAGACAGTAATAACTACAGGAACAATATCATTGCCCATATTCTTCGTAGCATCATTGAATTTCTTTGTGAAATCACCAATATTAACCCCTGCTTGTCCTAGAGTGGGTCCGAGTGGAGGAGCTGGAGTCGCCTTCCCTGCTGGTGCGCTTACCTTTACCTTTTTTATTATCTTTTTTGCCATATAATTATTGTTAATGTAGATTACCTTATATTTTCTTAACTTGCAAGAAATCTAGCTCGACAGGAGTCTCCCTACCGAACATAGAAACAAGCACCTTTATCTTCCCCCTATTATCATCTACTTCACTCACTTTGCCTTCTAATTCTTTGAAAGGTCCATCTGTAATCTTCACAATATCATCTATAGATAGATCTATTGTATGTTTTAATTCATCTTTATTCATTCTACTGAATAGTGTTTCTACTTCCTTACTATCCAATGGTACAGGGTATACACCGGAGCCGACGAAGCCAGTAACACGAGGAGTATTCCTCACAATATACCAAGAGTCATCTGTAACCATCATCTCCACGAGTACATAACCAGGATATATTTTCTCCTCTTCTTCTACTCTCTTACCTCCTTTTATTTTTATTTTCTTTTCAGTTGGAACGATAACATTGAAGATACGATCTTCCATACCTAGTGACTCAATTCTCTGCTTGAGATTCCTAGCCACTGCATTCTCATATCCAGCATAAGTATGTATTGCATACCAATTCCTCTCTCCACCTATTTTTTGTTTACTCATGGAAGATTATTTATTAGATGAATAATGTGAGCAATCTAGAGAATATAAAATCGAAAACACCTAAGAAAAATGAAACAATTATAGATACAGCAATAACTAATACTGCATAAGATATGGCTTGTTTCCTAGATGGCCAGCTGACATGTGCCATTTCACCCTTTGTTTCCTTTATATATTCTGTGATTTTCATAATTTTATTTTTATTAAAAATCCCCTTCCGGGGTAGTACTTGTATATTACCCCTGATTAGCTATAAAGTCAATTTCCTATACTTATCTTATCTCGTAAGTTATAGATACATTGGAAGTAATCTTCTGCTCTCCTGCTGGTATCTGTGGAGCGATAGAAGCTGTAGCAGTCTTCAATGTCATCATATCACCTCCCATTCCCTCTCCTCGTAGATATGGATAAACATCATTACTAGAATCATAGAAACTCATAATACGCACTAGCTTCACACCGAGTTTCTTCGCAAGTTCATTTGCCTTCACTTTCGCATCTTCTATAGCTATATCTCTTGCTTCTGCCTTCACTGTGTCTATATCATCAATAGAGAAAGAGAGACCATTCACATTCTGTACACCTAGAGCACCGATAGTATCGAATATTGCTCCTGCTTTATCTAGATCACGAATCTTAACTTCTACTGATTGACTAATATCATAACCAGAGAGTACGGATTTGCCAGGTCTACAACCGAGATCAGTAGTACAAACTCCAGAAGTATATTCATAATGAGGATTGATACTATATGAAAGTGTCTTAATATCTTTCTCTTCTACTCCACTATCCTTCACTGCTTCTATAGTAGAATTGATTTTCTCTGTAGCTTTCTTCTGTGCTTCACCTACAGTCTTCGCATTCTCATTAATACTAAATGAAAATGTAGCAATATCTGGTATAGATACTGCCTCACCCTTACCATTCACTGTTATGGTATTCATTATTGGAACATCTTTACCTAAATATTTTATTGAATTTAATTCTTTTATAGAGATCACTGCGAGGAATATTACTAGTAATATTCCCACCCATTTCCCTACTTTCCAGACTTTTTCTTGATTATTCATATATTTTTTTATTTATATTTTATTTTTAATAATTTCCTGTATTATAACACGAATCTATAAGATTCTCAAATAAAGCGAGCACAGTCATCTGTCCTACTCCTCCTGGTACAGGGCTTATCATATCTACTTTATCCTTCACATTATCAAAGTCTACATCTCCAGAAAGTATATTATCAGCCTGACGACTTATACCTACATCTATTATTATCTGATCTTTATTCAAATGTTTCTTATTGAGAAATTTGGCCTTACCTATTGCTACTATTATAATATCAGCATCTTTTGTCTTCTCTTCTATATCTTCTGTTTTACTATGACAAACTGTGACTATTGCATTCCTTTTCCTACACATCTCTGCTATTGGTGTACCTACTAGCTTCGATCTTCCTAATACTGTTACTTTCTTATTATTCAAATCTATTTTATAGAAATCGAAGAGTTCACCTATACCTCTAGCAGTCGCTGGTATAAAAAGAGTTTTTAATGTGAGTCCATCTACATCTTTCTTTGAATCTATATTTTCAATTATAATATCTGTATTCAAATGTGAAGGTAATGGCAACTGTACTATGATACCCTGTACGGTCTTATCATCATTATATTTTCTTATTACTTCAATCAAATCATCTTGTGGAATATTCTCATTTAATTGAATATGTTCTTCTTCTATACCTACTTTCTTTGCAAATGATTTCTTCGCTTTTATGAAAGCATCGGAATCAAGACGATTGCCGACTTGTATAATAGCTAGTTTCGGAATAAATGGGAGACCTTTTATTCTCTTTATTAGTCGTGGAATATAATATTGTTTTACGAGTCTACCATCGATAAGTTGCATAGGGATTAGAGTAGCATAAATCTCCCCGATATCCCAGCTGGTAGTAGCCGGCCGATGCCACTTTCCTCTATTGCAAGCTCCCCTATTTCTATATGCCCTCCAAATTTCTCTTTTAATTTCAATAATATATTCCTATATGCAATTGCAGAATATCCTGCAGAGTATCCATTGATAAGGAAAAATAGTGGTTTATCTTTCAAAAGTTTCAAACAATTATCTACAAGTGGAAGAAAATGTTTTTCTATTTTCCATAATTCTTTCTCTGGACCATGGCCGAATGCTGGTGGATCCATGATTATTGCATCATATTTTCTTTCTCTTTTTATTTCTCTCTCTACGAAGTTTCTCGCATCATCCAATATCCAACGTATTGGTTTATCTGCGAGTCCAGATATTTCTGCATTTTCTTTTGCCCATGTTATTGCAGATTTTGAACTATCTACATGCACTACATTTGCCCCTGCCTGTGCACAAGCGAGCGTAGCCCCACCGGTGTAACCAAAAAGGTTGAGGACGGTAATATCAGAACTGCCACTCTGGATCACCTCCTGCATCCACTGCCAATTCACAGACTGCTCTGGGAAAAGTCCTGTATGCTTGAAAGCTGTAGGCTTGATATTGAATTTCAAATTAGCAAAATTAATTTGCCATTTCTCTATAGATCCTTTCTTTATCTCCCATTTATTATCATGAGAGAATATTGCATCAGCATTTTCCCATTTACTTTTCTCAAGATTCTTATGCCATAGAGCTTGTGGATCTGGTCTAGAAAGTAGAATATTGCCGAATCTCTCCAGCTTCTCCCCTTCTCCAGAGTCTAGAAGTTCATAATCTTTGCTACTCTTAGTTATTAATATTTTAATATTGTCCATTTAGAGAATCGCAATATTTCTTATGTTTTCTTATAACAGAGAAAGCAATAATAAATAATGTTATAGAAGTAGCTGCAGATATCAGACAATACTGACAATATGCATGCAATATAAATGCTTGCACGAATAAGAAATAGAGTGAGAATAAAAGACCGAATATTGTGAAGTGGAAAGCGAATTGCAAATATATTTCTTTTTTTGTATCAAAATGAATCATAAATAAAATAATGATAATAAGATAATATATAGAACCAAGTAGAGATACAGGAATACCTAATATAGTCGCATATGAACTAGTCAATACAGATTCACAGCTACTAAGAGTACATGGAGGAATCTTATTCATGAAGCGCTCTATAGTAATATACATCGCATCGATAAAGCCGATACATGCAATAAAAAAGAAAGATACTTTGACTTTCTTAGATAATGGATTCTGGAAGTGCGTCTCCAATAATTTTCTTAAATTCTTCATAACTTTGTGGATTTGTTATTTGTTTACCATTAATAAAGAATGTCGGTGTTGCTCCTACCTTAGCCTTCACACCACTCTTATAATCATTATTTATTCTATCTGCAATCTCTGGTAATTCATAGTCACTAGAAAACTTTTCCTTATCTAGTCCGAGCTCCTCTGCATAAGTTATGAAAATAGATTTCGCATCTTTACTATTCTCCCAGTCTGGCTGTCTTTCGAAAAGGATTTTATACATTTCGAAGAATTTACCTTGCTTTCCTGCTGCTTCGGCAGACTTGGCTGCAGGCATGGCATTCGCATGTTGCTCTAGAGGGAAATGTCTATATATGAATCTGACAGTAGTGGAACCTTCTTCATTCATATATTTATCTATAAGATTGTGATATGACCTACAAGCAGGACATTGGAAATCACTATATTCTACTATAGTTACTAGAGCATCTTCCCTACCCCAAATATGATCAGTAGAAGTGATCTGATCTGGAAGAAGTATGCCCTCATTCTCTCTTTTTGATTTCTGTTCTGCAGCTATTAATCCCCATATTACTAGGCCAATGAGGGTGATGAAGCTGAGCCATGTGAAAATGCGTTTTATATTCATGACAGCCATTATAATCTATTACAGAAAAGTTGCAAAGGAAATTAGAATATAGATGCCGAGTATGTTCATAGTGAAAGATAGTGGAATAAGCACAGCGATTCTTATTTTCGACATACCCAGAAGTGCTACACCAAGCTCGTCTGGCAATGGTGAAGCAATAATAAAGGCTCCAATAAGTGGTGAGAGCCATTTCAGAAAACCAAAATGTAATGACCGTAGAATATGTTTCATTGTCTTCGGTTTAATAGTACTTATAAGATCATCATAGAATCTATCCTTAATAAAGAAAAATAAAATGAGATCCCCACACATAGCTCCTAGACCTCCCCATATAGCGACTTCTGGTAATGGGAAATTTTCTGCAATACTAGCAAAAGCAACAGAAGAGGGTGCGATGGTAAATACAGAAGTGAAAAATATACCAGTAATAAAGCTAGCAATAATATAATAATCTTTGAATAAAGATATAAGGAAATCAATTATTCCATATTTAGAAAGTACTACAGCGATAACAATACCAAGTGCAATAATAATTACATCATAAGCTAGAGCATGTGCATCTTTCTTTCTCCTTACCATATTACTTATATTATATACTATTTATGATATTATATAAGTATGATAAAACCATTTGCAGAAAGAAGTCATGAGAAGATGAAGGAAGTATTGATGAATCCAGATGCCACTGGACCTGAAGTACATTATTATATGATACGTGGTGGCACTCCCCGAACAAATATCACTGTATGGGAAAGTGGCACAGTAGGTGATGAATATATAAAGGCCTATGGACACTATCATATTGGAGATTTGAAAGAAACATATTATGTATTACAGGGTGATGGTATGGTAATACTCCAAGAAAGAGAAATTGATACGGATGGTAATCCAATAGATAATGAAATAAAGTCATTCAAAGCGATAAAAGTAAAAGCTGGCGATACAGTCCATATACCTAGTGGTATCGGACATTATGCTATCAATACTGGGAAAATATGGTTTGTAACCTCTGATGATAGCCCAGTAAACTTTGAGGAGAAGGATCCTATTTCCCTACCAGGACATGCAGATTATGAACCATTCAGGAAACTACATGGGGCAGCGTACTACATAGTAGAAAAAAACGGAAAAGTAGAATTTATAAAAAATAAAAATTACAAGAAGGTACCGGAGGTAATTATAGAGTAAGAAAATAGAATAGTGCCTGAAGGGACTATTCTATTTTCTTACTTTTATGATCCCCTTTGTTCTGGTTGCCCACCACGCATTGCATGATATTTCTCTTTATATTTTTCTACAGTTTCTTCTACTTCACTATGAGGAATTTCTATTCTTAGAAGATCAATAGCATTTATCGTATCGTATATATCCAATTTATTTTCTAATTTATACATAGAATCTCTCCAGAGTATTGCTTTCTCATATTCACCTCTATCGATAGCTTCTTTCTCCAATCTCTTCA
>Ga0208375_1004391_pt1 | contig 11147 bp, 12 predicted proteins | sample RifOxyD1_FD_184038 | JGI IMG/M metagenome (GOLD analysis project Ga0208375, IMG submission 184038) | Soil microbial communities from Rifle, Colorado - Rifle Oxygen_injection D1 (SPAdes) | ecosystem: Environmental > Terrestrial > Deep subsurface > Rock core/Sediment | place: Rifle, Colorado... | reverse complement strand
TTTTCAAGCCGTATTAAGTGAAGTTACATCTACTAATGATATGTCAACAGATTTAGCTTCAGTAAGAATTATTGTTTTGGGGGTATAAATATGGCATTAACAATAACAAGTGTAAATACTGGCGTAATAGGGGATCTTCGTTATAGAACTGTAGATGTTGCATTTGATACCTCATATGATTCTGGTGGAGAACCATTAACTTCTGCAACACTAGGGTTAGATTCAATTTATTATTTAAGAGCGAAATCTAATGCTGGATATTTAATAAAATATGATTATACAAATTTTACCCTAAGAGTATATTTAGTTAATATAGCAGCAACGGCTGATGGTGATATAGTAGCAACTGCTGATAATAGTATCGTAGCAAATGCAACCAATACAGGAATAGAAGTTTCTGGTATCGGTACAGCTTTTCAAGTTGTTCTTGGAGAAGTAACGGCGACTACAGATTTATCTACAGCATTATCTTCTGTAAGATTATTTATATTGGGAAGATAATATAATAAGATAAAAGGAAACGGCCTATTATGATACAAGAAACAATTGACCGCCTCGAAAAGAAATTAGAAAAGATAGAAACAAATGATCTAATCAATTCTAAATTCAATGAATTAGAAAAAATAACGACATTACAAACAGAAAGCATAAATAGAATAGAAAATAAATTAGATAAAATAGAAACAAATGATTTACGGCATGTAAAAGAAGATGCAAAAGTTCTACATAATAAATTAGATAAAACAGACGAAAAAATAAATGAAATAGAAAAAGAAGTTTCTTCTAACAATGGGAAATTAACAATTATTATTTCTATAGTTTTTGCCACTTTAGCCGCAATAATAGGATTGGCAATAGCTATGGTAAAAAGTGGTAAAGGGATATAGATAATGGTAAATGATAACATAGAAGCATATGAATCTTGGGAAATTGATCCAACACCAAGAGACGCACTACATCTTTATTCAAAAGCAATACCAGTTGATGTCACACTAACAACTGCTGGAACTGCACAAAATCTAGTTACAATTGATACTACTAGACCATCCCAAAATATCGCAACCAACCCGTCTTTTGAGACTGGGAATCCTCCAACTGGATATACTTTAGTTGGTTCTGCTATATCTCAGTCTACAACAGTTGCAAGAAATGGGACAAATTCTATATTAGTTAATCCAGATAATGCTGCTACTGGAGAAGGGTTTTATATTACTACCCCTACTATGGGGAGAAATGTTAGTAGAAGAAAATATTTAGTTGTTTCTGTATATCTAAATGATAATGCTGGAAGTGGAAACGGTGCAAGGATAGTTATTGCTGATTCTTCTGGTACGACAATAGCAAATGGGAATACGATTACATTAGCTGCTTCTTGGCAACGTTCTTACGCCTCTATAGATTTAGCTACTAGAGACCCCGCTACATATAGAATATATGTTGTTACATCCGCACAACATAATACAAATTTTTATGCAGATGCTTTTCAAATAGAAATACTAGAACAAAGTGTCCCAACAGATTATTTTGATGGTTCTACAGCTATAAATTGTGCATGGAGAGGGACAGCACATGCTTCTGAAAGTTATAGACGTAAGGGATTAGTCCAAATTAGAGGATATACCCTTCATACTACTGGTGATATTTATATTATTGAAGACCAAACTGCAAGTTCTACTATAGGGAGATTTGTTCGTGCTGGAACTGATTTTTGGGAAGATAATATACATATTAAAAGTAATATAAATTTTATAAATGTAAATTCTGGTGAAACACCAAGAGTTTATGGCGTAATTCGTGGCGTACATTATGGACAATTAGCATAATGATATTAACAAAGAATGAATTACTTTATATAGATGATAAAATTACATTAAGTTTATTTGATCTCGCAGAAGATGAAGAAGAATATTTTAGTCTGGTTACAGAAGAATCTCTTAAATCAAGAAGTGGAGATTCTTCTGTAATTACTTCTTTAGAATTAATATATAAGATAAGTAAGGGTTATTTAGAATGCGAAGAAAACAATATAAATGAGATAGATGTTGAATTAGACATAAAAGATATTATTCTTTTAAGAGAAATAGCACAAAGTAGCGCAAAAATAAACAACGAAAATATAGGTATCCCACTAAAAATAAAAATAATGAAAGAAATAGTAAATATTTTCCATGAAGATTTCGGAGATATAGATATTAATAGTCTCCCAGTAAGTAAAAAAAGAGAAAAGAAAAAAGAAGATGTTAAAAAGATATTAGAAAACTTTGACAAATAATAATTTTTATGATATAATATAAATAGAAATGAACGCAATAGTAAAAAATATTTATTTAGTTTTTATCCAAAATCCAGACTTTGAAAATGATAGTGAAAAAGTCTGGGAAATGGCATGGAATAGATATAGACAATCAAAAAGAAATGAAGAGGCATTAAATTTAGTAAAACATAATGTTACCAAATTTCATACTCACAGTAAAAATAGAAAATTATTCCAACCAATTACCTATCAAGTAAAAAAACAATCAACTCCGTCTCCGTTTATCGTAGATCCAAGAGAAATAATCCCGAACACTACAATATTACCAAGTAGAGATTTTGAATTTCCACCAAAACCAGAAAAAAAACAATATATAGAAGAACCAGAAAAACATGAGGATACACAAAAATATCCTAAAACAGCGATGGAAAGATTTCGGGAAATAACAAGAGGTAAATAATTATGCCACAATGGGAATGGAAAGAAGTTTTTAGTCCCGTATCCTCTATTGCGGGTTTAGACGCTGTAGCTAGGGGAACAATAACTAGGATATTTGATGATTTTGAAAGTTATACTGATGATACAGCAGTACAAGCTGTTTGGACTGTAACTAACGGAACGAGAACATTAACAACTACCGCAAATGCAGTTAAAGGTCGTAAATCGGTTGAAGTTATTGTCGCTGGTGGAACTGGGACTCTTACACGTTCTATTTCAAATAATTTTTTTGGTTTCCCAGTTGGTAGTAATACTGGACGAATTCGTTATGTTGTTTTCAAAGGTGTTGCTTCTACAGGAAATCAAACTATCCGTGTGCGTCTTGCAGATGCAAGTGATGCCACTCTGTACAAAGAATGGCAATTTACTGTTGCTCAAAATAAAACTACAGATTTTATAATTGATTTATATTCTGGTTCTACATCGGCATTAACTGGTGGAGGTTTTCTAAATACAGAAAGTAGATCTGGGCCAATTGCAGAGGGTGCTACAGCATGGAATCCAGAATTAATTGATCAAATATCTTTTAGAAACTTAACAGATACCATAACATTTAGATTTGACGATATAAGATTTTTTTACGAGTATAGCCTATTGGATGGTATCGGGTTTGGAACCGAACCTGCTACAGATGATGGTGCTGATGGTAGTTTACAAAGTAAATTAAGAAAACTTTCTTTACAAGTTCAACAATTAATTGGAACTACAGAACAGTTTTCTAAATCTCAACCTCATACTGCTTATTTAAATAATACTTATACTTTTGGACTAGAATTAAAAGGAACCGCCGAACAGGGTATTCCTACTACTGGGGAAATTGTCCCTGGTAATTATACAATTAATAGAGTAAGAAATGGGACTACTACAGAAATAGTAGCTTCTTCTGCTGCTTCTGAAAGTGCTGGATTTATTTATATTTCCTATACACCACTAGAAGATAACTGGCAACCAGGGGATCAAATTATTGTTACTTTCAGTGGTGGAAGTATATATAATGATACTGATACAGCTACAACATTAACTGCAAATGCATCTTCTGGACAGGCTGTTATTGTTGTTGCTAATGCTGCTTTATTCCAAGTTGGGCAACAAGTAAGATTGTATGATTCTACACCAGATACAGAATGGCTTACTGTTTTAAGTATTGACTCCCCAACACAAATAACATTTTCAAGTAATCTAGCAAATAATTACACAACGGCGGCTAGTGCTGCTGTAATTCTTGTTGAACAAACAATTTTAGAAACATCAAGATTAATAGCTAATGTAACATTTGAACCAGAACTTTCAAAAGAATTACAACGTTGGGTATTAGCTGATTATGATGATTTTGATTTTGCTGATGCAGATGGAAATAATGAACGTTGGGATATTGGATATATAGCAAATTCTGATGGTTCTGCTGCTGGTGCTGAAGGTGGAACCGCTAACATAAATACAACTACTGCTGGACAAGCAAGAGTTTCTGTTGATCCAGATGCTACACCAACACAATCAGCTTATGCACTAAAACGTGATGAACCTTTTTATTCAAAATATTATTCTGTCGTTGTAGATGCAGATGTAACACTAAACGCTGGACAAGCTACATCAACTTATGCGGGATTAAGAATTTCTGCTAGTGATGTTGATGATCCTGCTAATTATATTTTAGTTGCCAGAGAAGTAAGTAATGCTGTAGATAGAATAGTGGCTAGAGCAGAATTTATGGGAGTTCCACAATCTACTATTACTGCGGCAATAACTGATAACGCAGTTGCATTCAAAATAGAGCGTTATAACAATGTTTGGAATATATTTTATTCTCTCACTCAATTTCCAAATCAACAATGGATAAAACTTACACAATATGAAGATGCAACTGGGGATATGTCTTCAACAACGAGTGCATATCTTTACGCTGAATCTGGTGGAACTGCCGATGCACAGACAGCAGTAGTTGATTTTGATAATTGGAAGTATTATATTGGTTCTGGAGCAATTGATCAATTACTTTCTACTTCTATTTTAGGAAGTGGAACATTTACTACATCTAGCGCAACTGTTCCTGCCGATACAGGAAGATTAGAAGGGGATAATTATTGGAATGGTGTAATTATACTTCCCACTACTGGAGTCGTGGCATTTCAACCTAGAGTTATAGTAGATTTTACAAATGCTGGTGGAATATTTACAATTGATCCTCAGAATCCATTTACATCTGCACCTGCGGTAGGAGATGAATATGTATTACTTTATTTCCAATATCCATTAGTTCCATCAGCCGATGCAACAAGTAATTCTACTTCAGCACACGTTATTGGAAATAAATCTGATGCGGCATTAGTAACTGCTGGTAGTGCATCTGTTATTGCTAGACTAAGAGCTATAGAAACTGCATTAAGTGTAAATGCTGCTGGTGGTGGTGAATTTGAACTAGATGGTGATCCTGATTTATGGGATGCTTTAGTAAATAATAGTTCTGCTGATGCAAGTATTACCACAACAACAGGGAATAGAGATGCTGCTGTTATACAAAGATTGGCAGCGATTATAAATGCACACGGAATAACTGATGCTGGTACAGCAACAGGATTTGAAGAAGATGGGACTGGGGGAACATTATGGCAATCTCTTATAGCGGTTAAAGGAACATTTACTACATCTTCTACAACAGTTCCTGCCGATACAGGAAGATTAGAAGCAAATGATTATTTTAACGGAGACTTAATTATACCTTTGTCTGGGGCGATGTTAGGTCAAGCAAGAACTATAGTTGATTTTGCTAATGCTGGTGGTGTATTTACGTTAGATTCTGAACTTCCATTTACAGCAGTTCCAGGATTAGTAGATTATGTTATAATTCACTTCAAATATCCTTTAGTTCCTGCTGCTGATTCTTCGGCAAATACAACAACTTCGCATGTTATTGGGAATAAAACAGATACTATTCCCGCAATGAATCTTGCGCCTGGAAATGATTCTATAGTTGCACAGGCTAAAGCAATTTTGGAAAGAATTGGTGCAACTCCTGCAGACCCAGATGATTCTCTATTAACAAATATTGGGCAAAGAGATGATACCGCTACTGCTGATACATTAGCTGATATAACAACCACATCTATACAAGCAAAACTTAGAAGATTATTACTTAGATTTTCTTCTGATGCTTTTTCAGCAACAATTCAAGGTTCTGCAAGAACAGATGTAGAAAATATGTTACAGGGACTTGCAAATTATTTATCAAGTGCTGGTGCAGCATGGAGTGTTACCGCAAATCCTGGGGGAACAGCAAAAGATAATTTAGAGCAAACACTAGAAGATTTTGCAGATATGTTAGCTGGGACTACAGGTATAACTACATTCCCAACAAGAGTTGTAGCTGGGGATGGTGTTTCTATAGCAGAAGTATTAAGACATACTTCTGAATCTATAGGTGAAGATACGAATAATAATGCTTTTGCTTCTACAAATGTAGTTGCAGATATAGATGGTTCTGTATTAGAAAGACTAGAAGCTATTTCTTCTGGTATTATAGTTGGTACTGGTACATTTACAACATCTTCTGCAACAGTTCCTGCAGATACTGGACATTCAGCAAAAGCTAGTGATTATTTTAAAGGATGTATATTAATTCCATTAACTGGCGCAGTGGCATTTCAGCCTCGTTTAATTACATCATTTACAACAACCACAGGTGTATTTACATTAGATGCTGAAGAGCCGTTTACAGCCGTCCCAGGATTAGTTACCTATATTATAGTAACTGCTGAAGCAGCATTAGTCCCTGCAGCAAATGGTGCAAATAATACAACTACAGCGCATGTAATGGGGAATAAGTCTGATTCTATCCCAGCTATGAATTTAGCTCCAGGGACAGATTCAGTAATTGCCCATCTTAAGGCAATTTTAGAAAGGATAGGGGCTACGCCTGCAGATCCAGATGATTCATTATTAACAACGATTGGACAAAGAGACGATGCGGTAACAGTTGCTGCTACTGCTTCTGTAATTTCATTACTTAGAGATTTAATTGCTGGTTTAGGAATAGTTGCTTCTGGTGCTGGGGGTGGTTTTGAAATTGATGGAACCCCAAGTTTAGTAACAGCATTAGGAACAACTGGTTCCGTTGTAACTGATAGTGCAACAAGTGTATTGGGTGCAATTGGCGCTAATAATGCAGACAATGCTTTTGATTCTTCAACTGTTACTGAAAATGGTGATGGTTCTGTACTTGAAAGACTAGAAGAATTAAGAGGTAAAACAGACACAACTGGATCTCCATTTACATTAACGGCAGCAATGGCAACCGCTGAACAAACAGTTGTTAATTATACACCGACTAAATTAGGAAGAATAGCAGCATTATTTGATTTACAAACACTTATAGATGATGGTTATGTAGGCACAATAATTGTTAGACTAAAATTTATGATAGATAGTTCTAATCTTAGAATAATAGATAGATATGACTTTTTAGTGGGGACTGATGAAGTTCATCCAACAGTAAGTGGTTTTGTAATAGAAGGTACAAATTTTATAAGACTAACTATTCAAGCAAATGTGGCCGTAGATGATGCGCCAGCAAAAACAATTCCATTTAGAATTATAGAGTCTTAAAAAATATGCACGTTATTTATACAACAGAAACACATATAGATTATACAAGTTTTCTTATGGATAAACATAATAAGAGAATAAAATATTATTATAATAAAAATAGTCCAAATATAGTTGATATTTTAGAAGGATATAAAATAGGATTTACCACAGAAGAATTTAAAATAGCAACAATTATGTTTAGAAAATGGTTACTTTTAATAAAAAATCAATATAATGGTAATCCTATAAATAATGGAACTGAAAAAATTTCTAAGGAAATAACTAATGCTGGGGAACATAAACTAGAAATAAGTCGTACTGGTTCTACTGTTTTACTAACTCATAGTCCCCCTCTAGATGAGGTAGAATTAAAATATACGCCTCCTACGGGAACTGCACAATTAGGATCTTTATTTCGTGGAGTTTATGAAGCAATAAAATGGTTAAATTCTGGTTATGCTATTTCATCAGTAAATATAACAGATGTTATAACAAGTATAGTAAAAGAAGAATTTTAAATGGATATTATAATTTATAAATTTGTTTGTCCAGAAAATCATATAAAAGTTATTTTTGAGGAAGAAATAAAAGAAAGAACAAAAATAAATTGTCATTCTTGTAATTTTATACATAACATTAAAGATGGTGGAAAACAAATATTAAAAGACGAATTATCACATCTTTTGGGAGACTAGGAATATGCCCAAAGAAGTAGAAAAAATAAAAGATGCACTAATGGAAGACCCAGATTTTAAGCCACAAGAAGGGAAAACAAAAGAAGAATCCGCTTGGGCAATTGCACAAAGTAAATATCAATCAATGAATAAATTTTATTTACTTAAACAATTGTTAAAGAAAAAATAAGGAGAAATGACAATGAATGAAAAATTAATGGAAACTGTAAAATCAAGAAAATTTTGGTTTGCTTTAGTTGCTGCTGTTGTACCAGTATTAAATGAACAATTAGGTTGGAATTTAGACACCACTACGGTATTGGGCATAGTTGGTTCTATTATAGCATGGATATTGGGTGAAGCCTATATGGATGGGGCAAAAATAACAACGAATCCTATTAAAAAAGAAGAAATAAAACCAACAGAACCAGTTTTGATTGCACCAGTTACAGATAAAACTAAAGATGAATTGACAGTCGCTTTAGAAGAAATGGCAAAATTAGAAAATGATTTTAGAAATGGCTCAAAAACATTAAAAGAAACACAAGATTTAGTAAATGCATGGCGGGCAAAATATATTTCTTATGCTATGCTTGTTCCGCCTGGATTTCCTGGGGTATAAATAATTACAACCCATTGTAAGGATGGTTGGATGGTAAAAGACAATGGAGAAAAATAAATAATGGATAATGAATTAAAACGAATTCTCAGAACAATACAGAATAAAGGGGCACTTGTTAATGGTAGTCCTACATCAGAAACTTATGTGTCGACTACTGATAGTTTAGAAAATATTAGAGATGAATTGGTTGTTGCTGATGCCGCTATTGATGCAGTACAAGCTGATTTAGGGGATATGGCTGATGCTGCTACCGCTGACTCTTTAGCTGATATAACAACTACATCTGCATTAGCAAAATTAAGATTAATATTAAATCGTCTCTCTGCTGATGCTTTTTCAGCTACTGTTCAGGGTAGTGCTAGAACAGAATTAGATACTATGATTGCACAATTAGCAACTTATCTTGCCGCTTCTGGTGCAGCTTATTCTTCTACTATAAATCCTGGTGGTTCAGCTAGAACAAACATTGAACAAGTGTTAGAAGATATTGGTGATGTATTAGCTGGTGCGGGAATAACAACTTATCCTTCTGGTGCTGCACCTGCTAATGGTATAAGTATTGCCGAGGGGTTAAGATATATTTCTGAATTAACGGATACAGCAGAAACAACTGGGCCATATTCTTATCTTGATACTGGGGTAGAGCAAGATGTGGTAGCAGATACAGTGACAACACGTAGACATATTTGGTTAGAATTTTCTAATCAAAATATGACACAAACAGGAACATTTAAAATTTATCGTAAAGTAGACGGCGTAACATATGATCTTTATACGACAATACCAGTTACAGTTAGTGCTGGGGATGAAAGAGCTTTTGATGTTGATTTTGTAACAAATCAACATTGGAAACTAACATATACTGAAAATGCAGATGAAGCTGCTGCTCGTGATATTGATTTTAATATTGTGACACAGGTTATTGAATAGGAGTAAATTATAATGGGTAGAGTCGGTAAAACCGCTAATATAGATTATTTACAATTTATTGATAAAGCTGCTAGTCCTTCTGTTGCGGGGAGAATACAAAGAAATGGGACAGTTTTAATTACTTATGACACTACAGTAAAATCACTTGAAACTAATTATCAAGAATTTACATCAAATGGAACTTGGACAAAACCAGTAGGGATAACTACAGTAAAAGTTCAGGTTATTGGTGCTGGTGGAGGAGGAGGAGGTGCAGGAAGCACAGTTGCTGTGGGTGCTGTTTGTGGTGGGGGCGGAGGTGGTGGTGGTTCTATTAGAGAGGAAATATTTGATGCTGCTGATTTAGGGTCAACCGAAACAATTACTGTCGGAACTGGTGGTGCAGGTGGTACTGGTGGCTTTTGGGGGCCTGGTACGAGTGGAAGTGTTGGTGTAAATTCTAGTTTTGGGTCTCATTTGGTGGCTTATGGTGGTGGAGGCGGAGGTGGAACACAAACGAATGATTCTGGTGATGGGGGTGGGGGTGCTGGTATAGCCGCAGTAGGTAATGTTGGTGGAGGTGGGGCCGCAAATGGTGGCGTTGGTGGTGCTCCTGGTGGCAGTGCTGCCGATACTGCCAATAACGGGTTTGGTGGTGCTGGCGGTGGTAGTATATCTACTAATGGGGGTGCAAGTATTGAAGGTGGTGCTGGAGGCGGTGGAAGCCGAAATAATGGAACTGGAAATGCTGTTGGTGGTATTGGTGGATCATCTTTAAAAGCAGCTCCTGGTGGTGGTTCAGGTGGTGTTTCTACAAGTATTGGTACTTTTGGGCCAGGTGGCGATGGTGGTAACGTTAAAACTCTAACAGCAGGTGGTGGTGGATTAGGTGGAACAACAGATCGTCAAGCTGGAACTGCTGGTGCTGCAGGGGATTCTACAAAATGTGGAACAGGTGGTGGTGGAGGAGCAGGGAGTATCACAGCGGACGCAGGCAACGGGGCAAATGGTGGTGCTGGCGGCGCACCAGGTGGTGGTGGAGGTGGCGCTGGGGGTATTTCAAATGGCGAAACACCTCCAGGAAGCGGCGGAACAGGTGGAGTAGGTGGTCGTGGAGAAATCAGAGTTTGGTCTTGGTAAAATAATAACACAATAAGGTAAAAATAAAAAATGCCACGTTTTAATGGACAGTCTTCTATCGGTGGAAAATCATATATAGTCGTTGCTGCTAGTAATAGTTCTACTGATTTTAGGACTTCGGCAAATTATCTTTGCGATGGGACAGCAGATCAAACAGAGATCAATGCTGCAATTACGGCATTGGGAAGCTCTGGTGGAACAGTTTATCTTTGTCCTGGAAGTTATTATACTTCTGCAACAATTGCAATTACAAGCCAAAACGGGGTATTTTTACAAGGCGGTGGAAGGAGAGCGGTTAGAATTCGCCCACAAGCACAAACTTTTGCGGCAATAACTATTACTGGAACTTGTGTTGAATGGAAATTAGAAGATTTTACAGTAGATTATGCTGATGCTGCTACCCCTGCAACAAATGGTGCTGCTATCGGAATTTCTTTAGTTACGGATTCTAGTAACTATCCTTATCAGT
>Ga0208375_1004390_pt1 | contig 11147 bp, 7 predicted proteins | sample RifOxyD1_FD_184038 | JGI IMG/M metagenome (GOLD analysis project Ga0208375, IMG submission 184038) | Soil microbial communities from Rifle, Colorado - Rifle Oxygen_injection D1 (SPAdes) | ecosystem: Environmental > Terrestrial > Deep subsurface > Rock core/Sediment | place: Rifle, Colorado... | reverse complement strand
GGTGCCGTACGAACGACCGGTGATAAGTTCCGTTTTTCACAATCGGCTGAAAAAACGAATGCGCCTCCAGAGTGATCCGACGACAATTTACGGAATTTGGGAAAAATTCCAAGGAAACATTCATAAGGAGGATCTGCATAAGCCAACTCCATACAATACCTACACCATATCTGGCTTACCAATTGGGCCTATCGCTAACCCGGGGAAAGAAGCAATCGAGGCCGCGCTGCATCCCGCTTCGAGCGATTACCTATTCTTTGTTTCTCATAATGACGGGACGCATGAATTCACTCGTTCATTTCGGGAACACAGCATGGCCGTGAAGAAATTCCAGTTAGATCGAAAAGCGCGCGAAGGCAAAAGCTGGCGCGATTATCGTAAACAGCAACAACAGCACTAAATAAGCCGGGAAAGTAATTATCTTTGACATTGCCGACTGCCGGAAATAGAAATTTCTTAGGTAGGAGGCCTTAAATGAACCCAGTAATAAATTATTCCCGTACGTTTATAACCCTAATTGGAGCGTTATCAATTAGTCTTTTTGCTTCAGGATGCGGCAAACAATGCAAAAAAGCTTATAAACATATTGTTAAACCGTCGAATACGGTCATCAGCTATCTTGACACTAACCCTGGCGGTCAAACTTTAGCCGCAGCCGGTTGCGGATATATTCTAAAAGAGTTTCAAAAGATACCCGAGGGAGCTCAGACGGTTCGTCGTATTGCCGATCAGCGCTTCACTCACGTCAATCGTTACTGCTTGTACTGGAATGAGGGAACGCGTTATCGCTGCTATCGATCGGGTTATCATCCGCCCCACCATAATCCTCATCATCCACGTCCCTATTGCCGCTGGGAAAGATACACCTACTGCGGAAGATGGACTCACGATACAGTTTATGAACCAGGATATGATTTGGCAATTGAGCTGAGTCAGAATCTTGATATCATGTACGACAAAGCTAACCATATGTGTGCCCAGGCAACTTCCGGCAATCACGACGTAGCTTACAGCGAATCCCGCGATCTGCTTACATTTCTCAAAGCTGAAGTTAAACCAGACAGCGAGCGGGTCTACGCAATGGCTTGCAAGTAGAATAATAAAAACTATGAAACTCAAAAAGCCATCCGAACGAAAGTGCGGATGGCTTTTTACATATTTGCAGCTCCGCCAAGGCTAATGTATTAGCAATATATGACCCGCTCTTTGTTCAAACGGAACTCCGTAAAAGTTTTTCTGTTCTTGCTGCTCCTTTTTCTTGTATATGCTCTTTCTCCTCAGGAATTTGGGGCAAATCAATGGTCACGTTTTGATCTTACGAGAGCCGTTGTCTTCGATCATGCTCTCCGTATCACTCCTTACATTACAATCGAAAATAATACGATCGACTGGGCCTATAACAACGGAGAATTTTATTCAAACAAAGCGCCAGGTTCATCTTTTCTGGGCGTTCCTTTTTTGTTTCTTGCCGTAAAAATAGGCTCGATTCTTGGTTTTGATTTTTCAAAACACATCCACGGGTATTGGCGAATAACTGACCTTTTTGTCGTTCAACTTACAAGCATTCTGCTGGTGTATTTTTTCCTGTCCTATCTGCGAAGTTGCCGGAAAAGATTCTTCGACTATTCCTCGGCCCACTCCTTCAGCCATATACCAGCCATCGTACTTGGTTGTGCGGTTGGTACTATTTTTTATCCTTTTTCGTCCTCTGTCTGCGGACACACAACTGCCGCAGCATTTCTCTTCGGCAGTTTCTATTTTTTGGTCTCGGCCCGCAGGTATACGCTCAGCGGGTTCTTATTTTCTGCTGCTGTACTCACTGAATACACCGCTGCCCTCCTTCTTCCCGCCTTCCTGATTTATGCGATTTTGGAACGAAGAAATGTTATGGTGAAAAACATTGCTTTCTTCATCTTAGGAGCACTTCCGATTGGAGTCATTTTTGCCCTCTACCATCATGTGGCTTTCGGTCATTTCTATTCGATCGCTCCGACGTTCGGCAACCCGGAGTTCAAAGAAAAATCGCGTCAGCTATTATTGGGAGCACTTACTGTTCCAGATCTTAAAATACTAATGGAAATCTTGATCGGACATCAGCGAGGTGTTTTCCGCATTTCTCCCGTTCTGATCTTAGCCACTCTGGGTTTTTTAGGCTGGCTGAAAGATCGGCGAGCATGCCCTGAAGGAATAATTGCGATCTGGGCTGTAGTAAGTTTTTTAGCTTTTAATGCCAGTTTTAACGGTTGGCATGGCGGCAACTCATCGGGTCCTCGTTATCTAATACCCATGCTACCATTTTGGCTTTTAGGACTTTATTGGGTGCGATCCGGAATCGTTTTTTACGTTCTTCTTGCTGTCAGCATTTTTAATGCGACTGCCATCACAGCCACAACTGTCAACGCAGACCCTTGGAGTCACTTATTTTCAGGAGTAATATATGCAAAAATCCGATCGGGTGAGCGCTATTGGCATTTTCTTGCCTACTGCGCACTTACACTTTCGCTAACAATCGTAACGTTCAAACTATTGCAAAAAAACAAAGACGACAAAAATCAGCTGGCATCCCTTAATAACTGATTGTTCTTAAAGTAGTTGGCAATCAATCTGAAAAATTCGTCGATAGAACCACTTTCAACATAATAGGATAAAGATGTAAAAATCGAGTAAAACTGTTTGGGGTCACGTGCGGCCAAATCCAATATAATTTCCACATCTCCTGCTTCCAGCCTCTGCGCAAATATATTGAGTAAATTGCGGGATAATTCTTTCGAAATGACACCTTCGCTCTTGCCTTCAAAAAAATCTAACAACTCCCTTATGATTTTTTTTAATTCGAACTTATTATATTCCTTTAACGAATCGAGCTGTTTCAGCCTCTCGAGGAAAAGAAATCGCGCTTTTCTATGTTCTGGAGTCTGATCAATTGCTGAAAGAAGTGCCATCAAATCAGTTGCATGCGAAGAATCATTCAATAAATTTTTAAGGATCTCTCCGATATTCGATTTTGCTTGAGCGGCCTGATCATCCCTTAGAGAGTAAAAAGAAGCAGTGAAATTTGATAAATTCTCCGTCTTCAATAGATCGATTATGCTGCCCGCATTTCTAATTAAAAATGAATAATAATCTTCAGGTGACAAGACCGCGCTGACAGTTCTAAGAGCGGGATTCAATAAGGACAAAATATCATCTCGTCCTGCTACCTGACTTGCGCTCGCCAATCCAAATAGGCCAAGCCGCTTAATTCTTTGTTTATCTTCTTCATTGTCAAAAGCATCAAAAGCATTATCAACAAACGTAAGGATCAAAGTATGCTCTGAATCCTGTCTCAAAAGCCTGTTTGCAAGCGGTTCAATCTCTGGAGACGCCGCTCCATCCGCCAATGATTTGATTAGATCGTTCACAGAAGAGTCATAGAGTTCACCCTCTGGGACTCTAGCCACCAATTGAGCGACGGTTCTGAGAAGGCCCAGTTTTACACTCTCTAATGCAACGCTGAGGTTAGTGTCTGGAAGCTCTGCTCTCGGGCTGCGATATAGGCTATAATAAAGCGAAAAAACCAAGTCTCTCAGAATCTTCATTCCACTCGCATACGGACCTACTGCACCGGGCAGGTTCTCTTCAAGAAAGGGAATGGCGACATGCACATTGTAGATAGCAGCCTGAAGTACGGGAGTCATAGGATCATTATTAATAGGTGTGTTTGGATCAGTTGGAATATCAGCACCAGGCTCATAGAGTTCTTGCTGCTGCAAATCAGGCGGGTCAGAAGGGTTTGCCGTTTGGTTACAGAACGGAAGAACCGGAAACGTAACGGCTGCTGGCAACTCCAGCTCCGGCATCGGTTTTGTCAGGCTACTGACCAGTTCGCGAATCTCAGCAACAGCCTCTGCTAGAGTTAGCGGCTGTTTTTTACCTTTCGGAAATTTTTGCTGGATTTCAATCGGTCGATTCTCAAACTCTTCGTCTCCCCATGCTTCGGCAATCATGGTTAAGAAACGTCGCGCAACATTTATGCTCGTAGGCGGCATTTCGAGGTTTATATCGCCGGCAAGCATGAGTGTTTCCAGCTTGTCCAGTCCGTTAACTAATCTCACCCGCCGCTGGGCAGGACTAGTATCGTCGGCAGCGTAAGCAAAACTCATAAGCCTGTAATCGTTAGAGCGAATTTCCAAAAACTTCCTTAATTCCGAAAAATGGTAATGTCGTGTTTTATCAATCGATGAATCCGGGCTCGGCAAAGTGAAAAACTGCATAAAACGAAGAAGGCCTTTTAGAGCAGCCATTCCCTTTTTTGAGTTTTTCGGATCAACATAAGCGACTCCGTCGAGAAGCGGCTTCAATGTACCAATAAGCTCTTTCTTATTCCATTCACGCCTTCGGGAAAAAATCGGCAAACCGTTCTCCGTCCCCGTTTGTATGGATGTATTGGTTATTGCCTCTTCATACTCTTCGGTAATCTGGCGTACTCTTTGTTTCTTAGCCAACTCCCGTTCAAATGGATCCGCGGGCAGATAAGCACATTCCTTATTCTCGATCCATCGAGCAATTCGTTCCAAGTCATACTGATTATTGAGTTCAAATTCGGGTAGCTCTACTTTTGTATTCCAGGACTTATCAATAAAAGCTGCAACCGGTTGAATATCGTCTCTTCGTATTATCTCTGCACCATATCGACTTAAGCGACTTAGCGCCTGCCGAGACTCGGAATTTTTCATAATCGGGTCGGCTAAAGCAACTAAAGGTTCTAAAACGGATCCTGCTTCTATTATCCCTGGCGCTGTTTCGACTTTAATTTCAGTAGTTGCCAGAAAGGGTAACAAGTGGAGCAAACGCCCTGCTTTGCCATTATTTATGGCTGTGAGGGATTGCTCCGTTAAATACTTCAGCTGGTTATCCGGAAGCTTGATGGCTGATATCCAGCCAATCGGCAAAGAAAGAAAAGTTCTATCCTTGTCAATTCTTTCTCTTCGTAAAAACCGTATTGCCTCGACTAGATCCGAATGCTTTCCGTTATAATTCAGACAGGCCTCTAGATTATCGAGTTGTTTTCTATAAATATCTTGAGAATCAGTATCGTCACGACTTTCCTTCAGCACTGCCTCGTCTATGGGAACCGATAAATCAAGTTCCCGGCATGGTTTCAGCAATTCAGGGTTTTCGGGGACTAGAGGGAACTCAGGCAAATCATTTTTAGAAAAGTTATGCCAACGGTTTTTCTCAGCCTCAAACCTCGGTTCGTTCAAGTCTTTTACTTCGATAGCACCCTTTTGTGCGAATTCATGGAATAGACCAACCACCGCACCCAATAAATCTTTTAATCTACCATCTCGCGTTCGGGCCATTTCGGAGATCTCTTTGATAGCATTCTTAAACTTAGCCGAATCAGCGATTGTGAAAATGGTGTCAAAGAGCTTCTGATTTTCCCTGGCATCTGTCAAAAACTGAATCAGTATTTCTACACCGGGATGAACACTGTTTGAATGATAAGCACTTCTAATGGACCTAAGTGCTTTGCTAAGAATAGGTTCTCGTTGATGAATAAAAAAATCGAAACTACGAACAAACTCGTTAATATGCCCGACAGACGTATTTGAAAGTGCTTCGAGCATGACCTCATAGATACTTCGATTTTTCAACTCTGGACGCTTCTCTATCAGAAATTTGAGTCCATTCTTCAGATCTTCTCTTCTCTCTAGCTTCAAGACCGTCGAAAGAAGGATAATGTCATCCAATGTTTCTCGACGATTAAATTCAACAAGAGCGGGTAAAAGCAACCTCACCGATTCATGATCAGATAGCACATTGACGAACAGATCTTTTACAGTCCGTTTGAGAGGACTGCCAACAGGCGGTGGCGCAACAAAAAATGCTTTTATAATATCCGCTGCCGGCTCAAAGGCTCGTGAATTCGCAAAATCGAGAAGCACCGGCATACCAGAGTAGACTTCTGAAGGAAAATCACACAAAGGGGCGGCCGCAATCAGATTCAAGTAATTCTCTCTCTGAATAAATGTACTGGCATCCCTAGGTGATATTTTCGATATCTCTTCGAGAATGGTTTGATGAACATTTTTGAGCTGTTGCGTGCCATTTAAGCATCTGACTTCGTGTGAACTCAGGACCGAAAACAGCTCAGTCATCTTATTCAATATTAGTGCATCACTATTTAGTGTTGTCCTTAGAACAGAAGATATTCTTACGATACTTTGTTTAAAAATTGTTTGCCCTTCTTCTGTAGCAAAAGTCTCTTCTTTTAAAGGAATGAGCGCGTCAATAACTGGATCAAAAGCGCCTTTTGAAAAAACATCGATAATTTCTTCCAACCCAACCCGATTAGGATCTGTAGGAAGTTTGAGAAAGGCAAGTAACGATGACGTAATTGTATGAAGATCGTATCGTCCATCCACCTCATCCGAGAAACTTGTCTGAAGCGATTGAAATGCTTTAGCATCAGCAACACTGAGCGCAACATCGAGTGCCTCAGACACGCGGCTGTGTAAATTTCCGGAACTCTCGTATTCGTTGAGTTTTCTTCCGATCAATTCTAATGCTTGAAGAATACCTTCTTTTAATTTTCCGTTTTGTGCAAAATACCCTTTCTTAAGAAGAGCTATTCCGCTGCCCACAAATTCTTCATTTTCGATGATTCTTCCAAATTGCTCAAGGGTCTCACTTAACGTTCCCGTTGACTCAAGCCGCTGATAACTTCTCTCCAACTTATAAAGCCATTTATCGGAAAGAACGTATCGGTTGAAAACCTTTACCAACGGCTCCAACTCATCCTCGCTTAAATAGTTTATCAATGCTGCGGTATCGGGCATCGCTCCGTTGGCATTAAAACAATTAATCATCTTCTTGAAGGTTGGCCCATCTATCCACGAATTGGAGAGATCTAAATCCGAACAAGATTTGTTAATTTTTCTATAACCCTTATCGTTTTGCAGTTGCTTATCGATGCCGTCACCATAAAAGGCGCCCGGGGAGCAACCAAGCAAGAAGAGGAAAAAGATTGTAATCAAAAATGCTCTCATCGTTTACCTAGAATCCCAAACTATTTACCCAGAACTCTTCTTAAAACTTCAACTTGCCCCAGCAGGCGTTGCGGGTCGTTTTGTTTTTCATCCTCGACCTGATTATTGAACAAAACTATCGTCTGCTTAACGCGATCAATTGCCATTTGTACGATAAGTTGTGCAAAATTGGGCCGAGATGGAACGATAAAACTATGATAACGAATTATGGAGCCCGAACTGAAGGCTTCGATCTTGAGATCTCCAGCAATTTTTTTTATCGTCTCTGTCTCAAGACTTCCCCAATCAACACGATAAGACTTAGAGGACGTTAACAGCTTAACTTTATTCCAAGTGGTGAACGCTTCATCTTTTAATTGAACGCCAAAGACAACGGGAAAGGTCATAGTACTTTCAACTATGGCAGTAGCAGGATCAGGCCGATTAATGATCACGGAACGCACAATTCCTACCTCTCGAAACATTTCCTGGTGTAATTCATAATCCGTAAAGATTGCCGTAACTTCTTCTGGATTTGCATCAATCTTTTGGTAAACGTAAACATGCGGCCAAGCGGAGTCCTCAACGTCTTCGGTCAAAGCCACCTGCTCTCCGCGTTCAACCAGCACGCGGTCTTCTTCTTCAAGCTCATCTAGGATGTTGGCATAAGCGGATTCTGCACAGCTAAAACTGAAAACAATCGATATGGAGAGAGCAGACACTAAAAGATTAGCTCTCATACAAAACCTTTCCTTTTTATCGTGTTGATCAGTGGTCCAAATGCGTCGGGCAAACATATTCCCAGCACACCATGCAGCGCAAGTTTTTATTAACCGGAAAAAGGATGTCTAACGCAGTGCGTTACGTAGGTTTTCAATCTGCTGTTTGAGCAGGGCTGGATTTTCCTTTTTCTCTTTTTGTACTTGATTATCAAGTGCTCTAGCCGTTTCTTTCATGCGATCCACGAACATCTGGACTATTAACTTAGCTAGTTCCGGTTTTGGAGGATTAATGTAGTTGTAATAGGCCAGTATCGCACCGTCACGATGCGGCTCAACCCTCATGCTTCCTTCAACTTGTTTTATGCTATCAGCTCTTACTTTAGTCCATTCAACGTCATAACAACTGGAACATGGCGAAGAAAGAACATCTCTCGTCGTATAGTTTTCGTCCTTCAGTTGAAAGCCGAGGATTTTCGGAAAAGTCATAATATAATCAACATCCGCGGTTTTTGAGTCGATTCTTTTTGAAATGTGCGAGCCGATAATTCCAGGAAAAAAAGCTTTGTGGTTTTCATAATCGAAAAAAACGGCGGCAATTTCATCTGCCGTTGCGAGAGAAACCTGATATATGTTTATTTTCGGCCAAGGCCCACCAGGAACTGTTTCAAGAAATACAACCTGTTCACCGCTATCAGCCATCTCCTGCTCTTCGGGGCTTAGTTCATCATAAATAGCTGCAAATGAATTTGTGACAACAAAGAAAGCAGACAAGAATAAAGAGATTAACAGCTTTGCTTTCATATTTCGGCCCAACCTTTCTTAGATAAACGAGTGTAACTTAATCTTACTACTTTTGTTTTATGTCAATGACCAAAAATAGAATGAACGTTTTATTGAAGTTACGTTTAAATTATCTACTCAAACTATTTTCTTTGAAAAGTTTATTTTTTTCGTCTTTTACTTAGAAAACATTTTTTTCTTTTTTCAAAGTGAGTAATACGCTACACAGTATCGCCAAATGCGCAAACATCATGACTGAAGCTGATTCAATTTTCGCCGCAATTAGACTTGGAAAAAAACTAAATGTATTCAAATTCATTGCTACAAAAGCAAGCACAAACATCACTATGCGAAATCTACTTCGCACCCGATACCAATCAGACAGTGCCACAAAAGCAAGTGGGATAATAAAAATAAAATACGGTTTCCATACTAAATGTGATGGCACAACGAGTAATCCGACCACTAAAGCTACCCAACGAAGAACCGATGTCTTCGGTCCTCGAAGAATTAATACCAATAACAACACAGACGAAACGGCAGTCCATAGGGCAGAAATATATTTCAATAAATTTGAAGAGATTAACGGCAAATCAAAAAGTTTGGTGGAACCGGGACCGAGAGCAATAATATGTACGGGCTGCCCAGTGAAAAATCTGGCAAGAAAAGCGGAAATACTTTGGTTATGTGATTCAATAGGCATCCCACGATCGAATAAGGCGTTCTTCCAGTGAATTAACATCTGAAGATTGCCCTTCAGTCCTTCAGAAACAATCGGCAGCAAAAGAACCACGAAAAGTCCTAGCACCACCGCAAGCCTTTCATACTGTATTTGTTTTTGGGGAACATCCTTTTTAACAAAAAATGGAATCAATAAAAGTGGCGTAGCGAAGACTTTTGCAACAGCCGCTATGGCCAACAAAAACCATCTGCCAAAATGGCCGGATAAAGTAGAGGTACCGTCCCATCGTCTTCCAAGCGTCCAAATACAAACAGCGAGAATAAAGGTATTAACCTGTCCATACTGAAAATCGATCAATAGAGGTCTCGCCGCCATTATTATCGCTCCGGCTGCAATTCCTATCGAAAGCGACTCCGGAAGTTTGGATAATCGCACGAGATTTTTTCCGACGACGTAAAGAGCAAGCGCTTTAGCTAAACACCAAAGACTAAAAACAAGTTGTTTGGGCAGAAGTCCGAGCGGCGAAAGTAACCAAGCAAGACCGGGAGCATAGAGATACCGGTCGGGAGTTTCAAAATTTATGTGAGGACCACGACCGTGAGAAACCAAGTACCAAGACCCGTAGAAAACTGAAAAATCATTTCCGCCTCGTTGAAATGCAATAAAAATCCCAAAAACCAGGATTATCAAAACAACAAACAACCCAAGCAGTGTTAATCGATGGGCTCCCCTTAGAGCGGCAATCACCCTACCGCCTCCAAAGAACTGAACGCAGATGAAAGAAACGGGAAATATGGATTCACGTAAGAAGATTCTATATTAATTAATTTCTTCTTCAATTTAACTTCAGATTTGTCCGGATCCCTTACCCCCATAAAACCACCAAGATCCGTAACGGAAACAACACGGTGACAGGGAACGAGAATCGGAAAAGGATTTCTGCGCAAAGCTTGTCCTACCGCCCGCGTGGCGAAAGGCTTTCCAATGTTTCTAGCGATCCAACCGTAGCTTCTAGTTTCTCCGAAAGGGATTTGAGCAGTCGCTCTATATACGGCCGACTGAAATTCAGAAATTGAACCAGTATCCAAAAGAGCCCAGGGAATCGAACCAATCGGACGTCCCTGGTCAATAAAGCTTCTGATCTTTTCGACCGAAGCTTTTAATGCCGATGGAAGTTCATCATAGTGCAAACAAAAATCGCATTTCTCAGGTTCAATTTTGATGGAAGCAACTAATTCCGAAGTATTCCAATAAATTGTAATTAAACCAAGTATCGACCTGAATTTGTAACCGCGAAGTAGGCCTTTGTCTCGCACCGGTTCCCCCATGAATTTTTCTTTGTCGACTGCCGAGTTTGGCATCTGACAATCGGAAATTCAATTTGTTTATCAAATTGTTTTGATGATTAGTTTTTGTTGTTCGGCGCCAAATTATTAGGAGGTTCGAATGCTTGATGCAGTGAGATGAAATTTTGAACGCAAACAAAACGCACATGTCGCGCCGCGCTGACGATGCGCATTAGAAAACTCTAATATTTTCGCTTGTTTATCGCTTTTTCTCGCTGTAAGGTGCCACGTCTTTTGAGTTTCAGAATAAGAGAGAGATGGAGCAAAATTAGGTGTCTTACGTGGTTCTCGCCAGAAAATGGCGACCAGCACAGTTTGCAGACATAGTTGGTCAAGGACCGATTGTTCGAACCTTGATGAACGCAATTCGTTCAAAACGCATACATCAGGCCTACCTACTCACCGGTTCGAGAGGAATCGGCAAAACTTCAATCGCTCGCATTCTTGCAAAAGCAGTCAGATGTGATTCCGTTAATTGGATTGAAAACAATACCGGCGGCTGGCTTAACTCGTGCGACAAGTGCTCGAGTTGTAAAGAAATCACCACCGGTAATAGCGTCGATGTCATCGAAATCGACGGCGCATCTAATAACGGAGTAGATGCTGT
>Ga0208375_1004389_pt1 | contig 11152 bp, 8 predicted proteins | sample RifOxyD1_FD_184038 | JGI IMG/M metagenome (GOLD analysis project Ga0208375, IMG submission 184038) | Soil microbial communities from Rifle, Colorado - Rifle Oxygen_injection D1 (SPAdes) | ecosystem: Environmental > Terrestrial > Deep subsurface > Rock core/Sediment | place: Rifle, Colorado... | reverse complement strand
ATAAATATCGCCTCCAATAGTATATAAAAAGATACTGTGCAGGCTATTATAAATATTTATCGGATTCAGAATATTTATAATATTGAGATTGAGAAACTATTTTAAAAAAAGAAATAAAAAAATAATTATCACACTATAATGAATGTGGGCATTTCAAATCGAATCATATAATATACGGACTATTTCTTCTTTCTCTTTGACCAAATAATCAAGAATATTATTAGTATTATAAAAAACAATGCTGTTCCAGCGTATGCTAAAAAATTAGTCTCTGGTTCCGGAAAGAAGAATAAAACGACAAATCCCAAAATTACAACCGCCGGAATTAGATAATTAAGTTTCATGATTAAACCAGGGCGCTTATTTATATAAATGTTTTCAAGATTTATGATATTGCTTTTTTGATATCAACTCTTTTCTTAGATTGTCATCGTCAAGCAATATTCTTACTAATCCATTATTTGATAAATACTCTTTTCGTTGTTTGTATTCGTGCGGGTTATTTTGGAAAGATGATAAATACACTGCGACACTTTCTATCAGATTTTTTCCCTTTAAATGATACTTTAATGGTTGATTTCCGGGAGGCGTCACTAGTATTTTAGTTGACAATCGTAATTTTGTTTGTAAATCAAAATCCTTTGCTAAATTATAAAAAAGAATATCTATCGTTTTATCAGATGCGGGTATGCTTTTTGGCGTTCCTATTTTATACTTCTCTGTAATTAGAAAATAATCAGGTATTGTGTTTTTTGTAGTCTGTTTTTTCATAGTAATCTACTTATCAAAATCGGGAACATCTTGTAATATTTAAATGTGATGCGGTACTTGTGTTAATTGATTTTAGATTTTGTTGTTTTTTTTGTAATTTTTCCATCAACTTCTTAAACAGTAGATACCGTATATTAATTATGGCAACTCCTGGTTTAGTTGTTAGGGTGCATGGAAAAGATAAGAGTCAGATTGAAGTACAGTTTAAGGATAAGACAATCACTGCAAAAAATCTTATTAAAGATATCAAAATCGGCGATTATGTTATATTGAATGATGATCTTGTTATCCAAAGATTAACTGAGCACCAAGCAGAAAAAATGATGTAAATTTCTAATTATATGGTTAACTAGTAAAAAACATATAATTTACATAAAATATACAATAAGCATACATAAAGAACACATTTAATTTTATGATATTTCAATCTAAAACCGTAATATTTATAAATAACCTATTCCAATAATATGAAATACAAAAGAATTACATACAATATACATAAGATACGGAGTCTATAACTAGTAATGACATCCATAACTGGCATTCAACGAACCGCTGCCTCAAGCGCAAAAATCAAATGATTTTTGCGACTCCATATCCGCAATCCTCAATCCAAAGCAGCGGTTCTAATTTTAATATGGAAGAGACAACAGAGAAAATAGATATAATTAATGTACGACTTAATTCTGAACTAATTAATGTAATCGATTCTTACATACAAAAAGGAGTATATAGTTCTAGGGCCGAATTCATAAGAGAGATGTGTAGAAACTATGTTCTGGAGGAACGGTTCAAAAATGAATAAACATCTTTCCCCATCCAAAACTTTCAGACAAAAAAAAGATACGATAGTAGCTGTAAGAATGCCAAGAGGTTTAGTTGATGAACTAAAAGATCTTCAGAAGATAAATCATTTCATGGACTTAAGCGATGAGATACGTTTTGTAATCAGAAAAAATGTATTGCCGATTGGAATTGAAAAGACAGATCAAGAATTGAGAAAAAAAGAACAATTGATACAGGATTTAAACAGGATAATAATGGAATTGAAAAATGAACAATAAAACAATACATGGAACATTAGGAATGATACTTATAATATTAGTATTGATAACATCAGCATCTGGTCAAAATATATTAACAGAAAATTCCAATCAAACAATAAATAACATAACCATATCAATAGATTCTGTTAGTTTAACGCTTCCAATAGATATAATATATAATTATACAGAAGAGAACGCGACATACAATATATCCGAAATAATTAACAATACGATAAATTACAATTGTACTCTTGAGAATTTCGGGCAATTCCAAGGATCACTAGTCGAGAACATAACGTATCATTATTTAGAAACAAATCTTTCAGATGGAATACATTTATTAGCAGTAGATTGTGAATATAATATTACAACAAGCCATTACGTGGCTAACATATCAACCAATCTATCAGACAATTCCTCATCCACAACTTCATACAATTACACAGAAGAAACGTTGCAGAATATACTGACAGAAAAAGAATTGATTGTAGACACTCGGCCTCCAATAATCGAACTATCATTATATAATCACACATTGAATGTTGCAGTGTCAGATATGACAGACACATCATGCTTATTTGAAGATAACGCTCTAAATGTTTCATTCAACAATTCCTTGATATACACATTTAATTCTTCATCTAATTATTCAATACTCTGCGCGGACTTACTTGAAAACATAATATACTACAATAATACAATAATACTTAACGATACGCTAAATGATACTAACAGCACAACTAACAACACGATAAATGAAACGGTTGAAGAGCCATTCTTAAGCATCACTATAAATAAGCAAAGCTTAAATCTTGGAGAATTGGGCTTTATAACGATAAATGCGAACAACAATTCTAATGTGAGCGTAACAATATGCCCGCAATCACAAGGATGGGTTCAATGTTATGTGACTCCAACTTTTGTAAATGAGACATACCCGAAAACACAAGTAATGCCATATTCTAACAAGACGGGAACATATGTTATAGAGGCGATTATGGTTTATCAAAACTTCACTTTAAGAAATAACATGACGTTTGAGGTAATTAATACTCTGAACGCAAAAATATCTGCATCAGACAAAGTAGTGAGCGTTAATAATATGGTAACATTCAACGCCACAGTAACTGGCGGCATAGGTAACTATTATTATGTTTGGACAATGCATGATGGACAGAAATTCTATGGCAAAGGCGCGTATAAGAATTATACTGTTGCAGGGGAATTCACAGAAAGCTTATTCGTGAATGACAGCCAGGGAAATAACTATACCACATCAGTTAATGTGCAAGCAAAACCGAAACATACGCTGACAGTTATAACAATAGATCAAAAAACCAATACGCGAATGAAAGATGTCATTGTTGAAGTCGATGATTACAACGGAACAACAAATTCTGCTGGCGAGGTAAGATTCATACTGCCAGAGGCAAAATACGATATATATGCAAGTAAAGAAGGGTATGGCACTATGGTGGATGATGTTGATTTAGATAAAGATTTAACTCTTACTTTGAATATGACTTTTGAGGATTTTACTCCCCCAGAAATAACACTATTGACTAAAGATGACGTTATATTCGGGCAAAATGATGTGAAATTGAAATTCAAAGCAGATGATATTACTAAAGTAAGGTGTGAACTATATATCGCAGAAGGAAACTATAGTTGGTTCACATTGAAAGATTTTGGAGATAATCTTCTCACTGATACTGAATATACTTTTGAGTTAACAGATCTTGCCCCTGGAGATTATAAATGGAGAATAGATTGTATAGATGGAAATGATAATAGGGCTGAAAGCGAAGAATACTCATTCATAGTTTCTGATGAAAATGTTGCCTTGAGCATACGACAAAATGATGATGCGAACACGGATATAAATCGCGGCCTCGACAAAGTTAATAGATATGCGGGCCCAGAAGCAGAGATTGTAGATGCATTAAACATTAAACAATCATTAAAAGACTTGCTTGACAAGAGCAACAATCTTGAAAGAGACATAAGTAATCTTGCTTTTAGAAGGGATCTCGATGCGCAAGGAAAACTAGATATGCAAGAGAAATTAGTAAATGATATTAAAAAACTTCAGAATTCAATACCTGAAGATATCAAAGTGACTGGCTCTAGAACATTCATCAAGTATGTTCGTGATCCTGACTTGCAGGAATTGTTAAAAGAATATGCGAGTATAAAGAGTCTGAATATTAACACTAAAGGATTCTTTGAAGCAACTAAGAGAACACAAAACAAGATAGTAATAAGCACGAGTGCAATTAATGCAATATTATCATATCCTGATGGCTCATCAAAAGAGATTACTTTAATAAAGAAAGATATTGCAGTATCAAATCCATCATATGATGCAGAGATACGCGCTCCAGGAATAAGTCTTGTAGAAGTAATACCTAAGAATATTGCTGCAGATGCTAAAATAATAAACATCGTCAATAAAGATTATACTATACTAAAATCTGATCCGATAATAGAATTCCCTTCATCCACAACAGTCATATCTTATTACATAAACAAGACAATAGATCTAAACGAACTGGAACAATTGGACACGATAATAATCGATAAGAATGTCAACGCAATAACGACAACTACTGGTTTTAGCATACTGGGTGTTGATTCAATAAAGGATGTCGATGGAAAAACAGCGATGATAGGAATAATACTAATACTAGTCTTGATATATATTGCTTCAAGCTTTGACGTGTTCTCAAAGATAAAATTCCTGTTCACTAATTCAAAGAAGAAAATATCATACATCAGAGTGCTTGTAAATGATTCATTAGATTATCTTGTAACTAAGGATTATGATCGTGCGGCATTGATTTATAGGGAAGTTAAATTAAATTATGAATCATCATCAGATGTCATAAGAACTGAAGTGTACCAAGAATGTTATGAGTTATGCAATGCTCTAGACGCTTATTACTTTAATGAGTTGACTGAAGAATTTGAACGCTTCATAAAAATGGATGCAAAAGAAAAAGCTTTAGCTATCTATCAGAAAATGGAACAGACTTTCGAGAAATTCGATGAAAAATTCAGAAAAGACCGTGAAAAGATAATGAAGGATTCATATAATAAGATAAATAACAAAACTGGTCAAAAATAAAGATTAAGAATAATGTTGATTAATAATCCACATAAAGAAAAAAATTGTACACATGAAAAACAGAAAAATTGACGAAATAGGAAAAAAGGAAAAAAGTAACAAATTACTTTTAGGAATAATTGTAGTTATTGTTATTGCATCAGTAATCGGTCTAGTGTTGATAGCTACTTTTGTAGGTAATGTTTATCAAAATTATTTATCTGGTCAAGCAGGATATGTATACCAAGTAGTTCTAGAATATAGAGAATGTGCATATGATTGGGCAGGAGTGTTCGGTGCTGCCGTAATGGTTAGCGGATATAACAATCCACAATCAGTAACTGTGTCAAGCTGCGGGATGTATGATACCAATCTTTTATTCAATTGTCTTGAGCCTAATGCCGCACATGAAGTTATGGCATCTCAAGTGCCGCCAACAGATATTGATTGGGGAAGTCTTCAAGCAGCAACAGCTGCAGATGTGGATGCGTATATTAATAATTTAGATACTGGTTTGATGTCTGCTAATAAGACTTTCACAAAATCAATAACTTACCAAATAGGAAATCAGTATTATTCTGTTCCAGGAACTTATACGAATAAATATGATGAGACAAATTCAACCGCGTTTGATATGGGAATATTAAAAGATGGAAATGGGAATATAATATATATTGCTCATGCACTATCAAATTTTACCAGAGGATTCAATAATAGGGTATATAATTATCAGATGATACTTCCATTAAGAAATGGCACGACTCCAACTTATTATTTTTTTACAGACCCAAATGATATTTGTCCTGAAGGAGAGGGAGAGTTGCCAAATCCGGGTTATGTTCAAGGAAATGCTACAACAAGTTCGGGGGCGCCACTTGAAGGCGTAATAGTAGATGTTGGCGGGCACACAACAGTAACAGACGTTAATGGATTTTATAATCTTACAGTCCCTGCAGGTGATTACTACATATTTGGTATCAGAACAGGTTACCAGGCATATGTTGGTAACGTATCAATTGATATTGCAAATATCACTTATCATAATATCGTTTTAGTTGTTGAAGCAGTTCCTAATCCAAATACGGGCCCTGGAACCGGCCCAGGACAAAATGATAATGTCGGTCCTGGTCAAGTCCCATTTATTGAACAGCCTAGAAGAATTGAGGGTATAGATTATGTCATCAGTATAGCTCAAATAAACAGGAAATTAGTTATTGGAAATTTCTTACAGGAAGTAGTTTCATTCTATAGCTATAAGCAAGGTGTTGCGAATCTTAGATTCAGAATTGAAGGAGAAAATCTTACTAGCATGATAAAATTAGATAAGCAAACCATGTCTATTGCTCCTAACACGAATGAACAATTAACACTTACAATATTTGGTGAAGGAGTTCCAGGCGTATACAACGGCACATTAATCATAGAGGGCGATTTAGAGCAAGTGATACCAATAACTATAGAATTATTAGACAAAGACAGACTTCCTATTGAGTCATTATTGATAATGCTCGATGTATATAACACAGAAATATTCTCAAATCAAAAATTAAAATTTAAATCAGATTTACATAATCTATTGTCTGACCAGTCATATCCTGTTGGTTTACAGTTCACTATACAAAATATGGAAGGACAAACTATTTGGACAGATTATTCTAATGTATATTTGCAGACTTCGTTCTCTCTGTTAAAGACCGCGTCTCTTCCAGAGAATCTTCCAACAGGAGATTATATCTTAAGGGTCACTGCTAACTATTTAGGATTGAGCAGCGGAGCAAGTGCAGTATTTAGTGTCATCCTCCCATTCTATGAGCGTATACTGTGGGGATTGAAAATATGGATATGGATTGCAATAATATTATTCTTAATAGCGGCATTCCTTGCATATTGGTTCATTAACAGATATATTCAGAGTAAAAAGAGATACCATAATACTGTTGAATTGTCAGAACTTCCAAAACCAGGTCCAAAAACAGCATTCGTTGGAAAGATTGCAGAGACTGAGCATAAAACATATTTCGACTTAGAACAATTCAAAGTTCACACAATAGTTGCAGGAGCAACAGGAGGAGGTAAATCTGTGGCAGCGCAAGTAGTTGTAGAGGAAGCATTATTGAAGAATGTTGCAGTAATAGTATTCGACCCGACAGCGCAATGGTCTGGTATGTTAAGAAAAGGAAATGACAAGAACATGTTGAGACTGTACGCGAATTTTGGAATGAAACCAACAATGGCGAGAGCATTCAATGGTAATGTCAGACAGATAACGAATGCGTTAGAGGTAATTGATATTAAGAAATACATCAAACCTGGAGAGATTCAGATTCTTGCATTAAACAAGTTGGATCCTAAGGATATTGATATATTTGTAGCAAATTCTGTAAGAGAAGTTTTCCATGCGAACTTCCCAGAGACTGCAGAGATAAAATTATTGATAGTTTACGATGAGGTACATAGATTGCTTCCTAAGTTCGGAGGATCAGGAGAAGGATTCTTACAGATAGAGAGAGGATGTAGGGAGTTCAGAAAATGGGGAGTTGGTATTTTAATGATTTCTCAAGTACTTGCAGATTTCGTAGGACAGATTAAAGCAAACATCAATACAGAAATTCAGATGAGAACTAGAGATGAAGGAGATTTAGATAGAATAAAGACAAAGTATGGTGTCGAAGTTCTTCAAGGTCTAGTAAAAGCATCCGTAGGATCTGGTATGGTAGAAAATCCTGCATATAACAGAGGTAAGCCATACTTCGTTTCATTCAGACCATTATTGCACAATACTCAGAGACTTCCAGATGAAGAACTGGAGAAATACAATAAATTTAATGAGCAAATTGAAGATTTACAATATCAGATTGAACAATTAGAAGAAATCAAGCAAGATGTATTCGATCTTAAGTTGCAGCTTAAACTATCATTAGATAAAGTTAAACAAGGAAACTTCAATATGGTCGAGATATACTTGCAGGAACTTGTGCCAAGAGTTCAAAAGATGTGGATAAAGCTTGGCAAGAGCCCAAAAAAGAGAGAAATAAAACTAATAGATGTTAAATCATTAAAAGATGAGATGAAGAAAGCAGAGGCATCAAGAAAAGAGTATGAAAAGAATAATCCTGCACAGCAGGCAGCAACAGAGAAGAAAGAGGAGAAAAAAATATTGAAATATGAAAAAGTATTGGATTTCAATAATGCATTAAATTTCAGCAATGGCGTGACTGTGACGAGCCTTCAGGAATTGGTTGATGTAATGCCAAATATTAATGGACCTACATTTAAGCATCATGTGACTGAAGTGAAAAATGATGTTGCAGATTGGGTTGAAAAGAATTTCAACGACAAGGAGCTAGCTGAAAAATTGCGCGCAGCAAAGAATAATCAGGAATACGTTACGATATTGAATGAAGATAAATTGAAAAACAATAAACCGATAACAGATGCAAAACCAGCAGAGAAAACGGAAGACAATAAGGCAGAAACTAATAAACCAGAAAATAATACGGCAGAAACTAAAGATGAGAAGACGGTTAGTGCGAAAGAGCAAACGAATGATGAAGAATCTGTAAGTTGGAATGAAATTAAAAAGAAACTAACCGGACTTGCTCCAGAGGACAAGATAAAGATATTGGAGAAATCACAGAAAAAATATCCTAATGATTTAAACATTAAATTCAGTTTAGCGTTATTATATCATAAGATGAAAAAAGATGATTTATCAGAAGGAGTATATAAAGAGATATTATCTTTGAGCCCGAACAATCCTAAGGCATTATATTACTTAGGCGGCTTGATGAAGACTCAAAAAAGATATCCTGAAGCACTTGAATACTTTAACAAGTATCTAGAAAAAAATAATGATCCAAAAGTTGCATCCCTTGTAGAAAAAATAATGAAAGCAAGATAAAATGACAGACAATACATCGCTCGTTGCGCCACCGGACAAATATTTTTACACACTAGATGGGAAAATATTGACAAACATCCATCAACTATCTGAGTATATAAAAAAATGTTCAAACGAACATTTTCAGTATCATGCTAATTTAATAAAAAATGATTTTTATAATTGGCTTGCTGATGTATTCGGAATTTTAGGGCTAGCAAAACAAATCAAGAACAACTATGACCAAAAAGCTGTTGCAGATATTATTGATCAATTCATCGTTGAGTCTGAGAAAAATCAAGAAGAGATGAAAGTTAATGAAAAATTAAAAAAAGACGCGACATCAAAGCAACAGGAAGAACAGATGGAAAAAGTGCAGAAAGAACCGGAAAAGAAGGAAACCGAAAGATTAGTTGAGAAGAAAGAAGAGACTCCTGTATCGCAGCCATTTGCTGACGAGCAAAAGAACGGTAAATTCAAAGAATTTTCCGATGAGGAATTAGAAAAATTTACAAAATTTGGAGTTAAAGATACTGAGACTCCTGCAAATGAGAAATTAGACTACTTAAAGACTGAGTTGAATGAATTGCGCTCTATGATAAAAGATTTAAGAAAAGCAGGCAAGGATATGATAATTGCTGACTTGATGCTCAGAGTAGTCGAGCCAAAAATGACTTTTTATGAATATACAAAGAGTCAGGATGATTATGAGAAGATTATTCAAGTGCTTAATGATGCGCGTAGAGAGATAGATTATGCAAGCCAACAGACAGAAAGCAACATGGCTGATGAAGTGATAAAGCAGCTAGATTTACAAAGAATAATGTTAAAGAAAGATTTTACTCCAAAAAAGACGGGTGTTTTAGGGAAAATATTTAAACAATCCAATCAAGAAGTTTAGAAAAAGAGTTAGAAAACGCATTAGAAAAAGAGGTGAGTGATGTTTTGGTTTAAGAAAAAAGTAAGTATAGAAGATCCAGTTCAGGATGATGGCTCAACAGATGATGCACCTCTTGAGCAAAAGCCTGCAATGTCAGGCAATATGGAAATAGAGTTTACTAAAATTAAGAGTCAGCTCGAAGCGTTAAATGAAGTAAGAAAGGCAAATGCTGAACAATTCACGAGATTAAGTGAGCAGATTGGGGAATTACGTGGCGCATTGATGGATTCTAATAAAGCAATAAGCATAATCGAAGTTGCTTCAACAAAAGCCATTGATATGGTTGATTCTGTTCAACCAGATAAATTAATGATTGAAGTTCGAAGAACAGACGGTAAAACTGAAGCTCTAAGGGCAAACATTGAAGCCAATGAATCTATCATGAGAGATATGATGAAAGAATTGAAAGATATGCGTGCACAGATGGGATTCTACAAAGGCGTTGACCAAGTTATCAAGATGAATAATGAGATAAAACAGGAGCTTATAGATATAAAGAAGACTGAAGGATTAGTCGGTAAGCATGCAGATAGAGTAGAGACGATATTTATTGAAGTAGAGAAGAAATTCTATGACTTTGAAAAATTCAACGAAGCTGTAAAAGAGTTGGACAGGGCATTCAAGAGAATATCTGCAGATTTTGATAAGATAAGAGTTAATGTTGAGGAGAAATCTGATAAGAAAGAGCTCGTCAAATTAGTTGACAAGTTCACTGATTTCGAGAAACATACAACTAGTATTTTGAAGCTTCTTGATCAGAGAGGGAAGAATATAGTCAATGACTTGAACACTCAATTCATGAAACTAAAAACTCAACTGGAGAAAAAAACCGATACTAAATTAGATGTTAAAGGAATAAGTGATGATAAAATAGATGTTACAGCATCTAAAACTGAAGAAAAGACGTCCGAAGACGTGAAATCAGGAAGTGATGGAAAATCTGTTGGATCTCAAAAATCTAAAGATGATGCAGATACGAAGGGAGATTCTACTACAAAAGATGCTAAAACTGCAAATACTCCTACAGACAAATCAGAGAAAAAAGGACTATTTGGTTTTTTAAAGAAATGAATTAAAAATGAATCCATCAGATTATTTGAAAGATGTACCGCAAGATAATTACTTTAGATTAGCTGATGGACGCATCATCAAGAACCTTGAAGAACTCTTTTCTGTAGTTCAGAACTCTGGAGATACAGTGTTTTTTGATCACGTGACTCCTGATAGGAATGATTTTGCTAGTTGGATAAAAGAATGCGTGAAAAGCGAGGATATTTATTCTAAATTAATGATTCTAAAAGATAAGCAATCATTTCTTAACGTTTTAGGTCAAGAGATAGCCATACTTAAGAATCCGAAAATCTCTGAAACGATAAAATTCTTTTCAGAAGATTATGATCCGAAGAAGG
>Ga0208375_1004387_pt1 | contig 11155 bp, 16 predicted proteins | sample RifOxyD1_FD_184038 | JGI IMG/M metagenome (GOLD analysis project Ga0208375, IMG submission 184038) | Soil microbial communities from Rifle, Colorado - Rifle Oxygen_injection D1 (SPAdes) | ecosystem: Environmental > Terrestrial > Deep subsurface > Rock core/Sediment | place: Rifle, Colorado... | reverse complement strand
CTCCCATCTCTCCCAGAACTACCAGAACTAACCCCTCTTCTCCCTCCAGAATCTCTTCTGTCATTAAAGTCTCTTCTCCCAAACTGGCTTCTTCCCCTGCTTTCTCCCTGAAATCCTCTGCCAGAATCCCTTCCTCCAAACCTTCTATTCCCAGAACCTCTCCCCTGAAACCCGCCTCTAAAACCACTGCTTCCTCTCCTGTTAGGGAAATAACTAACATTTTCAAACTCAGGAAGCTCCAGTCTTGTAATCTGCAAATCTCTGTTTAACAAAACCCTTCTGAAATTATCATGGTCTTTTCCAGCCAATAATGTAATTGCTTCTCCATTTTTGCCAGCCCTAGCAGTCCTCCCAATCCTATGAACATAATCCTCAGAAGTCTTTGGCACATCATAATTGTAAACATGAGTCACATTCTTGATATCCAATCCGCGGGCAGCAACATCGGTTGCAACCAAAACTTTAATATGCTGTTTCTTTAAAGAATCCAAAGCATATTCTCTCCTGTTTTGGCTCAATCCCCCATGAATAGCCAAGGCATTAATCCCGCGCTGTTGTAAATTATAAGCCAGGCTGTCAACATGATGCCTCATAGCGCAAAACACAAGGGAAAACCCAGAGCTTTTCTGCTTCAATAAGCTAAGTAATAAAGAAAACTTCTGGTTTTCTTCAACCTGGTAATAATATTGGTTAAGCAGGCTTTTATCAACAAGAGCTTTTGTTTTTATTATCACAGGCTCGTTTAAATGCCTCCTAATCAATGAATGAATGCTTTCTGAAATCGTAGCACTGAACAATAATGTCTGCCTCTTTTTCGGGACATTCCTTAATATTTCTTCCACATCTTCTATAAACCCCATCTCAAACATCTTGTCAACTTCATCCAAAACAAGGAACTGGAGATTATGAAAATCCAGGGAACCCCTTCTTAAATGGTCAACTAATCTTCCAGGTGTGGCAACAACCACTTCAGCCATTTTTAATTCATTAAACTGGGGATTAATGCTTACCCCGCCAAAAATTGAGGTTGTATGAACATGCATCTTCCTGGCAAAACTCTCAAAAGATTCCCTGACCTGCATGCATAATTCCCTTGTAGGGGTTAGAACTAATGCCTGGATTTTTTTTCCCGGCTGGATTTTTTCAAGAATCGGCAAAGCAAAAGCAAGAGTCTTCCCAGAGCCGGTTTCACTCTGCCCGACAACATCCCTGCCTTTTTTTATTTCAGGAATTACCTTTTCCTGGATTTTTGTTGTTTCATCAAATCCCTGTATTTTAATCTGCTCAAGCAGAGCTGGCTTTAAGCCAAGTTCAGTAAATTTCATTTTTATTTTTTCTTTCGTAAACTCTTCTTTCATAAAGCACGAGTTGACTTGTCAACTGTGCCACAGTTCACTTGTGAACTTATGGAAAGGTTTTGTCGTAGATTCTTAATCTGAAAATTGACCAAGAAATCTTATTTTATTTTTTCTTATGGTTAAAACTCGATTTTTGCCCTATAAAAAGCTATTGGTTTTTCATTTTCAGCAGCCAATATCCACCAATCAAAATCATAGCAATACTAAACCACTGCCCCAAGCTCAGCCCAAAATACAAAACATCTTCCCTGAAGAAATCAACAATGAATCTTCCAATACCCTCCATCAGGAGATAGCTGAAGAACACCAACCCGGGCTTCTTCTTAATCTTACTCACAAATAATAAACCAAAAAATATCAAAAACCTATAACCAGCAGCATACAACTGCTGGGGATGCCTGCATCCAAAATAATCCCTGAAGTATACACACCAGCTTGCATTTGTTAAAGTTCCAACAAGCTCGCCATTGATAAAATTAGCAATTCTCCCGAAAGCTAAAGCCAAGGCAGCTGGAACAGCAATAATATCAGCCAATTCAAGGAAATCAATCTTTTTCTTCCTGCTAAAAACCCAGCAGGAGATTACAGCCCCAAATAATCCCCCATGATAGCTCATCCCGGAAATTCCATGCCAGAAAGCAATTATTTCAAGAGGATGAGAAAAATAATATCCAGGATTCCAAAACAAGACTTCAAATAATCTAGCACCAACTATTACCCCAATAATCAGCCATACAATTAAGTCATAAACATCATCCTTGCTCAGCTTTAGTTTATCCTTCTTCCTAAGAAGCAGCCATAAAGCAAGTAAAAAACCAATAATATACACAATGCTATAATAATAAATATTAAAACCAAGAACCGAAAACATAACAGGATTGATATTATTTACATACATTTTACAGTTAACTCTAAACCAGAGCCAATATTTAAAGTTACACTATCATAGTTAGTTTTCACATACCCCAGATAATCTTTAACCTTCTCAGAATGAGAAATAACATTATCAGCAATCACCAGGCAATTATTATTCATGTTCTTCTCAAGCAGTTTAAAATATTTTAAATAATCCCTTTTTCTCGCATCTAAAAATATCATGTCAGCCTTAGTCTTAAAGTTCTTCAACAATTCCAAAGCATCGCCTTCAATTAATTTAATGTTTTTTAACCCGGATTTTTTAAAATTATCCCTTGCTTCCTCTGCTTTATTTTTATCGAGTTCAAAAGTAAATACTTTTGCTTTCCAAGCAGAAGCCATTAAAATTGAAGAGTAACCATTAGAACTTCCAACCTCAATAACGCTCTTTGGCTGTTTTATCTTAACAATCATCTGCAATAATCTCCCGGCATCTTTTTGGATATTAAAATAATGCCCTTTTTCATTCCTCGCTTCAAGCTCTTTCAGAATTCTTTCAATATCAGCCATGATAGTTGCCATTCATTCCAAGGTAGTTTAGCCTGTTTCTTGTAACACGTCTTACATCACTTTCATGCTGTGCAGTAACCTCATTTCTTGTATACATTTCATGATGGCATGTTTCATGCATCCTTGTTTCCCTGTCAACTCCAACAGCTTCCCTTGTTACAGGATTATACCAGCCCTTTACCCCCGGTGGTAACTCTCTTTCAGTCACTATTCTAAACCAAAAGCCCTGAGAGATTAACTCTTCATACTCTCCTTTTCTAATCTGATAAGCAGCATCTTCTTTAACCCCCTTTTCATCTCCAGAAGAAAATCTTTTCCAGGCGCTTTCATCCACAACAGGCACGCCATTCAACATCCTAACTTCAGGGGTTTCTTTTTCTTCTAACCTGTATTCTAAATTAAAAATTCTCATTTAACCATTCCAGTATATCATCATCCTGGTTCTTGCTCCCAATAACTTCAATCAGCACAGGAACAGAATCCTGCCCAGAGAGTTCTTTAAGCAAAATTCTTTTGCTTTTCTCAGCAGGCACCTCAATCTTCCTGTATTTCACACCCTTTTTATTCAACTCTCTTTCAGCTATCTTGCAATAAGGGCATCCTTCCAGCCTGAACAATAAAAGATTTTTTTCCATGAAGTTAGGAAAAAAAGAGTATTTTTATAACTATCTAAATCTTATTATTCAATAACCATTAACTAAACACCTAACTTCCTCTCCTTATACTGGATTAATTGCTGCTCTATCTTGTTTAGAGCTCTGTCCACTGTCTGCCCTATGCCATATTCTTCCCCAATTGCAATTACCTTCTTCCCATTATCCCATAGCCTTGCCCTGCAGAGAAATAACGGTGTTTGCCTGAATTTATGGCTGTTCTGTGTAATATCCAGGCTTAATGCCCCTTTATTTATCACCCTTCCTCTTCTGTTTACCAGTTCTCTTACTGTCTGTTTAATGCCATCCCTGTCAACACTTGCCAGGTTTCTCAGCTTCCCGGCAAATTTTACAGAGACAGACACATTATCTGTCATTTTAATCCCCCCTTTAGTTTTTATTACTGTAAAGAACGCAAAACACCACTGTCAACAGTGCAATACTAAGAATAGTCTAATGTATAAATACCTTGTCTATATAGTGTATATATACTGAAAATTTTAGGTATTAAAAAAGATTATAAGGCTATCTCCCTTACTTAAAAGTAGAGAAAAATGTCAAAGTCAATCTTGGTTATAGAAGGAGCAAGTGCATGTTTTTATAGTTTAGCCATTCCAAATTACGAAAAGCTTGAGTTTGAACCAACAAGAGACGTTATCTCTGTCCATGATATTATCCCATCCGGATTTCCAAGAAAATCAAGATATTTAGAACCTTATTTCATTCAAAAAAATGCCCGCCTTACAAAGAACGTGGTTGATGAAAGATGTTTAAGGAAAGCTGCAGATGATTTAACAACAAAAACAAAAGAAGCAGGAGCAGATTACGTATTAATAAGCGTTCTAAGGAATGTGAATTCAGGTGACAGACGGGAAATAATAATAGAAGCACAGATGTTATTGAAAAGATAAAGCCCTTATATTCTATTTAGAATGCAGCTCAACCTCATCATCATCCTTCAGCTTATAATTAAGCCCAACAACTTGTCCTGGGAACTTTGCAGAGCCCCATACTCTTGCATATTTGAACTTCTTGGCAAAATCCTTGTGCACATGCTCTGCTAAATCCTGGACAATTGCTCCTTTCTTAAAAGCAATTGGAGGATAATCTGCTTTTTTTCCAGGCTGTTTCGTATAAACTTTAATCAGCTCTAAAGAATTCCATATAATCTCTTTAACATCCTCTGTTTTATCCTTCCTTTCAACAACCAGAATTCTCTTGCTAACCTCATTATCCCTTAACTCTTTTTCAATCATTCTTATATCCCCGGAATTTTTCTTAATAATCAATATCAACTCAGCATTTCTTATAATGGCAATTAGCGCCATCCCATTTTCAGTGTTTTCAAAGTCTTCAACAATGGCAGGAATTTCAATAATCTGCAGTTTAATCCCTTTATAGTTCATTACCCCTGTTTCAGGCTTAACTGTTGTAAACTCATAATCCGCAATCTTGACATCAAGATTTGTCAAAGCCTTTAATAAAGTGCTCTTGCCAGAGTTAGGCAGCCCCAGAATAACAATCGTTGCTGCACCCTCTTTCTTTATTGAGAATTTACTCCCGCCGCCAGAACTTTTCTTCTGCTTGCCTTCCTTCTCTTTCAGCTCTTTCAGTCTAGCCATGCGGTTTTTAAGCTGTTTCTGCAATCCTTCAGCAGACTTATGCGAAGGAGCAAGTGTCATCATCTTCTTCAAGGCAGCTATCTTCTTGTCTGTGGTGTCAGCACTTAAATAATCCTGCTCAGCTTTCTGATAAAAAAAATCTGCATTGATTGGCATGATTATTTTGAACTAAGAGAATATAAAAAACTTCTCTAAATCGCACATACACAAACTGAACAAAATAAGTATATAAGCATATTCTCAATAAAATATGCTCATCAAAAAATATAAGTTATCTTTTTATATTCCAATATTAATAGTATTTCATGTTTTTTGACAACATAGTTGGAAACCCCTGGGTTGTTAAGATAGTGGCAGCATTAGCCATACTCCTAATAGGGTTTGTTATTGGAAGGTTCTTTGGAAATATAAGCAGAATTGTCATAAAAGAACTTGAACTAAATTCAATAATCAGGAGAAAGATTAACATAAAGTTTAACCTTGAAAATTATGCTTATTACATTATAAGCTTCATTATCTACATCTTTGCAATTGACATTGCTTTAAATCAGTTAGGAATAACAAAAATTGTTTTAATCATCGTGCCAGCAATTATCATTTTAATAGCTTTAATCCTGGTGTTTCTTGGGGTAAAAGGAATCATACCAAGCATAGTTTCAGGCATAGCCCTCTATTTAAATGGAAATGTCCACCCGGGAGATTATCTCCAGCTTCCTCAGGTTGAAGGCAGGGTTGTCAGGGTTAAGCTGACAGAAACCGTTATCATTAATGAGCAGCAGTTTCTTGTTTTCATACCAAATAAGATTATTATCCAAAACAGGATTATTGGCAAGAAGATAAAACCTTAAATAATCCTTTATCATAGTAATCTTATGCTTGCTGTTATAACAAAGATTAAACCATCTGAATGGGAAAGAAAGAAAGTCCATAAAATTGTAAATACCTTCCTGGAAAATACCAGGCCGAAGTTAAGGGGATTGAAAATAGTTCTTGGGGGAAGTTTTGCCAAAGACACATGGCTTTCAGGAGACCATGACATAGACCTTTTTGTCAAGTTCCCTTATAACTTATACAGGAAGAAAAACCTGTCAGAACTGCTTGCAAAAAGATTAAGCAATTATAACCTTGTCCATGGCTCCCGGGATTATTTTCAGGTGCAATACAAAGGTTATCTGTTCGAGCTAATCCCTGTCTTGGATATTAAAACACAATCAAAAGCAGTTAATATTACAGATGTAAGCCCGCTGCATGCTCTTTGGGTTCAGGATAATATCAATCATCTTGCAGACGACATCCGTCTAGTTAAAGCATTTGCAAAAGCCAACAACATTTATGGGGCAGAATCATATATCCAGGGATTCTCAGGTTATTTGCTTGAAGTTTTGACAATTTATTATAAAGGATTTTTTAATCTGGTAAAAGCAGCATCTTCCTGGAAAGAGCCCGAATTCATAGATATTCATGCCCATTATAAAAATAAAACCCATGCATTCAGGGATTTAAACAAGTCAAAGCTCTCAAGCCTGGTTGTCATAGACCCGGTACAAAAATCAAGGAATGCTGCAGCTGCACTATCCAGCGAAAAATTCCACAGGTTTGTAGAAACATGCAGGAAATTCATACACTTTCCATCAGAAAAATTCTTTGAGCAAAAACAAGTTGACATCAAAACATTAAAGGACAGGGCAGCAGCAAATACATTATTATATATTGAGCTTAAGCCATTGGAAGGAAAAAAAGATGTTATAGGGTGCAAAATAATGAAAGCATTCAGCTTGTTGAAGGAAAGAATGCACTCTAGCGGGTTTGAATTCATAGACACAGGATGGGAATTTTCCAAGGAAAAATCAAAGCTCTGGTTTATCCTGCAAGATTCCATCCTGCCAGAAAAAAGAAAGCATTATGGCCCTAGAATAGATGATGAAAAAAATAAATTGCATTTCATCCAGAAATGGCACTCGCATGAAATCCATGAAGAGCAGGGCAGGATTCATGTTTTTGTCAAGCGCGAGCACAGAAAAGCAGATGACTTCGCAAAGCATTTCTTAAGAAGCCCCCATGTAAAAGACTGCTTCAAAAAAATAATCAAGGTTAAGATTTATTAATCCAAATAAGCCATTTAGTATTATCCTTTATTCCTTATCATAAAATCATAAGTTCTTTTTAATCCTTCTTCAAACTCCACTCCAGGTTTCCATCCAAGAACCTTATAAGCTTTTGAAAAATCAGCCAGCGTATCTTTTGGCTCAATAACCCCTGGGCCATATACAGCTTTAATCTTCTTCCCGCTGAGCTTTATTATCCTCTCTGCAACCTCATTAACAGAAACATTCTTTCCATTCCCAATGTTAAATGCTTCTCCAAATGCCAGTTTATTTTTTGTAGTAGCAGCCAGGATATTCGCATTTGCCACATCACCGACATATGTAAAGTCCCTTGTCTGCCCCCCATCGCCATTAATTACCGGCTGCTCACCCTCTTCAAGTATCTTAATGAACTTCGGGATTAAGCACGCATACCCTCCATCAGGCGATTGTCTTGGCCCATAAACATTGAAATACCTTAAGCTTATTGTTTCCATGCCATAAATATTATTGAATAACCCGCAATAATGCTCTCCAACAAGTTTATGCAGGGCATATGGGCTCATCGGGCCAGGATTCATAGTCTCAACCAAAGGCAGTTTATCTTGATTGCCATAAACTGAAGAACTTGAAGAGAAAACAAATCTTTTAATGCCCATCTCTTTGCAGATGCTCAATAAATTTAAAGTTCCAGTAACATTCACTTCATTTGTTTTAACAGGCTCTTTAATTGAATACTGCACCCTTGGCAAAGCAGCCAGGTGAAACACAACATCTACATCTTTGAACAGGGTTTTAATCCCTGGATTGCATACTGTGTCTTTATGAAACTCCAGGTTCTTGTGCTTTTGCAGGTTTTCCAGCTTCCCAAGTGATAAGTCATCAATAACAACAACCTTATTGCCCATTTTAAGCAGTTCATCAACCAGGTTGCTCCCAATAAACCCAGCTCCTCCAGTAACAACACATTTCATAATAAGGTGAAAATTTAACACATTTAAAAATATGCCCTTTTCTTTATGGATGAATAACTATAATCCTTCTAATCACAAGGTCTTTTATTGATTTTATAAACTCACCAGGAAAATCAAACCAGGTTTTCTTAAAAATACCAAGTTCAAGCTTCCTTACCCTCCCGATTTCAGGGTCCTGCAAATAAATATACTCCCTATCAATATCAACAACAACAGAATAATGCTTCTCATCTGTTGAAAACCAGGCAACAATAACAGGAACATTCTTTTTAAGATAAGATTCTATCTCTTCAAAAGAAGAATAATCCCTTACAGCTCCTTTAAAACCAAGCAATCTCGCAGCACTTAACAATCCCTTGGCATTAACTCCCATCTTCCTGGAGCACTTGCTTATCCTGGCAAGCTCTTTCTCGCTTTTCTCCACGCCGTAATAACTAAAAATCATTTTCAGGCAGGCAGGTCCGCAGAATCCAGGGCTTTGTTTAAAAGGTTTAATCTTAATCATGGTTAAACCAATAAAAGTATATTTAAAAACCTGTGTTTTTCAATTTTTACGAAAGGTTTATAATTAATTTATTTTAACTAATAATATGCTAAAAATAAATGACCTAGCACCAGAATTTTCATTAAAGGACAAAAATGGAAAGGCATGGGGGTTAAAAGATTTCAGGGCAAAATACCTTATAATCTATTTTTACCCAAAAGATTCCACGCCAGGATGCACAGTAGAGGCAAGGGGTTTTAACCAGAATATCCACCAGTTCAGGAAATGGAATGCTGAAATAGCAGGCATTTCAGGGGGAGATGAAGCAACCAAGAAAAAATTCTGCGAGCAAAATTATCTTGATTTAACATTATTGTCAGATAAAGATTATTCAGTTTCAGCAAAATACCACATATACGGAGAAAAAACATTTCTTGGAAAAAAATTCATGGGAATAAACCGGACAACATTTATTCTTGACAGCAACAGAAAGATAATTGCGGTTTTTGACAAGGTCCACCCGGAAACCCATGCAGAAGAGGTTCTTAGCTTTATCAAGGATTTATAATCATGAAAAAAGAAGATATATCTAAAATCTACTCTATCTTAAAAAAGCAAAACATTCATGCTCCGGTAGCAGAATTAATCAGCATTCAAACCAACAGCCCGGAAAAAGTGTTATTGGCAACAATCTTATCATCAAGAACAAAAGATGAGACAACATCTAAAGCAGCAGGGAGATTGTTCACCAAAGTTCACAGAATCCAGGATTTAGAGAGATTATCAGTTAAAGATATTGAAAAGCTAATCTACCCAGTGGGCTTTTACAAAACAAAAGCCAGGCATTTAAAACAACTGCCAAAAGCAATAAAAGAAAAATTCAGCAACAAGCTGCCAGAAACAATCGCAGGATTAATCCAGCTTCCCGGGGTGGGAAGAAAAACAGCAAATTTAGTCTTATCAGCAGGATTCAATAAGCCAGCAATAGCAGTTGATGGTTATATTAAAACCCGCAACCCCTATGAAACCGAAATGATTTTAAGAAAGAAGCTCCCAAAGCAGTACTGGGGGAAAATCAATGCTTTATTTGTTGCATTCGGACAGACAATATGCAGGCCAGTCTCTCCTTACTGCTCAAGATGCCCAATAAAAAGGTATTGCAAGAGAATTGGGGTGAAGAGTAGCAGATAATGTAAACACAAGATTTAAATATATAAACAAATTTTCGTATATGCACAAAATGGCAACATTTACTGTTTCAATCCCTGAAGAACTGAAGAAAAAATTAGATGCTCACCCTGAAATAAACTGGGCTGAATATATAAAACAGAGGTTTATTATCAGGATAAGAGAATTTAAAAAATTTGAAGAGTTAAAAAACTCAGGCAGGTTAGGTAGATTATAAAATGGCTTCTTTAACTTTATCAATGTCAGAAGAACTCAAAGCAGAGGTAAAACATCTGAATTGGGTGAACTGGAGTGAAATCGCGAGAGAAGAAGCCCTAAAAAAGGCAATATTTCAGAGCTATATGAAAACCCGCAATTTGACTGATGAGGAATGGAAATTCTGTGAGAGAATAGAATGGCATCCAGTTGATGAACTGCTTTTAAAAGAGGGATTTAAGAAAGAACTTGAAAAGCGAAAAAAAGGTCCATTTTTGAGATATAAGTCAGTGGAAGAGTTGTTTAAACATAGAATTCATTAATATTCGGGAGAGAAGATTATGGCTTATCTGATGGATGTTCATCCAAAATGTCAAAATGAGATAGATAAGCTCTGTAAAAAGAATCCGGTTCTCGAACATGCTTTAAAGAACAAGATGCATGAAATCCTCGGGAATCCAAATCACTATAAGCCATTAAAATACGAACTTGCGGGAGAAAGAAGTGCCCACATCATGAAGAGTTTTGTCTTGAAATTCGAGATTGATGAAACAAACAAGAGAGTTACCTTTCTTGCTTTCTCCCATCATGATGATGCATATAGGAGATAAGTGAGGCAAGATGAACATCCAGCAGGAATACCAAAGCAAAAAGCGCGCAATATTGGAAAGGCTCTGGGAATTTAAAAGAGTAAAAAATGATGATTTGTTCTACGAGATGTGTTTCTGCTTATTAACCCCCCAGTCAAATGCCATAAATGCTGATTCATGCATTCGCAGGTTAAAGCAACTGGATTTTTTGCATAATGATGTTAACCAGGAAGAAATAAAATCAATATTGAAAGGGAATATCAGATTCCATAATAACAAAAGCAAATATCTTTTGAAATTAAAAGATAAATATCTTTGGATTAAGGAAAAGCTAAATGAGATTGAAGATATAAGGATTAAACGCGATTTTCTGGTAATAAATGTTCTTGGATTAGGATTAAAGGAAGCAAGCCATTACCTAAGAAACATTGGATATGAAAACCTCGCAATCCTGGACAGGCATATCCTGAAGAATTTAAAAAAGCTGAATGTCATAAGCTCAGCACCAAAATCTTTAACCCGCAATAATTACATGGAAATAGAAAAAAAGTTCCTGGATTTTGCAAGGAAATCAAATATACC
>Ga0208375_1004385_pt1 | contig 11162 bp, 7 predicted proteins | sample RifOxyD1_FD_184038 | JGI IMG/M metagenome (GOLD analysis project Ga0208375, IMG submission 184038) | Soil microbial communities from Rifle, Colorado - Rifle Oxygen_injection D1 (SPAdes) | ecosystem: Environmental > Terrestrial > Deep subsurface > Rock core/Sediment | place: Rifle, Colorado... | reverse complement strand
TTTTACTTCAGGACCAAGAATTTTTCTAAGAGCTTCATTTAGCAAGTGCGTTGCAGTATGAAGTTTTGTTGTTTTTTCTGAAGTGTCTGCTAATCCTGATTTAAATCTTCCAGCTGACGCTGTTTTTGAAAGCTCCTGATGTCTGGCAAACTCTTCGTTAAAAGCTTTTTCATCAAAAGGTATTCCCATATTCTCAAGCTGTTCTTTAATTAATTCTTTAGGAAGCCCAAAGCTTTGAAATAATAAGAAAACCTCCTCGGGGGACACTTCTTTAGAACCCTGTCCTAATTTAACTATACTGCTGACCCCATTATGTATTCTCATATTAAAGGTTTTTTCCTCTTTTTCAAATTCTTTTAAGATTAACTCTTTATTTTTCTTTAGCTCTGGATAATCTCTGTAAATTTTCATGAGAGATTCTGCTAATTTGTTCGTAAAAGAAAGAATTCCTATCTCTCGTCCATACCACACTGCTCTTCTAATTAATCTTCTTAAAATATATCCTTGCTCTTTATTTCCTGGGACGATTCCGTCTGCAATAATGAAAACAGAGGCTTTAATGTGGTCTGCAATTATCCTCATTGTTTTTTCATTTTCTTTGTATTTTTTTCCAGAAAGTTTTTCTATTTCTTGTATAATCGGTTTCCAAACTTCTGTCAAATAATTATCTTTTAAATTATTCAAAACAGCAAGAGTTCTTTCAACACCCATTCCGGTATCGACGTTTTTTTGTTTTGCTTCAGAATATTTACCATTTTTATTTTTTTCATATTCCATAAGAACATCATTCCAGATTTCAACACCATTTACAAACATTTCTGTATCTGGACCGCACGGGCCTGTTTCTCCTGCTGGGCCCCACCAATTATCTTCTTTTCCTAAAAATTTTATTTTGCTAATTCCAAGAGATTTCCAGATTTTTTCTGATTCTGTATCCTTAGGAGAATCTTTATCACCATTAAAACAGCTAACTTCTATTTTTTCTTTTGGAATTTTCAAAATTTTTGTCAGAAATTCAAAACTGTATTCAATTGCCTCTTTTTTCCAATAATCTCCCAAGCTCCAGTTTCCGAGCATTTCAAAAAAAGTGTGGTGTGTTTCATCTCCAACTTCATCAATGTCTCCCGTCCTTATACACTTTTGAATTCCAACAAGTTTTTTTCCAAGAGGATGTTTTTGTCCAAGAAGGTAAGGAACTAATGGATGCATTCCTGCTGTTGTGAATAAGACTGTTGGGTCTTCTTTTGGCACAAGCGAAGCATTAGGAATTTCTTTATGGCCTTTTGATTTGAAAAATTCAAGATATTTTTTTATCAGTTCTTTGCGTTTCATTTTCATTCAATATAAATCCCGGGCTTTCCAGGTTTCGCTTTTTTTGAAATATTTTTTGGATCATATTTTTTCTTATCTGAAACTTCGTAAATTTCAACCTGTTTTCCAACTCTTTTATTTAATTCTTCTAAATCATAAAAATCTTTTTCTCCGGGAATTGCATAAATATAAACTTTAGACGCATCTTTTTTTTGCTCTCCAACAATTTTTAAAATATTTACAATATCTGAAACAAGTTTATTTAATGCTTCGTCTTGCTTGTCAAAAAATTCGCTTATTTTTTTCTCTTCTGCAATTGGCCATTCAGCCAAGCTGATAAATTTTTTATTTTCTATTTTTTCCCAAAGTTCTTCTGTAATATGCGGACAAAATGGATGTAATAATTTAAGACTTTTTTCTAAAACTTCTTTAGAAGTTTCTTCAGGAAAAGAATTAAACAATTCACGAATTTTAATTATTGCTAGATTATACTTAAAATTTTCAATTTGAGCCGTAACTTCTTTAATTATCTTATTTAATTTACTCTCAGTTTTTGCGTCTGATTTTCCAATTTTAACCTTATCAAAATAATTTAATATTTTTATTACAAATTTATATGTTCCTTCAATTCCAGCTTCGTTCCACTGGGTATCTTTATCGGGAGAAGCCTGCGACATTAAAAATAATCTGGCAGTGTCAATTCCATATTTCTTGCTAACATCTTCGGGTAAAACTCCATTTCCAGCAGATTTTGACATTACAGCCCCGCCTTCCCCATGCAGCATTCCTTGATTAAACAACTTCTTCACAGGCTCGTCAAAATCCAGCAATCCCAAATCTCTTAAAAATTTTGTATAAAATCTGCAATAAATCAAATGCATGCACGCGTGTTCTGCTCCACCAATATATTGATCAATCGGCATCCAATATTTTATTTTTTCCTTATCAAAAATTTCTTTTTCATTATCTGGGTCGCAATATCTTAAAAAATACCATGAAGAATTAACAAAAGTATCCATTGTGTCAGTTTCTCTTCTAGCTTCTTTCTTGCATTTTGGACATTTTGTTCTTATCCATTCTTCATTTGTAGCAAGAGGATTTCCTTTTCCGAATGCAACTTTTTTTGGGAGTATAATCGGCAAGTCTTTTTCTGAAACCGGAACAACTCCGCATTTTTCGCAATAAATAATTGGAATTGGAGTTCCCCAATATCTCTGGCGAGAAATCAACCAATCTCTTAATTTGTATTGAACAACCTCTCTGCCCAATTTTTTCTTTTCTAAAAATTTTGTAATTTTTTTCTTTGCATCATTACTCTCCAAATCGCTAAATTCTCCAGAATTAATTAAATTTCCCTGACCGGTGTAAGCCTCTGAAATTTGTCCATTTCTTTCATAGATTTCATATTCTTTAGGTTCTATGACAACTTTAATTTTAAGCCCGTATTTTTCAGCAAATTTAAAATCTCTTTGGTCATGCGCAGGAACAGCCATAACCATTCCGCTCCCGTAATCAGCGACGACAAAATTCCCTGCATAAATTGGAATTTTTTCATTATTAATTGGATTTACTGCATAGCTTCCTGTAAAAACTCCATCTTTTTCTAAATTTTCCATTTCTTTTTCTGAAACACTTTTTAATTTTTTTAAAAATTCTTCAACTTCTTTTTTTTGTTCTTTTGAAACAAGCTCCATTAGTTCCGGATGCTGCGCAGAAATAACCATGAAAGTTACTCCATAAATTGTATCCGGTCGCGTCGTGAAAATTGGCCATTTTTTGCCATTAACATCAAATTTAATTTCCGTCCCATAAGATTTTCCAATCCAATTTTTTTGCATTGCTTTAGTTCTTTGAGGCCAATCTAATTCATCAATTTTATCAAGCAATTCATCCGCATAATTGGTGATTTTAAAAAACCATTGCTCTAAATGTTTAATTTCAACTTTTGTATCTTCGTGTCTCCAGCACTTTCCGTCGTGAACCTGCTCATTTGCCAGAACACTTTTGCATTTTGAACACCAATTTACAGGGGCTTTTTTTCGGTAAGCAATTTTTTTTTCAAGCATTTTAAGAAAAATCCACTGGTCCCATTTATAATAAGAAGGAGACGCTGTATTAATCATTCTACTCCAATCATAACTCAGCCCAAGAAGTTTTTGCTGTTTTATAAAATTTGAAATTGATTTATTAGTATAATTTTCCGGATGGGTATTGACTTTAATTGCTGCATTTTCTGCTGGAAGTCCAAGAGCATCATAACCCATAGGATAAAGAACATTAAAACCCTGCATTCTTTTGAATCGCGCATAAATGTCGCCGATAGTGTAATTTAAAGCGTGCCCCATATGGAGCCCTTCACCCGACGGATAAGGAAACATTTCAAGAACATAATATTTAGGCCTCGAAGAGGTCATGCCCTTAGGCGCTTTTTTATCTTTTACAAAATTCAAAACATGAAAAACTTCCTCTTCTTCCCATTTATCCTGCCATTTTTTTTCAATGGCTTTAAAATCCACCTCCATATTATTTTAAGCAGTTAGCAACTTTTAAATATTCCCTTCTTTTATATAGGACATGGAAAAAATAAAATCATATTTAATAGGAGAAACAATCTCTACAAATGAAAGCGAAGCTTTTTCTTTGTATAAAAAAAGTTCTTTTGGCGAGCCTGTTGGAGAAAAAATTCAGTACACTCTTCCTGAAGCGATGTTTTTAGCTGAAAAAGGAAAAATAGAAATTTATTCAAATGACAAAAAACTTCCAAAAGACAAACTGCTAAAAAAATTTCAGACAATAGATAAAAAATTTTCAATAAAATATCCTGTTTTTAAAGATTTGAGAGAAAAAGGATATGTTGTTAAAACTGCTTTAAAATTTGGAGCAGATTTTAGAGTTTATGAAAAAGGCAGACGCCCTGGAAAAAGTCATGCTAAATGGATTGTTTTTGCAGATCGCGAAACAAATAAAACTTCCTGGCAGGAATTTTCCGCAAAAAATCGAGTTGCGCATTCAACAAAAAAAAGATTGCTTCTTGCAATTGTCGACGAAGAATCAGATGTAAGTTATTATGAGATAAATTGGGTTAGACCCTAAATTATATTTCGCTTTTAATATGTTCTAAAAAAATATTTTTATTTTATACCCTCTTAACTAATGTGGTTCAATTAAATATTTTTTTTCGCGCGTATCTATTTCTTCCTTAAGAAAAGAATAATACTTCTTTAAATCTTCCATGCTTCCAATTTTATCTTCAATTAGTTGAGATTTTTGAATTATTAAACCGTACTTTAAATCAGAATGCTCAAGATTTCCAATTAGACTTAATTTATTAATCAAATCCGATAAAGAAGTTCTTTGAAGATGATTAAATTTTCCGTATTTTTTTTCCACCATCAATTAAAAAGAATAAGACAGTTTAAATAAATTATTGGGGAAGAATATAACATACATCATCGCAATCTTTAAAATCTTTTGAATTTTAAATTTATTATGTTTCAACCTCAACAAGATCACCTTCAGGTAAAAGAGAGGATAGTTTCATTTATAAAAATAAAAGGTCCAAGTCTTCCAGTGCATATTGGAAAAGAAATTAATGCAAGCATTCTTTTTACTTCTGCATTTTTATCAGAATTAATTTCAGAAAAAAGATTAAAGATAAGCAACCTAAATGTAGGGAATTCTCATTTGTATTTTATCCCGGGAAACGAGCCTCTTTTAGAAGGATTTTCACAGCATTTAAGAAGTAAAGAAAAAGATGCTTTTGAATTATTAAAACAAAAAAGAATATTAAGAGATTCTGAACAGCATCCTGCAATAAGAGTTGCGCTTAGAGAAATCAAAGATTTTGCAATTCCATTTAAAAAAGACGACCAGTTTTATTGGAAATATTTAATGGTTTCTGATCAGGAACTTATAAATAAAATGAGAGAGATGCCTATTAAACCTCAGATGGTTAAAGAAAAAACTTTTGAAAAGCCGATAATTTCTGAACAGATAATCGTTTCTAAAAAAGAAGAAATTAAAGATAAGAAAAAAATAATTAAAAAAGAAATTTTTAATAAAAAAACTCCTCAGAAGAAAGGAGATAAATTTTTTAATAAAGTAAAAGAATTCTTATCAAAAAGCTCGATTGAAATATTAGATGTTGAAGACGCCAGCAAAGATAATCTAATCTTAAAAATAAAAATAAATAACAAAGAAAGATTATTAGTTGCTTATAACAAAAAGAAAATAGATGAAAGCGACATAATTAAAGCGTATAAAAAATCCTTAGAATTAGATCTTGAATATATAATCCTCAGTCTAGGAGAACCTGTCAAAAAAATGAATGAATTTATTGAAGCTGTGAAAAAGTTAGACGGAATTAAGAAGATAGAATAATTTAAAAACACTCAAAAAGATTTATTAGCATGGGAAAAGTAAAAACAAAATTAGTAAAAAGAACTTCAAGAGCTTTGCTTAAAGAAGGCGTTGAATTTAGTGAAGATTTTACAAAAAATAAGAGAATACTTGGAAGCAATACAATGCCAAGCAAAAAAATAAGAAATCAAATTGCAGGATATTTGGCAAGATTAAAAAAAGCTGAAGCTAAAAAGAAAGCTGAACTGGCCGTTAGTGCGTAAACTTTTAAATAGATTTCTTTTATATTTTTAATATGGCTCTGTAGCTCAGCGTTAGAGCACTGCTCTCATGGGCATTTAATAGAAAAGATAATAAAAAATGCTAAGAAAGGCAGGGGTCGAGAGTTAAATTCTCTCCAGAGCCATTTCGTAGAAATGAGCTGCCGCAACAAAGCGAGGACTCAAAGCCATAAACAATCTCAAATAGGTTTAGGGTTCTGCTGACAAATTTTAATTTCAGTTCAGAGCCATAAACAATTTAGGGAAAATTTATTTTTTCCGTGTATCAACAATCTTTCCAAAGTTTAGAATATCTTTATTATCATTAATTGCTTTTCTCAAGGATTCTTTTAAATTTCTTATTTTTATTCCCACCTGTTCTGCTGAATCCCTTTTTCTGACAGTAACTTCTTTCTTTTTTAATGAATCCTCATCAATAGTTATACAGAAAAGAGTTCCCATTTCATCATTGCGTGCATAACGTCGTCCGATGCTTCCAGATTTGTCATAAACCACATTAAAATCTTTTTTTAAATCATTAAAAATTTCTCCTGAAATTTTTTCAAAATCTTCTCTTTTTACAATTGGAAAAACCGCTGCTTTAACGGGAGCAAGTTTTGGATTCAGTCTTAAAACAACATTTTGCCTTTTCTCGTCATAAAAATAAGCAAAATTTAGTATAGAATAGAAATTCCTGTCAACTCCAAAACTCAATTCTAAAACATGCGGGATAAATTTTTCTTTGCTCTCTTCATCAAAAAAAGACAAATTTACATTGGAAATTTCTTGATGACCTTTTAGATCGTGATCAGTTCTATAATGCACTCCCCCGATTTCAGTCCAGCCAACAACATCTAAATCCGCTTCCATATCAAAATGATATTTATTATAAAACGCTTTTTCATGTTCATTAAGCTGATAAAATCTAAATTTATCTTTTGGAAATTCCAGTACATTAAAATAAAATTGCTGGACTTTCGCCATGTGATAAACATAAAATTTTGGAATTTTATCCAATAGATCTTTGCATTTTATCTTTTGAATTCCTTTATTTCTTTCATTACTAAGAACAACATTCAAAGAATAATCTTTAATCTCTTCAAATTTTTCATGCTCATTTATTTTCGAAGGATTAAAAAAAATCTGAAGTTCTGCCTGGGTAAATGCCCGCTGTCTTAATAAAAAATTTCTTGGAGACAATTCATTTCTATAAGCTCTGCCAATTAAAGCAAGCCCCAGCGGAAGTTTTTTTCTCATAACTTCTAACTGAGCTTTAAAATTTACATACGGGCTTTGAGCAGTTTCAGGTCTTAAAAAAGCCTTGGTGTTATTTCCAAATCCTAATTGAATAGGAAACATCATATTAGTAATTTCAACTGACTCAATTTGAGAACCGCAAACAGAACATGAAATTTTATTTTCCTTTATTTTTTCAAATAATTGTTCAGAAGTAAAACCTTCAAATCTTTGATTTAAATTTTTTTCAAGCAAATGATCAGCCCTTTCAATATGGCCTTTTTTGCACTTTGATGCAAAATCATTAAAATTCTTTAAATGTCCACTTGCAACAAAAACTTTTTCAGGCATAATTTCTGAAGATTCTATTTCTGCAAAATTTTCATCAAGTCCCAAGAAAAAATTCCTCCAAAGATTTTCAAAATTTCTTTTTAGCAAAACTCCAAGATGCCCATAATCAAAAAAACCCGCTAAACCTCCATAAATTTCTCCTGAAGCATAAACAAATCCTTTTCTTTTACAGAAAACCGCCATTTCATCTATAGAAATTTCTTTTTTTTCTAAACGAATGTCTTCTTTTTTTTCAATTTTTTTAACTTTAATATTTTTTTCGTTTTCTATTTTATTTATCATTTCTTTTGCTTTAATTTGCGCCTCTTTTTTATCTTTTCCTAAATAGGCAATATTTTTACTCTTTACTTTTTCTCCTTCCCTGACACTTTTCCGAAGATAATAATAATCTTTTCCCTTAACTTTTTGCTTAGCAACATACATGAAAGTTATAAACTACAATATTTTATAAAGGTTTTGTGAGGACTATTTTATCAAAATAATAAAAAATTATTTTTTTATTTTTAGATTCAGCTTCTTTTTCCGATTTCTTCTATTTCTAATTATTTTGCTCAATGCAAAAATTACAGCAATAAAAAGTAATAAAGACAATGCAATCACAAATAAATTATTTTTATTTTTCTCTGAATTTAGAACTGAAAATCCGCTAATACTTCTGCGAATAAGAGCATCCTCATTGACCAAAGAAGAATATTTTTTAAAATCAATAATTAAAATAAGTTCTTCATTTAAATTTTTATCAACAGGAATCATTGTTCCAAAAATCTTTTCTGAATTAGCAGAAATATCATGAGATTCTTCAAATTCTGATTTTATTGTCTCATTCAAATCTAAAATCGTAAAATATAATTTAATTTCTTGACTTTCGTCCGCTAAATTCTTCACAAGATATTCTGCGTTGACAAAATTTTTATTTCGGTTAATATCAATCAAAGAAAGTTCAATTTGTTCATTCACTAAATTACTGGAAAAATTCTGAATATTTGAAATTTTATTATTCGCAAAAACTTCTGTCACAGACAAATTAGATTTTTCTAAAGAGCCACTGCTTACTCCGTCCCCAGAACCTCCGCTGTTCCCGCCATTTCCGTCGCTGGAACCAGAAGGAACTTCTGGAATTAAAACTGAAAAAACAACATTTGAATAATTTAAATAATTAAGAGAATCGTTTGCATAAACAACTAAACTATAATTTCCGTCGCCAGAAACATTAAAAGTTGTATTTGCGCAATTCAAAATAGAAACATTAACCTTTTCAAATTCATACCAGCATGAATCTAAATTATTTTCTAAATCTGAAACTGAAAAATTAAGAGAAACATTGTTATTTGAATAAACAATTTCACTTTGAGGACTGAAGATAATTAAATTAGGAGCAGAATTATTAATGGTATAATCAATTGAAACATCCTTCAAAGAGGGAGTTGTTCCGGAATCCGGAGTTGAAAAATTAATAGAATATTGAAAATATTTTCCGTAAAAATCTAAATTATTTAAATCGGCATTTTGCCAAACTCCATCAGAACAATCGCTGATAAAACAAACTTTTTCCTGAAAAGATAAATTTGTTTGCCTAACAACAGTCGTCATTGTTGGAGTTATTCCATTTGCCCCATTAAAATTAGTTGCTGCTTTAGTGAATGTCGCTCCAGAATCAGCTGAGCTAAAAACATCTTCACCGCCGTCAATAACATAAACATTATTATTAGAATCTATTGCAATTGATTTTCCGTTTTCAGAATCTCCTGCTCCATTAAAATCATCATTTATTTTTGTCCAGCTTATTCCTAAATCGCTTGATTTCCAGACATCTTGCAAATCTAAAATATACAAAATATTATCTGAATCTATTGTCATACCCTCTGCATTATTTCCTGCTCCTGCATTATAATCATCTTTAGCTAAACTCCAAGAAACTCCGGAATCAGATGACTTCCAAACATCTGCCTGAGCATCAACAACATAGATAATATTTGAACTATCCACTGCAATCCCAAAAATATTTCCATTTCCTCCATTAAAATCGGTTGAATTAATTTTTGTAAAACTCGTTCCAGAATCATCTGACTTCCAGACATCCTGATCCCCTTCTATTACAAATAAATTATTATTTTTATCAGCTATTGTAACATATGCATTTTGCCCTTCTGCTCCATTATAATCATTATTTATTTTTGTCCAGCTGACTCCGAAATCATTGCTTGTCAATACATCTTGATTGTAAACTATAAAATAATTTTTTGAAGTATTAAAAAAAGATGCTGTAACTCCATTGCCGTCTCCTGCATTATAATCATCTTTGACCAAACTCCAGGAAACTCCGGAATCAGCTGATTTCCAGACATCTGCTTGATTATCTGTTGCAAAAATATATTTAACATTTGGCAAATTTCCAGTCCAGCTTAAATCATTCCAAGTTGAATTTATTCCTGCATCAAAAACTTTTGAAATATAATTTCCTGAACTCTGCCCGGAACTTAAAACAATTGCGCTTCCATTCCAAAGAGTATTTGAATAAGTTCCTTCGTCAAAATTTGTCTGGCTTGATTGCTCATAAACTGAAAATCCAGTAATTTTCCCCTGAGCAAAATAAAGAAAAATTAAAAATCCTCCAAAAAGCAAAAGAAAAACTAAATAATTTAAAATTTTATTTCCTCTCATAAATAATTAAAGCAAACCCCATTTAAGAAGTTTATTGAGAAGGAAAATTATATTTTAATTTTTTAATATTTATTTGAAGTGAAAGCAGAGGGCGAGCAACTTTGCGAGACAAACTTAAAAAATAAATAAACGAGCGGGGTTGGGAGTAGAGGTTTTCAATTCTTTCTGTTATCGTCTGGGAATTGAAAGTGGAGGGCCGAGGTTTTCAATTCTTTCTGTTATCGTCTGGGAATTGAAAGCGGAGGGTGGGACTCGAACCCACGAAAAGAAGCTCTGCAGGCTTCCGCAGTAGCCGCTGTGCCACCTCCGCATACTTTTATGACAGAATAAAGTTATTTAAATTTGTTCGTTTTTAAAACAAAATGAAAGAAATAGCTCATGGCTTGCAGTACAAGGTATATTCATATAATAAAGAAAAGAATCTTACAAAAATTTAACTCCATCTTTAAAAAAATATTTTAAAAATTCTATGACGAAAAAGATTTCTGAAGAAAAAATAAAAAGAATTTGGATGAAGTTAAAACTATAAATGCCCGAGATGGGATTTGAACCCATGACCTACTGCTCTCTTCATTTTTAATCTAGAAGGCAGTCGCTCTATCCAGGCTGAGCTACCCAGGCATAATATTAAACAAAATAAAATACTATTTAAGTTTTGTTAGAAATGAATTGCAGCGAAGAATTGATATCCAAGCCGAGCAAGTTCACGAGATATTATCGCGAAGCTAAATGTAAAAAATCCGAGTGGGCTTGGGAGTTGAGCTACCCAGGCATAATATTAAACAAAATAAAATACTATTTAAAATATTTTCTTAAACCTCAACAACATCCAAATCCTTAACTAAATAACTTTCTTTGAAAAATTTTTTTGCTTCATTTAAAATTTGGTTTAAATTTTTTTCATATCTTGAACTAATATGCGTTAAAATTAATTTTTTGACTTTTGCTTTTTTTGCAATGTTAGCTGTTTGATTAACAGCCATA
>Ga0208375_1004381_pt1 | contig 11169 bp, 10 predicted proteins | sample RifOxyD1_FD_184038 | JGI IMG/M metagenome (GOLD analysis project Ga0208375, IMG submission 184038) | Soil microbial communities from Rifle, Colorado - Rifle Oxygen_injection D1 (SPAdes) | ecosystem: Environmental > Terrestrial > Deep subsurface > Rock core/Sediment | place: Rifle, Colorado... | reverse complement strand
TCGCAAGCTCGTCTGGCATTATTGAACTTGCAAATCTTTTAGGGATTTGCAAGTAAAAACCTCGCCTTTTAAGGCGAGGTTAGGGCGAGCAATCAATATTGCAGCGAATTTTCGTCATATCAGTTATAGGCTCTGCAATTGCCGGATTATTTTTATATTTTCTCCTATAATTTATGCATTTTGTCCGGAAAAACATAAAAATACCGGACAATAAACAAAATATTTAAATATAAGATAGAAAGATATACAAAGCATATCTAACATTATCTCTAGGTTGAGAAAGAGACGCCTGGTTGGGGGAAGAGAGGTGTTAGTGTTCGCCAAAAATACGCATAAGCTTGTTGGCGCAGGCTCGGCCAGGTGCTTTTCATGATCAGCAAAAATATCACAAAGTTTTACTTTTACAGGATATTCACTTCTTTTAACCTTGTCCTGCCGATATTTGTCCTTTTTCTGATAAACAACGGGCTCAGCCTTACGCAGGTGTTTGTGCTGCAGTCAGTATACACCCTAACTTTAGTCATATTGAATATACCTACGGGGGCATTTGCAGACAGATACGGCAGGAAAAAATCGCTTATAATTTCCTCTTTTGTGCTGCTGACGGCATTTTTTGTCTATGGCTCAAGCACAAGATTCTGGCATTTTCTGATTGCTGAGATATTATACGGCATTTCAACGGCATTCTGGCTTTCGCAGGGCACTTCATTCATTTATGACACGCTGAAGCAGATAGGCGATGAGCATAAATACAAAAGGGTGCAGGGCAAAGTGGAGACCATAAACAGCCTTGGGATGTGCCTCGGCTCCCTGATTGCAGGAGTCATTGCTGCGTACAGCATGAGATGGAATTATTATATCGGCATGATCCCTGTCTTTATCGGCCTGCTTATCAGCTTCTCATTCAGGGAAACAAGAATCCAGCAGTCAAAGGAAAAATATTTTGAGAAGATAAGGAATGCATTTGATTATGCAGTAAAACATCCACAACTTAGATTTTTTATGCTGTTCTCCTCAATCGTTGACCTGATAATGTTCACAGGCTTTATTTTTGCGCAGCCATATCTTGAATCGCTTGGCGCAGACACAAAGATCATCGGCGCGGTATTTTCAGTATGCTATATCCTCACAGCCGTCGGCGCATATAAGGCCAATTGGCTTGAAGGAAAGATAAAAGAGATATTTTCCATATATCTTGTCATAAGCCTGGTCGCATTGACCATGTTTATCTATTATCTCACAAATTCACTGGCAGTCGCTTCATTTGCCATGATTTTGGGCGGAGCTGTGAGGGGATTTTATATTGTTGTGATATATGATTACCTCCACAGGCACATGACCTCAGAGAGAAGATCAACTCTGATGAGCCTGCAGCTTTTCATGGGAGACACAATGATTGCTGTCCTGTCGCCGTTTTTTGGCTGGTTTGCCGACCTATATTCAATCAAAGCCACCCTGTTGCTCTGCTCAGGGATACTGGCTTTGTTCATGTTTGCGATGTTTTTCATCTATCCTCTGGAAATGAAAATAATCGGCAGAAAGAGGTATCATGAAACTGGATGAGAAAGACCATCAGATAATAGCGGAATTAAGGCAGGATTCAAGGCAGTCCATAAGGGATATTGCCAGACGGCTGAAACTGCGGCCGTCTACTGTGCATGAAAGGATAAGAAAATTAAAGCAGAACAAGATTATAGAAAAATTCACGCTCAAGCTCAACAATGATGCGGTCGGCGAGAATTTTATCGTGTTCATGCTTGTCTCCGGCAAACCGACAAAATATGTGGGAAGCACGCTGCTTGGCAGCAGGAATATAAAAGAGGCCTTTGGCATAACCGGGGAATATGACCTTTTATTCAAGCTCAAGTTCAGGGATGTCGCTGAGTTCAATGATTTTGTCATAAGCTTCAGGAAGGAGAATGAAGATATGCGCAAGACACTGACAATGGTCGCAACAGCGAACCTGAAAGAGGAATTATAGGAAAAGAGGAAACAGCATGTTATGGGATTAGAGATTTATGGGGTGAAGGACAATGCATAAAAAATCAGAATTGACTGAAGATACCAGGGGAAGATTAAAAGGCTTTTACATACAGGAGGATAAATTAGTTGAAAGGATAAAGGCCGCAAGAGATCACGGCGAGAAATATATAAAATGGGGCTGGTTTTCCAGGTTAAGCATTGAGGAAGCCGAAAAAAAGCTTGCGGATGTAAGGAAAGAAATAACAAGGATAGAAGCGATGTATAAAGGCCTTAGGATGGGAGAACGGCCTGCATGGGCATATTAGTCCCGCTAAATTTTTAAATATAATCGGAGTGTATAAGGGAGAAAAGCGCACAGAAAAGATGGCAGCAAAAACATTCCAAAAAGAGGCATTATTTTACGGAGCATTATCTGTAGCTGCGCTGCTTATTGTCATTTCCTTCTCCGGTAGCGGAAGCGGCCTAAAGGACAGCCTTTCTTCCATAAGCGGAAAAGCGGCAACAGCTTTCATGGATCCTGTTGAGCTTTCTCAGGACCAGGCCAAACTGACCCAAAGGATGGGATATCCGGATTCGTTCATCATCACAATGGATAATCACAACCGCCTTGAAGTGTGGTTCTACAACAAATGGGAAAAGAGCTTTACTTTTCTCAACGGCGCCTATCAGAAAGATTCTTATCAGCCAAAAGTTCCTGATATTTTTGTGTTTCCCAGATTCAGGCCGACACAGTTCAGGAATGCCATGACAAAAGGAGATGTCAGGGGGCTTCTTGGAGAGCCGACAGCAGAAGGCCAGCTTAATCTGGCAATGATAAAAGGCGTTGCTGTACTTGACTATCTCAATCAGGTTAAGATAGGCATCAAAGACAGCAAAGTGATCTATGTTGAGACACTGCCCATCCCGCTGGATAAGTAAGATGATGTGATGCGAATAAAATGAAACAAAAAAACAGGAAAAGAATGTGCATGGCAATATCCTGTGTATTGATATTCCTCCTTTTAGCCCACCATGTATGCGCAGATTTCGGGGCATCATTGGTCTTTATCGCGCTTTGGGTCGGAGTAGGGTCAAAAATCATAAGCACCGGAGAATACGGGCATTTTGTCGCCCAGCAGTATATCGGCATGGGCGAAGCTGAAAAAATAATCAACAGGCAGAATGAGCTTGCAAGATTAAAATTAGCAGCCATTGATGATCTTGCGAAAACAGATCCGCAGGCATACAAAGCAGGAAATTTTGAAAAAGAGGAGCGGATATTAAGAGATGCCATCAATGAAAACAATAATTTCCTTCTTTCAATCAAGACAGGCACAGCAGTCCAGCTGAAAGAAAGAACAGAAAAAGAAATGGTGTCTCAGTCCATTGATGCTGCGGCAGTTGGATTTGCCGGAGCAACATCAGGCAGCCTGAAAGCATTATCCAGGGCAAGAGGTATGGGGCCGATGCTGACACAGACAGGATATGATGCAGTGGAATCCGCCATAAGCTTAGTCAAAACAGCGGGAGATATGGGTGCAGGCATAAATGATGAAATGGACAGGATGAACAAGGGCGCAACCGGAAAAATAGATGTAGGTAAGCCGGATATATCCGCCGGAGACATGCTGCTTTACGGGCAGCTGACAGGACCTTTAGGAGAGCCGGTTGATGTGGCTATCGCAAAGGCGCAGGCTGCTAAAATTGTCCTGAAAGAGGATCTTGCAGGAAAAAGCCCTGCTGAAATAGACGCAGCATTAAGGCAGGCAGTCCAGAATGACTTGACAGGGCTTCAGAATTCCTTTAATGCAGCTGAAGAGATTGAAAGCCCGGTCGCTTTGGAAAAGACTGATCCAATACTGCAGAAGATAGCGCGGATCAAGGAAGAGCAAAAGCAGGCCATGCTTCAGGCAGAAAAGGAATCAAAAAGAAGGATAAGGGAACTCGGCATAAAAACATCTGAAGAGCTTATCGCAGAGCAGATAACAAAACAGGCAAAACTGGATATGGAAAAGAAGCTTAAGGAAGAAAAGGAATTGGAGGGATGGAAGCAAAAGCAGGCATTGGAAGAGCAGCTGCCTGCGAATTATACAGCTGCAAACAACACAGCCATGCCTGCCCAAACAGGATGCAATGAAGTGTGCGAAGATTGGTATCCAAAATGCAAAGGCACACTGACTGATCAAAAGCCGAATGTTCCTTATTTTACCACAAAAAGGATCTGCAGAAATGATGACTCCTGCCCCATCAAGAAAACAAGGGTTTTGGATGAAAAATACTGCATAGCAGAACAAAAATGCTATGGCACTGTTGTAGCAGATTATAAATCAATTCCATCCGGAGCAAGATTATTTAAATTTGGCGAGGGTTTTTGCGTTGAGGATTTATCAAAAAAACCAAAATGCCCGACAACACTGAAAGAACATAAAGAACTGCTGAAAAAAGGCGATGATATATTGATATATCTTATGTGCCCCATGTATACAATGAGTGATCTCGGCGCATCAGGATAATTTAATCATGATTTTAAACAGATTTGAAATTGAGTATAAAGCGTTTTCTCAGACCCTCAGCTCAACGCCTTCGCCGGAATCAAGCGCATCGCCTATAACTTTGCCGATCTTATTGTCTTTTCTTATTTTGATCCTGCCTTTTTTCCCTATCTTTGTTGTCATCAGATAATCTTTGTTGATCACAATATCTGCATCCTTACCTATATATCTGTAATCCACTAAGAAGATTATATTGTTCTTTCCTATTTCAGAATGGAATTCAATCGCCCTCTTGTCTTTTCCGCCCTGTCCATGCTGCCTTTCGCCTGCAAGAGGCTGGATATCAATACTTAATCCAAGATGCCTTTCCATCTCCTCAATATTCTTGCCGCCTTTGCCTATCACCTCGGCTATTGTGTGCGGCGGGACATAGACAGCGCATTTGTTGTTTGACAAAAACTGCACTTCAACATTTCCAAACCTGCTGAATGCGCTCTTCACTTCCTTTGACGCAAGCTTCTGCGCAGGATTAAATTCTCCGCCGGCCTGCACAGGAACAACAACTGTCTCCTCGCCATAGGAATATACCTCAAACTCAAGCTTTCCTGTCTCAAAATCACATACAGTTACAACGGGCCTTGCCAAATCAGCCTCTGTCATTCCTGCAGGAACCTTTACCATCATCTTAACTCCCAAAACTTTTTCTATCTTTCCGTTTTTTATGAAAATTACAGTATCAACTACCTGAGGAATTACTCCAAGCTCTATTCTTCCGATAAATCTCTGCAGCGCATCAACTGGATTTGTTCCGTGGACAACGCCTATCATTCCGACGCCAGATAATCTCAGGTCTGAAAATAACATAAAATCATCTGTGTTTCTCATCTCATCAAATATAGTATAATCTGGTCTTGATAAAAGTAAGATATCATGGATCTCCTGCGGGCTTCCGTGTGTTATTGAGTATTGAGTTATATTATCGCTTAGCTGCAGATCCCTCGGAGCCTCAACTGTCTTTACAATTTTATTCTGTCCTGCATAATACTCTGCAAGCGCCTGCGCAAATGTTGATTTTCCGTGGCCGGGCGCTCCGGCGATCAAGATCCCTTCCGCCTGTTCTGAAATTCGTTTCTTTAATTTGTCTGTTATCTTATAATCTTCAAATTTCAAGATTTTTACAGGCCTTACTGCTGTTATTTCCCAGCCGTCTGAAAACGGAGGCTTGGTAAAAACAATCCTGTACGTGCCGAGCTGGACAATGGTTGAGCCCTTTCTTTCTATCTCTATAAATCCGTCTTTTCTCATCTCAGCCTGTTCAACAATCTCCTTTGCCATATCAACAATTTCATCTTTTTCTATGATATTGTCAGAAACCTTTACAAAATCCCATTGGCCAGGCCTGCCTTTTTTTGCAAATACATGGATATTTTCCCTTATATGCGCGGACATCGTGGTCTCATCAAAATATTTTTCAATCATTAGTGGCTTTTGGTCTTTTTTTTCAAATTTGAAAAGGATGACATCAATTCCTTTTGCCTCTGCGACCAAAGACTGCACCTTGTCTGCGGTTATCAGCGTGGCTTTTTCATCATACGCAAGCCCTCTTATTATAGAATCTATCATCCCGGATTTTGCGTATCTGATCTCAAACTCATCCGGCTTTTCGCCTTTGTGGATTATCCTGAATTTATGCTTTTTGGAGAGGTCCCTCAGTTTTTTTATCTCTTCTATGCCGATGTATCCTGTTTCCCTGCCCATGTTTGCCTGGTGCTCAAGCTCTCCGAGAACTGCCTCATGGATCAGGATTTCCTCTGGTTTAAGATCTCCTGATTCAATCTTCCTTGACACAAGGCCTTCTATTATGACGGATGTGTCCGGGACGATCTTTCCCTGTTTGCCGGGCTTGTAATCTTTATTTATCATGTGTTTTTCTGCCATTTTACCGGTAAAAGAAGAAGGATTTATTAAACTTTCTCTTTAATGCAGTCACTCCAGCAAATTCTTATTATTAAGCCTTTGGGGGAGTAATGCAGGTATATATTTATACCTAATTTCCCATGATTCCATGAATTCCCTGAATTTTTCTATTTTATTTAGGGGAACCAGCATCACGCTGTCTGATAATTTTATGCATTCCAGCATATCAGAAATCCCTTTTTTCCCGTTTCTTCCGTTTAGGGCATGATAAAATTTAGTCTTTTTCAGCTTATCCCAGCCATTAAAATTATATTTGAACATGCCAAGGGAAGCAAAGCCATATTTTTCCGCCGGATTCTCACCTGTAAGCAGGCTTTTTCCCTCAAACAAAATACTTTCTCTCGCATCAAATGATGCTTCTAATGCTGTTTTTTTTGTTTTTGAAATTATAGATATATTCTTATATTTTTTTTCAAGTATTTTTTTTATTTTATATTCCACTTCCTTATCTATTTTATTTTTGAATATGACTAAGATATCTATATCAGTTGGCTTTTCTTTTCCCCTGACAGCAGAGCCAAATAAGAGTATATCGTCTATTTCAGGAAATGTTTTTGCAATTTCCTTAATTTCTATCATGTTAGACCGTATAACAAAGAACTACTATTTAAAGCTTTTTGTTAGATGGACTAACAAAGAGGAAAATGCACCAATAACGAAGCAGAATGTAAATATCAAAACTCCCTCATCTTCCTGAACTCTACCTGTCTTCGATCTCTTTTCGTGTGAGATTTGCGATCTTTTCTGTCCCGAAGCCTTCTGCATTTAGAGAGGCGATCACGCTGCCGTAGATCATCGCATGCCTTATTGACCTGTCTCCGAAGAGTTTTTCTTTGGCTGCATGATTGTCAGCAAGATCATTTGCATAACCTTTTCCTGCAAGATAGCCTATGAATGCTCCGCCAAAGCTGTCTCCGCAGCCGGTTGGATCTTTTATGACTTCAAGCGGATATCCTGGAGCGTTGAAATGGAGATTATTGCCATCTTTTGAGAATAATAATGCGCCGTGCTCGCCTTTTTTTATGATGACTGCCTTTGGCCCTAAGTTAAGGGCTTTTTTTGCAGCAGCACATAGATTGGCTGTCTCAAAAAGCTGCCTTGCTTCGCCGTCATTCAGCACAAGCACATCAATTTTTGAAATTGCTTCCAAAAGCTTTTCTTTTTTGCCTGTTATCCAGAAATTCATCGTGTCCATCACAGTCAATAATGGCGTTTCCATCTGCTCAAGGACTTTTATCTGGAGCTCGGGGTCTAAATTCCCGAGAAAAAGAAACTTTGCTTTCCTGTATTCTTCCGGAAGAATAGGATTAAATTCCAATAGGCAGTTAAGGTCTGTCTTTAATGTCTTTGCCTCGTTCATGTCATATTCATATTTTCCGCTCCAGTGGAATGTCTTGCCTTTCTTCACAAGGCCTTTCAGGCAGATATTCTTCTTTTTAAGAAATTCCTCATGCTGCTTGGGAAAATCATCCCCGACAATCGCGACAATGCCTGGCTTTGAGAAGAACGAGGCTGCCAATGATGCATACACTGCGCTGCCGCCCAACACAAATTCCTTTTTTCCAAATGGCGTTTCAATATCATCAAACGCTGCTGTTCCGACAATTACGACGTTTACCATGTTAAGCATTGGATTGAACAATACTATTTAAGCATTTCTACTTTTTTGGCTTCCCCATAGATGGTATCAAATTCTTTAATATATTCTTCTGCCAAGCCTTTGTTATGGATTATCAGTATATTCTCATCATTCCCTTTGTCCCCGTTGGCTGTCGGGTTGAAAGATCCTGTTATCACGATCTTATCATCAATTATAAACACCTTGTGATGCATATTATATTTATTTCCGTCATACAGAACATCCATTCTTTCTGCGTTTATGCCTGTGCTTATATTTTTCAGCCTGAAATATTCGCTGTACTGGTTTGTGTTCTGCTTTTTCTCAAATACGCCTTTTACCATAATGCCTTTGCCATGCATCTCCGCAATCTTGCTGCCTATCCCGTCGTGTGTAAAGGAAAATGCCATGAATTTGATTGATTCATTTGCCTGGCCGAGAATATTTATTATATGCTCTGCGCATCTGTCTTCAGGGCAGAAATAATTTTCAACAAGATTGCCGTTAAGCATTATTTTTGGATATCTGGCCGGCTGATTATTTTTGGAATTTTCCTTGCTGTTCTCAGGAGTTCTTTTCCACAGCTCATCAAGCTCATCTTCATAATTTTCAGCAAGATATTTTGAAAATAAGACAATCATATTATTATTGTTCTTTTCATTGTCATTGGATGTCGGGTTAAAAGAGCCGGTCATCACAATACTATTGTCAAATATGCAGAATTTGTTGTGCATAAGATTGCCGCTGTTGTCCTGCTTTGTGAATCTCAAATCAAGATTTTCCTTGTTTCTCTTTTCCTCAATTCCGCCTTCAGGATAATTACTGTCGTCAATAAACACTCTTGCATCCTTCTCTTTCAGAAGATCTGCAAGCTCAGGAATGTCCAGGTCAAATACAGCGCAGCCTATTTTTTTGGAATTATTTATCAGATAGACAAGATTCCCAAGGCAGTTATCTCTTGGGCAGAATAATACGATGGACTCTTTGCCGGCCTCTTCAGGGATTTCCATTGCCTTTGGCTGTCTTTGGCCTGCTGCGCCATCAGATATATTTTTTACAGCCTCTCCTGTGAACAGGCTCTTATTTTTTATTTTGGCATATATGCTATCATAATCAGAGATAACTATAAGAAGCAGAGTGAATAATGCGATTACTATGATTATTTTTATAAGCTTTCCCAACTAAACACCTTTTTGTATGCTGTATATGTTATATATCTTGTGATTTATACGGCCTGTTTAATTCTTCTGGCCTAAAATCCTTCTTAATTCATTCAGGCTGTTGTATAGGCTGGCTCTTGTCTCATGGTGCTTCTTTTCCAGCTCATCAAGTATTTTTTTGTATGGTTTATTGTAATCTTTTTCCCAATTTAAGCCTTTTATCCCTGCATATTCTTTCAGCTCTTTGCCGGTTATGTTCTGGAATAACTTAATATCATTTTTTGAATTTTCTCCTATTTTTTCATTTTCTAATGCATTCTTTATATCTTTTCCATTAAATAAAACCCCAAAAAATTCATTTATCTCATCATCCATCGTATATGGCAGGACTTTTTTTCCTCTGCCGGATCTTTTTATAAGGATGGGCATCCCCTGCACAATATCCTTTATGACATGCAGGCAGAGATCATCATCTATTATAAGGCAGTCATTTTTAGCTATAAGCCCTTCCTGCCTTATCCTTTTTCTTATCCTTCTTTCTATTATGCCACAGAAGCATCTTTTGCAGAAATCTCCGCCATAATGCTGTTCAATTTCCTGTCTGCATTTCCCGCATATCATAGTTTTTTAGGTGTATGGTAGATTTACACCATAAGTAACAGGAGGGTGTATAATAATAAAGCGTATGCCCTGTGATAATGAGCAGCCCGGATGTTAATGATAAGGCACAACCCCTGTAATATGAGAATAAGGCATATTTAAATTCTCTTTTAAACCCCCTATTTAAGCCTTTCGTTTATCTGCATTTTGGAGTAGTGACAAAATAGAAAGGTTTATATAGAAGTTTGGAATAATTTGCTTTTAGTTTGGGGGTTTACGTATAAATCAAGCCAATTAAGATGGCTGAAAGAGGCCGCCGGGGAGCTTTAGGCTTACGGCATTTGAAATCTAACGCCTCTTTTTTACTGCAATGCTCTTTCAGGGTTTTGCATGGGAGTTTTTAATCACCTCTTTTTCCCCGCAAGGTGTTCTTCGGAACGCTTTGCCGGGGTTTACCTGCTGCTTGCGGAAGCGCTGTCTTTAAGTGAACTGATTTTAAGTGGCTAAAGGGCAGATAGGAATAGAATATTACCAGCGAGTAGAAGAAGGCAAACGGGCGATCACCTTACGGACGCTCCACCGCCTGGCGAGCTTCTTTGGGTTTGAGGCTGGGGATCTGTTGAAGCCGGCTGAGAAGGAGAATAAGGGGAGAGTGAAAAGGGGATAGATTCGAATGGCGCTGACTTTAGGCGCAATTAGTTGGAATCGCATGGTTTTCTCCGTGCCACACTCACCGTGGTCAATTCCAGGATTTTTCTCGAAAGCAGCCGTAAAGCAATCATAGTTTTTTCCAGCCGGCGCTGCTCGCGGATCGCCTGTTGAAAGAGCCGCGCCTGCGCCGTCGTCAGGTTCACCGTCACGGTGCGGCCCAGCTTGGCCAGCAACTGCCGCCGGCGCGCTTCCAACGCCGCTAGTTTTTTTGCCGTCCCCAAGGTTTTTTCCTTCTGTTGCCCAGCCATTCTGCCACGGTCGGCGGGCGAAAATCAACTCTTGTTTACAAGTATATATACTTGTATAATGGGCGCGGCGCAACCCCCCCTGCGCCGCAAGGAGGTCCCCCATGTCGCGCTGCGTCCGCTTCACGGAAAATCTCGACCGCATGGCCCACCACTCGGTGGCCGAACTCTGCGCCCGCGTGCAGCACCTGCTGACGCTCAGCCCGCCGCGCGGCGCGCCGTGGCGCCGCCGATGATCGAGAAGGAACTGCAGATGCACCTGTTGGCTTACAATCTGCTCCGCTGTCTGATGGCTGAAGCCGGCCAGCAGTATGGTACGCCACCCACGCGCCTGAGCTGCAAGGGCGCACTCGCCGCCGTGCGCGCCTGGGTCCCGCTGGTCGCGCCGCGGCTTGCGTCTCAAT
>Ga0208375_1004379_pt1 | contig 11172 bp, 13 predicted proteins | sample RifOxyD1_FD_184038 | JGI IMG/M metagenome (GOLD analysis project Ga0208375, IMG submission 184038) | Soil microbial communities from Rifle, Colorado - Rifle Oxygen_injection D1 (SPAdes) | ecosystem: Environmental > Terrestrial > Deep subsurface > Rock core/Sediment | place: Rifle, Colorado... | reverse complement strand
ATTTGGGAAATATATAGAACTTAGATCGTACTTACAAAAAAACAAACCGCAACGACCAGTAGCATAATGGCGAAAATTCGTTTACTTAAATTGGAACTGCTTCTTTGGCTGAGCCGGATTCCAAGAAAGGAGGTGAAAAAAGCAAAGAAACTGATGAGCAAGACCAGGTTTAAATTGATAGGACCTAGCTGCAAAACTTGGAAGCCAAATTCAGTAGGTGGATAGCTTTTTCCGTTAAATAAATATAAAAAAACCCCCACGAGTACCCCAATCAAAACCACAAAGTTGGTATTAACTGGAATGAGTCTGTAGGGTAGACGAAGCAAGTGAATAAAAATGGGGATAACCAAAACTCCTCCACCAATACCGGTAGTGGTGGAAATAATACCTGCAAGGAAAAAACAAACCAGGGCCAGTACCCATTGTTTATATGAGATAGAAGCTATCTCATAAGTTCTATCCCCCCTTGGAGCTGACCTAAAAAATGTAAAGAAAGCGGAAATGACCAAAACCAGGGAAAACAACCTTTTTAAATCCGTTGCGGGCAGTAAAAAAGTAATCTTTATCCCTAAAAAGACACCAATCAACATGACTAGAGTAAGAGGAATGATGAGCGTGTAATAAGCTATGAGTCCTTTTTTATGATAGGCAAACATGTTGATTAGATTGTTTAATGTGATTACGCCCAGAGAGGTTGAGATAACTGTTTCAGGTGCCAAGTTGGGAAAAATTGTGTAGAGTACCGGAACAATGATGACACCTCCCCCTATGCCAAAATAGGTGGAAACAATTCCCACAAGGAAACCAGTGAACATGATTAATACTAACATGGGTGAATCATACAAAACATTGGCAGTTTTGTCTTAAGGATTTGGTGAAATAATATGGAATTTATTAATTCGTTGTGGAAATATGTTGTGACATCAGCACCATACTTAATGTTGGGATTTTTACTGGCAGGGTTTATCAAAGCTTTGATTTCTGATGAACAAGTTAAAAGATGGTTAGGTGGAAACAGCCTTTGGGCGGTGATTAAGGCCTCTATTATAGGTGTTCCGCTTCCTCTTTGTTCATGTTCCGTCATACCCACTGCTGTATCATTGAAAAAATCAGGGGCAAGTAATGCATCGACCTCGGCATTTTTAATTTCAACTCCGGAATCAGGAGTTGACTCGATTTCGATCACCTATGCTTTGATGGATCTCCCCATGACTATTTTTAGACCAATTGCCGCTTTTATGACCGCTACGGTGGCCGGTGTTTTACAATTATTCTTTAATAAGGAAGATTATAATGACAAAAATGGGCAGGAACAATCTTGCTGTAGCTGCCATGAAAAAGTGAAGGTTGCTACTTGCTGTGATTCCAAACCAAAGGCAACATCCTTTATCGAAAAACTGTGGTATGGTGTGAAATACGCTATGCTGGATCTTATGGAGGATATGTCCTTTTGGTTAGCCGTGGGGCTAATTAGTGGTGCTTTGATTGATTTCTTAGTTCCTGCCGATTTCTTGGGTCAGCTCAACGGCTTTTGGGGCAGGGTGGTTATTTTGGCCATAGGAATACCCTTGTATATATGTGCCTCGGCTTCAACACCAATTGCTGCATCTTTAGTTATGAAAGGATTATCTCCCGGCACAGCCTTACTTTTTTTGTTAGTTGGTCCCGCTACTAACATTTCGAGTATTTTTGTTTTACAAAAATATATAGGGAAGAAAGGGATTATTATTAATATTACCACTATCTGTGTGGTGGCATTTATTCTGTCATATGTCGTCGACTGGTTTTACCTGTATTTTGCAATACCGGTTAGTTTCAAGTTGTTCGAACATATTCATGAAGGCCAGACAGGAATTTTTTCTATTATTTTAAGCATTCTGTTCCTTAGTTTGTTGATAAGAGGTATTTATCTTAGTAAAATAAAGCCTGTTTTTGAAAAATAGACTGTATTTATGGATAAAAAACACATTTTTATTACAGGTGGAACCAGCGGGATAGGATTGTCCTTGGCAGAGGCTTATCTAAAAGAGGGACACCATGTTGGTATTTGTGGAAGAGATTTAAGTAAAATTCCAGTGTACATGAAGGACCAATACCCCTTTATGCATGCTTATGAGCTGGATATTACTGATCGGATTAAAGTCAATGAAACCATCGTCAATTTTTCCAAAGGGCGTCTGGATCTGGTGATTGCCAATGCCGGTATTGCTAGTTTTAAGGGGAATGAAATTCCTGATTTTGATAATGTTTTTGGGGTGATGCATACCAACGTTCTGGGGGTCATGAGTACTATTGAAGCTTCACTCAAGGTCATGCTTCCCAATAAAAATGGACATATTGTTGTGATTTCTTCTGTTGCAGGTGAGATCGGGCTACCCAGAGTGGGGCAATACAGCGCCTCCAAGGCGGCTGTCACAAAATATTGCGAAGCTTTGGCAATCGATTTAAAAAAATACAATATAACTGTTAGCACGATACTACCTGGTTTCATTGATACACCTCTGACGAAAGTTAATACGCATTATATGCCTTTTTTGATGAGCAGTGAAAAGGCAGCCAGACTGATTAAAAAAAGCATTGATCATAAAAAAATCAGGTATGTCTTTCCACTTAGAATGAAATGGTTGATCTATTTTCTGTCCATAATGCCTCGGGGATTATATCGCACACTTATGAGAGCAGTGGCCTCCATGCATGCATGAATACAAAAGATTATGACGATTTAATACTTGGTCATTATAAAAAAATTGCCGCTAATTTTAAAGATCTCTCTACATCATCTATGGAAGATCGTTTTGTTCGGGAAAAAGAAATTGAATTTATTTTAACTGAATTAACGAGAGAATATTCATTACAACAAACAGAATTAAAGGTACTGGATGTTGGCTGTGGGAATGGCTATACACTTAGTGAAATTAAAAACCATTTTCCTTTCTTTAAGCTTTATGGTGTGGAATTTACGCCTGAGCTTTTTGAGATTGCCATAGCGAGAAATCTTGCTGGGGTCGAGATTTTCAATAGGGATGCTCGCAAAGCAGATTTTTTTGATGATACCGTGGATGTTGCTATTACTGAAAGAGTCATTATCAATATTTTGAACAAGAAAGATCAAGAGACAGCTATCATAAATATTGCATCGAGAATTAAGATCGGTGGTCTCTATATTATGATTGAAAGTTTCAAAGAGCCCCTGGTGCAACTCAATTTGGCCAGGGATGAAATGTCGCTGACTCCTATTCCTGAGTCTTATCAAAATATTTACTTAAGTGAGTTCTTTGTGGGGAGAATTAAAAAATATGGTTTGGAGGAAATAACTCCAGTTATGCCATCTAATTATCTATCCAGTCATTTTTTTAATTCAAGAATTATTCATAACGCCATCAGGCCTGAAGGTGGAAAAGTGAAACACACCAGATTTGTGAGCTTTTTGGATCAAGCCGTGCCTCCCGCAATTGGTAATTATTCTCCAATTCTTTTTAGAATTTTTAGGAAAGTGTAAAAATATGGAATTAAAACAATTGTTGAATATTGAACATTCGATCATTATGGCGCCCATGTTTTTAGTTACCAATACTAAAATGATAATAGCCGCAGACAGGTGTGGGATTTCCGGATGTCTCCCGGCGCATAATTTTAGAAATATTGCAGATTTTAAAAAGGCTATAAGGGAGCTAAAGGATAAGTGCCAACACTCATTTGGAGTAAATGTTATTGTCAATCGTTCTAATTTCTTTTTAAAAGAACAGATGAAGTGTATTTTGGAATTTCAAATTCCCTATATTATCACTTCACTTGGTTCTCCGAAAAATATTATCTTTGATTGTAAAAAAAATAATATTTTGGTTTTTGGTGATGTGGTGGATGAAATTCATGCTAAAAAAATTCAAGACATGGGAGGAGATGCCGTAATTGCTGTTAACAACCAAGCGGGTGGGCATCTCGGACAGTTGAGTCCGCAAGTTTTAATCCCGAGGTTAAAAAGTTGTCTGAATATTCCAGTTATATCGGCGGGAGGCGTTGCCACCAAGGCAGGTTTTGATGAAATGATGAGACTGGGAGCCGCAGGTATTTCAGTGGGCTCACCTTTTATTGCCTGTCTGGAATCAGATGTTAGTGTCCATTATAAAAACGCCTGTGTGCATTATAGCGCCAAAGATATTGTGGTGACCAAAAAAATTTCGGGTACGCCTTGTACAGTTATTAAAACCCCCTACGTTGAAAAAATTGGAACCAAACAAAATAAACTTGAAGCTTTTTTAAATAGCAATAAAAGATTAAAAAAAATTGCCAAGTTTTTTATTACCTTTAAAGGATTTAGTCTGCTTAAAAAAGCAGCTTTCGGAGCTAACTACCGCCAGGTGTGGGTGGCAGGAGAATCTATTGAGTATGTTGACAAAATCAGCCCTATCAGTGAGATCGTAAAGCGGCTTATTGAGTAATTATTAGATGGGAGTAGTTATGAAAAAAATCTTATTTGTATGTATGGGAAATATTTGCAGATCACCTGCTGCAGAAGGGGTTATGCAAAAAATGATAAGTGATAGCGGTTTATCAGAAAAAATATATGTCGATTCAGCTGGAACAATTGGTTATCATTCAGGAGAAAGAGCTGATCGTCGCATGATCAAACATGCTAAGAAAAGAGGCTATGATCTGCTTAGCACATCTAGACAATTTGATCCATTGAGTGATTTTACAGATTTTGATTATATTGTGGTTATGGATGACATCAACTTAGCAGATGTAAAACAGATGGATAAAACCAGTCAGTTCTCTCATAAAATTTATAAAATGACCGATTTTTGTAAAAAAATTAAGGCCGATATTGTCCCTGATCCCTATTATGGTGGAGACCAGGGATTTGAAACAGTTCTGGATATTGTAGAAGATGCGTGCAGTGGATTACTGGAAAAAATAAATAAAGAGCTATGAATCAGAAAGAGAAAAATTATATAACACCGATGGGACTTAAAAAACTTGAAGATGAACTCAACTGGTTTATGAGAATTGCGCGTCCCAAAATTTGCAACATCGTTTCCTGGGCCGCCTCCCTGGGTGATCGTTCAGAGAATGCTGATTATATTTATGGTAAGAAGAGGCTGAGAGAAATAGATTCAAAAATTCGCTTTTTATCCAAGCAAATTGAAAACGCTGAGATGATTGATCCAGAAAAAATTAAATGTGAAACCATTCAATTTGGTGCCACGGTAAAAGTAGTAGATGAAAATGAACAAAATAAAACTTTTTCAATCGTAGGTATAAATGAAACCGACGCCAGCAAAAATTTTATCAGCTGGAAATCGCCAATTGGTAGAGCGTTGCTTGGAAAGCGGGTGGGCGACGATGTTTCAATTATCACCCCCAAGGGTGAGATTGAATACACCATTTTGGATGTAAAATATATACTGCTTGATATGGGAGAATTCAAATGTTAATTGAATGTCAAATTTCACTGGGAGAATTGGTCGATAAGATCTCAATTCTTAGAATTAAAAAACAATTTATTAAAGATAAAGAGCTCCTTAAGCATGTGGAGTTTGAAGATCATTTATTAACCGAGCGTTTAACCCAATTGCAGTTAGCAGAAATCAACGATTATCTTTTTCAACTTATTGAAATCAACACCCGCTTATGGCAAATTGAAGATGAGATCAGAGAAAAAGAACAAAAACAGGATTTCCACGCAGAGTTTATTCGCTTGGCCAGAAGTGTGTACAAGACCAACGACGAACGGTTTAGGATTAAAAATTCTATAAATCAACGTTTTGGCTCACAGGTAAAAGAAGTAAAGTTGTATAAGGAATATTAAAACAAAATCAAAACTTGTAATCCCTACAGGCATTTGATACTTTTTGATATTCAAATTTTAATGGAGAGTCTACATGGTTAGCAACGCAGAACTAAGTATCGAAAGAAAATATAAAATGTACGAAGAGTCTGTCCAAAATCCAGAATGTGATATTGATTTTGTTATAAACGAATACCAAAAGTGTTTTGGGCGCCAACCTTACACTCTTCGGGAGGATTTTGCGGGAACGGGATATATGGCATGCGAATGGGTCAAGCGTAGTAAAGATAATCATGCATGGGCCATTGATCTGGATAGTGAACCAATATCTTACGGGCTTAAAAATCATTATATAACTTTAAGTGATGAAGAAAAAACCAGAATGAAATATTTAGAATCTAATGTTTTAAGCGACCTGGGCTTTAAAACAGACACAGTTGTAGCATTTAATTTTAGTTACTATATTTTTAAACAACGAAAAGAGCTTTTGGAATATTTTTCCAAAGTGTATGCTTCGCTAAATGAGCAAGGCATGTTTTTTTTGGATTTATTCGGAGGTACGGAAGCGTATGCCCCTCAAATTGAAGAAACTGAACATGAAAATTTTTCATATTTTTGGGACTTGGAAATGTTTAACCCACTCAATAGCGAGTGTCTTTACTATATTCATTTTGAAGATCATAAGGAAGGTATCCGCTACAACCAGGTTTTTACCTATGACTGGAGAATGTGGACTCCCAGAGAGCTCATCGAAGTTTTGGAGGAAGCTGGTTTTAAGACAGTTAAAACATATTGGGAAGGTGAAGATGGGCTAGGTGGCGGAGATGGTAATTTTTTTGAAACCCAAACAGCCTCAGGTTGCAACTCTTGGGTTACCTACCTAGTTGCCGTTAAATAAGATAGTTTAAAGTTCTATATTAAAAAATTCCAACTGTTGATCATGAAAACATTTTTTTATTAATCCAGATAGTTGACTTGGTTTGGTCTGGATTACAACTACATGATCATATTCCTTAGCACCAACTTTACGGATCGTACTGGCAATTTCGCTGATGCTTTCCTCGGTTATCTTGGTCTGAAGATTGATATGAACTATAAAGAAAGGATGAGAAAAAGAAGTTGTGGCAATTAGACATTTTCGGTCAAGGTTGTTTGAATTATCAGATACCTCTTTAAAATTAGTAAGGTGTTTAGTTAATAGTCCATCAACGTAGTAATCCAATTCGTCAAAAGGAAAAGGTTTCTTGGCCAGTGGAACTTCAGTTATCCAAAAAACGCAAATCACCTTTGGTGAGAATAGTTGTTGAAGCTGGTCTGATATTTCTTTGAATTTAATTACAAAACTCCGTGTTAAGTATGGAATCCAAAATCCCATTAACAAAAGCAAAAGATTCCTCTTTGCCATATTTTTTTGCCATATTGATAGCCTCATTGATGATTACTTTTTTGGGAGTGTCCTTGGAAAACCTCATTTCACAAATAGCCAGTAGGATAATAGTTAAATCAATTTTATCAATATTTTCTTTTTTCCATCCCTTTGAATTTTTTTGAGCAATCTCTACCAGATATTTATAATTTGAAATGAAATTTAGAATTAAATGCTTTGCAAAAAAAAGTGCTTCAGGGGGAAGAGCATTATCGGGATGATCCAGGTCTTGCTCACTGTAGCTTTCATGAAATAAGTTAAGCTTGGTATCAAAAGCAGAGGCATCATACTGTTCCCCAGCTTCCAATTTCTTTTTACAATCTTTAAATTCTGATAACTGAATGTGATAAAGAAATTTCAAAGCATATTCCCGAGCAAGTGTGGGAGGTAGGTTATTGTTCATGAGATTGCCCTTCGTCTAAATGCTGTTTAAGCCTTTTTTTCCCTAAAAGACCTGCAACAAAATCGTCAATATCATCATAATTCCAATAAAATGAAGCAAATCTGATATAGGCCACGGGATCCAGTTTGTATAACATCTCCATCACCATTTCTCCAATGATGATGGCGCTAATTTCTTTGACTTGCATCTCCATAATTTTTTTTTCTACATCAGCAACAAGGTTTAAAATTTGTTCCATGGAAATACTTTTTTTATGACAGGATTTTTTTATTCCACGAATTATTTTTTCACGCTGAAAAGTCTCACGACGGCCATCATTTTTTACTATTTGTGGTAGTTGTATCTCAAACGATTCGTAAGTAGTGAAGCGGTGTTCACAATGTTCACATCTTCGGCGTCGTCTAATGGTTTTTCCATCCTGGAATAGTCTTGAATCGATAACCTTGGTTTCAGGTTTATCACAGCTAGGACAATGCACAATTATCTCCTTAATTATCCAAACTTCCTTCTACTTTGAAGTGTCTTTTATGGCAAGTTTATTTAAAAAATTGACTGCATTTTACTTTATTTGATAAAATTTTCATACAACACACACTTGGTTAGGCATTTTATCAAGGAGAGAATCTATGCGACTTTTTTCACAGTTTTTTCTGGTTATTACTTTAATTGTAATTGCCGGACATTATCTGTCGTAAAGAGTTCCAAACAACCAGCTTCACAATTTATTTAGCATAAACTGGAAACTCTCTGCAAAGTGTTCTTACCTCATTTCTAACCTGGAGAATATACTGCTCATTAGAGCTGTTTTTAAGTGAAGAAACAATCCAGCTTGCAATTTGAGACATGTGTTTTTCATTCAGGCCACGGGTAGTTATGGCGGGGGTGCCAAGTCTTATACCAGAAGTGATAAACGGGCTTCGTTTGTCTCCAGGAATCATATTTTTGTTACAGGTAATTCCCGCACTTTCCAGGATGTTTTCAGATTTTTTTCCAGATAAACCTACAGAGTCAGTTTTAGCAAGCATAAGGTGATTATCAGTACCGCCAGAGGCTATTTCCATTCCTTCTTTTATCAAGCCGTTTGCCAGTGCTTGGGCATTTTTTAATACTTGTTTTTGATAGCTGGTGAATTCTGGTTGCATGGCCTCAAAAAAGGCTACAGCTTTAGCTGCGATAACGTGTTCTAGTGGCCCGCCTTGAATACCAGGAAAAATATTAAAATTGATTTCTTTGGCAAGATCTTCTCGATGAGTGAGGATTAGTCCCCCTCGTGGACCACGAAGAGTTTTATGAGTAGTGCTGGTTACAAAATCAGCAATGCCCACAGGGCTTGGATGCAAGTTCGTAGCAACCAGTCCTGCAATATGTGCCATATCTACCAGTAAATAAGCACCAACACTATCTGCTATTTCTCGAAATTTTTTAAAATCAATAATTCTAGGGTATGCACTTGCACCGGCCACAATCATTCTAGGTTTTTCCTTGAGAGCAAGGTCGGAAAGAACGTCATAGTCTATGGTTTCGGTTGCCATATTCAGGCCATAGGGAACAACATGAAAAAGCTTTCCTGAAAAATTCACTGGAGAGCCATGGGTCAGGTGTCCACCTTCTGATAGATTCATTCCAAGAATTTTGTCACTAGGTTTTAAAACGCTCATATAACAGCCCATATTGGCCTGGCTGCCTGAATGGGGCTGGACGTTGGCAAATTCTGCATTAAAAAGTTTTTTTGCTCTATCGATAGCTAACTGTTCAACTTGGTCTACGATTTCGCACCCACCGTAATATCTTTTGGATGGATAGCCTTCGGCATATTTGTTAGTAAGGTAGGAACCTTGAGCCTCCATGACCGCCTTAGAGGTATAATTTTCTGAAGCAATTAATTCCAAACCATCTTCCTGTCTGGTTAACTCTTGATTACAAAGATTAAATATTTCCCGGTCCATTTCTTTTAGGGAATATGCATTTGGATGAAACATACGTTTACTCCTTTCTAAATTTAAGAAAAATAACAATAACCAGAGTTATAACGTATTTCAAGTATTAGGTGAAGATTATTAGCAAAATCTTTTGAGTATGAGTGATGAGTTGGTACCACCAAAACCAAAAGAGTTGTTAAGGGCATATTCAACCTGCACCTTTCTTGTGGTGTTGGGTATGTAATCCAAATCGCACTCAGGATCAGGAGTTTCTAAATTAATGGTAGGAGGCAAAGCTCCCTGATAGAGGGCCATGGCGCAAACTATAGTTTCAAGTCCGCCCGCCGCTCCCAGCAGGTGCCCGGTCATGGATTTGGTGGAGCTAATTTGAATTTTTTTAGCATGGGCCCCAAATGTTGCTTTTAAGGCCTTGGTTTCACCAATATCTCCAAGAGGTGTCGAAGTTCCATGGGCGTTTACATACCCAATATCTTCCGGATTGATTTGGGCATTTTTAATTGAATCGAGCATACATTGAGAAGCACCAATTCCTTCCGGGTGAGGTGCAGTTATGTGGTAGGCATCTGAGCTAGAACCACATCCAACTATTTCAGCATATATTTTAGCTCCTCTTGCTTTGGCCTTATCAAGATTTTCTAAAATAAGTAATCCTGCGCCTTCGCCCATGACAAAACCATCACGATTTAAATCAAAAGGTCTGGAGGCGTGAGTGGGATCATCATTTCTTCTGGACAGGGCTTTCATGGAAGCAAAACCGGCGATGGGAAGGTCGCAAATAACACTTTCAGCCCCACCAGTAACCATGACATCCTGCCTGCCTGCAATGATTTCATTGTAGGCTGCACTTATGGCGTGTCCAGCGGAAGCGCAAGCGCTGGAAAGGGAAAAGTTTATTCCAGTCGTACCTAGCGTAATTGAAATAAGCCCACTTGCCATATTGGGAATAAGGGACGGAATAAAAAAGGGAGTTACCCGTCTGGCACCTTTTTCTAGAAAGGTCCTATAGGTCCTTTCTATTTCTGGAAAACCACCCATACCAACACCCATAATGCATCCAATGTTATCTGGACGATAAGGGTTTTGGGATTTGAGACCAGAATCTGCCCAGGCGTTGATTGCGCTGTGAAGGGCAAAGTGTAAAAATCGATCAAATCTTTTGGCTTCGTTAGGGGGAAGAATATCCTCAGCAAGGGAAAAGTTTTTGACTTCTCCTGCAATATGGACGGGAAGATTAGTAACATCATGATTTTCTATCAGTGATATCCCTGATTTTCCTTCCAGCAAACCATTCCATACTTCTTTTAAGTTATGGCCCAATCCACAGATGGTGTCCATTCCAGTAATTGCTACACGAATACCTGATTTAGTACTCATAGGAATCCCTCCCTAAATTTTGTGTAAAAGTATCCTCAAAATATTTATGAAATAACGAGGATGTCTTTTATTAACTATTGTTTGTTGGTCAAATAGTTAACAACGTCTTTAACTTTTTTAAGACCTTCTGCATCTTCTTCTGGAATTTCAATTCCAAACTCATCTTCCATTTTCATCATGAGTTCAACTATATCAAGTGAATCAAGGTTTAAGTCATCAATAAAACTAGTTTCAAGGTTGA
>Ga0208375_1004376_pt1 | contig 11178 bp, 10 predicted proteins | sample RifOxyD1_FD_184038 | JGI IMG/M metagenome (GOLD analysis project Ga0208375, IMG submission 184038) | Soil microbial communities from Rifle, Colorado - Rifle Oxygen_injection D1 (SPAdes) | ecosystem: Environmental > Terrestrial > Deep subsurface > Rock core/Sediment | place: Rifle, Colorado... | reverse complement strand
AAGGGATAACCGCTGAAAGCATCTAAGTGGGAAGCCTATTTCAAGATAAGGTTTCTATAAGGTAGCTTGTAGACTACGAGCTTGATAGGTCAGAAGTGTAAGTACAGTAATGTATTGAGCTGACTGATACTAAATTACCGTTTTGCTTCTTTTATATATATTTTATACATGGTGGAATTAATTGGGTTCTAGTCTTTATTTGATTTTGTTAAGTGATTGTAAAGGTCGACTCAAAATTATTAAAACAATTTTGGGTGTGTCTATAGCGGAGAGGAAACACCTGACATCATCCCGAACTCAGAAGTTAAGCTCTCCAGCGGCGAAATTAGTGCCAGGGGAACTTGGTGTGAAAATAGCACGATGCACCCTTTTTAAAATAAAAAACCAGCTGAAAGGCTGGTTTTTTTATTTTAAAAGTAGTGAATTGTGATATTTTGACAAAGAATGCTGACAAAACAGTCCTGCGGACTGTTTTGAGGTTGATTATTGCAATTATTCCAGTGGTAGTGATTAAGGAGCTCAGCATTCCACGATGCACCCTTTTTAAGATAAAAAACCAGCTGAAAGGTCAGCTTCTTTATTTTAACTCATGGTATGAATTATTGGACACACTTTGTTAGAAAGAATAAAATAAACATATGATCGAAAAATTTTTAAAGGGCCAACTTATTGTCTTATTTTTTATAAGTGTGGTTGTTTTAATAACTTATTTTTATGCCGATATATTACCAGATAATTATTTTATAATATCTTCTGAGACTAAATCATTTAATTATTTTGTTTATTATTTAGCTACTTTTGTGGTTTTTGTTGAATATTTTTCTGGATCATGGGTGCTTTTAACTTTTATTATTTATGCAATCGCTTATTCACTAGTTTTATCAAAAAGAAATAAAATTTCAGACATGTTTGTACCAACAACATTATCTATAATGACAATATCCTTAACCAGTCTTTTTTTAAACGGTCATATAGGTAAGGGATTAACTTTTTTAATATTTAAATACACCCCTTATGTATTATCTCCATTAGTTTTTGTCGGGGTTGGACTACTAAATGTTTATTTAGTATTTGATAAAAATATTTTTATATTATTGTTTAAAAGTTTTAAATATCTTGTGAATTATAGAAGAAAGACAAACCCGATTGATGTTAAAAAACATATCGTGAGTGTTAACACTAAAAAAATTCAACTTTTTCCTAATAATGTGAGAAGAAATTTTCTAAATAGAATTACAGGTTTTTTAAGAGGAAATCGGAAATTAGAAGTAGTGGTTGAAAAAAATGATGTTGTTCAACAACCATCACTTGAAGTTATGCAAACTGTTGAAGAAATTGCAGAACCAATAAAACCAATTTTAATGAATGAAAATAAAAATGAGAACGAAAAATCAGAAGTAAAAAAACTATCACCTGATAATGACAAAAAGTATTACCAAATAGTTAAAACTATTGGTTCAGCCAAAGATAAAACAAAAAATATTTCTCCTGATGAAAAATATTTTGAAGAAATTATTGATCGAATTGAAGAAAAATTGACTGAATTTAAAATTGAAGGACAAGTAATTAATATATTGAAAGGACCAGTCGTTGATACCTTTGAATTAGAATTAGGAGCGGGAGTAAAAGTTTCAAAAATAACATCCAGCTCAGAGGATCTTTCAATGGCGCTTTACGGTGCTCCAATCAGAATAGTTTACCCTATGAGAGGTAAAACAACTGTTGGCATAGAAGTTCCCAGAAATCCAAGAGAAATTATCTATCTAGATGAATTATTAACTTCAAAAGATTTTCAAAAAACTAAATTTGATCTACCTTTGGCCATCGGTAAAGATGCATTTGGTGAATCTTTTGTGGTTGATTTGGCAGCTATGCCTCATATGTTAGTGGCGGGTTCAACGGGATCAGGTAAATCAGTTTTCATAAATTCATTGTTAGTGTCTCTGCTAATAAAAAAATCGCCAGATCAAATGAAGTTAATTCTTATAGATCCAAAGCAGCTGGAGTTGTCCCTTTATAGTGGGTTACCACATTTACTTTTACCTGTGGTGACAGAGGCGAAAACCGCTTCTCTAGCACTTCAATGGGCAGTAAAGGAAATGGATAGAAGATACTCTATAATGAAAGAGTTTCAAGTCAGAAACCTTAAGGGATTTAACGATAAATTAAAAGATGCAACCCCTGAAATGCTTTCAAAAATTTCCAAATTTTACGATGTAACGAATGGCCAAGTTGTTTTTGATTTAGCCAGCATTGTTATTATTGTTGATGAATTTGCAGATTTGATTTTAACTAAAGCTGGTAAAGAAATAGAAAGTAATATTTGTCGGCTTGCCGGCAAGGCTAGAGCGGCTGGCATACATATGGTTGTTGCGACGCAGAGGCCGTCGGTAGATGTAATAACTGGGCTAATAAAATCAAATTTCCCTACGCGCGTATCCTTTCGAGTTACCACCAGCATCGATTCCAGAACGATTTTAAATGCAATTGGTGCAGAAAAATTACTTGGAAAAGGTGATATGCTTTATAAAAGTGGAGTAGAAACCATAAGAGTTCACTCCTCATTTGTTGATGAAGATGAAATAGAGGCTTTAACTTCCAAATTGTCACAAATTAAACCAGATTATTGCTTAGATGCTATCGATTTTATTGAAAACGGTGGAGAAAATTCTAATCAAGATCCCTACGCCTATGGTTCACATATTTCTAACAAAGAAGCTATGTTTGGCGATGATTCCCTCTTTGAGGAAGCTGTAAATGTGGTCATGGAATATCGTGCAGCAAGTGCTTCAATGCTTCAAAGAAGGCTTAAGATTGGATATAATCGAGCTGCTAATTTGATCGATCAATTGGAGGAAAAGGGCATAATTGGTCCTGCTCAAGGATCAAAACCACGTAAAGTAATTGGTGGATCAGAACAGTCTGTTTAGTTTTTTCAGAGTGAGAATAATTTTAAAGTTTAGTCTTGAAGCTTTCTTTTCACTATGTTAGAAGTAGCATAATAATATTAAAGGTAAACTCAGTCACCTAAATTGATGGTCTACCAAAAGTAGCAATAGGTGATTAGATGAACCATCAACTTCAAAAAGATAAGGAGCAATCATGTCTGGTAAATTAAGTTTAGAACAGCTTTTAGAAGCAGGTGCGCACTTCGGTCATCAAACTCAAAAATGGAATCCTAAAATGAAGCCATATGTTTATGGTGAAAGAAATGGAATTTACATTATTGATTTACAAAAAACAGTTGATCAAGCAAGCAAGGCGTATGAGTTTCTTAAAAAAACAGCATCGTCAGGAAAATCTATTTTATTTGTTGGTACCAAAAGACAAGCCTCAGAAACTATGAAAAAAGCAGCTGAAAAATGTGGAGCATTTTATGTAACTCACCGTTGGTTGGGTGGAATGCTAACTAATTATAAAACTATCTCTCTTTCAATTGATAAGCTTCGTAAAGTTGAAAAAATGAAAGAGACTGGTGATTTCAATCTTTTGACTAAAAAAGAAAGATCAAAAATTGATAAGGATGTTATTAAACTTGAAAGAAACCTGGGTGGTATCAAAAACATGAGAAAGGTTCCAGGTGCTATTTTTATTATTGATCCAGATTGCGAAAGAATCGCTGTTAAAGAAGCTAATAATTTAAAAATTCCAGTAGTCGCTATCACTGATACTAATTGTGACCCAACTGGAATAGATTTTGTAGTACCTGGAAATGATGACGCTATTAAATCTATAACTCTTTTTGCTGAATTTTTCTCAGATTCTGTAGTAGAGGGATCTAGAGGTATTAAACGTGATAAGACTTCTGATGAATTTTTAAAAGACTCTTCATTAGAAAGCGAAATTATATCAAAATATGAAAACGATATTGATCTAAAAATTGTTGATGAAGAAGAAGTTGAAGAATTATAAGAATAGAACTATTTAGCGAAAAGGATGAAGATATGAGTTTTACTGCAAATGATGTGAAAGATTTAAGAGAGAAAACTGGTGCCGGAATGATGGATTGTAAGAAAGCCTTAACAGAATGTAAGGGCAATATGGATGACGCCGTTGATTATCTACGAAAAAAAGGTTTAGCTGCTGCTCAAAAAAAGCAAGGTCGAATTGCTGCAGAAGGAATTATTGGATCTTATATTCATATGAATAGTAAAATTGGTGTAATTGTTGAAGTTAACTGCGAAACTGACTTTGTAGCTAAGAATCCAGAGTTTCAACATTTTGCTCACGATGTAGCAATGCATATTGCTGCTGCTGATCCAAAATTTGTCAGAGATGATGAAATGGATGAAAGTTTCAAAAATAAAGAAGCAGAAATTTATGCAGCTCAATTAAAAGAACAAGGTAAGCCTGAAAAAATGATTCCTAAAATTGTTGAAGGAAAATTAAGCAAGCTAGCTGAAGAAGTCTGTCTCTATAATCAGAAATTTGTTAAAAACCCAGATAAAACTGTTAATGATTTAATCAACGAACTTACTTTAAAAATAGGTGAGAAGATTTCAGTTAGAAGGTTTTATAAATTTGTTGTGGGAGAAGGGATGAAAAAGAGAGAGGATAATCTAGCAGCAGAAATAGCTGCAATGACAAAATAAGTAAAAACCCCGAAGGGACTTAATAGTCCCTTTTTTTTCGTCTGGAGATCAAAATGAAATATAAAAGAATATTATTAAAGTTGTCTGGAGAAGCTTTGGCAGGTGAGGATCGTTTTGGAATTAACCCAGATATGCTTAATTTATTTACTAGAGAAATTAAAACCTTATATAACATGGGTGTTGAAATCGCGATTGTCATTGGTGGAGGAAATATTCATAGAGGAATGGCTGGTTCAAAAGCTTCGGGTATGGATAGAACGACTTCGGATCATATGGGTATGCTTGGAACTATTATTAATTCACTTGCCCTACAAGATAGTTTAGAAAGAGAAAATATTTATACGCGAGTAATGTCTGCAATTCAAATTAGTCGGATTGCAGAACCATACATCAGAAGAAGAGCAATTAGACATTTAGAAAAACGTAGAGTCATTATATTTGCTGCGGGAACCGGAAACCCTTATTTTACTACAGATACTGCTGCAGCACTTCGGGCCAATGAAATTGATGCTGAAATAATAATGAAAGCTACCAAGGTGGATGGCGTTTATGACAAAGATCCAATGCTTCACAAAGATGCAGTGAAATACGATACACTAAGCTATATCGATGTATTAAAGAATAAACTAAAAGTTATGGACTCTACCGCAGTAAGCCTTTGCATGGATAATGATATTGAAATATTGGTTTTTAACGTCTTTCAGGCCAATAATATGCAAAGAGCAGTGATGGGTGAGAAAATTGGAACTTTGGTGACCAAGTAGACTTGAAAAAACATATTATCTTTAGGATAATTATGAAAGATTGTTATGTAAGGAGTATTTGAATGTGGAATAAAATGAAAAATAATGTAAATGCATCTATGGAAAAAACTATAGATTCCCTAAAGCATCAACTCACTAAAATTAGAACAGGGAGGGCATCGGATTCTGTTCTTGATGGAATAACTGTGGATTATTATGGAATGTCTTCACCAATTAAACAAGTGGGACAGGTTAGTATACCAGAAGCTAGATTATTGCAAATTCAGCCTTACGATAAAACTATGATTCCTGCTATTGAAAAATCTATATTGGCAGCTAATATCGGAGTAACTCCATCTAATGATGGTAACTTGATTCGTGTTCCATTCCCCGCATTAACCGAAGAAAAGAGAAAGCAACAAGTAAAAGAAGTAAAAAAAGTCGGTGAGGAAGCCAAAGTGGCGGTTAGAAACGTAAGGCGAGATCAAAACGAATTAGTTAAAAAAGCTGAAAAAGACAAAACAATCTCAGAAGACGAATCAAAAAAAGTTCAAAAAGAAATTCAAGATGTAACTGATAAATACATCAAAAGTATCGATGAAGTTATAAAACTAAAAGAACAAGAGATCATGACGATTTAATGATCACCAACTCAGTAAAAACCTCTGCACCGTCGTATCATGCGGCAATTATTATGGATGGTAATGGCCGATGGGCCAAGGAAAGAGGGCATCCACGCTTTTGGGGCCATGTTCGAGGGGCTGCCGTCGCGAGCAAAATCATCGAAGAAGCAGTTACATTAAAATTAAAAGCAATAACATTGTTTTCTTTTTCTACAGAAAATTGGTCCAGACCAGAAATTGAAATAAAAGTTTTGTTTAAACTTCTGGGAAAATTTATTTTAAAAGAAAAAAAAAGGGCTTTGGATAAAAAAATTAAATTTAGAGTTATTGGTGATCTAACAGGTCTGCCGCGTGAAACTGTAAAAATTATTCGTGATATGGAAGATATGACTAGAGATTTTGGTGGGTTAAAACTTACTTTAGCTTTTGGCTATGGAGGTCGGGCAGAAATTTTATCGGCAGTTAATTTACATATAAAAAATAATCCGGGGCAGGAAATGGATATGGAAAAACTAGAGAAAAATTTTTTTGCTCCTGATCTTGGTGATGTAGATTTTCTTATAAGAACAGGAGGAGATCATCGAGTATCTAATTTTTTACTTTGGCAGTTAGCCTACGCAGAATTATTTTTTCTGGATACCAAATGGCCTGAATTTGCTCCAAGTGACTTGAGAAATGTATATGATCGATTTTTAAAACGAGAAAGAAGATTTGGTTTTATAGACGCAACTAGTGAACTAAAAAAAGTTTCACAAATGGCGGTTGAAAATAAAACGGTAATAGGAACTAAAAATGGTAAGTGAAATGTCTAACACAACAAAAAGAATTTTAGCTGCAGTTATTCTCTTGCTGATATTGCTTTTTGTTTTTTACTTGGGTCAAAGCGTATTTATATTTTTTATAATTTTGATTGGACTATTTTTAATTGATGAAACAGTCATTAATATATTTAAATTTAGAAGACATTCAGTTACTTATTTTTTTAATGTATTTTTTTATTTATTATTTATAAATATAATTTTGCATTCCTACTACGTTCCGTTTAACTTGTTTTATATTGAATATTTGAATTCGGATATTTGGTGGCGTGTTTTAAAATCCAACTTTCTTTTGGAAAATATTTTATATAAGTTTGTAATAGCTGCAATTATTGTTAATTTCTTAGCGTTAATTTACCTTTTCCTTGTTCCAATAGACAATTTATCAATTATGAATTGGCTTAAAAAAATAAAAATATTTTGGGGTTTTTATTTTTTCCTGAATATTGTGCTTTTTATATTTTTGGTGATTTTGGCCAGAGAAACTTGGATCCATTGCTTGGTTCTTCTTTTTATCATATGTTTCGGGACTGATACAGGTGCGTGGTTTTTCGGGAAAAGGTTTGGGAAAAATAAATTGTGGCCATCGGTAAGTCCTAACAAAACTATTGAGGGTTTAATAGGTGGAGTTTTTTTATCGGGTGTTCTGGCAGCATTTTATTATGTATGTTTTTTTGAATTTAATACACTTATAGTTGTAGCCCTTTTTCCATTTTTAGGTGCAGTGTCGCATTTAGGGGATTTACTTCAATCAAAAATAAAGAGGCAATGTGGTGTAAAAAATAGTTCTTCATTGATTCCGGGCCATGGCGGAGTGTATGATAGGTTGGACAGTGTTTTATTTCTCACCCCTTTTTATTTAGTGGTTATATTTTACCACAGTATTTTTTAAGGACGTTTATGTTTAATTATCTTCAGGCAATTATTATTTTTATTTTATTTTTAGGTCCTTTGATTTTTTTCCATGAATTAGGACACTTTTTAGTCGCAAGATTATTTGGTGTGAGAGTGGAGGTTTTTTCGTTGGGTTTTGGGCCTAAATTATTAAAATTTAAAAAAGGTTTTACTGAATATGCTATTTCGTTAATACCTCTAGGTGGATACGTAAAGATGTTTGGTGATGATCCATTGAACAAGGAAGGTATAAAAGAAGAAGATAAGAAATATAGTTTTGTTTATCAAGGTAAACTTGCGAGGTTTTGGATAATTTTTGGAGGTCCGCTGGCCAATTTTTTATTAGCTTATTTTATTTTTGTTTCTTTGATGTTAGTAGGAGAGCGGCTACCGGAAATTAGATTTGGTATGGTTACTGAAGAGTCTCGTTTTTATACCTATGGAATTAGATCAGGTGATATTTTAAGAAAATTAAATGGTAAAGAAGTTCTCAGCCCGTCTGACATGATGCTTGAGGGAAAAAATAAGATCGAATCCATTACCGTTGAGCGGCTGATAGGAACTAAAATTTTGCCAATCAATATTCAAGCAGAAACTTTTTTTAGTGAATTCGGTCAGTATTCGCCAGTTTTGAGAAAACCTATATTGATTGATAAAAATGGCAAATCATATGTGTTAAGCTTGCATGAAAAAGAGGTTAATTGGAAAATATCTCTGGAAGCTGTAGCGCAAAACTTTAATCACTATGATTTTTATATTTTCCCAATTGAAAAATTTGATGAAAATGAGTCAAATATTAAACTAGGTTCAGAGTTCAAAAAATTATCCATAGCTTGGACAAACTTTCAGAATTTTTTTGAGCTTTTGTCCAACGCTGGATTTAAAACCATTGATTTAAGAATCAAGAATATTATGATGAATAGCCCTGCTGATATAGCGGGTTTTAAAGCTGGAGACGTATTAGTTTCGGTAAATGGTGAGCAACTGTATTCTTTTGAACATCTTAAACTTAAATTACAAACAATTGAGAATTCAAAATTGTTATCATTAGCCGTTTGGCGTAACGAAGAAATTATAACTAAGACTCTCAAGCCAGAGATTGTAAAAGCTGACGGCAAGGAAAGTAAAAGGATTGGAGTGGAAAGTAATATGCAAATTCTTTCTGCTAATTATATTTTCACAAAACCCAGCAGTGTTATGGAGGCACTCCAAAGAGCATTTTCTAAAACTATTGGTAGTATTACAGCGGTTACTGATGGCTTTAAGAAATTAGTGACGAAGGAAGTTTCTCTAAAAAGCGTTGGGGGACCAATCGCAATTGCTCAAGCAGCTACTGAATCATTCAATACGTCTTTATCTTATTTTTTTCAAATCATGGCATTAATATCTGTCAATCTTGGGGTAATTAACCTCTTTCCGATTCCTATTTTGGATGGGGGACATCTTATGTTTATTTTTATAGAGTTTTTTAATCGAGGACCAGTATCGAGAAGAAAATTGGAAATTGCCCAACAGTTTGGATTATCTTTTTTGTTATTATTAATGGTCTTAGCGTTATTTAATGATTTTTCCAGAATTTTTTAAAAGATGACCTGGCTATATACAGACACCACTAATCACGTTGTTTTGGGAATTTTGTCAGAAAAATTTGAATGGATTGAGTATATAGAAATTTTTAATCAAAAAAGCACTGCAGATTTGCATTTTTTGATTAATGAAATACTTCAAAAGCACAAACTAAATTTTGAAAAGCTTAAAGGTTATCTTTTTGCTGCGGGACCTGGTTCTTATACCGGAATGAGAGTTTCTGAGGGTATTGCCCAAGTTTTGGAGTGGCAAAACATCAAAGTTTATTCTTTTTACCATTACGAAATACCGAAAATAATTGGATGTTCCTCAGGGATATGGTTCTCCGAAGCTTTTAAAGGAGAGTATTTCTTATTTAATTGCATAACAGATGAAATGGAGCTGGTGAGTAAAGAGATTTTTGTAAAACGTATCAATGATTTAGAAATTAATGCGTATACTCATTTTAAAAATGATCATACTGATTCTTTAATAATGTCACCGGCTAAAGTAATATTTACAGGTGAAAGAGTAAAGAGTATTCCGCAAAAAATTTTTTCTCATATAGTTTCTCGGAAAAAACGTGTAGAACCTCTATATTATCGGAGTGAAGACAAAGAATTTATTCCTGCAAAAAAATGACTTTTTAGAGGCCTGTTGATAATCTAAGGTATGATCAATACTTACCTGCCTTGGAAATTTCATTTCCCCTTTTTTATCTTATGCTTTTTATTTTTTGAGCTATTTGGGATCTATTTTGCTGGTGTTATTGCTATTGTATATCTAGCAATATCATGGTTATTTCGCGTAGAAGAGATTTTGGAACAATATGACCTTAAATCAGAAAATTTGGTAATTCCTTTTTCAGGAAAAATTAAAAAAATTAGCCATCTACAACATGTGTTCATTCCAGAAAATTATCTATGTATAGAACTCCGTTATAATTTGATGAAAGGATTGGGAATATATTTTCCGAGGACATTAGAGGTTTATGACATTGTTAAAAATGAAAATGAAGTGTTTATTAACCTCAAAAGCGATAATAACGAAAATCTAATCATTCATTTTAAAAAAAATATTTTTGGATGTTTACCAAAACTTTGGGTTTATCCTGGTGACCGAGGTAAAAGAGGGGTTGGTATGGGGTATTTTCCTTGGGGAGGGAAACTATTTTTTTATATTTCAGATAATTATATTTTAAATAGCAACGAAAATTGCTTATTATTAGGCGGTAGAACCAGCATTGCAACTCTACCAAAGGATAACGAAATTGAAAAAGCTTAAAAAATTTCATCATACAATTAATAAAAAAATTATTATAGATAAGAGAAAGTTTGCCTTTTTTCTTCCGAATGTTTTTACTGCTTTAAACTTGGCGTGTGGTTTTTTAGTAATAATTCTTACGGTAAGTGAAAAATTTTATTATGCAGGGTTAACTCTTGTCCTTGGAAGTGTTTTTGATATGGTGGATGGTCGCATAGCTAGATTAACAGGAACACAAAGTAATTTTGGAGAGCAATTTGATTCCATGAGCGATATTGTAACTTTTGGAGTTGCACCGAGCATAATGATTTATTATCGCTTTTGCCAGGGGTATGGTCGTTTAGGTTTGGTGGTGGCATTTCTTTTTTTGTTATGTAGTGCTTTAAGACTTGCTAGGTTTAATGCCAACATTGATAGAGTTCACCCAAATTTTTTTCAAGGTCTCCCTACACCAGTAGCTGCTTTAGCCTTGGGGGGGTATGTTCTTTTGTCTACAGAGTTGTTATTTATTAAAGAAGTATCGATTTTAGCTATGGTGTATTCGGTTTTTTATTCAATTTTAATGATCTCCAATATCCCCTTTTGTTCCTTTAAAAAATCTGAATGGATGAGAATGCATAAAAAAAGAGTTTTAATTATTATTTTTCTATTAATTGCAGTAACATTTATCTATGAGCAA
>Ga0208375_1004374_pt1 | contig 11186 bp, 14 predicted proteins | sample RifOxyD1_FD_184038 | JGI IMG/M metagenome (GOLD analysis project Ga0208375, IMG submission 184038) | Soil microbial communities from Rifle, Colorado - Rifle Oxygen_injection D1 (SPAdes) | ecosystem: Environmental > Terrestrial > Deep subsurface > Rock core/Sediment | place: Rifle, Colorado... | reverse complement strand
TTCGCGAGTGAATTGCGCCGAAGGCGCCAACGGGTGGGTTGGGTTGGGAAAAAAATTCCGAGCGAAAGTTCGAGCAGAGAATTTTCGATTTAAAATAATCTTTGAAATGTAAAAATCAAATCGAGGGTTCGAGTAGAGTGGGCAATTCCAAGTTTAGTTTTCTTTACCATTGTAGTTTTTCTTTTTCTAAAAGAAAAACCCAGGGGGAAGGTTAAAAACAAATTTACTCAAAACAATTTTATCACAGACAGAGCCCCAAGCAATTATTGTTTTTTATCGCCGTTATATATATTAACCAATACAACTCTCGTTTAAAATGGAAAAAATAATAGAATCCCTTCTTGAAGCAGACAAATCAATCCAAAAAGCCAACCACCTTTTTTATGTAACCTTTCCTCTTCTAAAAAACAAAAACCTGCTAATAAAAGTCGTCCTTGAAACAAGAAATGCCTTAACCAACTGTATTGTTGCAGTTCTCCATTATGAGTATGTTCACAAAAGAATTTCCCTGACAAAAGATCCAGAAGCGAATTTTAGAATATTTGAGGAAAATTGTTCAGCAAAATACGGCCTCCAAAGAAAAGACTTAGATACTATGAAAGAACTATTTAACATAACCAAAATGCACGAAAGCAGTGCAATGGAAATCATGAACAAAAATCGGGTAGTAATACTTTCAAAAGAGCTTAAACATGAAACAATAACTCCCGAAAACACAAAAAAATTCATTGAACTTTCAAAAACCCTCTTTAAGAAGATAAAAGAAGTAATAATTCAGGAAAAAAGAGAGCGAAACCTCTAGAGAAGAGTAAAAAGAAAAGGTATAAAAAGAATGGATAATTAGCTAATCCCACGAGGGGTTTTTATACATGGAAGAAATTATACAAGAAAAAATTAGCGCGGACCATCTTTTGTACGTAAGTCTGAAATATACCAAAACTTGCGACGTAATTCTAAATCTTTTGATAAGGTGGAGAAAGATGATTGACACCGCGATAGACGAAATATTAATTTATGCGAAAAAGAAAAAGAAAATTTCCACAATTCCGGCAAATCCGTTTGGCAAAATTGAACTTGTCCAAAAATTATTCAAAAAAGACAAACAGTTTTTAGATGTGATTGAATTTTATATTATGTTAAAAAAACTTGATGAATTAAGAAAAGAAAGAATAGGTGAATTCAGAAAAAATGTAAATCTTAAAATTATGTACAAGGGACAAGAAATCAATGTAAATCTAGAACAATTAAAAATTTACGCAGACCAAATAGAAAAATTTATATCTTCAACAAGAAATTTTCTATCATCTTAAAATGAAAAAAATAATTGTTATCACATCTGGAAAAGGCGGGGTGGGAAAAACCACCACAGCAGTTAATCTTGGTGCAGCAATAAATTATTTTGGGAAAGAAGTGTTAATTGTCGACGGAAATTTAACCACACCAAATGTCGGTTTGCATTTAGGTTCTCCAGAAGTTCCTATCAACTTAAATCATGTTCTTTCAGACAAAGCCGAAGTTTTTGAAGCAGTTTACGAGCATGAATCCGGAATGAAAATTTTGCCATCATCATTATCAATAAAAGAATTGGATAAAATAAAACCAGAACGACTTAAAGATTTCAAAAAAGATTTCCTGAATGTTTCTGACTGGGTTATCGTCGATAGTGCGGCTGGACTTGGACACGAAACAAGGTCAACAATGGAATTAGCAGATGAATTAATTATAGTAACTAATCCGGAAATCCCCGCAATAACCGACGCATTAAAAACAATTAAATTAGCGCAAAAAATGAAAAAACCAGTAATTGGAGTAATCGTAACAAGAGTAAGAAAAGATGATGTTGAAATGAGTTCAGAAATGGTAAGAGACATGCTTGAAGTTCCGATTCTTGGAATGATTCCAGAAGATATCGTCGTCAAAGAATCACTGAATCAAAAAAACCCCGTCGTACATACCCATCCGAAAAGCAAACCTGCAAGAGCTTACAAAGAAATCGCAGCACAACTTTTGAATGTAGATTATAACTCAAAAAAAGATAAAGAAAGTTTGTTTGAAAGAATATTTAAAAAATTCGGAATAAAAAAATAAAAAAATAAAAAAATTTATTTTATCTACAGGGTTTTAAACTATAGTAAATAGATGCCTTTTTATCAACCTTGTTTATTGGCTTCATACAAAGATAATAACTTCCATTTATCCATTCAGGAGTTCTATCTGTGGTGTCTATTATCATGAATGTAGATTCTAAATGAGTAACAACTTCCTTGTCTACCATTATGCCTGCAGCTTTGAGAAAAGTGGTTTCCATACTATGAGCACCCAAATATGTTGCCGCTTCGATTTTTCCAACTTCACAATTTGCATCAGCATTACATGAATTAGCATTTATCGTTCTCGGACCAAAAACTGCCTCACCAGTTACGCCACCTTTCAAAACAACGACTAGAGCAACGACGGCAATTACTAAAGCCAAAACTGCCACCCAAGCAATCCACTGATTTTTTTCAACCATTTTTTTTCACCTCCTTTGTAATTTTATCAATTCTAGAGGAAACCTCTTAAAAAAGAATAAGAATTTGTGATTAATAAAGATTGTGGTATTTTTGTTGGATTAATGTTGGATTTTCTTTTAATAATCGTTTGTATTTTGTAGATATGAACAAAAAAAACAATTGGGAAGACATTAGTTTTATATTAAGAGGCAAACACAGAAAAAGAATATTGAGATTATTGATTACTCCAAAAACCCCAACGCAGTTAAAAAACGAAACCAAATTACATTTCAATTCAGTAAGTAGAACTTTAATTGAATTAGAAAAAAAAGGATTTTTGAAATGTTTAAATCCAAAACAAAAATTAGTAAGATTTTATTTAATTACAGACAAAGGAAAAAATATTCTTAATCAAAAAATTTTAGAAGATAATAATTATTGAAATTAATTTCTTTCTCCTAAAATTAAATTTCCATATTCAATCGCTTTATCCATTGCATGAAACAAAGTTCGTTCGCCAATTTCAGGTATTCCACACTTAACCATTCTCATAGCTGAACAAAAATTTTGACCGTTTTTTCCAGCAAATAACAATAAACCTTCAAGTCTAGAACATAAATACCCCATACAAAGTGGCGATTTGAATAAAGAAAGTTTACATCCGTCGCTCGAAAGATATTTACAAAAATTTCCATGTCTATTTTCCCACCCCTTTCTTTTTGCCTCAATCTCTTGCATTATAATTAACCCAGCAATATCTGGTGTGCGATAAGAATCCCGCGAACAACATCCAATATGTTCTACTCCTTTTTGATATTGGACACATTTATCTTTGTCGGCACAAATTTTTCTCGTTCCTAGTCTAGTCAAAATTCCATCAAGTTGTTTTGTTCGCGACGCATAATTTAGCAAAAAAATAACTGGGCTATTTTTTTTGAATCCTCGAATTCCCAATTCTTGAAGAGGATATTCTTCTATTTTTTCCAGAATTAAATCATATACTTTTTCCGCATTTTTGCGAAATTTATTTTCCCATAATTCCCTTGCTTCTTTTCTTCGTTCTGCAACAATAAAAGCTGAATAAAAACCAGTCATCTTTTATTTAGAAATTAAAATGTTTAAAAACTTTCCGAGTTCTCGATTAAAAAACATCAAACAAATTTTTATAAACCCTAAAGTTTTCAGACTATTATGAGACTAATTTACATCCCAGACAAAGAAATTGAGAAAGTAAAAAATCAGATAAGTGCTCATGAAAAAATTCATGTAGTAATGATTTCTTCTGAATATGGAAAATACAAAAAAGGAGATTTTGTTAAAACGACATGGGGAGAAAAATTAGTAATCACCGACGTTAAACAACCCAAAAGTTATGAAGATTTTGAAAAAGAATCAGTTCATTATCCTGAGTTTAAAGGAGAAAATTTTGAAGATTTGAAACTTGTTTACACACACAAAAAAGTCGAAATAGTTGAACTCAGAAATTATAGAGAAAAAAATTAATAAACTGAAATCGAATTCAACTGACCTGTCGATGTGTCAAAAATATCAAATGGCTTAACCCTTTTTTCAAGATTACTTTTTTCACCAGACATTTTAAACTTTTTATCAAGTGAGTAATCGATTTCTTTTTTATTTTTTCCAGAAAAGTAATCAACTATTTTATTATAAACATTCTTAACTAATTCCAATTTTTCTCCACTTGGATTTGATTTATCTTCCGAAAGCCCGACGCGGGAAACATTTTCAATAGGCATAGAATTCAACTTTTCACGGCTGAACAAATATTTATTATTTCTTCTCTTAAGAATTTTCTCGCGTGCCAATTCATATCTGTCCTTTTCTTTTTCAGCAAGTTTGTCTTCTTCATCCCATCCAAGCTTTTCTTTTCTCACAGCATTTTGAGTATCCGCAAAAAAGACAGGCATAACACCAAAATTTTCCCATTTCCAATGTTCATAAGCATTAGTTCTTTCTGCTTTGTTTGAATATTTGTCTCCATCAAAAATTCTCGATTCATCAACTTTCTTTCCAGAGTACAAACTAGAAATTTTCTCTGCAACCTTTTCTCCAATTTTCTTAAAAAATCCAAGTACCATCGAAGAAAAGCATAGAAGTGGGGTTTTTAAAACTTATGAGACAGATGATTTACCCAATTCTCATTCCAGGTTCTGCGCCTTCGTCCGGAGAAATTAGTAAAACCTTTTTGTGTTCATTGTCCGACGCTGCTAAAAGCATTCCCTGGCTTTCAATTCCCCTCATAACTCTCGGAGCAAGATTTGAGAAATAAATTATTTTCTTGTTTTTCAGTTTTTCTTTAGGATAAAATTGCTTTATTCCTGCACAGATAATTCTTTTTCCAAGTTCTCCGACGTCAAGTTCCAGTTTGTAAAGTTTGTCTGCTCCTTCGATATCCTCAACTTTTTTTATTTTTGCGACTCGTAAATCAAGTTTTTCCCAATCAGAAAAATTAACACTTCCAACCCCAGTCATAATTTCTTTAACTTCTGGTTGTTTATTAATTTTTTGTTCTATTAAATTATACTCTCCACCATTTGCCTTTTTTATCAACTCACAAGCATTAATTAAAGAATTTTTTAAATAATCTCTATTTACATTTTTATTTCCTTGAGCATAAATTACAAATTCTTTTGTATTTTTAGTAATTTTTGTTTCATCGCATTGTTTAATATCCATTCTGCATAAAATCTTTTCATCATCCATACAAGCGTATTCCCCTAATTCCACTTTTATAAGTTCTTTTTGTCCAAGGGGAATAAAATGCTCTGAACCGTCAGTAAGTTTAATTCTTAAATTACCTTTTAATTTCTCTAAATCATGAGCCCCCATAGAAACTGAAGTTTTAATCGACGCTAAATTGTAAGCATCAACAATTGTGTTAATATTTGGAAACATTTTATTTTTGTTAATAATACTTAATATCGAATCTGCTCCTGACAGCATATTTTTATCTTTATAAAATTCTTTGTAACCATCAATGATTTTTTTATCCAAATTAATTTCCGAATTTAAAATTTCTTTTTTTAAATTTTCTAAATACAAATTTTTGTTTGAAATTTTAACATTTTTAAAAACCGCACTAAAAACATTAATTCCTTTTTTAGATAATTCTGGAAAAACTTCAATACTCAATATTCTGTCTTTTTCTTCTTTCTTTTCTTCTTCAATCTCAATCTTCTTAAATAAAATTTCTCCTTTTTTTATCTTTGAAATTTTTAATGGTTTTTTTATCTCGTCATATTTTAGCTCAAAACCAAATTGTTCGCTTATTTTCTCAGAAGTTGAAGGTATAAATGGCCAAAGCAAAATAGAAATTGCTTTTATCGAATCCGCAATTTCGTAAAGAACTTTTTTATCATGTGTTTCCCAGGGTTTTTTATTCTGAACATATTCATTACATACGTCGATAAAAGCAAAAATTTCGTTGACTGCTTTATCTATTTCATATTTCTCAATATGTTTTTCAATTTCTTTAATTTTCAATTTTTTTAATAATTTATTCTCACATTTTTCCATACCATATTTTTCAATTAAAGTAGAAATTCTTGAAATTAAATTTCCTAACTTATTTGCAAGTTCGTCGTTGTGTCGCTGAACTAAACCTTTTTCTGAGAAATCTCCGTCGTCGCCAAAGGGAATTGTTCGAGCAAGATAATACCTAATTGAATCAGAATCATATTTTTTTCTAAGTTCCAAAGGACTAATAACATTACCTAAAGATTTTGACATTTTCTGTCCATCGACAATCAGAAAACCATGAACAATAATTTCTTTTGGGAGAGGAAGTCCTGCAGAAAGCAACATTCCAGGCCAAATTCCACTATGAAATCTTAACATATCTTTTCCAACAACATGAACATCTGCAGGCCAGAATTTTTCATATTTTTTATCCGGGTAACCAATACCTGTAAGATAATTTGTAAGTGCATCTGCCCAAACGTACATAACCTGATTCTCGTCGCCAGGAACAGGAATTCCCCAGGGCAAATGTTCTTTATCCCTAGAGAAACTAACATCAGTCAAACCATCTTTAATCAAAGAGAGAAAATCATTTTTCCATTTTAATGGTCTAATTTTTATTTTATCTTCTTTAACCAATTGAGTAATTTTACCAGAGTATTTACTTAAATCAAAAAAATAATTTTCTTCACTAATTAATTCTATCTTCAAATTTGGATGATCTGGACATTTTCCGTCGATTAAATCTTTTTCAGTCACAAATCTCTCACAACCCGAGCAGTAACTTCCAGTATATTTCTTTTTGTAAATATCTCCTTTTGCAGCTAAAATTTTCCAAAGATTCAAGACTCCTGGCCAGTGGACTTTCTTATCTGTTGTTCTGATAAAATTATTATTAGAAATATTTAATATTTTTGTAAGTTCTCGAAAATAATTTGAATTTTTGTCTACAAAAGCTTGGGGAGTTAAACCCTGTTCTTTTGCCATTCGATAATTTTTAGAACCATGCTCATCAGTGCCAGTTAAAAAGAAAACTTTTTCTCCAATAAGCCGGTGCCATCTTGCCAAAACATCTGCTTGCACAATTTCCAAAGTGAATCCAATATGCGGGGGTGCATTTGCATACGGAATTGTTGTAGTGATATAAAATTTCTTTTTTGATTTAGTTGCCATGATAAAACCAGATTAAAGGACTATAAAAATTTAATTCCAATTGAGTTTATCCAAAAACTGCTTCTGCTCTTTTAAAATATTCTCCGGAATTTCAGAAAAAAATTTCCATTCGCTTGCCTGAAAATCCAGTTTTATCTTATTTTCAGGACTAACAAGTTTAACTTCAAAGACAATAGAAATCGGTTTGTCTCCGCCGATATAATCAAACCAGTCAATAAATCCTGAATGTTTTATGATTTTTACTTCAGCATTTAATTCTTCTTTAGCCAATCTATGGACAGCATTTTCAACAGATTCATTATAATAAATCATTCCTCCCGGCAAATGCCAAAACCCGACGGGATTATGCTTTCTTAATGTCAAGAGTATTTCTCCACGAGAATTTTTTATAATCAAATCAGCACAAATCCTCCTCACCTTTGAAAAAATATCTTTAAACTCCTTTTCAGAAAATTTCCCATTCATTTTAGTAAAAAAATTTAGGTATATAAAAAGTTAATGATACAAAAAATAATTAAGGTTTGGCGATCTTCCACATTAATTCAAAATAATTTCTATAGCCTTGCGAAATTTCTTTATTCTTAATCACAATGGCCATTGGCTTTTGAGCCCAAAGTATTATCGCTGTTTTGTCCCCATAAATATTTACTGAAACTGGATTGGAATATTTTTCAGGAAGATATCTAATTTCTGAAAGAGGTAAATTTTTTATTTTTCTGTCTTGAGCAATTACTCTCATGTGTATCTTTTTTTGTTTTCTTTTTTGATCATACCATTTAAAATAAAACTGAAGAGTTTCGTAAGCCATCGGACTTGCACCCAGAACTAAGACTTCTTTAGTATTTAATTGGTCTTCAAAAATCGTTTTCAACCCTTCTTTTCCTTTGTAAAAATTTGTTTCTTCTTTTTCTTTAGTTGATTGGAATTTATTTTTTAGTTCAAGAATTGTTGAACCTAGGGCTTCTTTTCTCTCATCCAAAATATCCAAAAATTTTTGTGGATCTGATGCCTGAAACATCCTACGATTATTTTTCAGAATATACCCTACAACACCTTTCTTTATCAGCATCTCTGTTGTATCATAAACAGTTCGTCGGTGTAATCCAGTTCTTCGCGAAATCTGCCCAGCCAAACTCGGACCTAAATCGACAAGTGCAACATAAACTTTTGATTCGTTCTCAGTTAAACCAGCTTGCTTTAAATCATTCATTAAACAAGATAAAAACACAGCTATTTATACCTTTCTAAATGGGGTGATAAATCCCACCACACAAAATTAAGTACATCAATTAGTTAAAAATTTTAATTAAATGTTAGGAGACAAAAAAATGACAAATCAACTTGAAAATAAGATAGTACAACTAGTTGCAGTAGACAGACTTTATGTTCCTGCTTCAAGCCTAGATGGAAAACTTAAAAGAATGAGAAGCAAACTTGCAAAAGATTTAGATCTTTCAGAATACCAAAATGATTTTGAAGGAGAAAGAGTTTATGCAAGAATCGAAGAAGATAATAAGTTAAAAGCACGAAAAATCTCAGAAGCTGTTCAAGAATTCTCTACAGAATATCCAAAGTATGGAAAAATTCTAAAGGGAATAATTGACCAAAAAAGAGACGAAAGTGAAACCCACTTATATTTTGGAACAAATCCAGAAAGAAGTCTTACTTCACAAGATTACTTGAAAGTTATGGTTTCTCTTGGTTTTACCGAACACGCAGCTAGAAGAATCTATCCAGAAATGATGGATTTTAGTAGAAAGCTGAACCGAAAGAGAAATGAAGAACGAAGTATTCTTATCAATAACGAAGATTAAATAAAAATTTAATTTATTTTTTATTTTTGTAATTTTTATTTTTTTAAAAAAAGTAAGATCTACTAAATCGGTTTAGATAAATTCCATAAAAAATTAAAGTAATTCATGAATCCATGAGTAATTTCCTGATCAATAATAAGGATGGCTAAGGGAATAGAAGACCAGATTAGAATAACAGATATTTCTCCAGAAATAAAAATTTGAGTTGAAGTTTTGAAATTTTTTGGCAAAATTCTATTTTCCGAACAGAATAATTTTTGGTGTTTATGAATATTCACTGCATCATAATTCCATAATTCTTTTATCTTAATATTTTTTGGTTTTTCTTTTCTAAGAAGATTTTCAAAAAAGAAAGGCATTCTTTCCAACCCCTGACCTGTTGCTCCAAGAGTAAAAAGTGATTGTTTTTCTTCGAATAATTTTGTAAATACTGTTTTAATCCCCCCATCACCCTCAAAGACATGAACTTCTCTATTTGAAGATTTTGAAGATTGTTTCGCTAAAAGCTCAGGAAGAACATTTTTAACTAAATCAACTTTTTCTTCATAAAGGCTTAATATTTTTTTAGGATTGACTGGATTGTAATATTTTTTATTATTCTTAACAATACTACTCACAAAACCCTTGCTACTGAGTCGATTCAATGCATCATAAACATTTCTTCGATTTATTTTTGCTTTTTCTGCAACAGTTCCAGCTAAAGAAGAGCCATTCTCAACTAACTGTAAATAAATTTTAATTTCATATTTCGACAATCCCAGTTCGTGAAGTAATTCATTTAACATTCTTTATAAAAATCAACTTATTTTATAAACCTTTGGTGCTGTTATGCACCACATACTTATATAAAACCCCTAACCGAAAGAACGATTGATGGATAAAGAAACGCTTAAAAGATTCGAAGAAAAACAATCAAAAGAGTTAGAAGAAGAAAAAATAATTGAAATCCAAGAAAGGACAAACTTCGGTGAGATTAAACAAAAACTTGCACAATCAACAGATATAAACATTTTAAAATATTATTTAGAATTGACCCATGAAATATATTTCATTTCGACGACATATTATCCAAATTTGGCTATGAGATTTGCATTAGTTAAAGAATTAAGTGGAAAAAGTCCGAATGATTTATTATATTTAGTAAAAAGATGGGATAAAAGAAGAGTTAGAGAACGAATCGCAGGAACATATTCAAGAGGATTTCTTAAAAGAGAAAATTTAGAAGAATCGGAAATAGGTTCTAGCTATAATGACAGAGTATGTTACAGATATTATCAAGGACAAATGCATTCAAACTATAACCCCCCTAATACCTGGTTTAAAAGAGAAGAATTTGATTATAACAATTACCTATTTGATTTATGGGTTATGGATAAAACAATTGGTTCTCCTAAAAAAGAAATACTTGATTCTTTCCTAAATTCTCTTTTGCCTAAAGAGTCAAAGAACTCACAGAATTCGTATCGAGGTTGGCCAGAGTTAAAAGAAAAGATAATTGAAACTTTTGGAGATGAATGGAAGATTAAATAAAAATTTAATTTATTTTTTATTTTTGTAATTTTTATTATTTGATTAATAATTTAACACCATAGAACAGCATCACTAAAATTTTATCTCACGAAATCTAAAGATAACGAAATGACCTAGAAAAATATGTTTTTAAAAATATTTGAGATTATATAATTAAACTCTTGACTCTAAGTTATTGGCAACAAACATATCTGGAGTAAGACTAATAAAACGATTAGACTTGCTATTAATACTATATCTACCTTCAGCTTCAGTTTTCAACATCATTCCCCCCGCACACCATGTTCTCAATTTTGCTTCATCGAATTGATCTATATAAACACCCATCATTTGAAAAGGGAAAGCTTCACTTTCTATTTCTCTTCTTTTTGAAACTATAAAATCAACATATTCTGAAAGCAATAGCTCATCTTCTGCAATTTCTTTTGGAACTTCATTTGGGTTTCTTGCTAACTTTCTCCAAACTGGACTATTTAATATTTGATTTTTTGTTAAACCCTCTCCAAGTATTCCCAATTTACCAAGATAAGGATTAGAAACTTCTATTCCATGGAGCGAGTCATATCTCTCCCCTAGCTCAATCGCCACCAAATCTCCCCCACATCTTTTTTCATCAGGATTAATAAGGTCTAATGCCACCCTTCCACTTTCAGTAATTCTGCCACGATTATCACATGTAAAGATAAATTTAATCCTT
>Ga0208375_1004371_pt1 | contig 11196 bp, 6 predicted proteins | sample RifOxyD1_FD_184038 | JGI IMG/M metagenome (GOLD analysis project Ga0208375, IMG submission 184038) | Soil microbial communities from Rifle, Colorado - Rifle Oxygen_injection D1 (SPAdes) | ecosystem: Environmental > Terrestrial > Deep subsurface > Rock core/Sediment | place: Rifle, Colorado... | reverse complement strand
AAAAGAAATGGAATTCAGATTCAATCATAGAAACATAAATGTTTATAATCTGTTAATGGATATATGTATTGTAAGGAGGGCAGTTTAGTGCGGAATTGCACTAATCACCTTATTTTTTTATTATCACAATTCATAATTTTTATTACTCCAAATCAATTACAGCATCAAGAAAGATTTAAATATCGTCTCTATTACAAAAAACAATGTCAGCAAGAAATTATATTGCTTCAGCATCCTTAATATTGCTAGCAAATGGTTGTGCTCCTGAAAGAGGGCTTATTACAGGGCCCTTCTCAAAAAGAGAGCCAATACTTCTTGCTTCTCCCGCAAATATAAAAGGCAACGAGCCAAGAAGAGTAACAGAAAATGATTCTCCATATAATCTTGAAAGAGTTGTAATAAATGGCCATGACTTATATGTCGAAAAAAACACCAAGAAACAAGAAGACGAGAGAGATTTCTATTTTATAGAATTCATGGACCACAGAAAAATATTAAATAATAGGGGAAAAGAAATAGGCATTACATCAGATATAATTTATATTCCAACAGAAGTTAAAACTGGAGATGAAATTCCAAAAAGAATCACTTATGCAGCAGAAGGAAGATTTGGAAAAAAAGCCAGAATTACACAGTATAATCTTGAAAATATAGAAACAGGAATAATAAAAGAAACACAGAAAGATACACGATATAAATTAGGCACAGAGTTTGTTGCAGGCAATGAATGGTATGTTCCCCGTGTAGAAGAAGAAAAAATGAGAGAATCAAATGCTCTTCCATTTTACATGATGTACTTTCCAAGTTCACAGAAAGAAATTGACGCAAATGGAGCTATATCAATAAAAAATGAATTGGGGTTCTATCGCCCAATGGCCGTATCTCGCCAAGATTACGAAAAAAGAGAGATATTTTCTCCAACCACTCCAATACCTGCGCGCCCTTATTCAACTGGCCAGGCAAAATCAACTACTCAGTAGAAATAGAGCCAGCCTGTCCTGTTAGACTTTCCACTATAATATTCTTACCTTCAATCTCTGCCCCATTCAATACATCAAAATAATTTTTATTTTCTCCAGAGATATCATAAAATGCTTTGTTAGTTATTTCTTTTAGACTAATATATAAATTAAACTCATATTTCTTATTAATCTCGTCAATTAAGCCTATAGTTTCTTTGCCTTCTAAATTAATAACTTTTTTTACAATATAAATATTTGTCTTTTTATTATCTAAATAAATATAATTTTTTTCAATAGACAGCACATTATATTCATCCCCTAAAGAAAATTTGCTTGTCCCAGAAGCTCCGCTGGTTTCACTCGTGCTCCCGCCAGTTCTCTCCACAACAATCTCTTCTGTTGCTTTCCCAATAGCAGCAGCCACGCTGGCATCACTCCTCGCCTTGTTCATAATCTTTTCAACAAGAATCGCCTTCAAATCTCCCTTCAAATAAAACAGATTTGCTTTATAGTGATTCAAAACAACTCTCCCAAATAAATCATCTATTCTCTGCAAAATTCCTGCGCTCTCTTTTTCAGCTGCTGCAGCATCAACACTTTTTTTCTTTAGCTTCTTAATGTCTTCCCCTATCAGCTTTATTCCAGCCACAGCAGCGTCATCTGCAACAATAATTCCTTTCTGCTTCAAGTCAGCCATCTGCGTACTTTCAATACTGCTTAAAGTTACGTTCTTCATCCCTTGATTATTATCACTTATCGCATTCTCCACACTTTTCTTGTCAAGCCAGCATTTCATCTTAAGGTCATCGCAATACCCTACTTCTGCAAATCTTGTAACATCTGTCTGGCTCCCTGGATTCTGGCTAGCGCAAATTCTCACAATTCCCCTCTCATAATTCTTAGGTATCAGCGCCTCTTCAGCCCCTGCCTGCAAATTCGGAGTTGTCAAAGCAGCCTGTAAATTAGCGCTTCCGCTAATGCACTCTTTCTCTGTCTTGATATTCTTTGTTTCAATTTCGCTCTTAGCATAAGAATCACTCAAGTAATTAACAGCAAAACTTGTGCTTACTTCCTTGAATCCGCATTCTTCCTGGTTATTCACCCTTACGCACAATTCTTTATATCCTTCTGGTGCAGTGAAATCTCTGGTCTGTGAAGCATACTGCCCTCTCCCAACAAATCCATAAGCAACCTGTATCATAGAAGGCATTGTATAATAAGATGATTCGGGCGGATTTTTCAAATAAACAGAATACTGAACCCCTTGGTCCTTTCCCGCAAAAATATGATAAAACACTTTATATTGTGAAGTCGCTGGCACAGTTGCGTCTGTATATCTTATTGAACTAAACCACGCATGAAATTGCGGTGGGCTGTCTGGTTCAATCAAAGACTTAAATGCGGTTGGAGCTTTCGCAGATACAAATGCCTTGCAAATCGGTGTTCCGACTTCTTCAATTGTTCTTGCCTGGAATGCTTTTATAGAATTAGAAGCATAACTCTGCGTGAAGTAATTGACAGAATTCTGCGTGTTCTGCCATGCTGCCCCAACTGTCAAATACTCTCCTCCGCCTCGCGCCCCTCCCCCATATGCCTGCTCAATAATCTTCGGCAGTATTACTTTAGCAACAGGCGCAATCTGCCTCCAGAAAAACTCGCACAAATAAATAGAATAAATCTCGTCGCAAATCCCAACCATTTTTCCATTGCTTAAGCTTTCCTGCAGGCAATCTCTGTGATTCTTCATAATAGATAAATATCCTTCTATTCCTGCATGTATTCCTGTCAGGCACACAGGTATGGCAATTTTCTCCCTGATATTTGGCAAGCACAACAGCGTGCTCCCGATAATTCCTGTCTGGACAACATCAGCAACAGGATACTGCCCTCCGAAATCACAGCGAGAAGGCGGGCAAATCACAGGGTCGCACACATTAAACATTAAATGGCACTCCTCTGGCGACATAAAGTTCTGGCACTGCGTCGTAGGAATATTAGCAGCAGGATTTCCAACAGAATAATCCTTCCCTCCAATGCTTACCACTTTCTTCCCGCTCCCATATTGCCTTGAAGCTTCTTCAATCGCCTGCACAGCCTGCCCCACTTTCGCCTTTGCCTCCGTGTCCCCCAGTCCTGGAAAAACACCAAGTGGCTGTCCAGTATTCAAATTAATTAATTGGCAAATATCATCTCCCTGCCCTTCAAAGAATTGCTCCTGCCCATTTGCTCCAACATTGCATAAATAAAAACTAGTCACTCTCCCGCTCGCATCAAATGAGCCAATTCCCCCAAAAGCAGGCAGTGTCTGCCTTGTGGCAGCATACCACCCATTCCTTGTATCAAAAGGCACAATAGCAGGCATTCCTTTATACGGCTCTGTCTCATAAAATCTCACTTCAGGATCCTTATATGCATTATTATATTTCAATGTATCCGTAGCTGTAACTCTTCCAATCCCATAAACTGTTGTAAATTCAGAAACTCTCTTTGCATCGCCTATTGACGCATAACTATCCCCTTGTTGCTCAAACACTTCTTTCACATTGTAAAATCCTTCATTGTCTTTCTCAACTCCAATTAAATAATTTCCTTCTTTGAATCCAGTTTTAATATCCTTATTCCCTGTACTGGCCGTAGTATCATAAACATTCACTGTAGCAACAGACTTGCTTGTCATTGCCCCATTAAGAACCCCTGGAGCAAGCCCGCTCGCAGGCGAAACCTGCCCAACAACACTCTTCATAACATTGCTTGTCGCAATAATTGGCGAAGGCACTCCTTTGCTGCTCAACTGCTTTGCCTTCAAAACATCATCATATCTCTGCTTGTTCTGAATAATATTATTATAACTGCTCTTCAAATCAGCCTCAGAATTCCCCTTTACCCCCGCAGAAGCACCGCTGCTCTCCCTCATCCTCAAATTATATTCTATATCTCTCAATTCATTATATCCATAAACCCCATTGTCATATCCTGTCTGGCAGTCTGTAATTGTTTCATTTAATTTTTTCTTTCCCTGGCTTGTTTCAACTTCTGCATCAGGATATCTCGCCAGCAAATCTTTGCAATAATCAACAGCTGCCTTGCTCCTGTCAACACTTTCTCCTAATCCAAGTGTTCCTCCCCCGCTCTCTGTATGCGGCTTCTCTATCGTATCAATTCTTCCATTAATATCATTGATTAATTTCTCGCTCTCAGCAACATCTCCGCTGATTTTATCTCTATTATCTAAATAACATGCATTTAAAGTTGGATATTTTCCTAGGCTGACTAAATCCGCGCACTGCCTCGTCCATCCTTTTTCTCCGCTCATTATTTTTTGCCTTGCCAAAGCTTCTCCGCTTAATCCTGTCAAGAAATTTTTCACAGTTAAAACACCTGCAGTAGCAAAACACGCGCCTTTCAGCCCAGTCACAACCTTCCCCAGTTTCTCGTTAATATTCTCCCACTTCTTAATGCTCTCATTCAAATTCTTAATCATCTCTTCTGTCTTATCTGGAGATAGCTTAATAGCCCTCTTCTCAATTCCAACATAAACGCTCAAATTAGTTATTGTCTCTGTTCCCTGCGCTTCAGGCAGCAGCCTAATTTTTGCAATCTGCTCAAGATTTACATTATTCAATTTCACATAAGATTTTCCGCAAACTTTAGTCGCGTCTCCCTCTCTCCTCAATGTTACAGAACTTGCCGCATTAACCTTCCCGTCTTTCTTGCAGCTCGGTATAATTATTGCGCTATTCTCGTCAATTATTTTCTCAAGTTTAATCTTCATCAAATCATCTCCAGCTCCAGGCACATCCTTCTCCCCTTCTGCCTCAATGCTGATGTCCTGCGCAATTCCCCCGATGCTAAATTCCGCGTTTGATTTCTCGCTCGGCTTTTCTGCCCCGACAAGCCTCACATTCCAGTATTTGCCGTCAAGTTCAACAACTCCCTGCGCCTTCGAAAAATCACTCTTGTCCATCTGATTTAATTCATATCTGTATCCTGCGCTCAAATCACTATTAAGATAAATTTCCAAAAATTTCTTCTTTAATCTTATTTCTGTCTCCTGTTTTCCGCTCTCCTTAGCAAGTTTAATTGCCCTCTCTAAAGCTGCTTGCCCGTAAACCTTGCCTCCCTCAACATCTTTCTCTCTTTCAGCAGGATATTCGTCAGCAACTTTCTCCAGCTCAGCAATTGCATCATCAAATTTCTTGTTCACCTCTGCTCCCAAATCCTTTTCCTTGTTTCCGCTATTTGCTGTAGAATTAGTTGTATTAGAAGTAACATTATAAGCAATACCTAAGCTCAAGACTAATTTCGCCTTCCCCCCGCAATCAATAGAAACACTTCCAGCATCCTTGCCGCTGACACTGATCTTTGTAATCGAACATTTACCATTTATAATCTTGCTTCCTTCAAAAATTTCTATCCTGTCGCTTCCTTCCCCGCCGCCAATTTCAATTAACGCCCTATTTTTATCTCCCACATAGCCATCATAAGCAACTTTTACTCCAGCCCTGCAATAAGCCCCAGGCACCCATACTGTTCTCCCAATTTCTCCCTTCTTTACTTTTTCTGTCGCAATCTTTCTCTCCCCACTGTACAAAGAAACAATTGCATACTCTGCATCAGCCTGTTCTAATCTGACAAAATATCTTCCATTCCAAAAACCTTGCTTGAACTTATCTTCTCCCCATTCTGCATCACTCATTGGCGCTAAAGCAAATTCTGCCTTCCCGACGCCAAAAGCATTTCCTGCCTCGTAATCAATTCTTCCTGTCAAGGTAACATTCACAAAATCAGGCAGTTCTTTCTCTTTCTCGTTTTTCTTCAGCACAACAACAATATATCCAATATTATTAATTAAGGGGTTCCCAAGCAATTTATCCCTGCTTCTTAAAGCAGCTTGTGCAGGATAAAATCCAGCCCCGATAATTTCCTTAGGATACTTTCCGCTGAAACTAATGCTTCTGATTTGCGTAATATCAATCAAGGGATTAATCTGCAAGGCATCTATCTGGCAGAATACAGGAACATTCTGGTCAGCAAGTAAATCACTCCTTACAACAAGAGGCTGGCATCCTGCAGGTGAAATCTGCAGCATCAAATCCTGTCTCGCCAGGCAGGTCTCTTTATCTCCCAAAATAGGCCAATAGGCATTTAATCTGTCTTCTGGCGTATAAACAGATTGGAATCTTGCTTGCGGCTGGCTAACAGCAGAACTTGCAAAACTCGAAACCTGTCCCTTTACTCCCACAATTCCTAAAATTCCAATTAATAAAACCACTCCTATAAATAAAATAAATCTTTTCCCTGACATCATGCCACATTCACCCCCTTGCTCTCAAATTCAGCATAATTATACTGCAATTCTTCCAATGACTTCGGCATAGGCAGTTCATCAACATCTATTGTTAGCTTTCCGCTTTCCAGCTGGCTCGCTAAAATATACTCTGTGCCCTTTCCTCCTCCTCTTAAGCCATATTCTATCTTTGTCTCAGGAATCGTAATGTCAAAGCATTGCTCTTTCGTCGCTCCGAAAAATCCTAAAATTCCTGCTCTTGGCATATCCTGGCATTGCGTCTTCGTGCTTCCCGGTATTATAATGCTCGAATTTCCATAAACATAAACACTAATATCATAACTTCCCTCAGAGAGTTTTATTTTGTCTGCATCTGGCAATGCAGCACTCACACTTTCTCCCCCTTCTTCTTTGGCAAATGAAACTATAGCTGTACCTTCTAATGCTTTTCCTCCAACCCTGAGCTCAAGCTCAACCTCTCTTTCCCTATCCAGAATAACATCGGCAATATTCTCCTTATTCGTCGAGAATAATATTTTCTTCTCAGCAATATTTCCTCCGCTGAACATTAAAAATCCATTCAGGCAGGAAGGCACTTTTCCTGTGAATTTCCCGTCCTTGCTTTCTCCTAGATTGCACTTCTGGCTAAAGCACTGATAGCTTACATTTGCATCAATCTTATTCAAATTAGAATCATATAAATTAATTTCTATATCCTGCGTCTCAAACTTGCACAAATCAAGCTCAGGCTCCTCTGCTTCCCTCTCAGAAAATACAGCTTCTCTTGCTACATTCTTATCAATAATTGCAACAATAGGAAACTGGAACATTTCTCCGCTGTTGTAAACCTGCACTAAAATCGGAAAGCTCATGTCATAAACAAAGTGATAAGGAGAATAGCAGAATCCCATAACTCCAAGCCCTTCCTGTATCCCGACAGGAGATGCAATTAATAACATGTCATCAACACCTTCCCCATTAACTTCAATTTTAGTAGGCATATCTTTAAGATAAAGCAAATTTACGCTCTCGTCAACACTCTCCCCCAAATCAACCTCATAATATTTTTCTTTCTTGTCATTCAAAGTATAATAATTTCCCTTAAATTTTATTGCAGCCACATTTGCTTCTAATCCTTGTTTTAAATAATCGAGAACTTCTGCAGTCTTCCATATCTTTCCCGAACAGCTAATCTCCACCCCATCAACAGGCGCATACAATCTTAGCACATCTACTCCATAATTGTCAAAAATAGCATCACTCTTCTCTTTCTCATAAATCTTCGTTGCGATTCCATAAAATTTTCCTAATTTACTGCTCACGCTGACTCTGTGTTCTCCCTTTGAACCACTATCGCTTCCTTTTGAAACAGCAAGACCAGAATCAACAGTTACATCAACACTCTCGTCATTAATCCTTACACTTGCTCTAGGTTCCCCCAGATTAATATCAAAGCCTTGGCTATAAAAATTATCAAACTTGCAATCTCTCACTCTCTCTTCAACATATTTCGCAATCCCTCTCTCAATATCTCCCTTGGAAGGCGCTTGCTCTTTAATCAGTCCATTTCCAGAAATATAATACCAGTAAGGGACAGGAAATCCAAGAAAATTCAATTGCGATGAAAATGGCGCATAATCGCTGCCAGGCACATAAAGCGGTGTTTCAACATATCCTCCCTGGCTGCCAGCAAGTTCAATTGCAGTCTTTGTCTCTTCTTTAATGCATTCAGTATAGTAATTGAACACAGGCTCCAGCGAAGCAGGAATCCCAGAAACTCCTAAATTTCCTCTAGCTAAAAAGTAAACCGCCACTCCAGCAAGAATAACTATTGCAATAATCACAAAAATAGTCACCTGTCCTCTTTTGTCAAGAACCCTCGGACTAAAGTCCGAGACTTGCTCGGGTTCTTGAGCACCATCAAGATTTGATTTGCTTGCCTTTACAAATCTTGAGGTCCCAATCTTCCTCATTTTCTTCCTCCTCTGCCTTTAATCTTTTCTTTTATCAATTCCATAATTGAACTATTAATATCCTTGCTTATCATTTTCTTGAATTCTTCCCATAAATGCTCATCTTCAACAAGAAGCAAGTATTTTTTCACTTTTTATTTCCTCTTTTACCACAAAACCTTGCTGCTCTTGGTTTTGAGGTTACCGAGAGAAATTGACAGCAGCTAAATTCCAATTTTAAAATTGGAAATTTCTCTCGAGTACTCTAAATATCAATTTCCAGCACTATAAAAACCTTTCTTATTAACTTAATAAGTAAGTTAATAAGTTACTAAGAGAACCCTGTTCTTGACAGTATCAAAAAACCTTTGCGTTTACCTCGGCTTAAAACTAGTTTCATAAACCTTATACGTGACTTTAAATTACATTCAGCAAACAAATAATTTTATATAGATTAATGCCTCTATTTAATAATGAAATACACACGGCCATTTTGGATTGCACTTCTACTGCTAATCATAGTTGCTATATTAGTAATAAAAATCCTTATAACTGGAACGCCAAAATGAAAAAAACAAATTTTGTAGACATAATATTAAAGATTTTAATAATTTTGGGGGCTATTTTAGTTATCTATTGGTTTATTCAAATAATGTTTGGAGGAAGTCCGACAATTGAACAATTTATTATAGGATTAATATTAGCAGTAATGACTTTAGTTGTCCATCTTTACTATAATGCTGGCAAATTTAATCAATTTACCGAAGGCACATTTCCAAGATTTGAGAAAAATATTGAATCTTCTTTTAATAAAACCAAAGAAGAAATGAATGTAATAAAAGAAGATTTAGATTTAATAAAAAAGAAGTTAAAAATTTAAAATAAGCCCATTGAGAAGGTTTTTAATTGCTCTCTTTCTCTAATTTAAATGGAAATTCACCTCGCGTCAATGGAAAATGTAACTTGCTGGGCATTTAGAAAGCTATGCAAGGGAGCTACAGATAGTTGCACGGGGATGATGTCTGCTAACTACCTAATTAGAAGGTCAAAGGCATGGAAAGAAGTGGATATGTTTCCAATAGATGGGCAGAGGCAATGGCTTCAAATAGCAACATCAAAAGAAAAAGAATGCTCTGAATTATTAGCAAGGCTCGAAAAAGAACTCTCTGCTTTTCCACAAAAAAATAGTTTATACGGTATCCAGCTAAACGCAAGCTGCCCCTCTCCACAAGTTGTTAATTTAGGCCAAGGGAGCGCATTAATGAAAAGGCCAAAAAAGATTATAAGCCTTATTCAAGGGTTCTTGACACAGCGTAAATTTAAAGTCAGCCTCAAGATAAGACTAGGTTTCAATATTTTTGAGGCAAAAAAAAGCATTCTTGTATTATTAGAAGAGCTTCAAAAAATAAAAGATCCTAATTTTTCCCAGGTGGTTATTCATTTTAAGTATGCAAGCGAGCAGTCTTTCACACCCTATAATTATTCTATTTTAAATGAGATATGCAAATTTAAAGTTCCCTTAATAATAAACGGAGGGATAAATAATTATAATGACTTTAAGAAGATTATTTCATCCATCCCAAAAAATAATAATGTAAAAGGATTTATGATAGGGAGGGAAGCCATAAATAATCCTGATTGTTTCGCGTTAATATTAAATTCAATACACAATTTAAACAATCCAGCAAGAACACCTGATAAAATCCTGTCTGAATTCAAAGAATTATGCGAACAGCATCCCCCAAAAGATATTTACCTGAAGAAAATAGCAGAATTTGCTCCTTGGGCGCATGAAGTTTATAGAGGATAAATGTTCGGAGAGCGTTTAATTGGGTCTTTATCTAAAAGAAGTTTATTTTTAATAAAACTAATATTAAAATCAGTGATAAAGCAGATATCACTATAAAAATTAGAAACATAAAAAAAGATTTCTCAAAGTAGATTATAGCGAGAATAAAAGGGACAATTAATAATATAATCAAAAAAACAATCAAAATCAACTTCCAATTTTTAATAATCCATTTTAATAGATTCCCCATTTTTAGAATTTATTGTTCTTTTCTTCTTTTAATTTTTTTTGGATATGCTCTGGAAAATTCAAATCATCCATATTAAGTTGTTCTTTTAATTGTTGAATTCCAGAGCCCCAATTATAAATTTCTATTAGATTGTGATTGAATTTCCCTTTAATACTTTCTCCATTGTTTATATCATGAATTCTTTTATCCAGAGGAGTCAGATTCCATATTTCATTATTATATCTATTCCTATCAATATGATGAATCGAAATATTCTCTGGAATTTTTTGTCCTTTTTTCTTCAAATAGTCTTCATATTTCCAAACATGATATAATTTTCCGCTATCTTTAAACACTAAATAACCTTTTTCGTTAAATTTAAGATTCTGCTTTTGTCCAGAATCATTTAATGCCTTCTCTTTCCAGTAACTTTCTGTTCTTTTTCCTAACTTGGTTTCTCTTGTTTCTAATTCAGCCTCTTGCTCCAATAAATTCTTTCTTCGCATTACTAGTCTTTTCTCAGTATCTTCATTCTTATCTCTTAATACCCTCATCTCTCTTTCATATCTTTCTTTAACCTCTCCTTTGGAATGCCTTCTCTTTTCTTCTAACCCTTCAATTTGTTTCAATCCCGTTTCTTTCTGTTTTTCTAACTTGTCGATCTCCGAATTGAGATCACCTATTACTTTTTGCCCATTCTCAATATTAGTTTCAACATTTTTTATTTCTTCTTTGATTTTTTCTAGCTTTCTTTCTTCTTCCTGTTTACCTCTTTTAATCTCTTCTGTTTTTTTTTCTTCTTTTTTTCTCCTATAAATTGCAAAATACCAAACTCCTACAGCCAAAATAAGTGACGTCCTCTGGGCACTAAAGTGCCCAGCTTCCCCGTGACGAATTATTCTTCCATTATCCAAACTGTTCCATGATGCGCGTCTTGGTTTCTTATGTATTCATTTACGTAATCAATTTGCACAAAA